>CAACXI010000027.1_pt1 | contig 48712 bp, 31 predicted proteins | sample 2275891 | NCBI WGS metagenome assembly CAACXI01 (sample SAMEA5312484, study PRJEB27640) | indoor metagenome | biome: indoor environment; feature: controlled; material: polymer antistatic dissipative epoxy resin | place: Italy | collected 2014-05-27 | reverse complement strand
GGGTCATATAAGGATGCAGGTGCACCTGCCACAACTGCACGGGCACATAATGCCCAAGGCGCAGATGAACTGATCGTTAGCGATATAGGCGCGTCAAAAAATAAAACGGAACCCGACTTCCCTACCCTAAGAAAAATTGCAGATGAATGTTTTATGCCGCTTACATTCTTTGGCGCAATCAGCAATGAACGCCGCGCAAAGACGGCAATGGAAACGGGCGCGGATAAAATCGGATTGACCAGCGTTGCCTATGACGACCCCACACTTGTCACCGCCATAGCACATCATTACGGTGCGCAAGCTGTTGTAATTGGCATAGACGTAATAAAAAGTGGAAATGATTACAAATTATATGATCACAGGACAAAATCATCTGTGGTTGGAAAAAATCCCTTGGAATGGGCAAAAGAAATGGTTGAGCGGGGCGCAGGCGAGTTAAGAATTATGTCTGTTGATAGAGAGGGCACGTTAAGCGGGCTAGACTTAGACTTTTTCTCTAAGTTACGCAGCCAGATCAACGTCCCTCTTTTGATAGAAGGCGGGGCTGGCTCGCTAAAGGATATTGAGCAAGCCTACCAAGCGGGTGTTGATGGAATATGCCTAGGTTCCATGCTTGTTTTTTCCGATTGCAATCTTGTTAAAATAAAGCAGCATATGCGTTCTCAAAATTTACAGATCAGAGCATAATAAATGCCACCTTACCCAGACCTTGCTGACTTTAAAATGCGTATCGAGTCCCCCAGAATCGTATTGGAAACGCTAACGCCTGATAATATGTCTGAAAACTACCTAAACTGGCTACAAAATCAGGACGTTCTTAAATATTTGGAAATTCGACACGCGCCGCCAAAAAATGTAGATGAGCTTAAAATTTTTGTTTTGGATATGCTTCATTCATCCAACAATATCCTTGCTGGAATATTTATCAAAGAAACTGGCATTCATATTGGAAATATAAAACTTGGGCCGATTGATAAAATATATCAACGCGCAGATATTGGCATCATGATTGGCGATCCCTCCTTCTGGGGCAAGGGCTATGCCGGAGAATCCATAAAGACAATGTCTGAGTTTTCTTTCAAAACATTGAAACTTCGACGCATTCAAGCCGGTGCCTATGCACAGAACAGAGGGTCTATTAACGCATTTCTACGCGCAGGCTTTGTTCAAGAAGGAACCTTGAGGTTCCATTGGGTGGATGACAATGGCCAGTTACAAGATAATATTATTATGGGCCTGTTAGAGAGCGACCATATCCCAGCTTAACGGTTGTCCTGCAACCAGATCCTTACTCGCTACACGTCCATTGATGAAATCAGCGAAGCGAATATGAAGGCCTCCGGCAGGTCGGATAGAATCGAAATTACCAACTCTGCTCTCTGCTGCAAACCGGAAAGTATCACCCTGCTTTAAATCTTCGACCACCCATAAAGAAGGCCTCAGATTTCGGCTGTTCAGCTCCTTTTGAGTTGGGTCGAAACAAACACGGCCATGAGTCAGAGCCGCCGCTCTTCTTTCTATGTCCGTTTCGTATTCAACCTCGCCATTTTTTTCGTAGGCGCGGATCATATCGATCATTTTCTTTAATTCTGCGGGTTCACGCGAGAAAGGCCAATCATACCCCCCCTCTTTCTTATTAAAAAGCGAACGCGCATGATTACGGTCCAACATTAAGTGCAACTCAATAATCCGCGCCCCAAATTTAACCGCCTCAATAGGCGTAATATGTGCCAGAGGCTCGGCATAATTATCCGCATCCATAAAAAGCGTATGATCCGATAAACCGGTAACAACATTAAACATGTTTTCAATTGCTGGAATGGTTCTAAGATTTGCCTCACTAAAAGCGGCAGGATAGCCACTATTGCAATGAAGCAGCGCAAGGTCTTTTACGTTGTTATCCCGCAAAACGCGGACGGATTCTTCCATTTCTAAATAATCCGTCATTCCATTGGACATGATAATCGGCAAACCTGTTTTTGCCATGTGTGCTAACAATTTATTATCAACGACCTCGAAACTAGCGACCTTCAAAACAGGAACGCCTGCATCGACAAGAAAATCAACCGCCGTTTCATCAAAAGGAGAAGAGAAAAAATGGACGCCATTATCAGCGGCAACCTTCATTAACTCAGTCGTCCACTCCCACGGCGTATGCGCTTTATCATACAGCTTATATAAATCTAAAGATTCCCATATAGTACCGCTTGCTCGTGTTCCAAAATTACGACTGATGGTGTCTGCAGTATATGTTTGTAACTTTACGGCATCAGCACCCGCTGCCGCCGCCGCCTCAATAATCTTGCGTGCCTCATCAAAATCACCTTCATGATTACAGGACACCTCCGCAATAATGTATGTCGGCTGATCTTCCGCAATTTTTCTATCTGCAATTGTAAAGGTGCGTACCATCTATACTGTTCCCTTGTGTTCAAACCATGTTTTGCTAATGGGCGTATATCCTGCCTTTTGAAAAAGAAGTCTGGAAACCTTATTTTCCACTAAAATTTCTGCCATTAAAGTCGCCACTGGGTCAAGTTTCCTAATAAAAGCAAGGGCTGCGGTTGCTACGCCTTGCCCATAAAACGCAGGGGCAACCAATATAGAAACTTCAAATGAACGCACTTCTTCATTGCGGCTATCCAAACGCAACATACCTGCTGCGACACCATTTTTGACGATCTTATACAAAAAGCAGCCCGGATTGTTTAAGCTGCGCATAAACCATTGCAAATGATCATCCCAAGACGGAACATCAGGATTTCTGGAGAATTTTCGTGTCCTCGGGAATGATTGCCAATCATATAAAATGCGCGCATCTTCCGCCGCCATCAGAATAAGACGTATTTCATCAATCGGCTCAACAAAATACGGCATGATTCGGTCTACACCGCGTCCATCGCAAATACTCATGGCACGCTCTATCATGTGCGTCACACGCGCAGGATCATTTTTAAGCTCTACCATAATAGCATTTATCATTGATGGCGTTACATCGCCATACCAGCCCAGATTAAAAGAGCAGCCATGTTGCGATAACACGTTTGCAATTTCATGCTGATTTTTGGCAAGCTCGATCATGATAGTAGGAAGCCCTAAACAGCAACGCTCCCAGCTTGTTGTTCCACCAGCACCGATAGAAATATCGGCAAGGCTCATCAGTGATGCCATATCAGACACGTTATGATGAGTTTGTATTCTCATTCCTTGCGCTTTCAAACGATCAATCTGCACAGTTAGTTGTTTGATATGTGGAAAACTCATACCGACAATTACATCAATAGTAATGTCCAATCCAAATAACCCATCCAGAACGCAAGCTGTCACATTATGCGAATCTGTCATACCAAAACTAATCAGAACACGCTCAATTTGACCACTGAGTTTTTTGCGTCTTAAAAGAGAAGGATGTCTATGCTCAAAAAACTGAGGACGCAGGAGTGCATATTGTGAACCTACGAGAATATCAGACTCAGAAGAAACCAGGCTTTCGTAATCCCCATACTTTCGGTCAAAGGTCTGGTCGAGCAGTATATCACAGTCATGCTGGCGGTTCGCTAGATCATCAAACACCACAATCCGATTAGCGTAAGCGCGGTATACAATCTCGTCTTCCTTTGAAAGGTCGTAATTATCAATGACAATAATATCGGCCTTTTCGTCTAAAAACGGGCCCTTCGGACCCACGACTTCGAAGCCAGATTCCATCAGTAAGGGCATCGCTTCCAGTGTTTTAGTTTCAACCGAAAAGATACAGCGCCAACCTTTTCTATATAATTCCTGAGCGACAGTAAGGCAACGCATAATGTGCCCGCCACCAATGGCTACAGAGGCATCACATCGGAAAATAGCAGTCTTCTTCGTCATGCCGTATTTCTCACGACGAAGACAGGTTTCAAAACAGGGCTTTCTAAGTTCGCCGCAAGCGTTCCCTTATTCAGCTCATCGGCGATTTTTTCTAAGACCTGAGCATAAGCATAATCAATGTTCTGCAGATCTTCTTCAGAATGTGCATAAGAAACATTATGACTTGCAGCAACAAGAACCCCATGACGCATCATTTCGATCAAAAATTTAGTTTTTAACTCTGCTCCGGATGCCTGAGCATGATCGGAAAATGAGAATATTTTCCAAGGTGCAAGCCCTTTAAGTTGAATATTGCTCTGCAAACCATGATGTTGAATATGACGATTGGCAATATCCATCATTTTTTGCCCTGTATCCCATAGCTTATTAATAACTTTTTCGTTGTTGATTTTATCTATAACTGCAATTGATGCCGCCAGTGAAAGAGCCTCGCCACCAAAAGTGCCGGAATAAAAAATGTCCTCCATCTTTTTCATTATATCTTTGCGACCAACGACCGCGGAAATCGGCATACCATTCCCCATAGCCTTCCCAAAGGTAGAAAGATCGGGTGTGACGCCATAATAAGCTTGGGCACCGCCTGCATGAATGCGGAAACCAGAAATAATCTCATCAAACACTAATACGGCCCCATGCTTTCTACACAGGTCTTGAACTTCTTTTAAGTAGCCCTCTTTAGGCTCTTCGACTCCCATAACCTCCATCATAACGGCAGCAATGCCATCAGGGTGTTTTTCAAACACGTTTTTAAGGGAATCAATATTATTAAAGGCGGCCTTATGAGTTAGGCTGCGTACAGCCTCTGGCACACCTAAATGACGCGTCGTTGAGCCAATATACCAGTCCTGCCAACCATGATAACCCAACACAACGACATGATCCCGCCCCGTAAAAGCACGCGCCAAACGAATGGCAGCAGATGTTGCGTCGGTACCATTTTTTCCAAACCGCACCATCTCAGCACTAGGAATTAAATCAACCAGACGTTCTGCCAGTTCCGATTCAAGGCGCGTAGAAAGCGAAAAAGAAATACCCTTATTCAATTGGTCGGTAATTGAAGCATCAACATCAGGATCGCAATAACCCAAAACATTCGGCAACAAGCCAGAAACAAGATCCGTATAACCATTTCCATCTACGTCCCAAACCCGCCCGCCCCTGCCATGCGTTAAAAATAGCGGGGCTGCTTTTTGAGGAAACTGGATTTTGCTTTTTGAGAATGTCTGTGCACCCAGTGGAATAACACGTTCAGCACGTTCCAACAGAAAATCAGAATTTTTATAACCGTTAGATTGGTATTTTTCAGCAGATAGGCTCTTTGCAAATCCTTCATTACGCTGCGGTGTATGCTCTCGCTTGTAAAGCTCAGGATTTCGGTCAAGAATATCCAGTATTTGCAGATAGCTCGGCGGGCAAGATAAATTTAATTCATTAATTTTATCAGCAATAGCCGCCAAAAACTTGTAATCCTCCATGTTATCCAAGGTCCAACGCTGCGTATTTAAATCTGGAAGCGTTGATCTTAAGAAACCACACGAATACTCATGTTGGCGCGCACGGATATAGGGGGTTACATGTTCCCTGTCCGAAGGTATTTTCGCCTTATCATTCGCATCGTGCAGAACGGCGGCTGTTAATATCTCGCAATCCAAACCATCCGGCCAACTTGCCAGATCACAATTGCTAACATAATCATATTTCCCGCGCACAAGCATTTGCAGCAATGTGGCGCAAATGAACGGATCCAAGAAAGGACAGTCCGCTGTAATCCGCAATGCAATATCTGCATCATAAGCCTTGGCGGCGCCCGCAAAACGGTCTAGCACATCGGACTTACTTCCTCGGTACGAGGGACAGTTATATTCAGAACAAAACTCTACGATGCGTTCATCACTCGCCTCATCAGAGGTCGCAACTACAACTTCATCAACCCCTGGGATTGCGCGCGCAGCATCAATAACCCACTGTAAAACAGCTTTGCCGCCAAGATCCTTCAGGACCTTCCCCGGCAATCGTGATGAATCTAAACGCGCTTGAATAATTGCAACGACTTTCATTTTATTACTCCCTATAAACCGGCTAATTTACGAGCATAGATTACACCTGCGAGCACATCATATGCTTGATCTGCCGGGCAAAAATATTCCTCCGTGCCAGACACCGCACCGAGAAAGTTTTTTACCTCAGCCAGGTAATCGTCATCATAGCCCCCTGCAAAGGCATTGTTTACTTCTGCTTCGCCTTTGTGACTTACCTGTTTTAACGTTCGAGCATTCAAATCACCGAATAAAAAACCTTCTTCGCATTGAATTTCAAAGTACCGCCGCTTATGCTTGCTAATATAGTCCATATGAATCGAAGATCTGAATTTGCCGTGATCTAAAACAATATCAGCACAATCTTCAGATTTTATATCGAGCATTCCTGAATTATGCGCACTTGCAGTCACAACACTGGCAGGACCCAGAAGGAATTGGGCAAGATCAGGTTCGTGTATGATGTCGAATAAAACGCCACCTGAATCAACATCAGAAGTATATCCCGTTCTATAATCCTGATGAGGCCGCCAATCCGGTAGATATGACGACATCGTAAACCTTGCCCACAGAGGCTCACCATATATCTCTCCCGCTAAAAGGGACTTCACTTCTTTGGCGACCGGGTGAAATCTAAGATTCATCGCCAAACCGATGATAAGATTTTTCTTAAAGCTTTCATCCAAACAATCTTTAAGACCATCCAGCGTATGAGATAGCGGTTTTTCTATCAGTGCGTGACAAGCGTGTGAAACAGCCATACGCAAATGATACAAATGAAATTTATTAGGGGAACAGATAATCACTGCACCACAATTATTAAAAACAAAATTTTCTTGATCTGTTGTTTCAATGCCAAGCTGGGCTGCAACGGCCCTGCGCTCAGAATCTGGGTCAAAGCCTATTACTTCATATCCCAGGCCACTTACATTACGACTGTGCCGAATGCCAATTGATCCGAGTCCAATAACTCCAATCTTCATTATCCTCGCCCCAACTCTTCCTCGATGGCTCCTACGACTTCGTGAACATTGTCATCTGTCATGGAAGGAAAAAGAGGTAACGACAAAGTCTGGCTGTAATAATTATCTGCACCAGGAAGGTTCTGCACACCATACAAATTCCTATAGTATGGCTGCTGATGAACCGGCATATAATGCACCTGCGTTCCAATATTCTTACGTTTCAAGGAATTCATAATTGACGCGCGTGTTTTTCCGAGAGCCTCAAAGTCTATGCGAACAGCATAAAGATGCCAGCTTGGGACACAATCCTCTACACGAAGCGGCTCAAGGAGAAGCGGCGCCAATGGTAATAATAATTTATCATACAGGGCCACTAATTCTTGCCTGCGCTGAATAAATCTACTCAGTTTTTTTAGCTGCGATATACCCAGCGCACAATGAATGTCGCTTTCGCGGTAATTATAACCTAACCCATTCATCTCATAGTACCACGGGTTGGGATTCCCGTTTTCATCCAAACCCATATCCGGCAATACAGGATTGGCACTACGATGCTCCATGCCATGACCACGCAAAATACGCAGCTTTTCTGCGACATTACTGTCATTCGTTGTAATTGCCCCGCCCTCACCCATGGCAATCGTCTTAACAGGGTGAAAGGAAAATACAGACATATCCTCGTATTTACAGGCCCCCGCCTGCGTGTTCTTGTAACTGGATCCAAGCGCATGACAGCTATCTGTTATAATTGCTATATCGTGATCCTGCGCAATTTTTTGGATAGTATCCTGCTCGACCATTTGCCCAGCCAAATGCACCGGCAGCACTACCTTTGGTTTTAAACCGGCATCATTGGCACGCGATAGAGCCGCTTCAAAACTTTCTGCTGTCATTAAACCTGTTTGCGGGTGAACATCAGCAAAAATTACATTTGCACCGGTATATCTCACAGCATTTGCTGTTGCCAAAAATGTTAGGCTTGGGACAATCGCAGCCTCTCCGGACGTTAATCCATTGACAATGCAAGCCAAGTGCAAAGCTTGTGTCGCGTTTCCGCACACTACAGATTCCTTTGCATTTGTAATTTTTGCAAAATCACATTCAAAGGCCTCAACGGCAGGGCCAGTTGTTAAATAATCACCTTTAAGGACCTTAACCACAGCTTCAATATCATCGTCTTCGATGACCTGACGTCCATACGGTAGAAATTGTGGATTGCTCATAAACTATTCTGCCTTCGAATTTTTTAGAAGGTTGTTCAGCCCATCCGTATCTAACCATTCATCATTACCATCGCTCGAATAGCAGAAATTTTCATCGACGTGCGAAGCGCCCTTGCTGAGATAAGAATCGCGCACCCAAAAGGCATGACTAGGCTCAATAATATAGCGATCATTCAGCAACAACGTGTTACGACCATCGTCGTGCGGCACCATTACTTCGTGTAATTTTTCTCCGGGACGAATGCCTATAATATTCTGGTCTAAATTTGGAGCCATTGCCTTAGCAAGATCAACCATCTTCATACTTGGAATTCGCGGTATGAAAATTTCCCCCCCATCCATCATTTCGAGAGAAGATAAAACAAAATTTACACCCTGCTCTAACGTAATCCAGAAGCGCGTCATACGCTCATCCGTAATGGGTAGGCTTGTCGCGCCTTCTTTTATCATCTTTTCATAAAATGGCACGACTGAACCGCGAGAGCCCACTACATTACCATAGCGAACAACAGAAAAACGGGGACCATTAAACCCACTTAAATTATTTGCCGCGACAAAAATTTTGTCTGACGCTAGCTTACTTGCGCCATAAAGATTAATTGGGTTGGCGGCCTTGTCGGTAGAAAGTGCAACAACCTTTTTAACGTTACTGGCAATAGCCGCCATTACGACGTTCTCCGCGCCCATAACGTTTGTACGAATACACTCCATCGGGTTGTATTCCGCCACAGTAACGTGCTTTAAGGCAGCCGCATGGATTACAAAATCAACGCCTCGCATTGCCATGATTAAACGATCACGATCCCGCACATCCCCAATAAAATAGCGTATCATGGGGTATTTCGTATCTGGAAACTCTTGGGCCATTTCATATTGCTTTAGCTCATCACGAGAAAAAACAATAATTTTTTCTGGATTATATTTTTCTAAAACAGTTTTGATAAATCTTTTACCAAATGAACCGGTCCCGCCTGTTACTAAAAGGGATTTTCCGTCTAGATTTAACTTATTTGGTAAGAATGTACGCATCATCACAATGTAATCCCATGAATATAAGGCAGATAACGCTGCCTAAAGACCGTTTAAGCTTTTACAATTTTATTACTTGTTATACCGCTTCGTTCGCAAACATTCCGTGTATCAATAACCAAGGGCATATGATTGACCAACATCTGATAATCGACATCATCATGATCGGTAGCAATAAAGGCCGCATCATAGGTTTTTAAAGAATCTGCCGTAAAGTCAACGCTGCGGCGACCCTGCAAATTCGCGTGCTCACGGGTGGGCGGAATTTGGGGAATATAGGAATCGTAATAATCAACTTCCGCCCCCAAGTGCTCCATCATTTCAATGATCCGCAATGATGGACTTTCACGCATATCATCGACGTTACGTTTATAGGCGAGGCCAATAACAAGAACGCGTGAACCCTTAATACTTTTTTGAAAATGTTCGCTGAGAGCGCCAACCAGAACATTAACAACATGGCGCGGCATAGCGCTGTTTACTTCACCAGCGAGTTCAATAAACCGTGTGGCAATGTCATATTCGCGCGCTTTCCAAGTCAGATAGAAGGGATCAATCGGGATACAATGCCCACCAAGCCCCGGGCCTGGATAAAAAGGCATGAAACCAAAGGGTTTTGTTTTGGCAGCATCAATGACTTCCCAGATATCGATGCCCATAGCACCGTAAATCACCTTAAGTTCATTAACGAGGGCAATATTCACAGCGCGAAAAATGTTTTCGGTCAGCTTGACGGCTTCGGCAGTCTGGGTTGATGACACCGCAATGACTTTTGGAACAATCTTACCGTAAAGCGTCGATGCCAGATGCAAGGCAGCTGCACCATCACCCCCAACAACTTTGGGAACATTGATGGCAGAAAAAGAGTCATTGCCCGGGTCTTCGCGCTCAGGCGAATAGGCCATAAAGAAATCAATCCCCGAACGAAGCCCCGTTGCCTCTTCTAAAATAGGCGTCATAACATCCGCGGTTGTCCCGGGATATGTGGTTGATTCCAAGGAAATCAATTGCCCAGCGCGCAAATATCTAGCGATCATTTTTGTTGTTTCCACAACATACGTCATATCTGGCTCGCGCTGCTTCGTCAGTGGCGTTGGAACACAAATTAAAATTGCATCCATTTCGGCAAGCTTGGAAAATTCATATGTGGCTTGAAACAAATTTGTTTCAACGATCTCTTTTATATGCGTGGATGGAATATGTTTGATTGGTGATATGCCATTATTGAGCCCCGCGACACGGTTTTGATCGACATCAAACCCGGCAACTGTGAACCCCTGCTTCGTCAATGTTGAGACTAAAGGGATACCCACATAGCCCAGCCCAATAACGCCGACCTTGGCTTGGGCCGAAGCAAATAACGCGTCCAGACGCTCAACTTCTTTAGAAAATTCTTGGGCGGGTTCAGCTTGAGCAGTAGCAAGAGCAGAAATCATATAAGAAGGCCTCCAGCGACCATCGAGAATGTATTTATGGCAAAGAATTATGGCGGTGAGTTTACAATTATATAAGAGAAACTCAAGGCCCTGTTTAGGACAAAACAGTACTTTATAAAGCCTGCTTTAAACTCAAATCCTCTAAAATCGATTTATAAAACTGGCTCTGGTGCCATGCTGTCGCTGTGGAGATAATTTCAGGAAGACTATAGCGCGTTTTCCACTTTAAAATCCGGGCGGCCTTGTCTGGCTTTGCGATCATGATAGGAATATCGCCGGGGCGTCTTGGCGCAATATGACAACTGATAGCTTTTCCAAGCTCGGCTTCAACCGCCTGTATAACATTCCTTACAGAGCACCCTATTCCCGTACCCAGGTTGAAAATATCCGTTTTTCCACCTTGCAGAAGATATTCGAGCGCGGCGACGTGCGCATCGGCAAGATCACAGACGTGGATATAATCGCGGATAGCCGTTCCGTCAGGCGTATCGTAATCGTCACCAAATAATGACAACGCGCCTTCATATCCCAGGCCCGATAAAATAACGCGTGGCAGAAGGTTTGTTTCCGGCCAGTGAGCCTCGCCAATTCCAATTTCCAGCGGTGCGGCCCCTGCTGCATTAAAATAACGCAAGGTCACAGAATTTAAATCCGCGTATGGCAATGCCCGCAGAGCCTGCTCTGCCAAAACTTTACTTTGCCCATAGGGATTAGATGGCCGCAGCGCAGCCAGTTCCGCCACCGTCCCATCGGCATCAGGCACGCCATAAACGGCTGCTGTGCTTGAAAAGACAATGTGACGGATACCGCCGCGATAAACCGCATTGAACAGGCGGGTTGCACGCGCCGCATTATTATCAAAGAAAATTTCCGGCTGCTGCATGGACAAAGCAACGTCTGTCAGCGCCGCAAAATTCATTAAGGCAACGGGCTTATATTTCTCGCAAATTTCGAGGACAAGATTTTCATCACCAATATCGCCCTGAACTAAATCGCCCCAGCGTACCGCCCATTGATGGCCCGCCGATAAGTCGTCCAAAACAACCGGCGTAAATCCGGCGCAATGCAACTTCCAACAGGCATGGCTGCCGATATAGCCTGCACCGCCTGCAACCAATACATTCTGACTCATCATTATCTTCGCTTGAAAGAATTGAGAAAAACAGGCTATCCGTGCGGTTAACAGCCGTCAAGCCTTCAGCAAAGCACCATAAACCTCTGCGACTGCCGCCGTGACATGGTCAGCAGAGAATTTTTGTTCGATGAGGGCACGGCTGGCTAAACCCATTGTGCGGCTGCGCTCAGGATCAGCAGACATATCAATAATGGCCGCCGCCAATGCTTGCGGATTTTCTGCATTGATTAATATGCCATTCAAGCCTTCCAAAACGACCTCACGGCATCCCGGAACATCCGTTGCGATCATGGGACGCCCGCAAGCCCCCGCTTCGAGCAATGAAACAGGCAAGCCCTCTCCACCGATGGTGGGCTGCAGGGCCAGATGAACCTGTGGCCAAACGGAAGACATATCAGCCTGATAACCCTTCCACAGGATATTCGGATTCCCGGCACACCATGCGATCAGCTGTTCTTCACTCCACGATTCCGGATTGCCCGGATCAGGCATTCCGCAAAGCCAAAGATGAATATGCGGAGCCTTGTGTTTCAGAATCTCAAACGCATCTTTTATGGTTTGCAGCCCCTTCATCGCAATCATCCGGCCAGCAAACATACAGATATACGGGTCCTGCCCCGGCATCGCCGCAACAGTATAGCGGGTAATATCAACACCAGATCCCGGGACAATTGTCGCCCGTTCCAAGGTCGCCATACCGCCCTTGACCATCAACGTGCAATCATCACCGTTTTCAAACAGGGTCCAGACATTTTTACAACGCGCCGTCAGACGTAAAAAAGGAAACACAACCGGACGCAGAATGCGCACCAGCGGAATATCAGCGTAAAATAAACTTCCCAATCCCACATAGCCATTCACAACCTTTGGAACCCGGCCCAGCCAAGCCGCCATGGAGCCAAATAAAACAGGCTTTAATGCAATGTGATGAACAATATCGGGCTTTTCAGTCCGGTAAAGAATGGCCAGACGGATGATAAGAATCAAAGCGGCAAAGGGATTTTTGCTTTGCCTTTTAAAGGGGAAATTTATAACGCGAATGCCCTCTTTCTCAATCCGCTCCCTGTGCTGGTCAACCCGCGTTATCAGGACAATATCAAACCCCATCTGCACCGCCGCGCGCAAGGTGGGCAGACGATGGATATAAAAGAACCAGTCTTCAGTGACGACATAGGCGAGCTTCATGGGGAATATTTTCTATTTAAAGATGCAACAGAATTATAAATTATCTGAAAACCACAAATTAAAAAAGCCTGCCACATTGCTGCGGCAGGCTTTTAGAATAATAAAGCTGAATTACGCAGCTTGCAGGTTGGTTGCAGAATCCTTGCCGCGCTCGGATGTAATTTCAAAAGTAATCTTTTGACCTTCATTCAATGTACGCAGACCTGCACGCTCAACTGCGCTGATGTGTACGAAAACATCTGCTCCGCCGCTATCAGACTGAATAAAACCAAAACCTTTGTCAGGGTTAAACCATTTAACTGTACCTTGAGCCATATTGCTCTCCTTTTGTGTCGCACTTTCGTGCATAAAGTGACCGCACAACGATTATGCGGTTCCTGTATTCGAAATAGCGATGTCTTGGGGAAAGCCTTAACGGCGAGCAAGCAAGTCAGAACCTGAAATATCGAATAGGTTAAGATTATAGATCAAAATGGAAAAAAGCAAGGAATTACACCAATTTGCGCGCCACTATAATTGCCTCACTGTAATTTCCGACTAAAACAACGCCATTATGATCATTTTTAACACCGCTTTTCCCAAGGATAAGTTCAGGCTGCGATTGTAAAGAACTTAAAATGACGCTGGTCCCCGTCGCGTGACAAGCCTTGATAAGATTGCTGATCGCGGTGGCCCCGGTCGCATCCAGATACGGCACAAGCCGCATTCGCAGGATCAAAACCTTGGGCATTTGGCCCATACCCCTCAACGTATCGACCAGATGACCCGCGACACCAAAAAACACTGGCCCGGTCAGGCGGAAGACTTCGACCCCATCGGGTAGATCATCCCGCTGCATTTCATCTTCTTCGTTTGCCGCGGCTTTATCACGCGGCTGCGCAGAAATTTCAACGGATTTTGACATTTGGTGCATAAACAATAAACACGCCAGCGTTACGCCCACCCCAATGGCCACAGTCAAATCGACCAGCACCGTCAGAAGAAAGGTCAATAATAAGATGGTCCTATCACTGGCGGATAATTTAAATATTTGAATGAAATGACGCGTTTCGCTCATGCCCCAGGCAACAATAAAAAGGATGGCAGCCAGTGCCGCCATTGGAATAAACGCGACCACATCCATTGCAAACATCATGAACAACAATAAAAAAACCGCGTGGAAAATTCCGGCAAAGGGCGTTTTACCGCCCGCCCTGATATTTGTCGCCGTTCTTGCAATGGCACCGGTTGCGGGCAAACCACCAAATAAGGCAGATGCAATATTGGCAAATCCCTGCCCGGCCAGTTCCGCATTGGAACGATGCTTATATCCTGTCATGCCATCGGCAACGACCGCAGATAACAACGCCTCAATCCCCGCAAGGAAGGCAATTGTAAAGGCCGCGGGCAACACGGCCTGAAATTTTGTAAAGCTCCATTCCGGAAGAACAGGCATTGGTATTCCGGCGGAAATATCCGGGAATCGTGATCCAATTGTTTCAACAGGAATGTGAAAAACAGCGACCAGCAGCGCGGAAACAATGACAGCAATTAAATAGCCCGGCCATTTCGGTGCATATCGCCGCAACAGGATAATCAGAGTCAGCGCACCAATCCCGACCAGCAGCGTGACAAGATTAACTGTGTCAAAAGCCTGAAAATAAGCCAGCCATTTATCCAGAAAATCAGCCGGGACCTGATCTATCTTCAGCCCTAGAAAATCCTTTACCTGCGATGACGCAATAATAACGGCGATCCCGGCGGTAAATCCGATAATAACGGGTTGCGGAATAAACCGGATCACCTGCCCCAACCGTGCATAACCGGCCACAACAAGGATGATCCCCGCCATCAACGTCGCAAGAACCAGACCGTCATAACCATGCTGGGCAATCACATTAAAGACGACGACGACAAACGCGCCGGTGGGACCGCCGATTTGCACCCTTGATCCCCCCAACAGGGAAATCAGGAAACCGGCGATCACGGCGGTAATCAAACCGTTATCGGGCGATGCGCCGCTTGCAATCGCCAGCGCCATGGCCAGCGGCAAAGCCACAATCGCCACGGTTAGGCCAGCCAGCATATCTGCGCGACAATCCTGCCTGCTGTAACCACTTCTTAGAATTGTGAATAATTTGGGTGTGAATTCAGTCAGGTTCATATCCAGGCCAACCTACGCATTGAAAATTCGCTGCCATAAGATCGGCCGCCTTCTTTGCATAGCATAGGCTCGTCACCGTTGGAAAAGACCAAAAATTAGAATAAATTATGGTAATGCAATAATCGTAATAATAACGCGATCAATCGCTTGACAGTCCAGTTTCAAAATTGCATAAGAATGACCGGTATTCCTCGATAGCTCAGCGGTAGAGCAATCGACTGTTAATCGATTGGTCGCAGGTTCGAATCCTGCTCGAGGAGCCATTACCGCATCCAGAGACGTCCAAAGACGTCCAAATAAATCCAGAAAATCCAATCTTTACAGCGATTTATAAGGCATCTCTTATCCGGGATCGTCCAGCCGCATTTATCTCTATCTTAAGCTTTTGGGGGCATAATTGGAAGAATGTGCCCCCACAGGATTTCGGAGATGCCCCCAAATGAAGCTGACCGATAAAGCCTGCAAAAACGCCCAACCTGCCGACAAGCCCCGCAAGCTTGCCGATTCGCATGGGCTATATCTCGAAATCATGCCCGGAGGGGCAAAATACTGGCGATTTAAGTACCGTTTTCAGGGCAAGGAAAAACGTCTGGCCTTGGGCGTTTACCCTTTCATATCCTTGGCCGAAGCGCGGCAAAAACGCGATAAGGCCAAAAGACTGCTTTTGGAAGGCCAAGACCCCTCCTCTGCCAAAAAAGAAGAGAAACGGACCGCGTTACAAAATGCGATCAACACTTTTGAAGACATCGCGCGTGAATGGCACCAGAATAATCTGGAAAAATGGAATTCACGATATGGGAAAACCATTTTGCACAGGTTGGAAACAGATGTGTTTCCAACCATAGGCGCAATGCCAATAGCGCAAATTCGTGCACCTGAGCTCCTTGCTATCGTCCGCAACATTGAAAAACGCGGCGCCTATGAAATTGCCCATCGGGCCATACAAACCTGCGGTCAGATCTTTCGATATGCTGTTATCACCGGACGCGCCGACAGAAACCCCGCAACTGATTTTCGGGGGGCCTTGAAAGCAACCCAGAAAACCCATTACGCAGCGATTGAAAGTGACGACCTTCCTGAATTTACACAAGCTTTGGAGCGAAATGACGCCCGCCTGTATCTGCATACTCGCCTTGCCATTAAACTCCTGATGATGACTTTCGTCAGAACGAGCGAAATGATTGAAGCGAAATGGAGCGAATTTAATTTTCAGGATAAAAAATGGGTTATCCCTGCTGAACGCATGAAAATGAGGAGGCCTCACATAGTCCCTTTGTCGCGCCAAGCTATCGGCATTCTTGAGCAATTAAAGGAACTTTCTAGAGGAAGCGATTACGTTTTCCCTAGCCAAATCAACCTACGCAAGCACATGAGCAATAACACCATCCTGAAAGCGCTGGAGCGCATGGGCTATAAAGGACGGATGACCGGCCATGGCTTCCGCGCCTTAGCCATGAGTACGATCAAGGAAAAGCTCGGCTACCGCCATGAGGTCATTGACCGCCAGCTGGCCCATGCGCCAGCCAACAAAATTGATGCCGCCTATGACCGCGCTAAATTTCTAGATGAGCGAAAAATTATGATGCAAGAATGGTCTGATTATCTGGAGAAAATGGCAAAAAGCCAGAAAATTTACATATTGCATGAAACAGCAGAATGATGTTTTTTAATATCTTGAACGCCCTCTGCTAAGGAGATTGAGCTTGCACCAAGCAGCATCAGCACTTTTTTCCAGCCCAAAACCCTCGCCCTGATTACGGGCAGCACTGCGGCCTTATACTCTTCGGTTCTCTTCATATAAATTTTTGAATAATGCGTCCATTTTTCCCTCTGAGTGCCACAGCTAAAAGAGCCAGAAAGCACATTGGCATTTTAAATTGTATTTAAGAAAATACGGTAGTATTGCCTAAAGCTCAATACTTGCAAACTTCTCCTTTTTAAATTGGACGAAATCTCTATACTTGAGCCTGTAAAATCGTGCCTAGGATGTTCAAGTTTTGGAAAATCAAATATTTTTTGTAACTAAAAAAGATGATAGGTACCCATGCCATACTTGAAAACTATCGTGGGGGTAACCTCAGGGAAGCTACTTATGAATGAGCGAGGGAAAAGGTTAGAAAAGAATCCCAAATCAAACGTGAAGATATGCCCCCACAATACAGACAGGAACCGCATGAGCCTGAAATACTGAAGGCGGAAAGAATATTGAGGGTATTTAATGGTGTCGCCGCCAATAATGAACGTAAACCGTCACCAGAAAATGAGCACTATTATCAAGAGAATCAACCTTTCTGATGGGGAACAGGAATGCTATGAGCTGCATGACATTACTCCCCTTATAAACAATAGGATGGATTATACATAAAATACCAGGCCGATCGCATTGATGCGGCCTGGTATGTCATTTCTTACTAAGCGCTCCCTGGTGTTACTTGAAGATCCAAGATATCTATACCAACTATGCCTTCAACTACGACCAATGGAACATAGTTTGAGCCATTAGCTACTCCATCGAAATCAATGCTAATAGTGCTGTCTATAGAATCATTGGTGATTTGGACAAAATCCGCTAAGACATCATTAAGTGGATCATAGGACTCCAGGACATCGTAGATGTTGATAAAATCTCCATCACCTGGATTATAATCCGTGATGGTATCAACGCCAGTTCCAAGATCGTCACCCTGGAAGAAGAACCCGTCAGCTCCGGATCCCCCTGTTAAGGTATCAGCCCCTTGATCCCCCCATAACAGATCGTCATCGGCTCCGCCATAAAGAGTATCATCCCCAATACCACCCATAACAATATCGTCGCCATCGTTGCCGTTAACAATATCATTACCATCCCCACCGCCTACAGTATCGTTGCCACCGCCACCGTAGATAGTGTCATTGTCTCCCGCCCCAAGAATGTAGTCGCTTCCGGAACTGCCTGTAATCGTATCGGCATACGCACTTCCATCAATTTTTTCAATACTAATGAGCGTGTCAGTCTCCCCACCAACATGTGACACAGTTCCTACGCCCATATCTACTGTAACTGCTGAAGTGGAATAATAAAAGCTCACATGATCAATTCCGTCTCCACCATTAAACGTATCATTGCCAGCATAATCGTACAGGAGGTCATCGCCATCACCCCCATATAAGAAATCATTGCCGCCCATACCGATCAATGTATCGTTGCCCGCACCTCCATATAGCGTGTCAACAGCTGAATCTGCACCAGCATCTAAGAGATCTCCATAGAGAATATCATCACCATCTCCACCCCATATAGAGTCAGCACCTTTGCCGCCAATTAAAATGTTGGCACTGGCATCTCCAGTAATACTATCGCCGAAATCAGATCCGTAGACAGTTTCTATATTCATTATAGTCTGTGTACCGTAAGCCGTTGAGCCTGTACGCGAAGCCAGATTAACAGTTATAGATGCTGGAATAATAGAGTATATGAGCTTGTCATTCCCGGCGCCGCCATCGAAAGCTTCATTCCCTGAATGAACATAGAGCTCATCATCCCCGGCACCGCCAAAAAGGAAGTCATCGCCAGCATAACCTATTAGGAGGTCATTGCTCGGGCCACCACGTATAATTTGGGCGCCATTGTTGCCATAGAGCTGGTCGCTACCTTCGCCGCCGTCGAGAACATCGCCTGCAACGTCTGCGTATAATGTGTCATCACCGCCAAGGCCTATTAAACGCTCGACTCCAAAGCCACCAAAAAGGACATCAGCAGACGCTGTGCCCATGACAACAGTGAGCGTTCCATTGATGGTTACACTTGCCGTTGCTTGATGGCTTCCTCCTTTTCCATCCAACAAAGTATATTCAAAGCTATCTTCTCCAATAAAACCTAATTCATGGTCGTAGGAGAAGTCACCATTGTTAGCAATGGTTACAGTGCCCCCTTCTGCTGTATTCAATGTCTGGGCAACCACATTCAGTAAATCACCATCAACATCGGCATCAGCACCATTGCCATTATCGGCAAGAAGATTCCCAGTGATTTGTATGTTTTCATTACTTGAAAAATTATCATCCCGGGCAACAGGATTATCATTTGTTGCGCTAACAGTGATTGAGAATGAATCGGTTTCAAGCACGGCATCACCATCGGATAAGGTAAAATCAAAACCGTCAGATCCATTGAAATTGATATCTGGAGTATAGGTGACCAATCCGTCAATCAAATCTTGAAGGGTAAAGGTGTCTGTTATTTCAAGATCAACGCCATCAAGTTTTAGAACACCATCTGTGGGCATACTGCTAATCGTAAATACTAAATCTTCATTAGCGTCATCAACATCATTAGCATTCAGCATGACAGTCGTAAGGATAACGGCCGTGTCTTCCTCTGTTGTGCCGCCATTATTTATCAATGAAGGGGCTTCATTGATCGGAGTAACAGCGATTGTAAATATTTCAGATGAGATACTCGTAATGCCGTCACTAACTGTAAAACTAAAGCTGTCTGGACCATTATAATTCGCGACCGGCACATAAGTAACATCACCATTCATGACTTCCTGAAGCGAAAATGTTTCTTCCGAAAGGATGGTATATCCGTTGACCTTCAGAGTCCCATGCACAGGTATATCATCAATCATGAAGTATATCTCCCAAGGAGCCTGCTCCTCATCGTTAGCATAGAGCATGTTTGCAGTTATAACAAACTCTGTATCTACATTTGTTGAACCTCCACTATTAGTGACTATTATAGGGGCGGTGTTGTTTGGCATGACCCACGTCATGGTCAAAAGATCTAAATACTCCGTGAAAATATTGTTTAAATATAGTCGTTCAACTTGGTTATCTCCACTTGTTAAATAGTGATCTTGAATCGTTATCATACTGTCCATTTCAGTCAAGATAACCAAGTCATCATTATTTTGTTCTATATAAAGCTCAAACGGATATATATACGTAGGGAAATTACCATTAATTACTATATAATCCTCGTCTCCTCCAGCATCATAAATCAGGTCATTGCCATCCATAAATAGGAAGCTATAACCATCGCTACCTAAACCGCCCCGCAAAACATCATCACCATAAGAACCGGTTATGATATTATTTCCATTATCCCCTATAATAGTATCGTCAAACTCTGAACCATACACATTTTCAATACTGATTAGAGTGTCGCCTGCATAAAAACCATCGCTCGCAGTACCTAATGAAAGATCTATTGTTATAGATGAAAGGCTTGTGCGGTAATCTGCAGTGTCGTTGCCAGACCCTCCATCTAGAATATCGTTCCCGGCACCGCCAACAAGAGTATCGTCTCCTCCTAGGCCATTAATTATGTCGTCTCCATCGTTGCCATAGATAGCGTTTGTTTCGTCGTTTCCTGTAATCTCATCGTCGAAAGAAGATCCATTGACGTTTTCAAGGTCAATCAGGGTGTCAGCGTCGCCGTGACCGTCATCGCTCACTATTCCGGTTAGGAGGTTAGTAATAATTCCATTTACAGTATCACTGTAGTCAACTATGTCGACGCCATCACCGCCGTCAAGAGTATCATCGCCAGCCTTACCCTGGAGAATGTCATCGCCAGAGCCTCCATATAGAAAATCATTTTGAGATGTACCTATCAAAACATCGTTAAACAACCCATCTTTATCTGCAAAATCTACAAGAGAGAAAGTGGTTTCATCATTGAAAACCAAGGTTTCAATCTGCTTATTATCCTCTCCAAAGAAGTCATAAATCCATATAGAGTCCATATCCCATATAGAATCCGCCTCGTTTACACCGATACTAATGAAAAGGTCGGTATCATATATGCTAAATTTGATATCAGTAGGAAGAATGCCCGCACCAAACACAATCGTATCTGTGCCGCCGGCATCTTCAATATCAGTAAATCCATAACCGATATCAAAAAGATAAAAATCATTGCCGAGTCCACCATTTAGATAAGCGCCGTCCGCTCCTCCCCGCAGAACATCATTCCCGGCTCCGCCATAAATAAAATCATAACCACTACCCCCATCGATATAGTCATCCCCATCTCCAGCAAAGATATTATCATCCCCTTCTCCTCCAGCTATAATATCATTGCCAGCGCCAGAGAAAATAACATCGTCTTTTGGCCCAAAAATATCGCCGGTTATAATATCATCACCCGCCTGCCCCATTATCCAACTACCCAACTTGGTTAGATAAAAAAAGAAATAGTTACCCTCAGTAAATTCCATTAGCTCGATTGCGTAGTCTCCAGAAGGGTCAAAGTGATCAACTATTGTAATCTGGTCTTGAGATCCTATGACATTTAAGATTAAGTCATCGCCTTGCCTAGAGAAGTTCAAGTTTTCAGGACTGAAAACTCCCGACATCATGAGAGTGTCGTAACCATTTTTATCGTGTATCTCGATCATGCCCCTAGCGATATCATAGTAATCGTCTTCATCGACGCTATAGTATGAAGCCTCCAAGGGAGGCTGAGTCGCAAGGTAAGCCTCTATATCCACGCTTATGTTGTTAGAAAAAGATAATTGGTCTATGGCATTAGAGAATTCATTAAAATCATCAATTGGGGCAAAGTGTTCCTCAATTGTAATAGTATTCCCTAGCCAGGAGATGATGAGATTGTTTTTCTCCATTGAAAAACTTAAATCTTCCAATGTAACTGGAGATGGGAAGACGATTGTATCGAAGCCTCCTCCATCACGAATAATATCATTGCCTGCCGAGGCTCTATAGGTATCATTGCTGGCGAACTCAGGATAAGGATTTTCAGAGCCTGGGTTTGCTTGCAGGTAGTCACCTATAAGGATGTCATCACCATCCCCGCCATCTAAATAATCATCACCCATATAGCCGATGAGCGTATCGTTCCCGGCACCGCCATATAAAAAGTCATCGCCCTCATCACCATCAAGTTCATCAGAACCATCACCTCCAAAGAGCGTATCGTTTCCGAATCCACCAAGAATGAAGTCATCTCCAGAATAGCCGTAAAGCGTGCTATCTACATACAATCCTGCAAAAAGTTCATCGTTTTCTTCTGTGCCTCTGAATTCTAGGGCCGGTATTTGAGAAATAATTAATTCAGAATTGTCTGATAAAAATACGACTTTTTCGATATGCTTATCTGCATTCACACCAAAAACATTATCAATCGTAATGACGTTGCCGCCGCCAAAATCAAGTACCAATCCTTCTTCAGGATTTCCGTACATCTCAACTATGTTATCTCGTGTGATGTTCAGGCTAGCCAAGATTCTTATTTCATCATCACCGCCAGTGTCAGAAAACCGATCACTACCACCCGAATAAATGAAAATATTGTTACCTATACCTCCAACGAGGGTGTCATTCCCAGAGCCTCCATCAAGAATATCATCTCCATCACCACCATAGATAATGTCATTCCCATTTCCACCAAATATAGCTTCGTTTTGTGAAGATGTGCTGACTCCATAAATCGTATCATTAGAATCAGTTCCGTACGCGTTTAAATAAAGGAAGTTATTTAAGGAAATGACGCTATTATCAAAGAGAAATTTGATAGATTCGATTCTATAAAATTCCCATTCAAAAAAGTTATCAATCGTTAACAGTGCCCCGGTTGAAAGAGAAATGTAAAGATTGTTGGGCGTTTCTGCATTTCTATAAATGTCAACGATATCACTCGCCGTTAAGTTTGTATCGGCTTTTACATGGATCTCATCTGTACCGGAAGATGACCCGTTGCGGAAAATGTCATTACCTTCATCATAAAGATAGATGTCACTGCCATCTCCCCCTATTAGAAGATCGTTACCTGCACCGCCGTCCAGAATATCGTTGCCTGCACCGCCATCAAGTTTATCGCCACCATCGCCTCCGTTTAAGGTGTCATGCCCGTTTTCTCCAAATAAAGTATCGTCCCCACCTAAGCCATTGATAATATCATCTCCGGAACGACCATATATTTTATTGGCGTTCTCATCACCATTCAATGTCTCACTGCTATTTGTTCCAAAAACGCCCACTAAATCATCATATATGTCGTCATAGGTAATTTTTGTTCCATTGGAGAATTCGAATATTTCAATGCCGTATAGCCAATCGCTCCTAAAAAACTTTTCAACGGTTAGCGTATCGCTATAGCCATTCAAAAGGATTTTAAGATCGTCTCCAATTTTTTGAAAAGTAACATCGACAGGTAAAACACCTGCTGTAAATAAGACTCTGTCGGGATTATCCCAAGTTACCATATCGATATAATCGTAGATTTTATCATGGCCATATCCTGAGCCGAACACATAAGTGTCCCCATTCCCACCACCCAGTAAGTAGTCATTTCCGGCACCGCCATCAAGGGTATTATCATTCCAGAACCCATAGATTACATCATCACCAGGTGTACCAGCATTCTCCAGATACATTTCCTGCATCTGTGAACGTGTCCATATTGTTCCATTATCGAACACAACTTCTTCAATGGAGAAATATGGCGTTCCAAGAATATACTGCTGGTTTTGCTTTATTATTGTTATGGAATCATTTGTATCAATAATCGTCAGTGTCAGGTCATCGCCACCGGCAGAAACAGAAATACGTATGTCTGATGGCAAAATATCATCGGCCATCATGATACGATCGATATCCGGTGTTGATGGGCTGGAGTCCGCATAATCGTAAATAGTGTCATGACCTGATCCCCGGCCGAAGTGATACGTATCTCCCTCAGCGCCGCCAGCCATATAATCATCGCCAGCGCTCGCTTCGAATACGTCGGCACGTTTAAAGCCGTAAACTGTGTCATTTCCAGATGTGGTTGCCTGATCAATCAGGTTGGCCATTATAGTTTCGTATGTCCAAACCGTATTATCGGCAAATGTAAATGATTCAATACGATTGAAGGCCTGTATTCCTGCTACATAGGTATTGAATGTGAGGAACTGATCAATAATTGTCAGCGTGCTTCCATCATTGAGAGTTATTACTAAGTCATCGCTGTTACCAGCACGGCTTAACTGAATTTCTCCTGGTGTCACTCCTTCCAGGAACGCGACTGTATCGACAGTCCCGCTTAAAACTGCATTAAGTTTATCATCGATAATATCGTGACCATACCCGTGCCCAAAAATATAGGTATCTGAATCATTGCCGCCACTTAGATAATCATCTCCTGCTCCGCCATCCAGAACATCATCCATGTTAAAGCCATAGATTGTATCATTTCCGGGAGTTTTCCAGCCATCCTTGATGCGGTCTATTACATCAGACCATGTCAGGCTTTCGCCATTCGCAAAAAAGAAGTTCTCAATTCTGTAAAGGGGTTCATTTCCGATGACGCCTGTGTAAAAAATGCTGAATTGAGAAAGAATGGTCAGTGTGTCGTCTGTGCCATTAATTGAAATAGTAAGGTCGTTGGAGTCACCTGTCCTCGTAAAGGTTAAATCCTCCGATGTTATTCCAGGTTTGAAGCTAATGCTGTCTGGTGTGTCTAGAAGAACATAGCTTGGATTGTCGAAAATGACGTCTTGACCATAACCACGACCAAAAATATAAACATCGCCGTCATCACCGCCATTTAAATAATCATTACCGGCTGCCCCATCCATTACATCCATTTTTCCACTGCCGGTGAGTGTATCATCGGTTTCTAGCGGGTGAGAAACAGCATAAGCAATATCGAGCTTGTCCCATACAACGCCGTCAGCGAAGACTATTTCGCCAATGCTGCGGCCGTAGTCAACATACCCGCCAGTCAGAGAAGGAGGCCTTACTTTAAATTGGTCGATAATTCTGAGTTCATCGTCCGTCCCGATTACAGAGATAACCAGATCATTACCGTCGCGTATTGCTGTAACGTCTCCAGAATTCACATGTGCGAAACGGACTATGTCATTATTGTCGACGCCCAAAGTGATATCAATATCCTTAATCACATCCTTCCCGAAATTGCGTCCCATAACATAAGTGTCAGGGCCGGATCCTCCCATGGCAATTTGATCGGTTGAGTCCATGTAAAAAAGATCGCCATCATTAGTACCGGTCATCTCCTCAGACCCTGCTTGGATAAGGTCTTCTGGGATATCAAGCGCGATTGCTGCTTGAATAAGCCCGCCAGCAAAATCAACATTCTCATAGGCGGTAATGAGATTCTGGAATAAATATCCATATGTGACCTCTAGGCCAGCGCGGCCACGGTCAAAATTCTCGAGCACAACATCAAGGATTGGTTTCCATGACATAAGGTATTCGATTGCACCCGTTGCATCCAATGGAGCAGCTTCAAAAATTTGCTCCAGAAGAGGGGCAACTTGGCGTTCATCAACTGGGGAGAATTTCTCGCTGCTATAGTCATATTGTACGTTCTCGAAGAAAGAACCCAATGCGTCATCAGATTGCGAGGCGATCTCAACGGCAAGTTTGTTCAGCTCCTCCCACATAAAGTTTACTAAGGCAATCCCGCCGTTTAGCGCAGTGGTGCCAGTCGGAGTATTACTTCCAATAGGGAATTCTGTCCCTGTCCAGCGTTCCATGAACTGGATTTCCCCTTCAGTCAGAACGATCCATTCATCGCCAACCTGAGCCGTATAAGTAAGAGCTTGTGCAAGTGTCGGCCTCAAAATAGTTTCACCTAAAGGATCACGAATTAGCGCCCCACTAGCCAGTTTCCAGTAATCTCCCTCGGAGTCGGATATTCTGATCGCATAATCCACCGCTTGCGCGCCATTTTGTATGCTCGTGCGCGTCAGAACATGAACATCGTTTCGTGCTTCGGTTCCTGGGCTTCCTGCTGGAACAGCCACGGCATCCATCCATGCGGATAAAACGGGCAATAGTGCAGATCTGAGTGTTCCAATCTCCGGGATTCCCATGCCTAGGCACGCAGTCTCAACGGCGCTTAACAATGACGGGCTCACCGACATCGCATCACGCAGATCCGCGATCGTACCGTGGCCTTTAATCTGAGGAAGAGCTGCAGCCTCGCTTGAAACGGTTACATTTGTAAGCCATTCTGTATCATACATATTATTACGGAAGATGACTTCGCCCATCGTTCCGACGCTATTATCACTTTTTGTATATTCTCCTGTTGCAAGTACGGTATATTTATTTCCGGGTGCCTCAACCGTATTCGTTGGCGTTACACTAATGGAGGTAATATCCCATTCAGCAAGCGTCTTTAATTCAGCGACATCGGTTACGGCATCGCCGTTTATGTCTTGCCATATTTTCAATGTTGTAAAATCTGTGTCACTGGCGTCAATCACGCCGTCACTATTCGAATCCAATGCAGCCAGCGCAGCATAACCCGATTGGCCAGGGCCGCCCATCATTTCGTTGATATCGTCTATTTTGCCATTACTGTTTAAGTCTCTAACTAAAAATCCATCATCTCCGCTGATCCATCCAGACCGCTCGGCAAAACCATCACCGTTCATGTCGAATTTAGGGCTTAGAATATTCTCAGGCCGGAATTCAAGCCCATCACCATCTAGGTCCAGAACAATAGGATCAACATCCGTTGGTTCGTATTTATCTCCAAGCGCGGCCTCAGCCATAGTGTCTAAAAATTTAGAGTCTAGCATCAAGCTGAAGCCTGAAGGCAGATTTCCTAGCTCCATGAAGCGGACTGTGGCGAATATATATTCATAAAGTAATATTCCTGCAGTGTTCCCCGCGGCTCCGCCCAGTGTGCTTTGGTAATCTGCTATGGTGGTGGTGGCAAATGTCCCGCTTTCTGGATCGAGCACCGCGTTTTGAACTAATAAGGCACCATTTTCATCCATGCTGAAGCGGACATTGCCCTGATTTACCCAAGCACTTTCGGAATAAGCGGATTTTCCGCCACCAGTAAGGATCTGGTTGCCAACAACAATTCGATCCTCGAATCCCGCTCCGGTGATCATTACGTTTGCCCCGACGCGAACAATGTCGCGATCTCCATCCCCTTCACCTAGATCCGCTATAGTTCCGTATCCAGCATTCAGGAGAATGTCTTTTCCTGCTCCCAGATTGACAGTGATTCCTCGCCCAAGAGCTGAGACAATATCGTCGCCAGCCCCAGTGTCGACTTGAATAAAGCCACCGTAATCGCCACCAGGCGCATCCAATTTACCTGTGGCGGTTATAATATCGGCCCCAACTCCGCCAATGAAGCGTTCAAAATTTTGGAGGTATATTTGCGTACCTTGAACATGCCCGTTTTGAAGGATTGTTACGCCTGATGTGATTCCACTGAAGTCAGCCGTGTCTTGCGTGCTGGCCTGCTGGCCCCGAGCGTCATAAACTGAATAGTTGCCTGTCTGGCCACCCGACAGATTGCCTGCAAATACAAATGAATCTGCATAATTTGTGGCCTTAATATTTTCTATAGAAATTAAGCTATCAAAGTTATCGGAAAAATCTGTTGTCGCGGACACACCGTTAATGTTTGCTCCAACAACGCGAAAATTCAAACCTTGCTCAAGGCTGATATTGCCATAGTCGACCGTATCCGTGCCGTCTCCTCCGTCATATAGATCGCCCTCAAAGGCTCCATCCCAGGTCGTTGCCTCAAAGACATCGTTGCCGTTAAAACCATATATCTCGTCTGCGCCACGCCCACCGGTAACTTTATTATCTTCGTCATCGCCGCTCAAAAAATCATCATATCTTGAGCCTACGATATTCTCGATATTGTAAAGATTGTCCTGAGACCCAGTAAAATCTGCGCGCTGGGCTATTCCGGATGCCAAATTGACATATACACCGGTCGTTGTGCTTTCACCAAAGTTTATATTGGAATAATCGATGGTATCTTCTCCAGTACCACCGTCAATTTTGTCTCCGTCTAGGCCAGATGAACGATCAAAAAAACTTTTATAGCCAAATGAGTCGTTTCCATCGTAACCAAGCAGGATATCTGCTCCCCCCCCTCCCTCGATTGCATCGATAGAATTAGTCCCATAAATCAGATCAACACCAGCACCTCCTATGAGGCCGCTTAAGTAGACTGAATACGTTCCTGATCCCGATAGATCAATATCATTCCACGAAACAATTTTCGTATAATCTGAGCCATTCAGTGCGTACTCCAATACAATCTGCTCTGACGCAAGAGAAGTTAGGAGCATATATCGGGAAGTAAATTCCCCACTACTTATATATATATCGCTGTTTTTAATGGTTCCCCCCTCTGCGGTAGAGGAATCAAAATCTATTCCGCGTGTGGAGAGTTGGCTTATAAGCTCGTCTGCCCTTACAAGCTTTAAAGGTGAAGACTTTTCAACACCGTTTTGATCAAATATTTTAAAGTCCGTAAGTGCTCCGATGCTCAGATCGTTTCCGTAAGCCGTGAGAATGCTGAGCGCCTTCTCTTTGTACGTTGCTTCATCCCAATCATCTGTTGATGTCACACCTGCAATGAGCTGTGAACCATTCCAGAGCTGAAATTCAGAATTATATGAAGTATTAAAAAGGCTGGCGAACGCTCCCGTGGCGAACCGTATCGCGGGCGCAGCGTCGAATTGATCGACAATAATCTCATATAGAGTTTTTTCGGTCGAACTGCCATTTAATAGGTACTTGCCGTTTCCAGTGACCTCAATGCTTATGTTAAGCGTGGATGAAATATACAAATAAGAAAACAAGCTGGCCAGATCGTCACCAAGTTCTGTGCCAGTATAACCTTGCACGAAATTGCTAACACCAGAGTGGAGGTCGTTAAATATTTCGTCATAAGTTACGGCTTTATATACGGTATCAGTCATAATCGCCTGCTTTCGTAGAAGATTTCTTGTTCAATAGGTTACAACGAGGTTTAAAATGGTGAAGCCCTTGGATATGGCTATACTCGGCCATTGCTACAGTTTTATAAGGAAAGGTTCGCTTAGGTGCTCTGGTGACCGTATCAAAACCGACACAGATATCAGTATTGAGAATCTCAATAAATTCTTTCTCATAGCCGGTCCCTAAACATTCAGAATCCGCAATGGAATTATCGCCGAACACCTTCATCCAACATTGTAAGGACGGTTCGGATATTTCTGCGCCACTAATTTCATAGGAACTGTCACCGTTGAAACGTTGCGGATGTATTGGCACAGTTAACGGCTCAAAATCCGTGATTCTTGAAACGGCTTTCTCTCCTGCAATGTAGGATTTATCATAGATCCAGCGCTCTCTTGCATCACTCACAGAGCGAGCATAACAATGTATATCCGGATCCTTTTCTGTTTGGATAATCTTGGAAACTTCTCCATATTTATTGCTGTAAACCGTGTATGGAATATCAACATATAAGAAGATTGTTTCCCGATTTATATCCTTTGGATCTTCATGAAGTATAAAAAGGTAGCCATGCATAAAATCCAAGGTCAGCTCAAATTTAATATTTTTAAGCTTTTCTTCATTCATGACATAATCATGAAATTTTTGGATTCGTAAATATCCAGATATGCTTCCATAGGGAAAGGGACTGTTAACGTCAAAAATGCCACTCTCTTTATAGGAAAGATTTATTCCTCCCGTCTTATGTGAGGGAGCCGCTTCATAGTAGCGCTTAGCAAATGCTTTACTCCCCCCCAACTCGTGGCTATCTCTGTCCCAGTCAGGGTAATAATAGGTAGCGGTTACATAACCTTGTTTGATTCTTAAGGGTAGGGCATAAGCACCGGCAGAACGCATTGCTTGTGTTAGCTCATTGTCAAATTGATAGGCTTTTGTGCCTTTTAAACCGGTGCCAAGCATGGCGGCATAACTTTGGGCAAGAGGTGCACAAATTTGCTCCGTCAGGATTCTTTGACTTTTAACGGCGCGAGCGATTTCACCTCGCTTTTTCTCTAATTCAGTTTGTTGCTCGCAAGCCTCTGGAAACAGTACATCAGCGCACGAAAATACTGTATCAGCACTAAAAAATGTTTCCGGCTTAAAAGACTGGAGGGCTGCCTCAAAATCCTTAGTAATAAATTCATACTTATCGCGATCTACATCCTTGCAGGCACTCTGCGTCAGACACACGAAAACGAACAGAAAAACTGCTTTTAAAGGTAAAATCGAGTTTATATTCCTCAATCTCAAAACTAGCCCCGCTTTAGAATTCTATCTGAGATGGATTTTCTCTTCGAGATATGGCGATCAAGCTGCCTTTGCAGCACAACGCCTAAGGCTCACAATAAAATTACTATTTAAGAATATATTCTACCCAATGGTACGCGATTAAAAAGCCTGAGCAAACAAAAAAGCTTACTGTCTTCATGGTTATCACAAGGAATTGCTATAAGAAAAAAGCCTTTTGAAACAAGAGCGAATCATTTGCTCCTACTAGGGTAATGCATGATTACCAAACAAATCCTAACTGAAATATCTGTCAATTATTGAACGAGCTTTTCAGTCTTAGCTCATTATAGAAAGAAGGTCCTTGATCGCATAGTGACAGATAAACAAGAGCTACAATCACCGGAGCATGAGACGTATCAAACTTAAATTCACCCTTTTGAAATGGTACAAAATCTCTATACTGATGGCCTGTAAAGTTATGCAGTATGTAGCGGTTTTGGACTTACACAGATCTTACGCACTTTCACAAATCCTTACATAATTTTGGAAAATTAAAATTTTTATTAAGCCAAAACAATAGGATAGTAAACCCATGCCAGTCTTGAAAACTATCATAGCATAGACTGTCGGCGAGGCCCGTGGTCAATGTTATTATATATGTCAGTTCCAGACTAAAACTTCAGCCCTGACGGTTTTCCCGGATGAGGCTGATGAGATGAAGCACGATCCGGCCCCTTTCCCTGTTGTATCTCTGCTGTCGCCTGATGCACAAAACCTTGCGGACGATTCTTTTTAAACCGGGCGTCATTCAGGAGCTTCCATTCCTGACTCTCTTCTTTTCTTTGCAGGGCATGCTCTATTTTAATCACCCTGTATCGCTCCGCAAATTTCCTGTCAATTTTTGCAAGGGCCGCTCGCTCCTTCTCCTTGATTTTCTGCACACGTCTTGATTTTTGCCTTTGGGTGTATTGCTTCTGGAATAATGTCATCCTTCTGACGTCAGCATGCATCAGATAATGCCCGTAAGATTCCCAGAACCTCTTCTCTCGCTTGTCCCACGCTAGTAATCCAGCATTGATCAATCTCCCGGACAAAGACCGTTCCCGCCGGAAAAATGCCCGGCGCTGTGCCTGCTGTCGTGCGTCCATTGTGAACGGCAAGGGATTTTTCCTGAGGGCTGTGGCATCCTTGATAAGGGGTTTACACTTGGCACGGATGGCTGCTTTTTTCTCCAGCCTCCACTGATAAAGGACATCTATTTCTTCCCGGCGGGCTTTGTAGCGCTTTTCAGCCCATGATTTTAATTGTGGAATCCTCTGCCGGGCTAAATCGTTTGCGCCGGGTGAGGACTGAATCCCCTGACGCTTCTTTTCACGGTGGATGTAATAATGGTCTCCGCGCAGGTTTTTATAACCGGCATGGTCGCTGTAATAACTGTTGTTTCTTTTGGCCTCCGCCTTATTGGCTTCGATCCGGTCGTATTTTTTCTGCCGCTCAGGACAAACATCAAAGCCATTTTCCTTACACCAGCGATAGGCCCAGCTCTGAAGTTTTTGCTGGCTGCGATAAGGGTCTGCCAGCCGACCCGTCCGGTGATCGACCAGATTGACGACGACATGGGCATGCCAGTGCCCGGTATCCTGATGCAGGAAGAAAGCGTATTGATGATCGGCCAGCGTTTTTCCATTTACCCCTTCAAGCGCGGACAGAGCTTCCCTAACGGTGCCTCTTACCTGTTTTGGATTTGGCTTGGTCCCGTCCGGGAAGGCCAGAACGAGATGATAAACAGGCGGCTTGAGACTTATCGCTCCGCCCCTGCCCCGGACCACGGCGGACTCCATCAAGCCCCGGCGTACATCTTCGCGGGCAAAGCAGGCCATAATGGCGCTCGCCTCTTTCCAACTCCGGGGATTGAATTCTTCCATATTCATTGTGAAAACCATGCGCCGGAGTTCCTTCGGCACTTCAGCCTTTCCGCGCTTTGAGTTCGCGAGATAGGCCATAACACCCTTGAAGCTGAATCCTCTCATCTCAACCGGGATCAAGGCCAGCCTCCTTTCTGAGGAGCATAGTGGCAACAAGGAAAAGCCCGTTCACATGAGACAAGGATCGCGCCGTTTGCTGACGCAAGGAAATAATGGCCGGAATATGCTCCCCACGTCCCGCAAGATTTCCTTCGATCTTATTAAGTTCGGCACGGCAATAATTTGTCTGGGAAATAATCTGGCGCAAAATGGATATCCGCAGGCCCGCATCCTTATCAATCGCATCCACCTTACCGTTCAGGGCTGCTTCGCGCTGATAAATTGAAATTGCACGTCCGGCGGAATCGGCAAGAGCCGATAATCTGGCTTTCTCTTCCTGTGTATAGGCTGAAGAGATGATCGCTTTACGCTGTGCTGCTTTTGGCTTTGGGGGCCTTCCGCCTTTACGGGGCGGCAGTTGATCGGGAAATTCATTATCCATGTTTACCACCTCTTCTCATCGGCTTTCGATGATCCACCGGGCTGGTCCCGGCAAGTGTTTTGATTTATCAAAACCCAACTTGATACTCGGCGTTTTTCCCTGCCCTAAAATCCTCACGCCTTCCTTAAAGGCTAACATTCAAACCATTAAGGGCAGGTTATCAAAAATTTGTATAATGCATTGATATAAAATGAAAATTTGCACTTCACTGGATTGAGTTAATCCTCTTTGGATGTCCTCGGACTCTCGAAAAATTACAGAGAAAATAGAGTCGATTTTTCTCTCGTGCGACTCCCAATACTACACTTAAGAAAATCCTCAATCTCGACTCAAGCGGTGCTATAATTATGCATATGAGTGAGTTCAGCACTTTTAAAACGCAAAGGATCACGCCTATGTCAAAATACGGAAGATTGCCGGAAGCGGGTTATATTCGCCTATCTGAAATATTAATGATAATTCCAGTCAGTAAATCAACATGGTGGGCCGGCGTTAAATCAGGGCGCTTTCCTAAATCTGTGAAACTAGGCCCCCGTATAACAGCGTGGCGAGTTGAGGATATCAGAAATTTAATGAATGAGATGGGACTCAATCAAAACTTTCCCGTGTGCGTGATAGGAGCGAAATCTAAACAAGACACCCAACATCAAATGGTAAAAGTCCGCCATGACGAGATGTGGGTTCAGTTCCAAAATAGTCCGCCAGAGCTTTTTCTAATAAGAGAAGAATGGCGAAGAAAAACATTAGAGACGAGCAATTAAATCGCTTTTATAAGCGCATATTTGTTGCTATTTATCAGGGGCGGTCTCACTGGTTTTTCTAGTAAAAAAACATGGGGGCATAATTGGGGGCACATGGGATTGTTCATATCAATGAAAAATATGAAAATTCAAAATGTTGTTAAATCTATACTAATCCTGCTCGAGCCATTACCCCCCTTCAAAATAAGATTTCCAAGATTTAATTCAGTTCTCTGGATTTGCACACCCTTGCGCCCTCTGTTTCGGCTTGAAAAGAAGGGAAACGATGCTCATATAAGGCAATCATTTTTTCTTTTCGTGAAAGCAAGCTTATGCGCCTGATATTAACCCTCATTTTATCCATTTTTCTTTGCGGCGGCTTTCTGGGCCAGAGCGCGCAGGCGCAGCTTTTACCGACGAAAGCAGCCCCTTCTGCGCCAGCTGAAGAACAAAAGCCCAAAGATCCTTTGGGCCGGGAAACACCGCAAGGCACGGTGAAGGGGTTTTTGCAGGCTGTTGCGGATGAAAATTATGAACAGGCAGCTCAATATCTGGATCTGAGCGCCCTCGCACGCGCAGACCGTGTAAAGGGCGCCGAATTTGCGCGTAATTTGCAAATCCTGCTGGACCGTCAGGGTTGGTTAACCCCGGATAACAAGCTGAGCGATAAACCCGAAGGTGTGATCGACGATCATCTGGACGAAAATGTTGATAACATTGGAACATTACGGGGACAAAAAAGAACCGTTGAGATCAACCTGACCCACATTGACGATAAAAAGGGAAATGCCCCTTGGCTTTTTGCTTCTGATTTTGTCGAACAAATCCCCGAACTCTCTAAAAATCTGAGCGCCACCCTGATCGACCGGTTCATGCTTGGTAAGCTGGATTACCTTAAATTTCATGGTGCGCCGGTGACGCATTGGGCCGTTATGGTAGCGCTTTACGGTCTGGCATATATGGTATCCGGCTTTTTTGTGCGGGGGTTTATCCGTATTATTCGGCGCGTCTTCCGCAATAAAAATGCCAACGCACCATCCGAACATCATTTGATTGATGCGTTTCAAACGCCTTTGCGTTTATACGCCATGTTGTGGATTGCCGGATTGCTGGCTCTTTTTATCGGCGTATCCTTCATTGTCCGCCAAACCTTTATGCCCATTTCGATGGCCATTGGATGGATTGCGGCCGGGCTTTTCTTCTGGCGTCTGGTGAATGTTGTCGCCGATCATATCGAAGGCCGGATGAAGGCGCGCGAACGCTATAACATGAGCTCCATGCTGGCTTTCAGCCGCCGTGCGGCAAAGTTCTTCTTTGTTGTGCTGATTGGTATTCTGGTTCTGGATTCATTCGGCGTTGATATCACGGCGGCGCTTGCGGCACTGGGGATTGGCGGTATTGCCCTGGCTCTGGGCGCCCAAAAAACCTTGGAGAATTTTATCGGCAGCCTTTCTATCATTGTCGATCAACCAATCCATGTTGGTGATGGCTGTAAGATTGGCGATACGGTGGGCGTCGTGGAAGATATCGGTATGCGGTCAACCCGCATCCGCACTAATGACAAAACGCTGGTCACAATTCCAAATGGTGATTTATCCGTACAACGCATTGAAAACTACGCAAAACGCGCAAGCTTTCTGATCAATCGCCAGATGATCTTACGCTACGATTCAACATCGTCCCAGATCAGAGCCTTTATCGAAAAAGTCACCGACATTTTAAAAGCGCATGACAAGATTGAAAAAGAGAATGAAATGGTTCGCTTACTGGGCTTTACCGATAATGGCTATGCGGTTCAAATCTGGTGCTACGTCAAAACCAAGGACGGCATTGAATTCCTGCGCACACAAGCGGACATTACCTATGCCATTATTGATGCGGCAAAAGAAACCGGGATTTATTTTGCAATCCCTTCGCAAACATTCCTTCCTGCCAAGGATCAGACCGGACATTCCGCGGCGTGAGGCCGCTTATAACCCGGCGGAATAATCACTTTCCAACCACTCTTTACGCAAAATTTCAGGCATACAGAACGAAATCAAAAAACCAAGCATTCAAATCCCCCATTTATTTTCTAAACCCGTTTTTAATTATAGCGTGGGTGCGTTAAGGAATTGCGAAGACCAATAAAAAAACCCCGGATCATTTGTCCGGGGTTTTTTAAAAGAGGCTAGGCCTTATGCCGCTTGGGCTTGCACCGGGCGATCATTGACCTTTAAAACCACCTCAATATTCCCGCGTGTTGCCTTGGAATAAGGGCAGACATGGTGGGCCTTTTCAACGATCTGCATGGCCGTGGCATCATCAATACCGGCCAGGCTGACATTCAAGACGACGGCCAGAAAATACCCGCCTTCATCATCCTGATTCAGGGCGACTTCAGCATTGACCTTCACTTCGGTGATGGTGGCACCCTGTTTTTTTGCTACGGCATCGACTGCGCTGCCAAAACAGGCGCTGTAGCCGCAGGCAAAAAGCTGTTCCGGGTTAATACCAGGACCATTGCTGCCGGGTTTGGACAGGTCAAAAGAGATCTTCCCATCATCTGTTTCAGTATGTCCTTCGCGTCCGGCAATCGTTGTCGCACGGGCTGTATATAAGTTCTTCATAATATATAAATCTCCAAAAAATGGGGTGATAAGCTCATAAGGGAATTAAAGCATATTTTTCTGTTTTCAATCACCAGATAAACGGCACAGTTTCTTGACATAACCTGTCTTTTAAACTTAATCTTTCCCCAATTAAAAAAATTATAACAGGGATATAAAAATGACCATGCAAAAAAAGATAAAAGGGTTTTTGGCTGCCAGCTTTTTGGGGGCAACTGCTTTGGCCGGGATGCCGCAGGCCTATAGTGATACGCCACCCGCCGCACCGGTGAACTCGCTTGAAGAAGCGCTAAAAACAAACCCTGCCCTGCAAATGAGTTACATTAATGGCGTGATTGACATTGCCCGCGGACTTCATGTTGATAAAGCCAAAACGGAAGATGGTGAAAAAATTATTGCCGCCGCTATTAATGGCGTCTTGAAAGAACTGGACCCGCATTCTTCTTATCTAACACCAAAACAATATCAATCGATGCGCGAAGGTGCTTCTGGAGAATTTGCCGGTGTCGGTTTTACGGTCAGCACTGAAACAAAAAAACTGATCATTGTTGAAACCATGAAAAACTCACCTGCTGAACGTTCCGGGCTTAAACCAGACGATCACATTACGCATATTGATGGCAAACCGACACAGGATATGTCCGTCGAAGATGCCGTTAAATTAATGCGCGGAAAACCGAAAACCCCCGTAACCTTGACCATTGCCCGAAGCCCTTCAAAACCCTTCGATGTCAAAGTGACCCGCGACACCATTCGTGTCGAAGCGGTGAACAGCAAAATGATCGGCAGCGATATTGGATATATCCAGATAAGCACATTCCACAATAATAATGTCGATAAGGAATTGAATGATGCTGTTAGCACCCTGAAGAAAAACAATAACGTCAAGGCGTACGTTATTGATCTGCGCAATAATCCTGGTGGATATTTGCATATGGCGAACGCCATCTCCGATGCCTTTATTGACAGCAAACAGATAATTCTGAGCGTCAAAGGCCGTGAAGCAAACGATGTTGAAAAGTACTATGCTAAGCCTGGCGACATTGCAGATGGCAAACCGATTGTTGTTCTTGTGAATGAAGGATCAGCGTCCGCTTCGGAGATTGTTGCAGGGGCATTACAAGATACCGGACGCGCAACAATCCTCGGCACGCAATCCTATGGGAAGGGTTCGGTCCAGACCGTTGTCCCCTTAAAAAGTGGCGCAGCCTTAAAAGTGACCATCGCCCGTTACTATACGGCGGCCGGCCGGTCCATCCAGAATCACGGCATTACGCCTGACATCGGCTACCTCAGGAATGCCGAAGATTTGAAACCAACAATCAAACCAGAGTCAGAGCAGAATAATACACTCCAAAATCTGGATGCTGCAGGCACTGACAAAACAGAAACAAAAGAAAACTGTGCGGCCATCACAACCACACCAACAATTGTTATTGATCCGGCGCTGAAACGCCGCAGCGGCAAGATTGATTTTGAACTGGCTTGCGCGGTTGAAAGATTGCGCAATACATCGGACCTGACCGTAAGAACCCCTTATACGGCCCCCGCTGCTGCGCCAAAACCGTAATTGTTATTTTTAAAAACATTATAACCCCCGCACGGAATGATAACCGGCGGGGGTTTACTCTTGAATCCGGATAGGACTGACTTAAACTGTTTCGCAGTCCATGACGCCAAACCCATACAGGATATTTGAAAAACCATGTCAGCCCTGATCGATCCCCGTACCCTGCATCAAAATCTTGCCAATCCATCCTTGCGACTGGTTGATGCCAGCTTTCCCGCCATCCCTGATTTTCATGCACAGGCGCGCATTGGTGATGCCGTGCTGTTTGATGTAGAGGCCATCAGCGATGAGACAAACCCCCTACCCCATATGCTGCCCTCTGCCGATAATTTTGCAGCGGCGGTTGATACGATGGGAATTGGCAACGATGATGAGATCGTCATTTATGATCAGGGCGGCATGGTGATGGCCGCGGCGCGTGTCTGGTGGATGTTCCGCGTCTTTGGCCATCACAACGTAAAAATTCTGAATGGGGGTATGCCGCTGTGGCATTCACTGGGTTTGCCGATCAATTTTGCAGCGCCCGCTTCTCCGCCCCCTTCCAAAAATTATAAGGCGACATTTCACCCGGAACTGGTCGCCAACCGTCAGCAAATTCTTGGGCTGTTGGGGAATGATAATGTCGCCATCCTTGATGCGCGCGCGCCTGAACGCTTCACAGGCACGGGTGCAGAGATGCGCCCCGGGCTAAAGGCGGGCCACATCCCCGGCAGCTACAACCTGCCCTTTCAAAGCCTGATCGCTCAACCGGGCGGCACACTGATCGAAAACGATGCCCGCATTGGTGAATTGGTCAAAGCAAACCCCGATAAAATCATCACCAGCTGCGGCAGCGGCATTACCGCCTGCGTTCTGGCTTTGGCTTTGTATGAGGCCGGCTATAAAAACGCCGCCGTTTATGATGGGTCATGGTCGGAATGGGCATTGGGGGCGCTGGACCTGCCGATTGAACAAGGTCAGGGAAAGACTTTTTCGACAAATGGGTAATAACAGCAGAACACTTGTATAAAAATCAGTCACATTCAGAACAATAATGAAGTTAATTTTAAGTAAACAAGTAATCGAAAGCTAAATAACAAGACAATAAATACCAATAAATTACCTATTGTATTATTTGGTATAACAAAGGATGAACACTATTCTTTATCTTAACTTAGACAATACATTGTCCGCGCTTTATCATTAGTCGAACAATGCAAAGCAGCAGAAAAAAGATAAAATTTATCTCTTTTTCTATTGTGTATGATCCGGTATTGGCATATAAAGAACTTACACACCCTCTATTACCGCCGTTTGTCCGGGGATCCCTTAAAAGGTCTCCGGACCTTTTTTTGTCCTGATTTTAAATCTGGAAAATAAAGACTGAAAAACGTGGCGACCCCGGTAGGAATCGAACCTACAACCGTCCGCTTAGAAGGCGGATGCTCTATCCAGTTGAGCTACGGGGCCGTACTGAGGGGGTATTATCGCTTATTGAGCGGATTTGTCTTCTGGTGGAACATACTTGAAGTTATCGCCGTAATTACGCGGAACAATGCGGCGTTCCTGCGAGGTCAGAACTGTATAGTCCCAGCCCTTTCCTTGAGCATAAGCAACAGCATCATCAGCAGTTTTGAATTTGAGACGAACCTGATTCAAGGTATCCCCAGAAGCGGTCCAGCCCATCAAAGGTTCAGGCTGGCGCTTTGTTTCAACTTCATATTCAAGAACCCATTTTCCGGTGTTTGCACGACCGGATTGCATAGCGTTCTTGCTGGGTTGAAAAATGCGAACTTTCATCGCGGGATATGTTCCTGTTCTTTTAAAAATGGTCGGGGCGAGAGGATTCGAACCTCCGACCCTCTGGTCCCAAACCAGATGCGCTACCGGACTGCGCTACGCCCCGACATTCTTGAGTGATCTTTTAATGTATTGGCGCGGGTTCTGCAAGCCCGTTATTGAAAGATTTATAATGAATCACATCTCCGGCTTTTAAACCCAATTCCGCGGCCCGCCCACCATTAATTTCCAGAACCGCAATGGCCGGTCCGGTGGATGGGACCGGGGTTTCATCATGGGGAATCGCCTTTTCGGCAATATTAACGACCGAACCATCGGAACGGATGAAAATCATGTCCAGCGGGATCAGTGTATTTTTCATCCAGAACGCCCTTGGTTCTTCCCGGTCAAACAGGAACAACATTCCCGCATTCTGCGGCATGGATTTGCGGAACATTAAACCGATGGTTCTGGATTCCAACGTGTCTGCGATTTCAACGTCCAGATCAATCTTCTGGCCATCTGCGCGCAGGATGCTGAGCTTTTCAACCTTGCTGCTTCCCTGCTCCTCTGCCCGGCACGCCGGAACGACCAGACAGATCAGCGCCAATGCAAAAACAAAATGCTTCATTCCAGGTGAGCCCCTCTACCGTGATTCAGTTTGAAGAAATTCCAAAACCGCCTGCCCCGCTCCGAAACTATATAAATCGGAATGGCCGCCTTCGGAAAACAGCTTCAATTTCTTTGGCCCGTTCGCGGCATTATAAAGCTTAATCCCCAAACGTGATGAAACAACATTGTCACGCTCACCATGCATGATCAGCAACGGCATATTGATATTGGCAATGCGATCAATATTTGAATAACGATCTTTCAATATTAAACCCACGGGCACAAAAAACATCTGCCGTTGAACGACATCGGCAAAGCTGGTGAACGGCGCATCGAGAATAAGTCCGCGCGCATTCCAATTTTTGCTTGCCAGATATGTGGCCGGGCCAGACCCGATGGACTCCCCATAAATAACAATCTGGTTTTCAGCAATGCCCTGATCCAGCAGCCATGCGTAATACGCTTCGGCATCCGCATACAAACCCTTTTCAGTCGGCTTGCCGGGATTGCCGCTATAACCGCGATATTCTGCCAGCAACACGCCATAGCCCTGTTTAATCAGCGGGCTGATGCGCGATGCGCGAATATCAATGCCCCCGCCATTGCCATGAAAGTAAAGCAGGACTGGCTTATCCGCACTGGCGGGTGCCGCATACCACGCCTGAATGGACTGTTGCATCCCTTTTGGCTGTACAGCAATCACCTGCATCTCCGGGACACCGGCTTCTGCTGGGCTGACGATATTTTTCGCGGGGTAATAAATGAAATGACGCTGGTTAAAAAACAGGAACAGGACCAACAGCGCATAAACGAATAGAAAAGAATATATAAGATTCAAAATGCGCCGCTTCCCAAAAATGATTTTTTCTTCAAATACGGCCATTTGCTTATTCCCTTAATCCTGCCTGATACATACGGGCATACAACCCTTGTTTTGCGATTAAATCTTCATGCCGCCCCTGTTCGATAATTTTACCTTGATCCAGAACCAGGATTTGGTCGGCATTTTGGACCGTGGACAAACGGTGCGCGATGACCAATGTCGTGCGCCCCTTTTGCATGGCGGCGAATGACTTCTGAATGGCCTGTTCTGATTCCGTATCAAGCGCCGATGTTGCCTCATCCAGCAACAGGATCGGGGCATCGCGCAGAATAGCACGGGCAATCGCAATACGCTGGCGCTGGCCACCGGACAGGTTAACGCCGTTTTCACCCAGCCGCGTATCATAACCCTGCGGCAGTGCGCTGATAAATCCATCGGCTTCGGCGGCGCGGGCTGCGGCAATAATTTCATCATCCGTTGCACCCACACGACCATAGGCAATATTGGCGCGGGCCGTATCATCAAAAATGGTGATGTCCTGTGAAACGAAAGCAATATTGCTGCGCAGGCTGTCAAGATTCAGATCACGGATATCCATCCCGTCAATCTGGATCCGCCCTTCGGCCACATCATAAAAACGTGGAATCATATTCATGATGGTTGATTTTCCGCCACCCGAGGGCCCGACCAGCGCAACAACCTGTCCCGCCGGAACATCAAACGAAACATTTTGCAACGCATCGCGGTCCGCACGCGGATAAGCAAACGTAACATTGCCAAAATGAATTGATGGCACAGTCCGCGGCAGTATTTTTGCATCCATTGAATTGGTGATCGCCGGGATCAAATCCATCATCTCAAAAACGCGATCCGCCGCACCCAACCCCATTTGTAGCGTATTGTTCAGCTTGGCAAGGCGTTTGATGGGTTCATAGGCCAGCGAGAAGGCCGTGATAAATGAAATCAGCGACCCAATGGTCGTATTACCATCAACGATCTGGTAACCGCCATAAACAATCATGCCGCACAGGGCAAAGCCAACAAGGGCTTCATTGATCGGTGTGGACAGGGTTCCAATGCGCACAGATTTCAGGATCAACCCGCGCACGCTGCGAATGGCGCGTTCCGCACGGCGGCTTTCGTAATCTTCCATGCCATACGCCTTGACCTGACGGATGCCCTGAAAAATTTGGGACAATTGATCGGATAAGGCACCAATCTGCTGTTGGATATTACCAGACAGCTTCCGCAACCGGCGCCCCAGATAACCGACACAGAACGCCGCAATCGGAAAAACTGTAAAGGCAATCAACGCCAGCTTCGCATCCTGATAAAACATGACCCCGACCAGAAACACCAGCGTCAGCAAGCTGCGCCCGATACCGGTCAGGCTGTCCGCCACCGCGTTCCGCATGACCGTCACATCATTGATGACGCGCGACAATAACTGGCCGCTGGGGTTGGTGTGAAAAAAGGACAGATCCAGAATCATAAAACGTCTGAACAGATCGCTTTGAATATCCGAAATAATATTTTGCCCCAGCTTGTTCATCATGACCGTATGGGCATAGGTCGCCAGACCACTGATGATAAAACACGCCGCAATCCCCATACCAAAAGGCAGGATCATGGATTTATTCTGGCCAACCAGAACCTTGTCCATGATGGGCTCCATCAAAGTAGCAAAGGCCGCCGTCATAGCCGCGCCCAGCACCATAAAGGCCATCGCCCCGGCCAGAAGCCGGAAATAAGGGCGTAAGTACGTCCGAACCAGACGCTTAACGAGGGTGATTGTGGATTGGTGATGTTGAACAGCAGGTTTTGTCATGATGGTTCAAGCTAGCACGCTGACCCAAAAGACAAAACCCGCTTTTGAAAAGATCAGGCCGTTTTGCGCTTTTTATGCTTCCGGTCCGGCAAGGCCTTGCCCCATTGCAGCATATTCACCAGATAAGTCGGGCGGATATTATGGTACTGGGTGATCAGAACATTCAGGATCTTATCGACCTCGGCCAAGGATTTGGCCTCCTTGAACGCGCCCCAATGGATGCCGCATTTGACCAGACAGGTATCAATTTCGACCGCTGCCGCGCCCATAATGTCATGGGCCATGGTGTCGCCAATCATTACGGTGTCGCCGGGGTAAATACCCTTGGCCTGTAACATTTTGATGCAATGCTGGAAAATCGGTTTATGCGGCTTGCCGATATAGCTGACCACCCCGCCAAAATCCTCATAACGCCGGGCAATCATCCCGGGTCCGATTGTATAGCTGTTGCCAATCAAGGCGCGGTTATCCGGGTTGGCACAAATCGCCTTCAAACGCTTACGAATAGCGGCCTTTAAAATCGGCTCATAATAATCGACCAGTGTCTTTTCAGGCGCATCCGACCCGCTAATCAGCAGGAAATCCGCATCTTCTATGTCATTGACCAGTTCAATATGGTCCAGCCCGTTAATAATGGAGCGGTCGCCACCCCGGCTGAGCAAAAAGCATTTGGTGCCAATATCCTTGAACACCCCATCGGTTTGTTCTTTCAAACCGTGCCAGGTCATTTCGCCGGATGTTACAATCGCATCATAAAGCCCCGGCCCAATGCCAAGATTTTTAAGCGTTTCCGCGTTTTCTTCGGCCCGTTTGCCTGAATTCGACAGAATAATCACAAATTTATTCCGGGATTTAAGCTCCTTCAGGCAGTCAATAACGCCGTCATAGGGTTTTTCCCCGTTATGCAGAACCCCCCACTGATCAAGGATAAACGCATTATAGCTGTCGGAGATATCGGAGATGCCTTGGCAGAATTTTGTCTTGGACATTGTGATTCCTGTGATTCTTGTTCCCTAACAAAAGGATAGGCGAAATTCGTTCACAAAAGATTATCATAATTATTTGTTATTTATCAATGGCTTGCTTGAAAATATAGTAAAACGCAGAAATGCAGGAAAATTGACACACCGCACAAATTAAGTTATGACAACTTAATATTGACTGGAGATCTGAATGAACACGGCAATTAAGGCAATTCCCCTGCTCTCTGCTTTTGCTTTGGCAGGCTGTAACGTGGAAATACCGGATTATAATGCCGTTTGTGAAAGAACGGGCGAGACCAACTTTGTTATTTATGACCCCAAACGACCATCCGTGCCGCTGCACACCATCACTGATGCATATCTTATTAATCCGACCTTTATCCGGGGGGAAACGGATCAACGGCCACATGACGTTTTTCGCGCCGATCTGAAAGAAAAACTGTGCAAAATTAATAGCGGTGTTTCTGTTTTAACCTATCAACTGCGCTGATCAAACCTGAAGCAGCAGGCTTAATCCCATAAGCGTTATAACAACACAGCCAAGCCGGATGGCAAGGCGGCGGTTCCATTGGACGCGTTGGTAAATATCGGGACGCCAGTAATAAAACAAACCACAAAGCAGCATAATCACAACCGGCTGTATCCCGTTAAACAGGATGACCTGCACACCGGTTGGCGCGAGTGATAAAGCGCGTGTTTGCAGCATATCTGCCGTACACGCAAATAATTGCTGCGCAAATAAAATCGGCAGGAAAATGTGCCTTAAGGCTGGCTGACACAGGCCTTTCAAATCGCTACTAATCGGGCGGCTTAACAAAACACCAACCGCCCCCATTAAACACCACGCCACATAATTCCAAAATGTCACAGCGATCCACGGCAATTCCTGTGCCCAGTAGCGTATCCATACCGCATACCCGGCCCAGATCAACGAAGATGCCAGCATTAAAAAGAGCGTTAGCGTATGAATTTTCCGTGTCTGCGGATTCCAGACAAAAGCAACCGCCCCGCTGACCACCAGCAATCCGCCAAGAATTTGTAACCCTGACAAGGTTTCGCCCAGCAACAGGAATCCCAGCAGATAAACAAAAACAGGAACGGTTTGTAAGACAGGGATGGCGTTTGATGCGTCATCTTTTGTAATGGCAATAATATAAGGCCATGCCCCGGCAAAACCGATCATTCCACCAATCATCAGGGTCAAGACCGCCGACAGGGGAACTTGCAAAACATGAGGATTTAAAACCGCCAGCCCAATCGCCACTGGTATGGTCACAAGCCCGGAAATAATCAGAAAGGAAAAGGCAGAACGCTGGAACGCTTCACGCGCAATATATTGGTCCAGAACATTCCCAAGCGACCAGAGCAGAGGCATAAATGACGCATAAAAAACCCAAGTCATTTAGTTAAGCCTCTGCCCTGCCCAATTAGGCAGCGCGATGAATATCACGCTCAAATTTAGGCTCACGACCCGCCGCCGCGCACAGAATGCCATACAGGCGCCCCATATCGCTGGAAACAAAAGTCGAAGCCAGCAAATCACCATGATCATTCGCCGCAGCCTGATCGAACATATCTTCGAACTGGCGGGTAAAGCGTTGGACATAGGTGCGGAATTCGCTGTCATTCGCAAATTTATCGCGCAACTTATCCATGGGCAGATCCCCACCCAGCTGGGCCAGACGGCGGGTAAACGCGCCGACATCGCCCTTCTGGAAGGCCTTCCATGTTTTTTCCGGCACTTCGCCATCCATCATCCGCGTCAGATCAACGGACAGTGAATGCAGGCTTTCAACGATGAATTTGGCCGATGACAGGAACGCTTCACGTTGCGTTCTCCATTCACCCTTGCGGATATCCTCAACGTGCTGTGCTGCATCCTGTGCAGCCTTGAACAACGCGTTGGACTGACGGCTAAAGGTGGACGATGCTTCGTCCGCTGCCCGGATTGCCGATGTGGACACCATAACCAGACGATCAGATTCCTGCGCCAGCTTGTCACGCGAGGATTCAATTTTCCCGGCCGTGTCATTGGCGGCAACGCTGACATTATCCATCTGGCTGCGCAATTCGCCAACCGCATGGTTAATCCGGTCAGCCGCATTGGCCGATGCATCGGCAACCACCGCTGCCTGTCCACGCAATTCCGACCCATAGGCCTGAGATGTTTGCAGCGACACCTTCATCTGTTCGGACATTTCGCGTGTCCGCTGGGCAAAGGCATCCCCGGTCTTTTTCAATTCCATCAAAGTTTCTTTGGAATTGTTCAGGAGGGTTTGGGCTTCGGCCTGAACCTGCGCGACCAAAACTTCGGCCAGTTTGACCGATTTGGTAGAGGCAAAATTGAGCGTATCAACTTCTTCACGCGCTGTTTCGCTGACGCTGCCGATCCGTCCGACCACACGTTCGGAAACCGTATCAACCGTATCGGCGGATTTACCAAGCTCCTGAACAATATCGCCCATGCGGGTCAGCGATTGGCCGACCGCTTCGGATAATTCATGGAACTGCTCATTAATCGCCTTTTGGATTGATTCAATTTTCAGCAAGGCCTGATCTGTCACCAGATGGATATCCGAAGACTGGTTCTCAAGCGAAGACTGAAGATCGCGCATTTTATCGCTGGCCGAACGGGCCGCGGATTCAATTTCCAAGACACGGTCCTGCAATTCTTCACTAGACGTACGCAGAATTTGCGCCGCCTGATCCGAACCGGTCCGCAACGCTGTCAAACGGTCATCAAAGACGATGCCGATCTGTTTCATGCGGATCAAATTATCACGGCTGGTTTCTTCAAAATTGACGCGCAATTTATCATAAACGCCATGCGCTTCATTGGCCTGATCAATCGCCTTGGTGAATACAGGCTCAAAACCGCTGGCTGTTTTTTCCAAGGCTTCCTGAACGGAAGTAATGGCAACCGTGGCTGTTTCGGACTGGGTTTTCAAGGTCGTGACATGGGTGCCCATGACATCATCCAACGATGTCAGATCGGCAATCGCGCGTTCCGATACACGGCTCACTTCGTTGTAGCGATTTTCAATCTGGTTTTCCAAAACCGACACATCCAGAACCGCCTTTTCAGACAGATCTTTCAGACGGGACGATTGAGCCTCAAGCGCCTTTTGAACTTCTTCAACTTCGATCAGGGATTTCAGAACCTGTTCCGACAAGCCATCACGCTGAACAACCATCTGTTCGTTGATCGAACGGGAATGTCCGGCAATCTGTCCGGCAAGGGTTGAAATATCCTGTGCCTGACCGCGTAAAACATCACGGATGTGCTCCGCGCTGCCGCGGGCTTTTTCGCTGGCATCGTTCAAATCAGCCACGCGGCGACGCAACGTGCTTTCGATTTCCGCGTGTTTATGATCGGCTTCGGCGACGGCATGAACCATATCTTTCAATGGATCGGCAATGGCCGAACGCACCGATTCAATCCGGTCCACCATATTGGCGGTGGATACGGTGATTTGTTCAGACTGGTTGGCAACCGCGCCGGACAATTTTTGAACCTGTTCATCGGTCAGCAAAGATGCTTCCTCGATCTGGGTCCGGCTTTGTTCCAGCATGGTGACGATGGAACGGATATGCTCCACATTCCCCTCACCCGCTGCATTCAGCTGACTGATATGGTCGCGCGTTGTCACGATCAAGCCTTCGGCCTGTTCCTTGGCAGAGTTGGTCGATTTTTCGAGGGATTCAATTGCACGGCGAACGGCAGTGCTAATTGACTCCGCACCCGTCATCGCCGTCCCCATCGCTTCACTCAGCTTGCTGGCAGCAGAAACCCCGGCTTGCTCAATCCCTTCAGCTTCCGCGCTGAGCGATTTAGAGGTTTCGCGCAATTTTTCAGCCTGGCTGGTGATGCGTTCTTCCAAACCATCTGTCCGGGCAACAATATTTTCAGCCGCCTCGCTCAGATTTTGCAGGCTGGAATTGATGGTTTCAGCAATGCGTTCGGCTTGCTTGGCCACATTTTCCGCACCCTGATCCAACGCTTCGCGGTGATCTTGAATGGTCTGGCTGGATTGCGTCATGGCTTCCAGCGTCCGGGATGTCATGGATTCCAGATTATCAATCTGACCTTCAATGCTGGTGCTGAGGCGGGCGGTTTCAGCGGATACTTTTTCCGCCGCAACGGTCAAACCATCCGTATGCTCATCAAATTCACTGCTTAGCGAGGTCAGGCGCTCTGCCACTTGATCAACGGTCTGGGTCAGTTTTTCATAGCTGCCCTCCAGATGGGCTTCAATATCGCGGGTCTTATCGCGGGCCGCATCGGCAGCGTTCAGGATTTTATCCGCACCGCTGATCAGTGAGGTTTCCATGTCAGACGCACGCGACAGGACCGTTTTGCTGGCCTCATCCCACGCGGTCACCCCGGCTTCGGTTTTCGCACCGATGGTAGCTGTGCGTTGTTCAATATCTTCGGTCAGTACGACCAGCTTGGCCACGCGCTCATGCAGCGTGTCGGACAGGCGGTCAATGTGAAATTCGGTTTTCTTGGAAATACCGACAAAGTCGCGGATTTCCGCGCGCAGACCGGACCGGGCGCGGTGAATCGACTTAATCACCGCCTTGGAGGACGCAGCCAGTTCCGCGGCCTGACGGCACAAAGCCTCAATATCCCGGTGAACAACGCGGGAGCGTTCTTCGGTCGGGAAAATCAGGGATTGCAGTTCGCCCCGCAAGGCTTCGGCGTAATGCTGAACATCCGCGCTGCGGGAAATGGTTGAAATGGTCATCCACAACAACGCTACAGGCGCCAGAATCCCGGCGATCATGGCACCAAGCTGGTCCGGTGCCATGGCAGTCAACTGACCGCTTCCGGCCCGTTCAACGATATAAAACCCACAAATCGCCACCCAGAACACGGACAGGAATAAGCCGCCAATCTGTAAGGAACGGCTTAACAAGCCCTGACGATACTGGCTGGCATTAACGGCAGACAACATCAGAACGGGTTCATCATCAACATCATCCTGTGCGCGGGTGGCAGAAATATTGCCACCTTCATGATCGTGCAACGGTGAATTATCCAGATCCGGGGACGCGGTAATACGCAAATGCTTCAGGCCGGATTTCAGCTTGTGTTCGCTGCTTCGGCGGGCTGATAAAGCAGCCAATGAAGATTCTAATGTGTTTTCTGAGGTTTCGATCACACTATCTTGATTTAATTCAAGATTATCGTTTTCCTTATCGACGGAAAATGAATTCGTCATCAGGCTTCTCCCGGTTCACTGGATCATAAATTTGCTTTTGGAAACGGGTGAATTTACCAGTCAAAGCCTTTGCCGGACAAGGCGAAAGCCC
>CAACXI010000031.1_pt1 | contig 51383 bp, 42 predicted proteins | sample 2275891 | NCBI WGS metagenome assembly CAACXI01 (sample SAMEA5312484, study PRJEB27640) | indoor metagenome | biome: indoor environment; feature: controlled; material: polymer antistatic dissipative epoxy resin | place: Italy | collected 2014-05-27 | reverse complement strand
GCGCGCGTGCACCCGCCACTCGTCGAAACCCGCCGCAGGGTTAAGCGTAATCACCTTCATGTCGCACCGGAAAATAATTCAAACTGGACGGGAACACTCATCCGTTGCGCCAGATGTTCATGGTCCAACAGGGATAATGGGGGACGGTAATCCGCCACACAAACAAACGGTTTCACTTTTTGGACCGGCACGCGGAGCTTTACAAGATCGGCCCAGTGCAGGCGATGATAGCGCCTGATGCCGATAATTTTTTGAACAGATTGAACCCCAAGGCCTGGCACGCGCAACAACATATGCTTATCAGCAAGATTAAGATCAACCGGGAAAAAATGCCGATGGCGCAGCGCCCAGGCCAGCTTTGGATCCTTATCCAGTTCGAGCATATTATCCCGCGTCCCGGCAAGAATATCGTCAAGCGTGAATTCATAAAAACGGTACAGCCAATCGGCCTGATACAGGCGATGTTCGCGGATCAGCGGCGCCGGTTTCAAAGGCAAAATCTGGCTGGCATCGGGAATGGGGCTAAAGGCGGAATAATAAACGCGGCGCAGATTATAGGATTTATACAACCCCACACTGGTGCTTAAAATCCCCTTATCATGCGTTGTATCGGCACCGATAATCATTTGGGTGCTTTGCCCACCGGGGGCAAAGCGTGGGGCTTTCTTCTCGGCCTTGCTTTCGCTGATCCGCGCTTTCAGCTTATTCATCGCCCCTTCAATTTCAGACAGCTTCTTTTCAGGTGCGTATTTTTCAAGCGAAACCTGACTCGGCATTTCAATATTGATGCTGAGCCGATCAGCATAAAGCCCGGCTTCGGCCTGTAACTCAGGCGATGCGTTGGGAATTGTTTTAAGGTGGATATACCCTTTGAACCCATGATCAAGACGTAAGGCCTTGGCGATGCGGACCATGCTTTCCATCGTATAATCCGGAGATAAAATAATCCCCGAACTGAGAAACAGACCTTCGATATAATTACGCTTATAAAAGTTCAGCGTCAGATCGACGACCTCTTCTACCGTAAACCGCGCCCGGCGGACATCGCTGCTTTTGCGGTTGATGCAATAATGGCAGTCATAAATGCAGTTATTGGTCATCAGAATTTTTAATAAGGAAACGCAGCGCCCGTCTGGCGTAAAACTGTGACAAATCCCGGAACCCCCGGTTAAGGAGCCAATTCCTTTGTCATTTTTACCAGCCGCCCGCTTGCCCGCATTCCCCGACGAACAAGACGCATCGTACTTTGCCGCATCCGCCAGAATTTCTAATTTATTCAGTATCTTATCAGACATGTGATAAGTATAGTTCTTGTTTTGTTCTAAATCAACAAATACAATTTTTATGGTTTCTAGGCCTTATAATCCAGACTTAAAAATCCCAATCTTCGTCTTCCGTCACGACCGTTTTGCCGATGACGTAGGATGATCCTGACCCGGAGAAGAAGTCGTGGTTTTCGTCGGCGTTAGGGGAGAGGGAGGAGAGGATTGCCGGGCTGACATTGGTCACGTCCGCGGGGAATAGGGCTTCAAAGCCCAGATTCATCAGCGCTTTGTTCGCATTGTAATGCAGGAATTTTTTGACATCTTCGGTCAGGCCAACAGAATCATAAAGTGATTCCGTATAGCGCGATTCATTTTCATACAGATCCAGCATCAATGAAAAGGCAAAATCCTTGATCCCCATCTGCTCCATTGGCGTCAATGTTTCATAAGCCTTTTGAAATTTATAACCGATGTAATAGCCATGCACCGCTTCGTCGCGGATGATCAAGCGGATCAGATCTGCCGTATTGGTCAGCTTTGCGCGGCTGGACCAGTACATCGGCAAGTAGAAACCGGAATAAAATAAAAAGCTTTCAAGGAACACGCTGGCGATTTTCCGCTTTAACGGATCATCCGAGCGGTATTCATCAAGGATAAGCGAGGATTTGCGCTGCAGATATTCATTGTCCTCGCTCCACTGATACGCATCATCAACATCGCGCGTCGCACACAGCGTCGAGAAAATGGATGAGTAGGACCGCGCATGAACGGCCTCCATAAACGCCACATTGCTCAACACGGCTTCTTCATGCGGGGTGATGGCATCGGCCATCAGGACCGGCGCACCGACCGTGTTCTGGATGGTGTCCAGCAGGGTCAGACCCGTGAAAACGCGGATGGTCAATTGCTGTTCCGATGCGTTTAGCGTTCCCCATGAGGGGATATCATTCGACAACGGCACTTTTTCGGGCAACCAGAAATTTCCGGTCAGGCGGTTCCACACTTCCAGATCCTTATCATCTTCCAGACGGTTCCAGTTGACGGCCTTGATTCGGTTTAGTTTCGGGGCGTGAAGATTCGGCATGATACCACCTGTTGAATGATCAGATTTTTTTAAAGGCTGCATGAGACGCATCCTTCTACTTCGGTTCCTTCCAACGCCATCTGGCGCAGGCGGATGTAATAGATCGTTTTGATGCCCTTTTTCCACGCATAAATCTGGGCGCGGTTGATATCGCGGGTTGTGGCGGTATCGGGGAAGAACAATGTCAAAGACAAGCCCTGATCAACGTGCTGTGTCGCGGCGGCATAGGTATCAATGATTTTTTCCGGACCGATTTGATAGGCGTCTTGATAATATTCCAGATTTTCATTGCTCATAAACGCCGCCGGGTAATAGACGCGGCCAATTTTACCCTCTTTCCGGATTTCGATTTTGGATGCAATCGGGTGAATGGATGACGTTGAATTATTGATATAGGAAATTGATCCGGTTGGCGGGACCGCTTGTAAATTGCGGTTATAAAGCCCCTTCTCCATGACTTCCTTTTTTAAGGCGGCCCAATCAGCCTGTGTCGGGATATGAATGCCGGATTTTTCAAACAGGCTGCGGACCTTGGCCGTTTTTGGCAACCATTCCTGATCCGTGTATTTATCAAAATATTCGCCGCTGGCATATTTCGATTTTTCAAAGCCCTTGAAACTCGACCCATTTTCAATCGCCAGCAGGTTCGAGGCCCGCACAGCGTGATAGACCACGGTGTAAAAATAGATATTGGTGAAATCGATTCCTTCTTCAGACCCATAATGGATATGTTCGCGTGCCAGATAGCCATGCAGATTCATCTGTCCCAGCCCGATGGCGTGAGATTCGTTATTCCCCCGCGCAATTGATGGTACGGATGTAATATTGCTCATATCCGAAACAGCGCTCAATCCGCGGATCGATACTTCGATGGTTTTACCGAAATCCGATGAATCCATCGCATGGGCAATATTCAAAGATCCAAGGTTGCAGGAAATATCCGCACCCAGATGTTCATAGCCCAGATCGTCATTATAAATACTGGCTTCGCTGACCTGCAGAATTTCAGAGCATAGATTGCTCATGATAATCCGCCCATCGACCGGATTGGCGCGGTTTACCGTGTCTTCAAACATGATATAGGGATAGCCGGATTCAAACTGAATCTCCGCCAGCGTTTTGAAAAATTCACGCGCATTGATCTTTTTCTTGCGGATTTGCGGATGATCGACCATTTCACGGTATTTTTCACTGACCGAAATATCGGAAAGCGGTATCCCGTAAACTTTCTCCACATCATAGGGGGAGAACAGATACATATCTTCGTCATTCTTGGCGAGCTCAAAGGTGATATCGGGAACAACAACACCAAGGGACAGCGTTTTAATGCGGATTTTTTCATCGGCATTTTCACGTTTCGTATCCAAAAAGCGCATGATATCCGGGTGGTGCGCGTGCAGATAAACCGCACCAGCCCCCTGTCTTGCGCCCAATTGGTTGGCATAGGAAAACGCATCTTCCATCAGCTTCATAATCGGAATAACGCCGGATGATTGTCCTTCGATCTGTTTAATCGGCGCACCGACTTCACGAATATTGGTCAGCGAAAATGCCACCCCGCCACCGCGCTTTGACAATTGCAGCGCAGAATTGATCGACCGGCCAATCGATTCCATGTTGTCTTCGATGCGCAACAAGAAGCACGACACAAATTCGCCGCGCTGTTTCTTTCCGGCATTCAGGAAGGTGGGCGTGGCCGGTTGGAACCGCCCAGCCATGATTTCATCGACAAGGTTTTCAGCCAGCGTGGTTTTCCCCTGCGCCAGCGTCAGGGCCACCATCACCACACGGTCTTCATAGCGTTCCAGATAACGCTTCCCGTCAAAGGTTTTCAACGTATAGCTGGTGTAATATTTGAACGCGCCCAAAAAGGTGGAAAAGCGGAACTTTACCTTATAGGCGCGGTCATACAGCCCCTTGATAAAGGCAAAATCATACTGATCCAGCACTTCTTTTTCGTAGTAATTTTCAGTGACCAGATAATCGAGTTTTTCTTCCAGATTGTGAAAGAAAACCGTGTTCTGATTGACGTGTTGCAGGAAGTACTGGCGCACCGCGGCGCGGTCCTGTTCAAACTGAATCTCCCCATTCGGTCCATATAAATTGAGCATGGCGTTCAGGGCATGATAATCCATATCCGTATCAGGCGCCGTCATGCTGTCAATTCTCGCTGCTGTTGCCATAGTTTTTTCATCCCGCTTTTGACGTTCTCGACATCTTCTGCCGTGCCCATCAGTTCAAACCGATAAAGACACGGAACCTGACAACGTGCCGAAATGACATCGCCAGCATGACCAAAATATTCCCCGAAATTCCGATTCCCCCCGGCGATCACGCCACGAATAAAGGACCGGTTTTCAGGATCGTTCAAAAAACGGATGACCTGTTTTGGCACAGCCCCCCGCCCGTCCGCCCCGGCATAGGTGGGGACGACAAGGACATAGGGTTCGCGAACCTGCAGCATCGCATCTTCCGGAGAAAGCGGAATGCGCAGGTTTGGTAAACCGGTTTTTTGGACGAAACGGTGGGTGTTCAGGGATTGGCTGGAAAAATAGACAAGCATCTCCAGCCCCTCTCCATAAAAAATTAAGCCATCAATTGACGGACCAGGGCCTTGATTTTATCCGGGCGGAAACCGGCCCAGTGGTCGTCGCCGGCCACAACAACCGGAACCTGCGCATAGCCGAGCCCGCGCACGGTTTGCAGGGCCAGATCATCCAGCGATAAATCGACGATTTGATAAGAAATCCCGGATTGTTCCAGCGCCCGGTATGTTGCGTTGCACTGTACACAAGATGGCTTGCTGTAAACGGTGATTGTCATCGTATTTTCCCCGCAAATATGGAAACGGAAAAGGCGTCGCAAACGCATAAAAATGCCCTGCAAATGAATTAGCCCGATCAATTTCACTGTAAAGTGATTAGAAATGTACAGGACCCTGCACACAACATATGGTACGCCAGCCCTGAAAATTGTCAATAAGTAGTAAAGATATTATACAACATTTTTGCAAATAATAATCATTCTTATTTGGCTTATAAAATATGGGGTCTTTAACGCCCCGTTTTTAAGACGCGGTTTTTTATACGGGTCTAGGCTTTCGACCCAATGCTGATTTGCTGAAAAATTTTGATTTTGAGGTCGTCCGGATCAAAGGGCTTGGCGATATAATCGTTCATCCCCGCCGCAAGGCACTGATCCTTGTCACCCATCAATGCATTCGCCGTCATGCCAATAATGGGAACGGGTTTGCGGCCCGCTTTGCGTTCCCTTTCGCGGATCAGCCGTGTCGCCTCAAGCCCGTTCATGCCGGGCATTTGCACATCCATCAATATGGCCGCGTAATCGCGTTCGACAATTTTATCGAGGGCCGCTTGACCATTTCCGGCCAGTTCATACGCATAACCGAAATGTTCCAGGAATGTCGTTGCGACCAGAATATTTGCACCATGATCTTCAACCAGAAGAATGACTGGCCGATCTTTACTGACCACCGCTTCCGGTGTTGCCGTAGAAGGTTTGCGCATCACGCCCTGCTGCGTCCCGGCAATTTTCAGCATGACACAGAAGGAAAAGGCAGACCCCTGACCGGGCACACTCTCGACCTCGATTGTGCCATTCATGGCCTGCACAAGTGCCTTGCTAATGGCCAACCCTAAACCGGTTCCGCCGTATTTACGGTTGCTGGCTGTATCGGCCTGCATAAATTTTTCAAAAACATTATTCTGATTTTCCGGCGCAATCCCAATGCCGGTATCCTTGACCGTGACCATGACTTTTTCCAAGGCAGGGTCTTCCGTTTCTTCACAATTTATGACGATGGTGACGCTGCCCTGTTCAGTAAATTTAATCGCGTTCCCGCACAGATTCATAATGATCTGGCGAATGCGTCCGGCATCGCCGATAAAGCTGCGCGTTTCGATACAGGCGCATTCTTTCTGGCACATAAGCGCCAGATTTTTTTCCTTGGCCTGTACAGACAACATATCAATGACATCATCAACAACCTGCACCAGCGAAAATGGTTTTTTCTCCAGTTCGAATTTTTGCGCTTCGATTTTTGAAATATCCAGAAAATCATTGATCAGGGAGAGCAGCGAAGTTGCAGAAACTTCTAATGTATCAATGAATTTTCGCTGCTTGTCGGTTAGCGGGCTGGACATTGATAAAATATTTGTCAGGCCAATGACCGCATTCATCGGGGTGCGGATTTCGTGGCTCATATTCGCCAAAAATTCGCTTTTGGCGAGACTGGCGGCTTCAGCCTTTTGCAGGTTTAATTTGGCCTGTTCGTAAAGCCGGGCGTTATCAATACCGTTTGCCGCCTGCGCGGCAATGCCTTCTGCCAGACGTGCCGCGCGCGCATTGAAAACGCCCGGTTCGGGATGGCCAAATAACATCCCGCCAAAAACCTCACCACTGCGGGCCACCACTGGCACGGCCAGATAGCTGCGGACAGGGATATGACCCTTCGGCATCGGGTCTGTAGTTGTATCTGTTCTATAGGGTTGCTCGTCTGTCACATCATCCAGAAGGATGGTTTCTTCACCGCGGAAGGTGGGACCGAAAAGCCCGGCCGCGCGTGGCATCGGCATTGTGGCAAACAATTCTTTTGAAACGCCGGACAGCGTATAAAGCCGCAATAAGTCCCCGGCCCCATCCACCGCATTATAAAAAAACGCGCCGAATTGGGCATCAATCAACCGCGTTGTTTCGTCGGTCGCCAGTTGCACAAGCGATTGCAAATCCAGCGTGGAAATAAAGGCTGGCGCCAGACGATTAAGGGTTTCCAGGGTTTCGCGTTCTTCGGCCAGTTGTGCTTCGGCGTTCTTTCGTTCTGTAATATCCTGAACAACGCCGCGCATACTGACGAAATCGCCATTTTCATCGTACTGCGCGCGCCCCTTTGAACTGATCCACGATATATTGCCGTCTTGGCGGCACATCCGATATTCCGTGTCATAAGGTGTTTTATTCGCAATGGCCTGCCTTACCCGACTTTGGGTGAGCGCCATGTCATCCGGGTGAACCATCGCCGCCAGAGCATCCCGGTTGATCTTTAATTCTTTGATGCCGAATATTTTTGCGCCCTGCGCCGAAACGCTGACCTCATTTCCCGCAGCAGACCAGACCCAGTCCCCCATCTGCGCCGCGTTCAGCGCGAAATTCAGGTGGTCTGCCGTATTGCGTAATTCTTCTTCCATCTGACGCCGCGCCGTCATATCCCGGGAAATCCCCAGATGGCAGACAGTGCCGTCCTTATTTTCCAACGGAATGGATTTAATTTCCATGAAACGGCGCTGGCCATGCAGATCAATCATTTCATAATCAAGCTGCCCATCCTGTCCCGAACAGATCATCCGGTGAAAAGCCTGAACTCTTTCAAGATCATGGGGCGCGATTAAGGAAAAAACGGATTGATGCAAAAGCTCTTCCGCGCTCTTAGCGCCGATAATATTCAAGCCAGCTTCGTTGATGGAGATTAAAGAGCCGTCGGCGGCGATCACCTTTATACATTCCGGTGTCGCTTCGATAATGGCTTCAAAAAGCGTGTCGTGATGTCTAAGAAATATATTTTCTTTCAAACACTTAGCTTTCAACTTGGAAAATGAAGATGGGGTCAAACTAAGCTATTTTCAGCATCTTGTCCAAGCCATCTTTGAAAAAGACTGTTTTAGTAATCACGACTCCAAAAAACGCCGGCACCACCTTGCGCATCCTGCCCGATTTTGCTTTCAAGCGAGATAGACGGGGTGACTTCAATTTGCAGATTGGCCGCACCCGATGCTTCGCCACGCCCCGCTTCGACTTCCAGATAAACTTTATCGGTCAGATATTTGCCAACCCCGACACTCGACTCGCCCGCCTCGTCCGTATCAACACGAATATCATCCAGCCCCGTCATCGACCGCAATTGCCCCAACGGATCAAACCCGCCGCCGCCCTTACCGGAAAAGCGTTGTAACGTCTGGGTCAGCTGGATGGCCTGAAACGGCGTGATTTTGTTCATTGTTTTACCAAACAAAATCCGCGACATCACTTCATCCTCCGGCAAAGCCGGGGTTGACGACAATTTAATTCCCGGTTGCGTGACCGGCCCGGTCAGTAGGACGGAAGCCGTGATATCATCAATTTCGGTTGTCGCTTCGATATCCAGATAAGGGGATGGCGGGATTGTGCCCTGGAAACGCAGCTTGGCATGGGCCAGCGCGAAACGCTTGCCGAATTCCTCGTACCGCCCGCGCACCGATTCAAAATCGCCATTGATCTGTGGCGTGTCCAGCGTGCCGCCAATATTCAAATCACCGCCAAATTCTGCATCCAAGCCCCAACCCCGGACAAAGATACGGTTGGGGGCATGGACATCAATTTCCAATGCGACAGATTTTATCGCATCCGGCCCCTGCCTTTTATCGGGTTCGACAATATTCAGTTGCGGAATCCTGCTGTGGAATTGTTCCGGGATCACAATATCAAACTGCCCCAGATCCACCGCGCCACCGATCAGGTAACCGTTACTGCGCCCTGTCAGTTGCAGATCGGCGCTGATCCGTCCATTCGCTGCATCGCTTTTGACCAGATGAAAATCATTCAAATTTAAGGAGATCCGTGTGCCTGCCGATTTAACAAAATCAATTGTACCGGATGATTTTAGCGTTCCGGATTCGCCGTCATTGGCCGTAAAGGATTTCAGGGACAGCGCAGAACGGGTCATCTCCGCATTCAACGCCATATCGCGCAGCCCCACATCATAAGGGGTGTAATCATAAGACCCGTTGCGCAAATTCATGCTGGCCTGAATATCCGGCGCAGCCAATGTTCCGGTCATTTTTCCCGTACCCTGAATGGCCCCGGAAAAACGGTGGTCCGGTGGCAGGAACGCGGTGGCCAGAACACCACCATCCAGATCAATCTGAAACCCGCCATTCAGGGCGGCCGTTTGCGGCAGATCAAAATTGAAAGGATAGAGCGATAATGTCAAAGGCAGCGATCCCTGCCCCTCCAGACGGCGAACCCCGTCCCCTGTACCGTTCAGGGCAGCCTTTAACAATCCATCAGTATAGTCAGCCGTTGCCGATAAGCGCAGTGACGGTGCCCCTTCTGCAACGCGCAGCGGTGTGGCCTTCAATTCCATCTGGGCCAATGGGGCGGCCAGCGGACCGTTCACTTTCAACGCCCCGTTTAAACGCATGGATTGCATTTGATCGGGAAGGTTATCAACGAAGACCCCGGGATTGAAATCACGCGTTGAAAGCGTCACATCAATCGCCGTCGCATCAACCCCGCCTTTTAATTGGATTATAGATCCACCGGATTTTAGATTCATGTCGATATTACGAATGGTCGGGATAGGCTGTGTTATATCGCTCAACCTTGCGCCGCCCTTTAAACTCACCGGGCGTACAAAATTACCATTGCCATCCAGCGTCAGGTCATAGCCCGCATCGACTGCTTTCATCCGCGCCGTCAGTTTCTGCACAACCATGCCATCCGACACGGTCAGTTGACGCATATTCAAGTCCAGATCTTGCGGCCAAGGGTTTTGAATATCGCCAATCATCGCTTTTGCATCGGCATAACCGATTGTGTAGGATTGATAACGCCCCTTCTCCACCTGCAAATTTAATGTGACGGCCTGTTTTTGATCTGGGGCGGATAACAAAATATCCAGCCCGGCTTTCCCGGAAATATCCTGCCCCGTCAGGGCGGCATAGGTTTCCAGCTTGTGCGCATCAACGATCAATTCGCCTTGACCCAGCATGGACGCCGCATCAAATGTCACGGCACCCTTGGCCGATAAATCCGGCCCCGCCACGGCAATATCGGTCAGCGCGAGCGCTGGCGCGTCATATAAGAACTGCGTAGAAACAGTCAGCGGCATTTCTTTATAGATGCCGGATAACGCAATGGTCCCGGCGGGTTGATCCACCAGCGAAGCGGCGTCTACGGAAAGAAGAATTTCAGGTAAGCCGCTCTCCTTTAATTGCTCCATCACCAAGCGGCCCTTTGCCGTCAGGGATGGGTCATGGGTTGGCCCCGCCAGCGTGGCGGACAGCTCAGCCTCGCCCGCCTGACTATTGATCAGCATGGACAAATCCTTGCTGGACACGCTCAGATTCATCTCCATAACGCCGTCTTCATTCAAGCCCGCCTGACCCTTTGCGTCCAGCTGATAGGCAGCAGCATTAATTTTAAGCGTCGCCAATTGCGCCAGCAGGTTTTGCGGGTCAAGCGTGGCGGCGATTCTCAGATCATGGGGGACCCATGCGACCTTTGGCTCCTCCGGCTGGCCAATCCGCCCGTTAAGGGTTAGATCCAGCACCGGGGACAGTGCCAGCTTTGCAGAAATGCGTGGCGACAAGGCCATGGGCTGGCCCAACACGGCCTCACGCAGATCCAGCCTGCGGATTGATAAAGTATCAATCACGATGCCCTTCACAAATAATCCGCTGGTATCAAATGGCGCAAGCGGTGCGCCGGGTTCGGCATCCGGCTTATCTTCGGATGATTCCGGCAAGCGGTATAAAACAATGCTATGCGCATTCAGCCCCAGTGAAACCTGCCTTGCCGCGACCGACAGGATATGCAAGCGCAAGGACGCATAATCAATCTCTGCAATCGCACCTTGCGCATCCGACAATTTCAGATCCGTGACGGTCAGGCCATTGGCCATGCTGTACACCAAGGCATTATAAGACAGGTCATATCCGCTATCCGCCAAGGCGGCGGCAATTTTTGGCTTCACCCAGTTTTGCCCCGATGGCGTGTTCAACCACACCGCACTGCCGGCTAGCAACACATCAAACAGGATAAAAAGCGCCAGCAGCAGGGACAGCGCCGCGATCATCACGCGCCCGGTTATTCTGATTGTTTTTTTCATCATCCGGATCATGTTTAAAACGCCTGCCCGATGCTGATGTAAAACTGGTAACTTTGTTCCAGATCATCCTTTTGCGTCAGGGGCGTTGCAATATCAAACCGCAACGGTCCAAAGCTGGTGTAATAGCGCAAGCCCACCCCGGCACCAACCGCAAGCGCATCCATCTTCGCAAAGCTTTCTTCGGAAACGCTGCCCGCATCGACAAATGCAACCCCGCCAATCGTATCCGTAAACTTCAAACGCAGTTCCGCCGATCCGGTGACCATGGACCGTCCGCCCAGCGGATCGCCATCGGAATCCTTGGGGCCAACTTCCTGATACCCGTAACCACGCACCGACCCGCCGCCGCCGGCATAAAACCGTTCGGTTGAGGGGATATCAAACTGGCCGCTGCCTAAAATGCTGCCATAGGCTGCGCGCAGGGCCAGAATATATTTATGATCCTCATCAAAGGACAGATAAGTGCTGGCCCCGAATTGCATTTTGAAAAAGGGATCGCTTTCGCCCAGCACATCGACAAACGGCGTCATGGCCGCGGTGAGCAGCCAGCCACGATGCGGGTCGAGCTTATCATTGCGGTTATCAAAGGTCAGGCTGTTCGGAAAGGACACCAACCCGTACAGGATGCTTTCATCGTTCACATTATTGTCTTCGGTGATTTCGGTCAGGGTCAGACCGACACCCGTTGAACCCGACAGGCGGTTATTAAATTTGCGGATCACGTTTCCGCCCAGATCAAGCCCGAACTCCTCAAACGCATCGGTATCCTGCCGCCGCAGCGATGTATTCAGCGACAAGCTTTGATCCTTGCGCAGGAAAAACGGTTTCAGCAGATTAACATCGAAGCTTTGTTTCAAGGATGAAAGATTAAGGCTGGCCGATAGCTTTTCTGCCGCGCCGAAATAATTCCGGTGTTCCCACCCCAAGGTGACGCCCACACCTTCATCAGTATAATAACTGCTTCCTGCGCGTAATGTCCTGTGCGCCCGTTCCTGCAAAACGATTTCTACGGGGACCAGCCCATCGGCATCCGGGGCATCGGGCAGAATCACATCCGCCTTTACAAATAAGCCTGTTTCCAAAAGGCGTGCCCGCAAGGATTCGATCTTTTCCTGGCGGTAGCAATCACCCTCTTTCCACGTCACAAGCTGATCCAGATAGCTGAGCTTTACGGTTTGATGACCGCTGAATATCAGGGATCCGAAATTTCCCTCTGCCGCCGCATCGACCGTGTAGACCAAACTGCCTGTATGGCTTTTCTTGTCCAGCACAACGGCGTTTTTAACGTTCAGTGAAAAGTAACAATGATCTTTCTGAACGGCTTTCGATAAATTCTGCTGATGCGCCAGAACAGCGGCGGCATCCAGAACCGCGCCCACCTTGACCGTGTCGCTCTCGATAAGCCCGGCAAATTCTTTTGGTTCTACGCTCAGTTTTGCAATTGTATAAAGCGGGCCGGGTTCAACACGATATTGACCGGACAGGGCCGTATCCGGGTGATCTTCATAAATCACCTCACCCTCATAATACCCCTTGGCGTGCATGGCTTTGACCAGATCGCCACGAATCATTTGTTCCCGATAGGTTTCCCGGCGTGCATCGGCTTCGGGATCATCGCTTTCTTCCAGCTGTTCTTCGAGCCGGTCTTCCAGAATTTTATGCAGGTAGAAATCGAGGTCTTCATCTGCGGTCACACCGGCGATTGTATAATCGGTCTTTTCCGAAAACGGCGAAAGCCCGCCCAGACAGCCACCAAGCAGAAGAGACGCCATCAGGGGCACGGTGATTTTTAAGCGTGAAACGATCATCATTCCCCATAACATTTACACAGGGCGATTTATCTACCCGATTTCCGTCAGCATGGCGTTGTGGTGGTTTCCCAAAATTTATACGAAAAGCGGCGGCGGAACACCCTGAAATGCCATGTATGCGCAATTTTTCCCTGTCTTTTCCCTGAAAAAGCAGGAAAACTAACGAAATGTGGCTTTCTCTTCAAAAAATGATCCGTCATCTCTACACCTTGATCCGCCTGGAACCTTTGATTCTGGGGGCGCTGGTCCTGTGTACGATGGCTGTTATGGGCTTTATTGAAATCGCCGATGACGTGATGGAGGGCGATACCGAACAGATTGACCGCCGCATTTTATTGATGATGCGCCAACCTGATAATTTATCCGACCCCATCGGCCCGCGCTGGTTGGAAGAAATGATGCGTGATTTTACCGGGTTGGGCGGCATTGCCATTCTGACCCTGATTACACTGATCGCGATTTTTTACCTGTTGATGGTGCGCAAGGGGAAAAGCGCGCTTTACCTTTTGGCTTGCGCCTGTTTCGGCACGTTGATGAGCAATCTTTTAAAAATCGGCTTTGACCGCCCCCGCCCCGATCTGGTCCCGCATGATACGGTTGTTTATACGATGAGCTTTCCCAGCGGGCATTCGATGATGGCGGCTGTGATCTATCTGACCATCGGCGCAATGCTGGCGCGGGTACAGCCGAACCACCGCCTGAAAATCTATATTATGGCGCTGGCGGTCATTATTACCTTGCTGATCGGGTGCAGCCGCGTTTATCTGGGCGTCCACTGGCCCAGCGATGTGCTGGCCGGTTGGACGGCGGGCGGATCATGTGCGCTCGTCTTCTGGCTCGGCGCACGGTTGTTGGAAAAGAAGCATAAGATTGAATCCTAATGAGGCCCCATGACCGATCCGAAAATTGACAATATTGAAACCGCCCTGATGCATCAGGATAAGCAGATTCAGGATCTGAATGACATGGTCAACGCCCAGTGGCAGGAGATTGACCGTTTGAAAAGGCGGCTGGATCTGGCGCTGGGCAAGCTATCGGCCCTTGAAACGGCAACCCCCGACCAAAACCGGGATTTGACCGTGTCCGAGATTGCAGCGCTTGAAAAGCCGCCGCATTACTAAAGAACAAGGGCCAAAAACAGTCCCAAAAAACAGTCATTGAGGGTCGCAGAGCGATACCCTATAATATTGCAATGACCCAATTTGTTCATCCAGCAAAGGAAGACATCACCCTGTCCGGCGTTTTGACCGCACTGGCCGACCCGATGCGCCTGCGGATTGTCCAAAGTTTGATGGGGGATGGTTGTATGTCGTGCTGTCAGGCCGCGCCCTGCCCCGATATGGCGAAATCCACCCTGTCCCACCATTTCCGCATTTTGCGCGAAGCCGGGCTGATCTTTACGACCAAAAAGGGTGTTGAACACCGCAATACGTTGCGGGTTGACGATGTGAATGAACGCTTTCCCGGGTTGCTGAAAACCGTCATCAAGCTGGCCGCGCAGGACGCCGCCGCCTAATCATCTTATTCCGCCGGCGAATGTTCGCCCCGAATTTTCCCATGCGCTGTATGATCTTTGGCCAGATAAGAATAGACGGTTGGAATCACATAGAGGGTGAAGAACGTCCCGACCAGAACCCCGCCGACAATGACCCATCCAATCGACTGACGGCTTTCCGCCCCCGCGCCACTGGCCAAGGCCAGCGGCAACGACCCCAGCGCCATCGCACCCGTCGTCATCAAAATGGGGCGTAACCGTAAAATGGCGGCATTGATGACAGCTTCCATGCGGCCTTCGCCTTGCTCCTGTTTCTGATTGCTGAATTCTACAATCAAAATCCCGTGCTTTGTAATCAGTCCGATCAGCGTCACAAGCCCAATCTGACTGTAAACATTCAATGTCCCGCCTGTGAGGTACAAGGCCAGCAAGGCCCCGGCCATTGATAACGGCACCGTCAGCATGATAATGAACGGGTCTTTAAAGCTTTCAAACTGCGCCGCCAACACCAGATAAATAAAGCCCAAGGCCAGCAGGAAGGTGACATAAAGGCTGGAGCTGGATTTTTTAAATTCGCGCGACACACCGTTATAATCAACCAGCGCCCCGGCTGGCAGAATGTCCTTTGCTACGGCTTCCATATGATCCAGCGCAGGCCCCAACGCATAGCCATCATTCAAATTCCCGGAAATCGTCACAGCGCGGAGTTTGTTAAAATGACTCAACTCACGCGGCGACACCGATTCCGAAACGGAAATCAGGTTGGATAGCTGGATCATCTCTGCGTTATTTCCGCGGACATAAATATTGGTGATGTCGTCCGGGTTCTGGCGATCCACATCATCGACCTGTAAAATCACGTCATATTGTTTGCCTTCGCGTTTGAACCGCGTGACCTGACGTCCGCCCAGCATGGTTTCCATCGTCCGGCCCAAAACCCCCGCATCTAGACCCAGATCGGATGTTTTGTCGCGGTCCACATCAACGCGCAATTGCGGTTTGTTCAGTTTCAAATCGGTTTCAACCGATGCGATGCCCGGATAGTCGGACAGTTTATCCACGATCTGCTGCGCCCAGCCGTCAATTTCGGCATAGCTGGCACTGGACATGATGACCATCTGGATCGGCTTTGAGCCGGCGCGCTGGCCCAGTGATGGTGGATTGGTGGGGAATGCCGTTACCCCGGCAATATTGCGCATCTTGGGCATTAATTCGCTGGTCAGTTCCTGTTGCTTGCGGTCCCGGTCATCCCAGTCAACGGTGCGGATAAAAACCCGAGCATTCGATACCAGCGGAAATCCACCAACGGCAAAAACACGGTCCACTTCGGGGATGGCGCGGGCCAGCTCTTCGATTTCCTTGACGTAGCGGTCAGTATATTCCAGTGACGCCCCTTCCGGGGCGTTGGCCAAGGCGACAATTGTTCCGCGATCTTCGGTCGGGGCCAGTTCGGATGGGATTTGTGTGAACAGGAACCCGGCGGCAACGGCCACCAGTGCCGCAACCAGAATAACAAGGGGGCGCATTTTCAAAACACCGCGCAGGGATTTTGTATAGCCCGCTTCCACAGCGCCCAATGTTTTTTCACTGAACCTGTAAAACCAGTTGCGTTTCGTTTCATGACGCAACAGGCGCGAACACATCATCGGCGTCAGGGATAACGCAATAAAGCCGGACACCAAAACCGCCCCCGCCAGTGTCAGCGCGAATTCGGTAAAAAGCCGCCCGGTCCGCCCCTCCATAAATCCGATTGGCGCATAAACGGCGGCCAGCGTAATGGTCATGGCGATAATGGCAAAGCTGATTTCCTGTGCCCCCTTTAACGCCGCCTCCATCGGTTTCATACCGTCTTCAATGTGTCGGTAAATATTTTCCAGCATGACAATGGCATCATCAACCACCAGACCAATGGCCAGAACCATCGCCAACAACGTCAGCGTATTGATACTGAACCCCAGCATCAACATCAACGCACACGCCCCGATTAATGAAATGGGGATGGTGACCAGCGGAATAATCGTCGCCCGCGCCGTGCGCAGGAAAAAGAACACAACCAGCGCCACCAGCAAGGCCGCCTCAACAATCGTGTGATAAACCGATTTAATCGAACGGTCGATAAAGATCGATGAATCATAGGCGATATTAATTGCCATGCCTTCGGGCAAGCCTTCTTCAATCTCCGGGAAGACCTCTTGCAGCGCCTTGGAAACATCCAGCGGGTTTGCGGTTGATTGTTTGACCACACCCAGCGACACGGAATTTTCACCGTTAAAACGGGTAAAACGGCGCACATCCTGCGCCCCTAACTCAACCCGGGCCACATCCTTCAAACGGACGGGATAATTTCCCTGCTGCCGCAGGATCATGTTTTCGAATTGTTCAACGCTGCGCAAATCGGTTTCACTCAGAACCGAAAATTCACGCGACTGGCTTTCAATCCGCCCGGCGGGAATCTCCACGTTCTGGGACCGCAAGGCATCCTCAACATCCTGTGGCGTCATGTTATAAGCGGCCATGCGCGTGCGATCCAGCCAGATACGCATGGAATAACGCCGCTCCCCGTTGATATTCACCTCTGCCACGCCCGGCAGGGTTTGCAAACGGTCCTTCACATACCGGTCTGCGTAATCGGATACTTCAAGCGTTGAATGGTTTTTACTGGAAAAGGCCAGATAGATAATCGGCTGCGCGTCGGCTTCGACCTTGGCAACGATGGGTTCGTCAATTTCATCCGGTAGGCGCCCACGCGTCCGGCCCACGCGGTCCCGCACATCATTGGCGGCAATATCAACATTGCGATCAATGGTGAAGGTGACGGTAATCTGGGTCCGTTCCTCGCGGCTGGAGGAGGTAATATATTCAATCCCCTCAATCCCCGATAAGGCGTCTTCCAAGGGCTGCGTCACCTGACTTTCCATGATCTCGGCGGATGCACCGGGATAGGTAATGGTGACCGTCACAATTGGTTCGTCAATTTCCGGATATTCGCGCACTGGCAAACGGTCAAAGGAAATAACCCCGACCAGCAGCAACAGCAGGCTCATGACAATCGCAAAAACCGGCCGTTGGATACAAAGGGTCGGAAGGCTCATTGGGATGCCTCATTTTTGCGCGGTGCCAGAACAGTCACAGGCGCATCGGGGCGCAATTTCATCTGTCCGGCCGTCACAATCATATCGTGTTCGGTCAGCCCTTCGGTGATTTCCACCTGCCCCTTGCGGCGCTGGCCGGTCCCGACCTTGGTCATTAAGGCCTTATTATCAACCACGCGGTAAACATAGCGGTCATTGCCCTGCGGGATTAACGCCTGTTCCGGGACGATCAAGGCGCGGTCATTCGTACCGACAACCAGATTAACGCGCGCAAACAGGCCGGGACGCAAAACGCCCTCTGCATTCGCCAGCTTTGCCCGCAGAACAACGGTGCGTCCGTTGCTGTCCACGCGCGGGTCAATGGCATAGACCTCGCCTTCAAAACGGCGATCTGGAAAGGCATCAACGGCCACTTGAATCTTTTGCCCGACCTTCAGGACGCCCAGATAAATTTCCGGCATTCTAAAATCGACCTTTAACGGATCAATGCTTTCAAGATTGAACATTTCCTGTCCCGGATTGACATAGTCGCCAATACTGACCTTGCGCAATCCGGCAATGCCATCAAACGGGGCCGTAATGGTCGCCTTTTCCAGACGCGCCTTGGCGAGGTTCAATCCCGCCTGATCGGTGCTCAGTTTGGCTTGCGCTTCATCGCGGGCGCGGCCCGTTCCGGTTTGTTGGGCGAACAGCGTTTTTGCACGTTCATAATTGGCCTGACTCAATTTCAGGCTGGCTTCGACCTGCGCCATTTCTGCGCGGCTGATCGCATCATCCAGCTTGACCAGCGGCGCGCCTTTTTGCACAGCCTGGCCCTCTTCAAACAGGATTTGCGTGATGCGCCCGGAAATTTCCGGGCTGAGGATCACCGATTCATTGGACGCCAGATTTCCGACCGCTTCAATCGCACGTTCAACCGACCCAATGCTGACCTGTTCTGCTTCCACGGCGATGGCCGGGGCGGCTTTGGCTTCAACCGGTCCGCTCGCCGGGGCCACGGAATCGAGCGCAGCATTATTGCGATAATCCTTATACCAAAATCCTGCCCCGCCAAGGACACATAAAATTACGACAGGCAGAACCAATTTCGTACGCATAGGAATAAAGACCGTTTATGAATGAGGGCTGATCATTCAATTATATGCGATGCGGCAAAGATCAAGAACCCTTAATTGCCTTAAGGGCCGAATTATTTCATCACCGGCATAATAAATTCAGCCCCAGCCCGGATTCCCGTGGGCCAGCGCGATGTTACGGTTTTCTGGCGGGTATAGAAATAAACCCCCTCCATACCGTGCATCCCATGCGCGCCAAAGACAGAATTCTTCCAACCGCCAAAGCTGTGATACGCCACAGGGACCGGAATCGGGACATTCACCCCAACCATGCCAACCTTGATCTGGTTCACGAAGCTGCGTGCGGAATCGCCATCGCGGGTGAAAATGGACGTACCATTGCCAAATTCGTGGTTATTGATCAGCGTCACCGCATCATCAAATGTTTTTTCACGAACCACGCATAAGACCGGACCGAAAATTTCTTCCCGGTAAATCCGCATATCTGCGGTCACATGGTCGAACAGGCAACCGCCCATATAAAAACCGTTCTCATAACCCTGTTTCTGCAATTTAAAACCACGGCCATCGACGCTCAACTCTGCGCCCTCTGCCACGCCGGTATCGACATAGGACAAAACCTTTTGCAGATGATCACGCGTCACCAGCGGACCCATTTCCGATTCACCGTCATTGCCAGGACCGATTTTCAGAGCTTCGACACGCGGTTTTAATTTCTGCATCAGTTTTTCACCGGCATCACCCACCGTCACGGCAACCGAAATCGCCATACAGCGTTCCCCGGCGGACCCATATGCCGCGCCCATCAACGCGTCAACGGCCTGATCCATATCGGCATCGGGCATAATGATCATATGGTTCTTGGCACCGCCCAAGGCCTGCACACGCTTGCCATGATCGGCGGCGACTTTATAAATATGATGGGCAATCGGGGTTGATCCGACAAAGCTGATCGCCGCAACGCGCGGATCAGTCAGCAGAATATCAACGGCTTCCTTATCCCCCTGTACGACATTTAAAACGCCATCCGGCAATCCGGCCTTTTTCAGCAGGTCCGCGATGAAGACTGAAGCCGATGGATCACGTTCGGACGGTTTCCAGACAAAACTATTGCCGCACGCAATCGCCACCGGGAACATCCACATTCCAACCATCGCCGGAAAATTGAACGGGGTAATGCCAACGCAAACGCCTAAGGCCTGACGCAGGGAATAGGTATCGATATTGGTCCCGACATTTTCGGAATAATCGCCCTTTAACAGATGCGGAATGCCACAGGCAAATTCCACAACTTCAATCCCGCGCTGAACCTCGCCTAGCGCATCGGATAAAACCTTGCCGTGTTCAGCGCTGATGATGGCCGCCAGTTCGTTGGCGTGCTGGTCCATCAATTCCTTAAACGCGAACAAAACCCGCGCCCGTTTCAAGGGCGGTGTCGCCGCCCAGCCCGGAAAGGCCGCTTCTGCCGATGCAATCGCCGCCCGCACATCATCGGGGCTGGCAAAAGGAACCTTAGCTGCAATCTCGCCCGTGGCCGGGTTATAGACATCTCCGCTGCGCTGACCCGCGCGATGGATTTTACCGTTCATAAAATGCGGAATTTCTTTCAGGGCGGTCATGGGGGCTCCTTTTTACTGACCATCCCTTCTATCAGTATTTTGGACAAAAATCATTACGGCCCTTTTTCCTTTGCTGCCATGCAACACAGCGGTCTTAATGACAGCGGCGGGGTTTCGCCTTATATTATTTCTTTCCCGAATCCGGGGTGGCCGTTTTTATAAAAAGTCATAATCATGAAAAAGAATCGTACCAGTAATCATTCCCACATTACCCTGACCTCGCACCCGCCGCGCGATGGCAAGATTCCCAAAATCAGCTGGGGCGCGGAAACGCTGCTGGAACGTGGACCATTGATCGCCAGCATGGCCGACCACGCGCAATCAAACGTCATTGGCGCCTATGCCGGGGCTTATTCCATCTATCGCGCCGTTGCCGTGACAACCGGGGCGCTTGATCCGCTGCACGTTCCCGATCTGCACAATACCGCGCCGCCGGAAAAAATCGGGCCGCATCCGCAATGGCTTGAATCCGATAAAATCGTCAGCCTTGACCCGTGGGGTCATATGGTTGGCGAGGCCTTTGACGATTACCGTCAAAAGGGACTGGATGTCCGCCCGACCATCGCCGTAACCAAGGCGCATATTAACCTGCCCGAAATTCACGATGCGATCCGCGCCGGACGGTTGAAGCCCGATGGTAAAATCCTGAAGGAAAACGGCGATATCCGCGTGACCAAGGCCGCGATTGATCCGGTCTGGCATTTGCCGGGCATGGCCAAACGTCTGGACGTCGATGAAAACGATCTGCGCCGCTCCTTGTTTGAAAATTCCGGTGGAATGTTCCCGGAACTGGTGACGCGTCCTGATTTAAAAGTATTCCTGCCCCCGATTGGTGGCCATACCCTGTATTTCATGGGCGATGTCAGCACCCTTCATGACCGCAATGTGCCGCTGGCTTGCCGCGTTCATGATGAATGCAATGGGTCCGATGTATTCGGGTCGGATATCTGTACCTGCCGTCCCTATCTGTGCCACGGCATCGAAATCTGCGTTGAAACGGCGCAAAAGGGCGGATGCGGTCTGGTTGTTTATAACCGCAAGGAAGGCCGCGCCCTGGGTGAAGTCACTAAGTTCCTCGTTTACAACGCGCGCAAGCGTCAGGATGGCGGGGATTCTGCCGCGAAATATTTTGAACGCACCGAATGTGTTGCCGGGGTTCAGGATATGCGGTTCCAGGAATTGATGCCGGATATTTTCCACTGGCTGGGGATTACAAAAATCGACCGCTTTGCCTCGATGAGCAATATGAAATTTGATGCTCTTGCCAAGCACGGCATCGACATCATCGAACGCGTTGCCATCCCGCCGGAATTAATCCCGGAAGATGCCTCCGTCGAAATGGAAGCGAAAAAAGCCGCCGGGTATTACACACCACCGGAACAAACCATTTCCAGCGAACTGGACAAGGTTCAGGGCCGTAAACTTGATGAATAGTGAGCATAATAAAATGACCAATAACGTCCAGATTGTTGACCACCCGCTGATCCGCCACAAGCTGGCGATTTTGCGTGACAAGAACACATCCACCAATGAATTCCGCGATTTGTTGCGCGAAGTGTCCTTGTTGATGGGTTATGAATTGCTGCGCGATCTTCCGACCGAAGAAGTGGAGATTGAAACCCCGCTGGAAAAAACCAAGGCGCAGATGCTGGCCGGCAAGAAGCTTTGCATTGTTTCGATCCTGCGTGCCGGGAATGGCTTTCTGGACGGCCTGCTGGAACTGGTTCCATCGGCCAGGGTCGGGCATATCGGGCTGTACCGCGATCCAGAAACATTAATCGCGGTTGAATACTACCTGAAATTCCCGGATGACCTTGAAACACGTCAGGTCATTATCGTTGATCCCATGCTGGCCACCGGGCATTCCGCCGTTGCCGCAATTGACCGGGTCAAGGATCAGGATGCCACCGACATTAAATTCCTGTGCCTCGTCGCCTCCCCCGAAGGGATCGCCACGGTGCAGGATGCCCACCCGGATGTGCAGATTTACACCGCCGCGATTGACCGCGAGTTGAACGATCACGGCTATATCCTGCCCGGAATCGGCGATGCCGGGGACCGGATTTTCGGGACAAAATAATAAGATAAGAAATAAGGGGTAGTCTGAAGGGGGCAATTGCCCCCTTCACCCTTTTCAGGGGCGTGGCGCGGGGGGCGCAGGCTTGGCGTTTAAAAGATTTGGTAAATCCTGCGCATTGACGATTTTAACCCCAACGGCCGTCAACTTGGCGATCATTTCGGCTTCGCCTTCGGGGGTGATGGAACGGACGGCGTCTTTGACGACAATCACGTCGAACCCTTCATTGCGGGCATCAAACGCATTCCACCCGACACAGTAATCAAAGGCCAGACCTGAAAAAACCACGCGCTTCACATTCGCCTGCTGTAATTTTTCGGCAAAACTTTGCCCATCATCGAAACGGGGGGCGGTTTTCCGGTCATTCTCATAAAAGGCGGAATATGAATCGATTTGCTTATCCGCGCCCTTTCTCAGGATCAGGTCTTGCGGATGAATCTCCAGATCATCATGAAAGGCCGCCCCTTCCGTTCCCTGCACGCAATGGTCCGGCCACAGGCGTTGCTCACCATAAGGGGCGGTTATCAATTCAAACTGGGCCTTGCCGGGATGGGCGCTGGCAAAGGAATGGTGGCCCGCCGGATGCCAGTCCTGCGTCAGGTAGGTCTGGTCAAAATGGCGCTTTAAGGCGTTAACCAGCGGAATGATCGCCTCCCCGTCCGGAACCGCCAGCGCGCCGTCAGCGCAAAAATCCTTTTGGGGATCAACGATCACGAAAACGGTGTCTTTCGGGGCTTTCCAATGTGCGGCGTTATTTGCGGTCATATCCGTTTAATTCCCTTGTTTATGCCATTCATAATTGCACCAAACGTCCATTATGTATATATAACGGCTGAGATTTACAAAAATTCCTGAATATTGAGTGAAAACCATGTTGAGCGTCACCAACCTGACCTACCGGATCGCCGGGCGGACCATCCTTGAAAACTGTAACGTGAACGTTATGGACGGGTGGAAAGTCGGCGTTGTCGGCCTGAACGGGGCCGGGAAATCGACGCTGTTCAAGCTCGCTTCGGGTGAATTGCACGCCGATGGTGGCGACATCAACATGACCAACAAGCACAAACTGGCCATGGTCCGTCAGGATATGCCGGAGGTTGATACCCCGCTGATCGATCTGGTCGTCCAAGCCAATACCGAACTGGCCGAATTAATGGCCGCTGCGGAAACCGAAACCGACCCTTATAAAATTTCTGACATTCATGAACGGCTGATGGAACTGGACGCGTATAGCGCGCCGTCCCGTGCGGCCATCCTGCTGACCGGCCTCGGGTTTAAGGAAGACCAGCTTTACGAACCGTTCTCCTCTTTCTCCGGCGGGTGGCGGATGCGCGTGGCGCTGGCATCGGTTCTGTTTCTGGAGCCCGAAGTTTTGATGCTCGATGAACCAACCAACCACCTGGATCTGGAAGCGATCATGTGGTTGGAGGAATATCTGGCCAATTACCCGCATACGCTGATGATTATTTCGCACGATCGCGATCTTTTGAATAAATGCGTCGATCACATTATCCATGTCGATAAAAAACAACTGACCATCTATACCGGGACGTATGACACGTTTGAACGCGAACGCGCCGAACGTCTGGGCCTGCAACAAAAAATGCACGAAAAGCAAAAGGCCCACCGCGCCCATATGCAAGCCTTCGTTGACCGTTTCAAGGCCAAGGCCAGTAAGGCCCGTCAGGCGCAAAGCCGGATGAAGGCTTTGGAGAAAATGGATATTGTTGATGCGGTCATCGCCGAACGCGCGGTAAAATTTGTTTTCCCGCAGCCGGAAAAATTATCGCCGCCCATCCTGTCGATTGACCATGCCGATGTCGGTTACACCGCAGGAAAACCGATCCTGCGTGATATTCACCAAAGCATTGATATGGACGACCGTATCGCGCTCATGGGCGCGAACGGAAACGGGAAATCAACGCTGATTAAACTGATCGCTGATAAATTGGATGCGATGGAGGGTGACGTCACCCGGTCCGGGAAGCTGCGTATCGGTTACTTCTCCCAGCACCAGACGGATGAGCTGGATATGTCTTCGACCCCGTTTGAGGAGATGAAGGCCCTGATGGTGCGCAAGAATCCAAATGTCACCGAACCGCAGGTGCGGGCAAAGCTCGGCGCGTTCGGCTTCTCAAAAGATCTGGCCGATAATAAAATCTCTGCCCTCAGCGGTGGTGAGAAAGCCCGGCTGTTGTTCGCAATCATGAGCTTTGATGCACCGCATATGCTGCTCCTCGATGAACCGACCAACCATCTGGACATGGATGCGCGGGAAGCCTTGGTACAAGCCCTGAACGAATATGAAGGCGCTGTCGTCCTCGTCAGTCACGATCCCAGCATGGTGGAACGCGTTGCCGACCGTTTGTGGCTGGTCAAGGACGGCGCAGTAAACCCGTTTGATGGCGACCTTGACGATTACCGGAAATTTATTATCCAGTCGCGCCGCGAGGAAAAGAAAGAAGAAAAGGCCAAAAAGAACAAGGCCAATAAAAATAAAGGCAGCGAAAAATCATCGACCTTTAAACCGTCCAATGCCGATTTGAAACGCATTGAGACCGCGGAAAAGGAAGTGGCGCGCCTGACCAAGGAAAAAGAAAAACTGGAAGCCGAAATGGCCAAGCCGGGTTTTTATAACAACGCCAGCGAATCCGCCAAGACGCAAAAATCGTATGATGCGGTTCTGGCCGATCTCGTCACGCAGGAAGCCGAATGGCTGGAAGCGCAGGAAGTGCTGGAGAAAGCGTCTTAAAATCCCCTTATCTTACTGCCACCCGCCACCGAGCGCCTTGTATAAATCAACAGCGGCGTTCAGCATTTCGAGGCGAACGCTGGCATAGCTGTCTTGCGCGCTGAACAGGCTGGACTGGGTGTTGAGCAAGGTTTGGAAATCAATCGATCCGGCGATGTAAAGTTCGCGCGACAAATTGTAAGATGTTTCGGCTTCACGAAGGGCGCGGGTAAATGCGTCTTGTCGTTGCTGTGCGGCCTTTGCGGCGGACAGCGCATCTTCCACTTCGCGGAATGATGTATAAATCGCCTTGCGGTAATTTTCGCTCAATTCAACCTGCCGGGCGGTCGCGGATTCCAATCCCCCCTCTAACCGTCCCCCTGTAAATAACGGTGCCACAAGGGACGATGTTAAGGATACGGCACTGGATAGTGGTGTCCACGATGCCGAACCATCCAACCCTAAATTCACAGATGGGTAAAACGCCGCGCGCGCCGCGCCAATATTGGCATTGGCGGCCAGCAGGCTGGCTTCGGCGCTGCGGATATCGGGGCGGCGTTCCAGAAGTTCAGATGGCTGTCCCGGCGCGATAGTGGGGACCTTAATTTCTTTCAGGCTCTTGCCCGCAAAGTCTTCGCTTTGAGGCGGGATGGCCAGCAGGACGGACAGTGCGTTTTCCGCCGCATTCATCTGGTTATTCAGCGACGCCAGCGATGCATCGGTATTGGCCAGTGCCGTTTTTTGTTGCGAAAGCTCCAGCGCCGAAGACGCCCCGGCATCAAAACGTGCCTGCACGACATTCAAAACATCGCGCGCCAGTTTCAAATTCTGATCGGCAATGCTCAGACGTTCGCGCAAGTTTAAAATATTGAAATATGCATTGGCTACATCGCCGGTAACAACAAGGGCCAGCGCAACATTATCAAATTCACTGCCCGCCAGCTGCGCCCGCGCGGCATTAACCCCGGCGCTGTTGGCACCAAATAAATCCAGTTCATATGAAAGACCGGCGCCCGCACGCCAGCTATTATCCGTGCTGATCGGGCCTGATGACGGGTTGGACCGTGTGCGTGATGCCCCCAAGGATGCATCCGCGGTCGGCAACAGGCTGGCCCCGGCAATTTTCAGACTGGCCCGCGCCTGATCCACCCGCGCCAGCGAGGCACGCAGGTCATTATTCTGGACTAAGGCCTGGCTCATTAAGCGGTCCAGTTCGGGGCTGCCAAATTGCGCCCACCAATCGGCGGCGATTTCTGCATTTTCTTCCTGCGCATCAATGCTCCAGCCGCCCGGAACCGTCACGTCAGGACGCTGATAAGTGGGAACCAGCGAACACCCGGTTAAAAGCACAGCCAGCAAAAGGGCGGAGGTTTTTCTCATTCTTTTTTACTCCGATGAAAGGGCAACAACAGGATCAAGCTTTGCGGCCTTGCGCGCAGGCAGATAACCGAACAAAACCCCGGTGCCAAACGCGCAGGAAAAGGCCAGCACCGCCGGCATCACCGAAAACACAACGGCGACATCAAACAGGGTTAAAATCCATCCCGCCAGAAACCCCAGCAAGACGCCCAGCAACCCGCCAATGGTGCAAACCACCGCCGCTTCGGTATTGAATTGCAGCATGATATCGCGTTGCCGCGCACCAGTGGCCATGCGGATGCCGATTTCGCGGGTGCGTTCGGTCACACTGACCAGCATGATATTCATGACCCCGATCCCGCCGACAAGAAGGGAAATCGCCGCCACCGTGCCCAGCAGGATGGTCAACGTATTTTGTGTCGCCGTTTCCATTTCCAGGAGCGATGCCGTATTGCGGATATTGAAATTTTCAACGCCGTGGCGGGATTTTAAAACTTCGGTAATCTCCGCTTGCGTCTGGTCGATGCGCGATAAATCGCGCACCTTGACCGTAATGCTGTTTAGGTAATTCTGACCGAACAGGCGGATCATCCCGGTTGTGTAGGGAACCAGCGCCATATCATCCTGATCCCCGCCCCATGCGGCCGCGCCCTTGGACGACATGACACCGATCACTTCAAACGGGATATTACCGACCAGCACATATTGCCCGATCGCATCCTGATGATCCGGAAATAAATATTGATAAACCGTCTGGCCCAGAACAATGACCGGGGCAGAGGATGTAATATCGCGTTCGGTGAAGAAATATCCAGATTGCAAGGGCCAGTCGCGCACATCGGGGAACCCTTCCCCGACACCTTGAATGGATGTGGCATAATCGGTGTTCCCGAACCGCAAGGTTTTGCGCCCGCTGCGTTCCGGGACAACGATTTCAACATTATTCATTCCGACCAATGCCGCCGCATCTGCTTTTAGCAGGGTTGCGTTATCGCCGCTATTGCGCACCCCCGCCGCACCGGGACGGATGGACAGGAGATTGGTTCCCATCGCGCTGATCTGGTCTAAAATTTTGGCCTTGCTGCCATTGCCGATGGCCAGCATGGTCACAACCGCCGCCACACCGATAATAATGCCCAGCAAGGTCAAGGCCGTGCGAAAGAAATTGACGCGCAACGCCCGCAACGCGGTGATGGATGCTTCGGTCACTTCGGGTCCGAAACCGCCCGTTCCCTGATGGGTCGCACCCTTGACGGCTTCAGTATGGGGGACCTTGGACGAATCCGGGTCGCTGTCTTCGATAATTTTTCCATCACGAATGCTGATAATCCGGTTGGCGTTCTGGGCCACTTTTTCATCATGGGTGATAAGGATAATCGTGCGGCCCTCGCCATGCAGCTTGCGCAGCAGGTCCATGACTTCGCGCCCGCTTTGGCTATCCAGAGCGCCGGTCGGTTCATCCGCCAAAATGACGGGCGGGTTGTTGACCAGCGAACGGGCAATTGCCACGCGTTGCTGTTGCCCGCCGGACAGTTGCGATGGTTTATGATCGCCGCGATCACCAAGGCCCAGCTGCGTCAATAAGGCGCGCGCCCGTTCGACCCGTTCCGCCTTATCCAACCCGGCATAGATCGCCGGAATTTCAACATTTTCTTCGGCGCTGGCCGTGCCCAGAAGATTATAACGCTGGAAGACGAACCCGAATGTTTCCCGCCGCAACGCCGCCAGTTCATCGGGGTCCAGATCGGCCACGGCCTGTCCTTGAATATGGTACTCGCCCCCGGTTGGGCGGTCGAGACAACCGATAATATTCATCAAGGTGGATTTTCCCGACCCCGATTGCCCCATAATGGCAACAAATTCACCCGGCCAGATGGTTAGCGAAACACCATCCAGCGCCTTCACAACCGTATCGCCACTTTGATAATGGCGGATGGCGTTATCCAGATGAAGAAGGGGTTGCGCTGTCATGATTTACAGCCGCGGCATCCCGCCGCGCCCCATCCCGCCCGGTGTCGATGCGCCAATTTTAACGGCCGACACGGCGACCTGATCCCCGACCGCCAGCCCGTTACGGATTTCGGCCTGTGTTCTATCCATCAAACCGACATGAACAATCTGATCCTGCACGGCCTTGCCGCGCAGGATGCGAATATTATACGCCTGTCCCATTTCATTGTCCTGATCGCGCAGGCGCTTGCCCAGTGCCGCAACCGGGATCAGGGCGACATTATCAGCCTTGCCCAGAACAAAGAACATCTGCGTGCTCATCCCCGTCATCAATTGACGGTCCTTGTTATCGACATCAACCAGAACATTATAAAGGACAACATCATTGATGGTTTCGGGGGTTGGTAAAATCTGGCGGATCGTACCCTTCCACTGGCGTTCATTCGCGCCCAGCGTTGTGAAATAAACCGGCATATCAGCTTTTAATTTCATGACATCGGCTTCGGCGACCTGCGCACGCACGGTCATGATGTCCAGATTGGCAAGCTGGACCAGAACCGGGGCAGACTGGCTGGCGTTCAGCGTTTGTCCTTCTTGTGAACTTTGCGAAACAACGGTTCCATCCATGGGTGCATAAATTTTGGTATAGCCAAGGCTGGCCTGATCGCCTTCCAGTGTTGATTGCGCCTCTTCGATCTGCGCATCCAGTGACAGAAGCTGAGCCTCCGCAACTTTAAGGGCGGTTTCGGCATCTTCGAAAAGATCCTGACTGACCGCTTTTGATTTAATCAGCTTTTGATTGCGGGCAAATTTGTTTCGCGCCGAATCCACCTGCGCTACTTGCTGTGCGCGTTGCGCGTTCAGCGTTTTTAAACGCGCCTCATCCGCCTTAACCCGTGATTCATAAATTTCCGGATCAATTTCGGCCAGCAAATCGCCGGATTTTACAACATCACCAATATCGACATGAACCTTTTCAAGCTGTCCCGATACTTGCGACCCGACATCGACATAATCACGCGGTTCCAGTTTGCCTTGCGCCGTGACCACGTCTTCCAGATTACCCTTTTGCACCGTGACCAGCGTGTATTCCGCCCCCGCCTGTTTCAGGTCGGATTTTTTCTGCGCCACAAACCACGCAAGGCCGCCACCAAGGACGATGATCAATATTAAAAGGAGAATTCGTTTTTTGGGGAATGCGCGCTTCTGTGCCAACAGGGACAACCTCTACTCATGTTGTGACGATGCTATGGATTATGCTCGCCCAACTCTGTGGTTTTTATACGGCCAGTTCTGCCATATTTCCGAATCTGCTGATATTTTAAACGAACAAACCTTTAAAAACCACCCGCCCCACATTCAAGCGGCCAGAATCTCAATCACCTGAAGGATTTTGCGGCGCATCTGGACATTGCCAATTTGCCCGAAACTGCGTTGCAATTGTTGCAGGTCCGCAGCATCGGCGTCCGGTTCACAATATTCAACACCACGCAAAAACGCTTCCACCGGGACGCCAAAGGCATCGCACAGGGCGGGCAACACCTGAAGCGGTAAACGGTTATGGCCGCTTTCATATTTTTGAATTTGCTGGTGACTGACGCCCAGAATCAGGCCGACATCATGCAGTGACAATCCCGCAAATTTCCGTAACGACCTTAAGTTTTCAGCGATCACTAGACCATCATGCGAAACCGCTCGTTTTTTATCGTGTTCCATTCTTTAAGGACTTTCCCGGTCATGCTTAAAATAATATATTAACCTACTTTTATAAAAGTAGTCGCCTCAGGCGCCCTTTGTCAACTACTTTTGGTTGTAATTTATTTTTGGATTTAAACTATATGGATCAATCTTTTATACGCCGCGTTGAAACATTGGTGCGCGATGCAGGCGGACAAAGCGCCCTTGCCCGGAAAACCGGATTGTCGCTGGGCGCCGTCCAGCGCTATTTAAAAGGGGGGGAACCAACACGCGGCGCGTTGATCCGGCTGGCCGAAGCGTGTCAGGTTACCGTGCAATGGCTGATTTGCGGTAGCGATGAAGATCGCACCAGCGGCAATTTTCAAAAAGAAATTCCTGTTTTTGGTTTTGCTGAATGCGGTTTGCAAGGGTGGCATAATGAAGTGCGCTACCGCGTCAATACCGCGCTCGACTGGCCGGACCCTAATTTGTTTGCCGTCATTGCCGCCGGACACAGCATGGCGCCGGAAGGTATTCACCCCGGCTATATCTGCATTATATCCCCGGCCACGCGGGCGCAGAAAAACGATGCGGTGCTGATCCGCCGCAATGATGGCACGGCAACGATTAAACTTTATCTGCGTGAAGATCAGGATTGGCTTTATGTCAGTGGCTGGCTGGACCCGGCAAAGCCCGGCATGGTCCAAGAACCCTATACAGACCAGATCCGGCGCAGCACGCTGGAACAACTGGCCCCGGTCATCATGGTCAAACGCCGCGCCTAAACTGGATCTGGAACGGGCCAGAAACCGGATGATGCCACAAATTCAGGATTGTGGAATTTCTGGTCGGCGTGGCCATAGGATAACGGCGCACCCTTCATATCAACAATATGACCCCCGGCGCTGCGCAAAATCGCATCGCCCGCCGCCGTGTCCCATTCGCAGGTCAATCCGAAACGCGGATATAAATCCGCCTTCCCCGCCGCGATCAGGCAGATTTTTAAGGAGCTGCCACGGCGCAACGCTTTGGCGACTTTAAAATCAGCAATGAATTTATCGAATTCGGCCTGATGATGGTGACTGCGGCTGGAAATAATGGTCAGGCCACCGGGAGGTGTATTGCGCACACGGATCGGTTTTTCATGTTGCGTATCGGCCAGCCAGCGTATTGCCGTCCCCTGACCATGCCCCGCATAAAGCTCCCCCGACACGGGCGCGTAAACAACCCCTAAAACCGGAACGCCCTGATGGATCAGGGCAATATTCACCGTGTAATCCGGTGATCCGCTGACAAATTCACGCGTCCCATCCAACGGATCCACCAGCCAGAACCATTCGACCCCGGTCAGATCGGGAATAACACCCGCCGCCGTTGATTCTTCACCGACAATCGGAATATCGGCGGCAATATCGCGCAGGCCCTTGATTATGATTTCTTCCGCTTCGCGGTCGGCAATGGTTACGGGTGATCCATCGGTTTTTTCATCCGCCGCGCAACCGGTTTCTTCATAATATTGCAGCGTATGATCGCCGGCTTCGATGGCCAGACGGCGGACCATGTTGCAGATCGCCGCCGGATGGCGCAGCAGTTTTTCTGTTGCGGGGGAAATCGTCACCATAAAACCCCTTTAACCCTGCGCGCGGATTTTTTCATCCGCTGAATCCGGGTGGATGTCGGCGCGGCCAATCGACTGGTAATAAAAACCAGCCTTGATCACGTCTTCGGGTTTATAGATGTTGCGGAAATCGCACAGGCGCTTTTCCTTCATCATCGCCCCGGCGCGGTCCAGATCCAGCGCACGGAATTCATTCCATTCAGTCAGGATGACCAGCACGTCCGCGCCGTTAATGGCTTCATACGCGTCCTTGCACCATTCGACATTTTCGATTTCTTCCCTGGCGTGTTCCATGGCCGCCGGATCATAGGCCGCAATCGTTGCACCTTCGGCTTGCAGGGTTGGAATAACGAACAGGCTTGGCGCATCGCGGATATCATCGGTATTCGGTTTAAACGCGATGCCCAGAATGGCAATGCGTTTATTGCGAACCGACCCACCACACGCGGCCATCACACGGCGGGCCATATCGCGGCGGCGTTCTTCATTGACCTTCACGACCGCTTCAACAATGCGTTGCGGTGCGCCGTATTTTTCGCCGATGCGGAGCAACGCTTCGGTGTCTTTCGGGAAGCATGACCCGCCATAACCCGGTCCGGCATGAAGGAATTTTGAACCGATCCGCCCATCCAGCCCCATGGCTTTTGCGACGTCCTGCACGTTGGCCCCGGCCTTTTCACAGATATTGGCGATTTCATTGATAAAGGTGATCTTGGTCGCCAGAAACGCGTTGGCGGCATATTTCGCCAGTTCTGCAGTTTCCAAGGACGTAAAGACAATCGGTGTTTCATGCAGATAAAGCGGACGGTAGATGGCGCGCATAACCTCTTGCGCGCGTTCGGTTTCGGCACCGATGACAACGCGGTCAGGGCGCATGAAATCATTGATCGCAGCCCCCTCGCGCAGGAATTCAGGGTTTGAACACACATCGAAATCACCATCGGGACGGGTTTCGCGCACGATACGTTCGACTTCACGCGCAGTTCCGACCGGAACGGTGGATTTGGTAATGATGACGGTATAACGGTCCATGACCGCCGCCACATCCCGCGCGGCCTGATACACAAATGACAAATCGGCGGCGCGGTCAAAACGGCGCGGCGGCGTTCCAACGGCAATAAAAACCGCATCACAACCCCGCACCGCATCCGCTGTGGAGGTGGTAAAGGACAAGCGCCCCGATTCCACCTGTTTTTTGACCAGCGCATCAAGGCCGGGTTCATAAATCGGGATTTCACCTTGGTTCAAGCGGGCGATCTTGCGTTCATCCTTATCGACGCACACCACATCAATGCCAAATTCGGCAAAACAGGTTCCCGATACCAAACCGACATAACCGGTTCCAATCATTGCGATCCGCATAACGATTCCCAATCTTCTCTAATGGATAAAACTGCCCGGAAACTAACGGGTTTGCACGGTAATGGAAAGGACTTTACGATTTTTTCTGGACATCGGCGGCTGGGGCCGTTTTTATGGACCCATGAAAAATACATTTAACAGAATCAATCCCGCCCTTGAAACCCTGCTGCCGTCCGTATCCATGCTGGCGCGCCAAGCTGGGGCCATTATTATGGGGTTTCATGGCCGCAAATATCAGGTCGAAATCAAGGATGATGAATCCCCGGTGACCGCCGCGGATAAAAAATCCAGCGCCTTTCTGGTGTCCGGCCTGTCTAGGTTGACCCCCGGCTATGCGGTTATTTCCGAAGAAAACACCATCACGCCGGACGGGACCTCTGCTGCGCCATTCTGGGTCATTGACCCGCTGGACGGGACCAAGGAATTTATCGATCAAACGGGCGGGTTCTGCGTTAAAATCGCGTTGATCGATGCTGCGCGGCCTGTTTTGGGGGTGATTTATTGCCCGGCACAGGATGTTCTTTATACCGGGCTGGAACACGGCCAGCCGCTGAAAACCAAGGGTTCACAGGCGCCGGAAATTTTAAAGACCCGCTTTGCCTCGGAAAAAGGCGCGCTGACCACCCTGTTCAACCGCAAACACGCTGACCCCGTGCTTTACCGGGAATACCGTCTGGCGATGGCGGCACAGGGTGTGACCATTCCGGTGCAACCAAAAATCAAACCGGGTCTGCCGCGGTCCCTCCAAGTCGCAGAAGGGCTGGTCGATGCCCATGTCGGGTCCGGGATCCGCGCGGGCAGCGGTTACGGTTGGGATGTTGCGGCGGATGACCTGATCCTGACCCTTGCGGGCGGTTCATTGTTCAGCCTGACCGACGGGCGGGCGCTCAACTATGCTAATCCCCGCGACATGGTGCCGCCTTATCTGGCGGTCGGGGATGCGTCATTGCGGACAAAACTGTTCCCCGCCCCCAAAAACAATTGATCGAAACCGGGGGTTCTGGTTAAGTACCCTATCTCATTCATTATTTTTTGATTTAAAGGATTTTCCGCGATGTCCAAAAACCCCGCGCCTGAAGCAAACGGGACCAAAGACGCACCGTCAATGCCGTTATTCTACAGCAACCCGGTTCCATTGGACGCCAAGAAACATTCGACACTGGCCCTGAAGAAAAACTTCGGCCTTGGGTTCACCACCACCATTAACGCCGTGCCGATCAACATGATCGAGATGCCGCAAATCTGTCACTTCTATCCAATCGCCTTCAGCCCCGATGAAAACGCAACACCGGTTGCATTGGTTGGGCTGCGCGATAATGAAAACCTGTTTGTAAATGCCAAGGGCGAATGGATGGAGGATGCATATATCCCGGCCTATATCCGCCGTTATCCGTTTATCTTTTCCGAACTTCCCAACAGCGACCAGTTGACGCTGTGTGTTGATATGGGCAAGGACGTTGTCGAAGAAAACGGCGAACAACGTTTCTTTGATGATGAGGGGAAAGGCAGCGCCTTGGCCCAGAACGCTTTGGAATTCTGCAAATCCTATCACGCCGCCGCGCAACAGACGCTGGAGTTTTCCAAGACGCTGGCCGCCAGCGACATTCTGGTGGACCGCCGCGCTGAAATCAACGTCGCCGGAAACCGCCGGATCAGCTTTTCCGGTTTCCGCATCATTGATGAACAAAAACTGGCGCAGCTGGATGATAAAACGTTCGCTGACTGGCGGAAAAAAGGGTACCTGCCGTTCCTGTATGCGCATTTGTTCTCCGGCGCACAATGGCAACGCCTGACCCGTTTACTGAATGAGCGTCTGGCCAAAGAAGGCGCGCACTAGAAATAAAAACCATAACAGGACAATAAAGGAAAAAAATCATGGCTAAAGTCGGCGCACAACGCGCAGCAGATCTGACGGGACGTTCCAAATCCACCATCCAGCGCGCGATGAACATGGGCAAATTGTCCTTTGAAACCGACCGCAATGGCCGCCGCGTCATCGACGTATCGGAACTGGACCGGGCCTTTGGCTTGGTCCCGCAAGGTGTCGGCGCGGGCGCGGTTGCCCCGGTCAACCATGATGGTGTCGAAGCGGAAATCAAACGCGCGACCGAATTGATGGAGCTGGAGCGGATGAAAATGCGCGTCCGTATGCTGGAAGAACAGCTGGACAGCACCAAGGAACAGCTGGAAGACGTCAAAGCCCAGCGCGACCAATGGCAAAAACAGGCCCAGCAGGTTCTGCTGACCAGCCAGTACAGCCAAAAACACGCTGAAGAATTAAAGGCCGAACTGGTTGAACGCGACCGCCGCGCCAAAATTCGCCGCCAGCAGGAAATTGACAGCCGCATCGCCAAGACCAGTGCCGATGTCGCCATTCCGCCTGCAGCCAATGGGCAGACATCGGAAAAAGCCTCTTTTCAGGGCCTGTGGCACAAAATCCGCGGCGATAAGAACGCTGCCTGATTTCAGCCTGATTTAACAATTATTCTAAATGAGGGTCCGGATGATTACCGGGCCCTTTTTAAATGGCAGAAAAAACTTTAAACTCTGAAAATCTGAAACGATGTGGCGAAAGGTCCATTCCATGACCCGAATTCTTCTTTGTTCCTGCCTGCTGGTTGCCGCCATTTTAGGCGGCCCTATGATGGCACCTGCCAACGCACAGGACACGCCGCAAAGCACACTGGCACCTGAAGAGCGCTTGTCCGCCCCGACCTCAGATGTCGTAGTTCCACAGCGCGGTGCAACAACCATGCAACCTGCGCCCGGACAAGACACAAATTTTCTGTCACCCCGTTCTGTCGAAACAAATTCTTTGAATCTGCAAACGGATCAAACCACGGCACCGACCACAAAAGGCATTGCCCCGGCTGAAATTCCTGAGGTCTTGATGCAGGAATTGAAGGAAGTCGAAAATATCTGCACCGCTAACTATATGTACTCATCATTTCATGATTGCCGTTGTGTTGCGGTCAAATTTTTGGATGCGCGGATTGCCGCAGATCCAGCCACATCCCGTGACGCCATTTTCAAACAGGTGGCCGCGCAATGCGTCGATAAGGTTTCCATTATCGGCTATATCTACCCCAGCTGCTATGACATCATGAAGTTACATTATCCGGATACTTACCGCAGCATTTGCGAATGCACTGCTAATAAAGTAGCCGAAGATTATGCCGCGAACCCTGTCGTCAATATCCGCTATATCGAAGGACTGCGCAAAACGGCCTTCCGCCAATGCGGGATGAGCCGGGTCGGCGATAATTAAAGCTGGTCCGGCGACACCGCCACAACACTGGCCGCGCCCGATTTAACGGTGGCAACATAGGCCAGCACCTGTGGCAGATGATGCGTGATATAGAATTGCGCCACGGCGAATTTCCCGTCACAGAACCCTTGCTCCACACCGCCATCCTTGACCGCCTGTTGTGCGGCGTTTGCCGCGCGTAAAACCATCGCGGCACAGGACACCAGACCAAAGGCTTTCAGGTACGGCGTATAAACAGCCGACACGGACTGCGTATCCTTTGCCGCTCCATAGCCCAGCAAAACATCTGTAGCGCCTTCCAGCGCCGTAAGATTTTCAAGAACGGCATGACCAATAGAGTCCAAAACCGTATCGCCCTTGGCTTGCGCGCAGGCCTTGCGGATATCGGCGAACCACGCTTTCGCGGCCACACCCCCATCCCGCAGGATTTTGCGGAAGGCCAGATCATTGGCCTGAATCCCGTTTGTCCCTTCATAGATGGGCAGGATACGCGCATCACGATAATATTGGGCCGCGCCTGTCTCTTCGATGAAGCCCATACCACCATGAATCTGCACACCCAATGATGCGATATCGACACCCATATCGGTGAAGTTTGCCTTGACCACCGGGGTCAACAAATCGACCCGCGCCTGTGCGTCCGCATCCCCGCCCCGCGCACGGTCCAGTGCGATACCGGCTTCATATGTCAAGGCTCGCGCCCCTTCGATCTGGGATTTCATCGACAGCAACATCCGCATGACATCGGGATGCTGGATAATCGCAACGCCGCCCTGTACGCGGTCTTTGGCATAGGCCAAGGCTTTTTGATAAGCGCGTTCGGCAATCGCCACACCCTGCAACCCAACACACAGACGCGCATTGTTCATCATCGTGAACATATATTTCAGGCCTTCATTTTCCTGACCCACCAATGTCCCGATGGCCCCGCCCGCATCGCCATATTGCATGGTGCAGGTGGGGGAGGCATGAATACCCAGTTTATGTTCAAGGCCCGTGCATTTCACATCATTACGCGTTCCATCAGGCAGAAATTTTGGCACGATGAAAAGCGATATGCCCTTCACCCCTTCGGGTGCGCCCGGTGTTCTGGCCAGAACAAGGTGGATGATGTTGTCGGCAAAATCATGTTCGCCATAGGTGATAAAAATTTTCTGGCCGAATATTTTAAACGTGCCATCGCCAACCGGTTCGGCACGGGTGCGAATAACGGACAGATCCGATCCCGCCTGCCCTTCGGTCAGGTTCATCGTCCCGGTCCATTCCCCGGAAATCAGTTTTTCAAGATAAAGCGATTTTTGTTCAGGCGTGCCGTGATGTTCAATCGCTTCAACCGCGCCCTGATTTAATAACGGGCACAGGCCGAATGACGTATTGGCCCCCTGCCACATTTCCTGAAGCGCGAATCCCAATGACCACGGCAAACCCTGCCCGCCATGATCGGGATCAAACGGAACCGAATTCCATCCGCCGTCGCGGTACTGGATATATGCATCCTTGAAACCGGGCGCGGTGGTGACAACGCCGTCCAGCCACTGATTCCCCTTTTGATCGCCAATATGGTTCAACGGGGCCAGAACATCCCGCGCCAGCTTCCCGGCCTCTTCCAAAACCGCCTCAACTGTTTCGCGGTCCAGCAAGCCTTCGGCCTGGGGCAGGTCATAAAGCCCCACCACATATTCAAGGACAAAGGCCATATCGGTCAGCGGCGGGTGATAAGCGGTCATAAAACGTCCTTTGAATGTGATTCGGCCCATACCAATAATAGGCCTTACCCATTGTTTTAAAAGGAATCTGGTTAAAAAATCGTGACTGGCACGGTCCTTGCGATAAGGAAACCAGAGTGGTGATGCAACAGGACTGGATTTCAATCATGCCGATAGCAGGAAATAACATTAATAACAATCAGTTAGCGGCTCTGGCGCAACGCGCCGGCCCGGAACTGACCGCCACGATTCAAAAGGCCAGCCTGAAAACGGGGGTCGATTTTTCCTATATGATGGAAAAAGCTGCCGCTGAGAGCAATTTTGACACCGATGCGCAGGCTAAAACCAGCTCTGCCCGCGGGATGTACCAGTTTATTGAAAGCACCTGGCTGCAAATGGTCAACCGTTACGGGGATCGTAACGGGCTGAGCCAGTATGCCGACCAGATCAACGATCAGGGCAAGGTGACCAGCGCGGCCATGCGCAAGGAAATCCTCGCCCTGCGTGATGACCCGGAAGTTGCATCGCTGATGGCGGGGGAATTTGCGTCGGAGAACAAGCGCACATTGGTCAATTCCGGCATTGCCGAAGACAAGATCGGGTCCACCGAACTTTATCTGGCACATTTTCTGGGTGCCGGCGCGGCATCGCAATTTATCAAGGGCATGGATAAAAACCCGCTGGCCCCGGCGGCTGATATTTTTCCAAAAGCGGCGCAGGCGAATAAGAACGTCTTTTATAATCAAAAGACTCAGGCCGCACGGTCCTTTGGTGAAATCTATGCTTTCTTTGACAAGAAGTTTGATTCACCCACCGGTGCTACCCTGCCCGCTGGAAAAGCCCTGATCGCTGATAATAACAATGAAAAGATCAAGCAGACCCAAGCCGGCGCGATTGCCGCCTATTCCCCGCTGCGCGTGATGCCGGCCCATGCCAATATCAACCAGATCAGCCCCGATCTGATGGCCCTGATGAACGGTGATTTCAACAGCGACGAACCATCCATGTATTTTGGGCAAAGCCTGAGTTCAGCGAAAGGGTCCGCAGCGCAATCGGCCTTACCGAGCGCTAAAAATCTGGTGGCCGACCCGGTGGCGCTGATGCTGATGGCGAATCTGGATCTGCGCGATACGGGGGTTCATAATGCCCGTGTGAAAAGCCCTGACGAAAAAGACGACAAGGGTGTAAAGACCACCAGCCAGAAAGCCTTGGACACTTGCGCGATGATTGATTTTAATTAGGGCAATCAGCGATCAAAAACGAAGCAAAAGGGCCGCTGACGGCCCTTTTCTTTTTGCCCCGATACCAAACCTAAATTATTTTTATTGATGAATAGAAGTAATCATTTCATGAATACTTTAATTTAAAATAATTCATTTAAAGTAATCAGTAAACAATAGTAAGCATCACTATAGTTAACTTATATTTAACTGGATGCACAGCAACTTGACATTTATCAATTTTCTGGCATAATCATCATTATAAACACTAACAAAGGAGAACATCGCACCGATACGACTTGGATACCACAAGAATAACGCCCTGCGCCGGATGTTTAGACTGGCTGGACAGGGTGGATACGCAAAAACCACCGGGGTGACCCGTAAAAAAGTTGATGCGTTACTCTGGTCCTACTGGAAAATGCCCGTTCCGGCATAAACCAAAAGACATAAAGAGCATGAAGAAGGCGCCGCGGCAAAATCCGGCGCCTTGATGTTTTTTGGGGATGTTTGTCTGGGGTATGGGTTTGGAATCTTCAGGCGCTGGCCGCCGCCCGTTTCAAACGATCATTGATGGCAATCCCCACGCCCTGATCGGGAATATTCATCACCGCAATCCGGCTATGTTCGGGACGGTCAAGATCACGCAGCATCCGGAACAAATTGGCGGCCGCTTGATACAAATCTCCCTCGTCACTTAAATTCTTCAGCGCAGTAGCGGGCAGATCCTTGGCGAAACCACCGCCGCGCAACCCCATGAATTTCAATGACCCAAAAGCCAACAAGGCTTCGCCCGGTTCAACATCCACGGCGTTTAAACGCACCGGGATATTCGGCGCATAATGTTTCAAAAGCTGACCAGGCGATTTCACATCATTGCCATGGTCGCCAAAATCATATCCGACAGGCATATCCAAGACTTCACCGATTTCTTCAGCGGTAATCGCACCGGGGCGCAACACAACCGGAACCGCCCCGGATAGATCAACGACCGTTGATTCAAGCCCGAATTGCGTATGTCCGGCGGCCAGAATCATTTGTACCGCATCACCCAGACTTTGCAGGACGTGCATCGGTGCGGTCGGGCTTAACGAGCCTGATTTATTCGCACTGGGTGCGGCCAAGGGAACCCCGGCAACGCTCAATAATTTTTGTGCCACCGGATGGGATGGAACACGCACTGCCAAGGTCGGCAGGCCCGCGCTGCATAAATCACTGACCCCCCCGCCGTCGCGCCGTGGCAGGATCATCGTCAATGGCCCCGGCCAGAACCGCGCCGCCAGCAACCGCGCATCGTCATTCAGTTCAACCAGATGTTCCAGAGATTCCACATCATGCGTATGAACAATCAACGGATTGAATTGAGGGCGCCCCTTGGCAGCAAAAATTTTTGCCACAGCAATCCCGTCCAGCGCATTCGCGCCAAGCCCGTAAACCGTTTCAGTTGGAAACGCGACCAAACCGCCGTCGCGCAAAATCGCAGCGGCTTCTGCGATTGCACTATCACTGGCTTCTTTCAGGGCGACCATCGACGCCCCCCATGCATGGGTTGTGGGACATTGGTTGTTGTCGGCAGCGATAGCGGCAGCCCAAGGGCAGAACGCGCCGCCAGATAGGCAAACCCTTCGGCCTCCATTGCATCGCCGTTCCAACCCAGATCATCAACCATGCCAACCGGAACATTCAACGCATCGCGCAGGCCTGTCATGATGGATGGATTTAAACGCCCGCCCCCGGTCACAAACCATGCCAGCGGTTTTTGCGGCAGATGGTCGATGGAACGCGCAATCGCCTGAACCGTGAACGCCGTCAGCGTTGCCGCCCCGTCCTCGACACTCAAGGCGGCCACTGCTTTCGTATTCCATTGATCGCGGTCCAGTGATTTTGGAACCGCACGGGCGAAGAATTCATGCGCCATATAGGCTTTTAGAATGGCCTGATCCACCACACCGCTGGCGGCCAGCACACCGTCGCGGTCATACTCCGCGCCTGTATGATGCTTCACCCAATCATTCAACAGGGCGCTGCCCGGTCCGGTATCAAAAGCCAGCAAGGTGTCATCCGCCCCGATATAGGTCACATTGGATACACCGCCAATATTTAAAATCGCCACCGGCTTTTCCAAATTCTTGGCCAGCGCCGCATGATAGAGCGGCAAAAATGGCGCGCCCTGCCCCCCGGCGGCGACATCGGCGCTGCGGAAATCGGCAATCACATCCACGCCCGTTTCAGCGGCCAGCAACGCGGCATCGCCAATCTGCCAAGTCCGCCGCGCGGCGGGGTCATGGTCAATGGTCTGGCCATGAAACCCGATCAGATCAACCGGACCCGGAATCTGCTTTCGTAATTCAGCAACCGCCGCCGCATGGGCCAGCGTCATCAGGCGTTCCGCCCTTGCCACCCAGCCATCTGTATCCGTTTTCAGGCCCAGGCAGGCGCGCAGCGCATTGCGCACGTCATCCGTATAAGGAACCGTGTAAAACCCCAAACGCTCGACCACCCCATGCCCATCGGTACGGATCAGCGCGGCATCGATGCCGTCCAGCGATGTCCCGGACATCAGGCCCAGAACAGTCTGCAAGGGAGTGGTTTGCATAATATTTGCCATAATTCTTTACTTTCTGCGCGGAGTCTGTCTTAATATCCGCCAACGGGATTGAATTTAATCGAATCCCCCAAACAAACAAACGATAAAACAAAGGATAAGGTGTGATGACAGCAGCAGCAAAATTGGCCGGAGCCGTAATTTCCGCATTTCTTCTGGCTGGCACGGCCGCCGAAGCCGCCCCGCCTGCGCAACCCAATGCAACCCCGACAGGCCAGCAACCTGATAAAGAATGTAAAAAGGTCAAGGACCTGACCGCCTTTGATCAGCGCCAATTGGCGCGCGGCACTGATATCGGTCTTTGCAAGGGTGAAACCAAACCGGAAAAACCTGCCCCGGCAGCACCTAAACCCGGAACGGCAACCAAAACGCCAACCACGCCCGTGATTACACCAAAACCTTAAACGGTCCGGCACAAATTAAAAAAAACAGGGCTGCCCTTGCGCGGCCCTGTTTTCATTTCGCCTGTTTTCATTCCGGGGGCAAATCTGTTAAAAGACAGGCACAACATGAAGGATCAAGACCATGACCAGCACTTATAAATCGGACTTTCTGAACATTCTCGAGCAGCGGGGATTTATCCACCAATGCAGCGATTTTGCAGGTCTCGACCAGAAGCTGACCGAGGGCGTGCAGTCGGCCTATACGGGTTATGATCCCACCGCCAAAAGCCTTCATGTCGGTCATATGATGTGGATGATGATGCTGCACTGGTTCCAGGAAGCGGGACACAAACCAATTTTCCTGTCCGGTGGCGGAACCGCGATGATCGGCGACCCCAGTTTTAAGGACAAGACGCGCCCGTTAATGACGCCGAAACAGATTGATGAGAACATCGAATCTATCAAGCGCGCCTTTTCCCGCTATGCCAAATTCGGGGACGGGCCGACTGATGCCATTCTGGTCAATAACGCCGACTGGCTGATGAAACTGAATTACATGGAATTGCTGCGCGATTACGGTACTCATTTCACCATCAACCGGATGCTGTCTTTTGATTCCGTGAAGCTGCGCCTTGACCGGGAACAGCCGCTGACCTTCCTTGAATTCAATTATATGATTTTGCAGGGTTATGATTTCGTTGAACTGCACCGCCGTTACGGCACCATCCTGCAACTGGGTGGGTCGGATCAATGGGGCAACATGATTAACGGTGTCGAGCTGGGCCGGAAGAAAGAAGGGTTCAATCTCTTTACCCTCACCTGCCCGCTGCTGACCACCGCATCCGGCGCAAAGATGGGCAAGACAGAGGGCGGGGCCGTGTGGTTGAACGCCGATATGTGCAGCCCTTATGATTTCTGGCAATTCTGGCGCAATACCGAAGACGCCGATGTGATCAAATTCATGAAATTGTTTACGACCATGCCATTGGATAAGATTGCAGAGCTTGAAAAGCTGCAAGGGTCGGAGATTAACGAGGCCAAGAAAATCCTCGCCTTTGAAGTCACTAAATTCTGCCATGGCGAAGACGCCGCGACCGAAGCCGCCGAAACTGCCCGCAAAACTTTTGAACAGGGTGGCGCGGGGGCCGATCTGCCGTCTATTACCGTGGAGCAGACCCGTCTTGAGGGCGGCGTGAATTTCATCGACCTGCTGGTCGAAGCCGGGCTTGCGGGCTCCAAGGGCGAAGCCCGCCGTTTGATCGAAGGTGGTGGTGCGAAATCGAATGATCAGGGGATCAGTTCGCTGACCCATGTGATCAGCACGGCGGATCTGACTGCGGATGGCTATATCAAATTATCCGCCGGAAAAAAGAAACACGCCTTGGTGCGCGTTTCCTAGAATCCTATTCAAAGAAGATGCGGCGCAGGAAACCCGGGGTCAGGATGGCCAGCGGGTTGACCATTGTCGTTGGCGTTTTGGCCGGACCGCGCACCGAATAGGTTGCCGCAAAAACACCACCGGCAGAACCGCCAGACAGAATATCCCCAACCAGCGGGATGCTGCCGATGACATCATTGACCAACGACACAGGAACAATCGTTCCGTTAATGGCGATGGTGTCATTGACGCCGTTCACATTGCCTTCAAAGGTCAGCCCCATCGATGTGCCCGATGTGCGCCCGTTGCTAATCGTAAACAAATTCCCACCGCGCAGCATTTCCCAACTGAAATCCGATTCCAGCCGCGTGAAACTCAAGCCGTCACTGCCCAAAAGCTGCATCATCCCCGGCAGGCTGAGCGCGTTGACTAAACGTGCCAGAACGGGGGCGTTCACGACTTTGAAATTATTCAGTTCCGCCTTGCCCAAAACCAGTTTCGGATTGCCGCCCGGAACGGATTCCCCGGCAATCAGCATCGTGCCGCCTTCAATGTTTTCATAGACATCAAAGGCTTTCAACGCGGCCCCGGCATCATCGGATTCAATCCGCAGGGCCATTTTATTGGCCTTCGCATCCGGGCGGTAGCGGAACACGATATTGCCCTTGCCCGCCTGCGCATCCATATCAAGGGTTTGCAGCAACCCCTTCTCATTCATATCGACATAGACTTTCGCATTGCTGATCAGGCGCGCTTCGGCGGTGCGCATTCGGGTGGCTGACACTTTGGCAACCAGTGATGGTCCCTCATAAACGGTTTCGGCTACACCGGGCGCGCCACCGGCTCTTTTGTTATTTTCAAGGAACGGGGTTGCATCAAAAAATGCACCCTTGATATTCATGTCGAGGTGATTTTTAGCCGACATCGTAAAATCAACAGCAACATCTGTTTCTTTCAACCGTGTGCGCGTGAATTTCCCGCTGCTGAGCCGCGTATCAGCCCCGGTAAAGACCAGCTTTCCGCCTTCGGCATTCAATTCTGTCGTTTCAACTTTCAGATTTTCGATTGATTTTAAGGCGCCCTTTTCCAGCAACGCTTTAAAACTGATGCTGCCCGGTGCGCCGGGGGCCTTGACGTAATTCATCGGCTTGACGGTCAGCGTCGCAGGTGCCGCATCCGCCACAGCGCTGATTTCGGTGCGCCCGCCGCCAAATTCGGTATAGGTGATCTTGGCCGGGACAGCGCCCGTGATCCAGTCTGATAAATCCGCACCAAAATGCGTGGACAAGGCTTCGTCGACGACCACATCCGCGACCACCTGCCCGGAATAGGGATTCCCGGCGGCCTTGAAATATTGATGATAGGTAAAGTCGGCATCGCGTCCATCGACCTTGGCCTTGCCCGATGCGTTAAATTGCCCATCCTTCACCGAAACCTTGACTGGACCACCCGCGACATCCAACCCCTTGACCAGTTTCGGCAGCAAGACGTCATTTGCGCTGCCTTCGGCGCTGACGATAATTTCATCCGCCGCAACATCGGCCGACGTTGGAAGCTCGACCTTTAAACTGAAATCGACATTGCCCTTGACGCCCGCCATATCCATCGGCAAATCAGAAACCGCAATCGGTTCGGTGGCGATATAATCAAAGACTGTTTTTAAAGGGCCTGCAAAATCGCCCTCAATCGTTGCGGTGCCAATGCCGTCGCCATAGACGGTATCAATCGTAATTTTCCCCTGCTTGATGGTCAGCTCACCCAGCTTGCCCTTTTCAACATCAATCACCATCACATCACTGGCATAATCATAATGACCACGCCCGTCGCCCTCCGTTACAGGCATCAGCGTCGAGCTATAGGCGACATCCATTTTTTCCATCGCGAAATCCATTTCCATGGAATCGAGATCAACGGACCAATCTGTTTTTTGCTCCCCAGCTTCATCGCGGGTGGTTTTAACCGCACTGATCACCGCATGAATATCGGAATCATAAAGGCGTCCTTTTGACAGGCGGTGCAACGCCCATTTTTCAGCGGACTTGCCCTTGAGCAGCGAAGGCCAGAATGCCACGACCTGCGGATGGGTCAGCGTATCCAGATGCAGTTTGACCGGGGCGCTGATAATACCGGGGGCTGTTTCAGTCGCCGTCCCGCTCAACGAAAATTTGAAATCCTCATTCATCACGACCTGGCTTTCGCGCAGGGTTAATGTTTTGGACGCATCATTATAACTCATGTTGAGTTGCAAGCTTTGATACGGGAAGGGCCGGTCATAAACATCAGGGATGGTCAGCTGGCCATCGCGGCTCTCCAGCGTGGCATCAAACTGGCTGAGCTTAAAGCCGCTATTAAGCTTGGCCTGCGCCGTCCCGTTCAAAATAACGTTCTGGCCCCGCAACCATTCCAGATCGGGATATTTGGACGCCAGAAAGGCCGCGCGTAAGCCATTCACCTTGGCATTGATCGCAAGGCTTTGATTGGTGCCGAAATAGGCAGCGTCCGCTTCCAGTGTCGGGGTTTTGATATGATCGCTTTCCAGCCATAAGGATGCCGCCATCGCCAGATTTTTATGACCGCGCCGGAAGGCAATTTCAATTTTAGGGATCAGCCAGCTTTGATTCAGGACGTGATCTTCCATCATCATCCGCGCATCGGTAATGACCAGGCTGCGCAAATGGCGCAAGGGCCAGTTACGCGGGGCTTCCGATGCGGGGCGGGCCAGCTCGTCCAGAATTTTAAAGAAATCGCTGTCTTCGCTATCTTCCGGCTGGGCCTGATTAAAGCCAAGGCGCAAGGTGTTATCCTCGCCACGAACAACCGCAATCAAAGGCCTGCTGATCGTAATCGTCCGCGGCACAACTTGCCCGAACAGGATGCCCTGACGCGACAGGCTGATTGACGCCGCGTCAAAGGCCAGTGCGGTGCGTTTCTTTTCAGTATTAATCAGGGCGACATCACGCAGGGTAATTACAGGGCGTGCCTCGGCCAGCGACCATTCCAGATAGACACTGCCCAGTGATACAACCAGATTATGGGCGGGGTCGCTGAGTTCGCTTTCAATATATTTGCGCGCGAAACCAACCTCAATCGGCCCTTGGCTCAGACGCCAGGTGACAATTGCGCCGCTGACCACACAAAAACCGATCAGGACCATGGCGATTTCTGCGGTGACCAACAAAGATCTGCGCGTGAACCCGGATGGTTTCGCTTTTTTGACCTTGGCTGGTTTCAGCTTTTTAGGCTTTTTTTCAGGCGGGTTGACCGGGATCTGTTCAGGCGTGTCATTCATGTTATAGTTTTGCCATGCCCCTATACGCCGCACAATAACGATTTAACCAGTTCATGATGGAGATCGATAAAATGACACCCCTGAAAGAAGGCCAGAAGGCCCCTGCTTTTACCTTGCCGACCGATGACGGCAAAACTGTGTCCTTAAAGGATTATCAGGGGCAGAAGCTGGTGCTGTATTTTTATCCAAAGGATGATACATCCGGATGTACCGCGCAGGCCTGTGCCTTTACCGATGGCCTACCCGCTTTCAAAAAGCTGAAAACGGCCATTCTTGGTGTATCCAAAGATTCCATACAAAAACACCAGAAATTCCGGGAAAAATACGCGTTGAATTTCCCTTTGGCCTCGGACGAAGATGGCAAGGTTCTGGAAAAATATGGCGTCTGGGTCGAAAAATCGATGTATGGCCGCAAATATATGGGCATTGAACGCACCACGATCCTGATCGGTGAAGACGGCAGAATCGAAAAAATCTGGAACAAGGTCAAAGTCCCCGGCCATATCGACGATATTCTCGCCAGCCTGAAATAGAGACATAAAAAAAGCCAGCAATACGCTGGCTTTTTTAATTCTAGTTGAAAAGGATGCTTACGCAGCCTTGATCAGTTTTTTCGGCACTTCGACTTCACGGCCCGATCCGGCCTTGTTCAGATAGTCGTGCATATTGCCAATCAACTGTTCGATCCGGTCGTTATAGAAATGGTTTGCACCATCAACAACGCGGTAATCAACATCGATCCCTTTTTGCGCGCGCAGTTTTTGCGCCAGTTTTTCGGTGTGCGGTTCAGGAACGATATTATCCTTGTTCCCCTGCACAATCAGACCCGATGTCGGGCATGGCGCCAGGAAGGTGAAATCATACATATTCGCCGGTGGCGAAACGCTGATCCAGCCACGGATTTCCGGACGGCGCATCAATAATTGCATTCCGATCCATGCCCCGAATGAAAACCCGCCAACCCATACATAAGGGGCGTTTGGATTCAATTCCTGCATCCAGTCGAGCGCGGAGGCGGCATCGGATAATTCACCTTCGCCACGGTCATGAACGCCCTGGCTGCGGCCAACGCCGCGGAAGTTGAAACGCAGTGTGGAAAAACCACGCTCTGCAAATGTCTGGAACATATAGTAGGTGATCTTGTTGTTCATCGTGCCGCCATGCTCCGGGTGAGGGTGCAAAATCAGCGCGAGAGGTGCGTTTGGTGTCTTTGAATGCGTATAACGGCCTTCAAGACGACCAGCAGGGCCGTTGATAATAATTTCTGGCATAAGATCCCCTAAAGTTTTTGATTTTTATCGGATGGCCACCACCATCCGTAAACTCCGTATCTGGTTGGGCTGGTATAGCAAAGCGTGTTCAGGATAGCTACAAAATTATGCCAAATGCTTGAAATAACGTGGGGATTCATAAATGAAACGTGCCACGGCAATGTCACAATTGACCCCTTTTTTTTAGTATTTACCGCTCTATTTTATCTTCTATGAATACGGTTTTTAGAAACAGCGAAAATGGTCAAGATTCACTTCAGCAAAAGCAAAGTCTGAAGTTAACCACCCGTGGTTACCATGCCGTCATGGCATTGGTGGAGCTTGCCAGCCATAATCAGGGGGAACAGCGCGAAAAGCCTGTTCCACTGGCCGAAATCGCTGAAGCACGCAAAATTTCACTATCCTATCTGGAACAGCTTTTTGCCGGTTTACGCCGTCATGGGTTGGTTAAAAGTGCGCGTGGTCCCGGTGGTGGTTACCGCCTTGGGAAAGACCCATCCGATATTACAATTGCCGCAATATTCACCGCCGCCGAGGACAGTGTGCCGGGCAAGCGTGTGTTAAGCCGCAGCGCCAATGATACGACCGAAGATGCCGCCGGTGTTCATCATTCCACGCAGTATTTATGGGATCATATCGGGCAGGTTTTGTACCGCGACTTATCCCACCGGACATTAAACGATGTCCTGCGCCACGACCTGTCCTTTCAAGACACTTGAGATCAGACAGGTTTTCCCGGTAAGGTCCGGGGATGAACGCGAAAAAAGCCAATATTTACATGGACTGCAATGCCACAATGCCGATCCGCCCACAGGTGATCGACACAATGATGGCCGTTCTGCAGGAACCCGGTAATCCGTCTTCGATCCATCAGGATGGCCGCCGCGCCCGCCGTCATATCGAAGATGCACGTCACGCCGTTGCTTCATTGATCCACACCAATCCAGCCTATGTTTTTTTCACTGGCGGTGCCACTGAAAGCAATAACATTGTTCTGCGTTCTTATGATGATAAACGCATTCTGGTCAGCGCGATTGAGCATCCATCCGTCCTCGACGTGAACCGCGATGCAGAGAAAATTCCCGTTTGCACCAATGGCGTTGTTGATATGCAGGCCTTGGAAAAAATGCTGCTGGATGGGCAGGCCCCGGCCCTTGTGTCCATCATGTTGGTCAATAACGAAACCGGAATTATTCAACCCGTTGCGGATATCGTCCGTTTGATCCGGAAAATCTGCCCCATGACATTGGTCCATACCGATGCAGTGCAGGCCGCAGGCCGCATTGCCATTGATTTTTCTGCATTACAGGTCGATTTCCTGTCACTCTCCGCGCATAAAATGGGCGGGCCGCAAGGGGTTGGTGCGCTGGTCATGGCACCGGGCGCAAAAATCCACAAATTAACGCGCGGCGGCGGGCAGGAAAAACGCCAGCGTCCGGGCACGGAAAATGTCGCCGGAATTGCCGGGTTTGGGGCCGCCGCCACCATCGCCGCCACTGAACTGGAACAATTCCAAACCCTCTCCATTCTGCGTGATGATCTGGAAGCCCGGCTTTTGGCCATTGAACCACGGCTGAAAATTATTGGCCGGGATTCCCCGCGCGTCAGCAACACGACCCAGCTGGCCCTGCCCGGCATTGCGGCAGAAACCCAGTTGATGGCCCTTGATCTGGCGGGTATTTCGGTGTCCTCAGGATCGGCCTGTTCCAGCGGCACGGTCAAGTTAAGCCATGTTCTGGACGCCATGAAAATGGCCCCAAATGACGCCAAAGGCGCGTTACGCGTTTCATTAGGGTGGCATTCGACAAAAGAAGATATTGACGCATTCGTCGCCGCATGGGATCAAATGCACCGCCGGATCAAAGACAAGATTGCCGCCTGAACGATTGATACTGAGAGAACTGCTATGCCAAAGATGATTTTTATCATGCAAGACGGATCACCCAAAGAAGTCGATGCCCCGCTGGGCCTGTCGGTGATGGAAATCGCACAAAAGCATGATATTGAGCAAATCGAAGGGGCTTGCGGCGGATCACTGGCCTGTGCCACCTGCCATGTTTATGTGCATCCCGAATGGTGGCAGAAGACATTGCCCGATGGCGGTGAAAAATCGCTGGAGGAGGAAGATATGCTGGACCTCGCCTTTGACATCCGCAAATCATCCCGCCTGTCCTGCCAGATCATGATGAGCGAAGACCTCGACGGTTTGACCGTTGCCCTGCCCGGTGCCAAGACCGGGTGGTAATGCCGCTTATGGTTCCAGTTTTTGAATTGTAACCTTGCCGTTTTCATCACGCGAACCGACAACCGGCTTTCCGGTTTTGAAGGCCTGCGCAATCACAGACGCCATTAAGGGATCCTCTGTTTCAATATCCAACCCCGTTTCCGCATCACGGATAAAACCGTCTTGAGGTTTATCGGCCTTCATCCCGAAAAGGGCTTTTAGTCTGGTTACAAAACGCATTGTCTATCCTTTATAAATCAGCCGAATTTCAGATCATTCGTTACTTTTTTGATTTGTGCATCAAACGCGGTTGCCACTTGGTCGGCACGCAACACGCCTTCGCTGTTCCATGTGTTCAGCTTTTGAATGACTTCTTCCGGCTTATCAACGGAACGGATCATTTTTTCACGGCCCGGATGGATAAATCCTTCAGCAATCAGCTGGCGCATCTGTGCTTTCAACGGATTATAAATACCGTTGGTGTTCAGAACAATGACCGGTTTCAAATAGGCGCGGGAGCGTGATGCAATCTGCATATCAATCAACGCTGCGGCTTCCCATTGTTCGTCCTGTGTCCCGATACCACCAGCCAGAATAATACACGCATCCGCCTGTTCCAGCATCCGCGCTTTGCGCGATGGCAAGGTCCGAACCACGGTTTCTTCTGCCCCCGGAAGGGATGAATAATAGGCGGCCCGGCGGAACGCATTGGTAATGACGCCCGTTACTTTGCTGCCGTTTTCCAGCGCGGCTTTGGAAACAGACCCCATCAAACCGGATGTCCCGCCCCCATAAACCAGATCAAACCCGTTTTGTCCCAGAAGTTGGCCCATTTTTTCGGCATCTTCGCGGTAGAGCGGACTGACCCCGAATTTGGACCCGCAAAATACCACAACGGTTTTGATTTGTTTTTTGACGTCTTCGGTCATCTGTTCGTTTTCC
>CAACXI010000062.1_pt1 | contig 52160 bp, 54 predicted proteins | sample 2275891 | NCBI WGS metagenome assembly CAACXI01 (sample SAMEA5312484, study PRJEB27640) | indoor metagenome | biome: indoor environment; feature: controlled; material: polymer antistatic dissipative epoxy resin | place: Italy | collected 2014-05-27 | reverse complement strand
GGGGCGCAGGCTGGGTTAAGCTGGTCCACGATTTTGAAACGGCGGGAAAGCTACCGTAAAGCCTTCAAAAACTTTGACCCCAAGAAGGTGGCAAAGATGACGGATGCGGCGCTTGAAGACTTGATGCAGGATGAGGGTATCATCCGCAACCGCCTGAAAATTTTCGGAACGCGCAAAAACGCACTGGCCTTTCTGGCCATTCAAAAAGAATTCGGGTCGTTTGACGCCTATGTCTGGGACTTTGTTGGCGGCACGCCAATCCAGACCCACCGTAAAAAACTGGGTGATGTTCCGGTATCAACACCGGAGTCCAAGGCCCTGTCCAAGGATTTAAAGAAACGCGGCATGACCTTTGTCGGGGAAACGATTATTTATGCCTATATGCAGGCCATTGGCATGGTCAATGACCACATTACGGATTGTTTCCGCCATAAACCCTTGTTGAAAAGCAAATAAACATGATGAAAAACCTGACCCAAAACATGACGGGCATGATCGCGGGAATTTTTGGATTGCTGGGTGTTATGGGCGGGGCGATGGCCGCCCACGCGATTTCAGATCCGCACGCGGCGAATATGGTCGAAACGGCGGCCCTTTATGCCCTGATCCATGCGGGGGTATTGCTGTGCTGGCCGACGCCGGGGAAAATGGCCATGGCGGCGCGCCTTGCGCTGATCCTGGGGGTGGTGCTGTTCAGCGGTTCATTGGCGCTGAAATACGCGTTCGGTCTTTATGCGGTCAGCCAATTGGCCCCAATCGGCGGCGTCTTCCTGATGGCGGGCTGGGTTTTGATCATCATGCGGTCTATGCCTTGGCGGCGTTGAACGGGGGCCCTTATGGTAAGCCTTTGGCGGGGCAAAAACAGACTCGCAAGCCATTGATGGGCATGGCATTCTGCCAGACATGACTTATGAGCCGCCCTCTGCTGCGTTTAATCCCCGCCTTGCGTTGCGCGCGGGCATGGCTTCTATCGCGGTCGTCACCATTTTGATCCTGTTAAAAACGGCGGTTTATGCGATTGGCGGGTCGGCCAGTATTCTGGCGTCCCTGATTGATTCCGTGACCGATGCCGGGGTTTCGATCCTGAGCTTTATGGCGATCCGGGAATCCCTAAAACCGCCGGATAAAAACCACCGCTATGGCCATGGTAAAATCGAAGGGCTGGCGGCGGTCTTACAAGCTGCGTTTATTGCCGGGGCGGGCATCTTTCTGGCGCTGGAAGCAATTGGCCGCCTTGCCAACCCGCAACAGGTTGGGGCTTATGGCCTTGGCATCGTGGTGATGGTGGTTTCCATCATCCTGTCCATCGCGCTGGTGGCGTATCAAAAACACATCATGCGGTCTGCGCCATCCTTGGCGGTCGAAGCGGATAGTGCGCATTATGCATCCGATATTTATATCAATGGCGGGGTGATCATTGCCCTGGTGCTGCAATATTATGGCGCACCGGTCTGGATTGATGCGGTCTTTGCACTGCTGGTCGCCATCTGGCTGATACGGACTGTCTTAAAGGTCGGCAAAAAAGGCGTCGATATGCTGCTGGACCGCGAGCTGCCCAAGGAAATGCGGGAACAGATCAAGGCGATTATTCTGAATGATTCGCGCGTCCACAGTGTGCATGACATCCGCACCCGCGCATCGGGCATGAACATCCATATTACGTTTGATATCGAAGTTGACGATACGCTGACCCTGAAAGCCGCACATGATATTGCGGTAGCGGTCGAGCTTGATCTGTTGGCCGTCTTCCCCAATGCGGAAATTATGATTCATATTGACCCATTGGGCGATACTTACGATCACCGCCATAACATTGCCGGGGTGCATTCATGACGCGTCTGGTCTGTGATATTGGTGGCACCCATATCCGCATCGCTGTGGTTGAAGGGCAACGCCTGATTGCGCCGGAAAAATTCCCGGTGGCTGATTTTAAAACACCCGAAGCTGCCTTGCTGCATTATCTGGACCAGCATAATCGCCCAGCCATGCCGTGCCAGCTGGCGTTATCCTGCGCCGCCAATGATGATGGCACGGGGGTTTACCGGTTCACCAATAATCCCGACTGGACCCTGACGCCCAGTGCTATGATTGCCGCTGGCTGGGTCATTGACCGCGTTGCGCATGATTTTTGCGCGTCAGCATGGGGGACAACGGCTCTTCATGCGGATGGTGTACAATTGATCCGTCCGGGACGCCAAGATCCGCATTTACCCCGCGCCATATTGGGACCGGGGACGGGTCTGGGGCTGGCCTATGTCTTTCCGCTGCCGCAGGGCGGGCATCATGTGCAGATGACGCATGGCGGGCATATGCTGTCGCTGGTTTTAACGGATGAACATTTCCTGATCGTCGAACTGATCCGCCAGATCAAGGCGGATGGTTTTACCATCATTCCTGAAAATCTGTGCAGTGGCCGCGGCCTGCCGCTGCTGTATCGCGCCGTATGTCAGGCTTATGGCTATGACTGCGATTACGAAACGCCACAAGCCATGCTGGATCATCCGCATGACCCGGCGGTACGCGAAACCTTGCGCCTGTTCCATGAATTTTTGGGGCTGTTCGCGCATCAGGTGGTGTTGACGGGGAATGCCTATGGTGGGCTTTATCTGGATGGCGGGGTGTTGCATCATTTGCGTGACCGCAACCTGTTTGACAAGAAAACATTTCTGGATTTTATGACGCTGAACCCGGTTCCGGTTGTCCGCGCGTCGCTGGATCATTGCCCGGTTTATCTGGTCACTGATCCCTTTATCGCGCTGCGCGGGTTGCTGGTGATGGAAAAGGAAACTGTTTGAGATGCTGAGCCGTAAAGCCTATCTGACGATTGACGATTCCCCGTCCGAACGCATGGACGATATGGTCGATGCGCTGGTGGCGCGCAAAGTTCCGGCGGTCTTTTTCTGCCGTGGCGACCGGCTGGAACAATATTTCAACAGCGCGGTGCGGGCGATTGAAAAAGGCTTTGTCATTGCCAACCATTCCTATAACCACCCGCGGTCCAGCACCGTATCGTTCGATGCCTTTACCGATGAAGTAAAACGGACACAGGATTTAATTGATAAGGCTTATCAAAAGGCGGGGGTCAGTGGTGACCCGAAACTGTTCCGCTTTCCACATATGGATCGCGGCATGGGCGGATGGATCATTGATTATGACGCCGTGCCGGAATCCCAGCGTGAATTAATCATCCGGATGTTTGCCGATGGGTTGAACGTCAAACTGGACCCGCCGGATCAGGCGGCCCGCGACAAAAAAGATGCGCTTCAGGTCTGGCTGCGTCACGAGGGGTTTGTCACCCCGGCGTTTAACGGCGTAACCTTTCCGTGGTACACGGGCACCGAAATCGGCGGGGCCGTTGATGCCATGTTTACCTATTCCACATCGGACTGGATGGTCACGGCGCGGCATAAGGGCAAATGGCCGTGGAAAACGGTCGAAGACCTGAAATCAAAAATGGATGCTGACCCGTGGTTGCAGAAAACCGATAGCGCCCATGTGATTTTAGCCCATGATCAGGCCGAAATATTTGATGAAACTCTGGCGCTGATCGACTATGGTCTGGCCACCGGAATGGAATTTCAATCTTTGTCACAAAGGACACCAAAACTATGACTGAACGGTACTATGTACGGGTAATCGGCGATTACGGCGATCTGGGCGATATGGCGTTTTCGGAGGTTTCCGACCGTCTGGACGCCCAACTGGACGGGATCGAAGGGTCCGATTTCCAGCTGCGCCTGACCTCAGTCCCGGCTTTTGACACCGTTGCGACCGGTTTTGTCCTCGCCCAGCTGGCGGTGAACAGCCCGCTTGGTGCAAAACACCTGTTCTACGTCAATACCGCCCCGCGCAAGGATAAGACCGATGCGCGCCAGAATAACGAAGGCGAAGGGCTGGTTTATGCCAAGCTGCAAAACGGGGTTCAGATCGTTGCCGTGAATAGCGGGTATTCCCTGACCCTGATTAAACCATTCGCGACTGAAATCCGCCGTCTGGACGTATCCAACGCCGGATCGCAATTCCGGTCCCGCGATATTTTCCCAATCGCCATGGGTGCCGTTGCGCGCGGCGACAGCGCGGTTCTGGCTGAAGATTATATGGATGCGGTTCCCGATGAATTCCCGGAAAATGCGGTTGTCTATACCGATGGCTACGGCAATTTGAAAACCTCCGTCAAACCAGAAGTTCTGGCCGCCATGAAGGGCCAGCGCGTTACGGTTGAGATCAATGGCCGTGAACAGGTTGCTTTGGTTGGAACCGGAATTTTCGATGTTGCGGACGGTGAATATTGCTTCGCCAAGGGCAGTTCAGGCTGGGCGTTACCGGACGGCAAGCGCGTTGAATTTTCCGAAGTCATCAAGCGCGGCGGCAATGCTGCGAAAAGCTTTGGTACGCCGCCGGGCGGGATCAAGGTCAACTGGCGCGATTAATTCGCTGGGTCGTATTTAAAAAGGGCATCCCGATTTATTCCGGGATGCCCTTTTTCTTTAACCGAAAGAGGGTTTTGTGCCGCTTGCCTTCCGCAAAATGCGTTCCGCCTTGTAATCATTCTGGTTCACGGGACCGATCGAGCGTTCAACAAAGGCGTGTGTATCCGCCATTTCCTGAATGATCTTATCAGTTGGCTTTCCGGCCCCATGTCCGGCGCGTGTTTCAACGCGCAACAGGCAGATGGAATTCGGGTGGGCCTTTTCCTGCATGGTTGCCACAAATTTATAAGCATGGGACGGCACGACGCGGTCATCATGATCGCCGGTATTGAGAAGGGTCGGCGGATAGATTTTGCGTTTGACGTTATGCAACGGCGAATACCGGCTGGCGGTTTCAAAATCAGCTTTGTTCGCGCTGCTATCGCCGTAATCGGACCGCCATGCGGCACCGTGCGTATGTTTGTCAAACCGGTACATATCGGTAACCGGCACATCGGAAATCACCGCGCCGAATAATTCCGGACGTTGCAACATGGTGGCAAGGGTCAAAAGACCGCCATTGCTGCCGCCTTCAATCACCAGACGTTTTGGTGCGGTGTATTGATCGGCGATCAGTTTTTCGGCGCAGGCAACAAAATCGTCAAAGACGTTTTGTTTATGATGTTGACGACCCTGATCATACCATTCCGACCCGAATTCACCGCCGCCGCGCAGGTTTGACTGCACATAAATGCCGCCAGACCGCACCCATTGGGCAATCCCCGTTCCATAGTCCGGCCCCAGCGGAACATTAAACCCGCCATAGCCATAGAGTTTGACTGCGGCTGTTCCATCCAGCTTGGTATCCGGGTGACGAATAACCGTCATCGGGACTTTCGTTCCATCCTTGGACACGGCATGAATGCGTTCGATCAAACAATCGGTCAGTGTTTCGGGCGCGGTGCTGGGCTTCACCAGCGCGAGCGTGTTCTCTTTAAAGTCGTAAGTATAAATAGCGCCGGGCTGTTGGAAGTTGGCGATATTGACCATCAACGATTCATCGGCCCGGTTCATTCTTGCGAAAACCAGCGTGCTTTGCAGTGGGGTCGGCGCATCATGAATATGCTGGCCCTTTAAATCGTAAACGGCCAGATGGTCCGCCGTATCACGGCCATGTTCCACCAGCAGAATATCCTGATGGCGCTTGACCCAGTGCAACAGATCGGTCGGGTGTTCCGGAATAACTGTTTCCCAGTTTTTTGGGTCCGGGTTCACCGGGTCAAAGGCCACCAGTTTTCTGAGCGGGGCTTCATAATCCGTGACCATATAGATTTTGCCGTCAATCTCGGCAACCGGGGAATAGGATGCGACGCTGTGGTCAAAAAGTTTTTTGAAATCTTTTTCCCCCTCAGGTTGGACCCATAATCCGTTGGACGGCAAAGTGCCAATGCCGACCGAGGCCCACACGGCCTTGCTGTCGCGCACGAAAAATGCGGCGGCAAAGGCGTCTTCTTCTTCGATGCCAAAGATAAACTGATCTTTGGCGCAATTTTCACCGACCGTATGATGCATACTGACAAAGCGTCGCAGATCATCCTTTGCCGGGGCATAATAATGCAATCCGGCGGAGCTGTTCGGGTCCCATGTCGCGCCCGTGAAGCGCAGATTGGGAATGGTGTCTGGTAAATCTTCGCCAGTTTCTACATTGCGGATTTTCATCGTAATCGCATCGCTGCCCGCATCGGACACGGTATAGGCGACCAGCTTCCCGTCCGGGCTGGGGTAAACACCAGACAGCGATACCGTGCCGTCCCCTGACATATTATTCGCATTAATCAACATACGCGCCGGGGCATCGGCGGTGTCGCGCACGAAATAATCATATTGGGCGGCCAGACCGTCATTGATGTAGAAGAAGGCTTTCGACCCATACCGTGCGGGCATGGATTCCTTTGGGTAATCCATCGCGCGTTGCAGGAATGATTTGACCTTTGGTAAAGATGGGCTGCCGTCGATGAATTGCTGAAAGCGGGCATTCTGGGCCACGACCCATTGTGTGGTTGGTTCGGCATCCAGCTGTTCCAGCGGGCGGAAAGGGTCGGGAACCTTTGTGCCGTGATAAACATCAACCGTATTATCTTTGGGCGCGGGGGGCGGGGGTGAAACCTTATTAAATTCACCGCTCAGCCAATATTGTTTTGCCCGCGTCATTTTACGTCCCCTGTTCAATATATTTATGATTATGGGAACACATAAGCACAGCTTTTCATCAAACGTCAAATGCTGTTATTGCTTTTTTCCGCCGCTTCTGCTTTTTTAAGCGCACCAACACCCAGAAGCGGGTGTAGCTTAGTGGTAAAGCACTAGCCTTCCAAGCTAGCTATGAGGGTTCGATTCCCTTCACCCGCTCCATTTTTCCCTTCAAGACTGTTCATCATTGTTCGCTGACGTTCACTAAGCCTTTGAAAAATAAAGGTATTTGGCGCGACCTCTATTCGTGTTAAATTCTTATTGTTCACGGGCATTCGTGAGTTTCAGGGGCAAATATGGGGGCAATTCTGAAACTGTGGGGGCAAGATGCCCCCAAAAATGGGGGCAAGATGAAATTATCCGATAAAGCCTGTAAAGCAGCGAAAGCCAAAGAGACCGCCTATAAGATTTTTGACGGGGGCGGTTTGTTCCTTGAGGTCATGCCCAATGGCAGTAAATTATGGCGTTTGAAATATCGTTATCTTGGTAAAGAAAAGCGGATCTCATTGGGCGCGTACCCAATCATTTCCTTAGCAGATGCCCGTGATGGTCGTGACAAGGCTAAGAAGCAGCTCATACAGGGCATAGATCCTTCAGGAGCAAAACAGGCGCAAAAGCGCGATGCAATCCGTAATGCTGAAAATACCTTCAAGGCAATCGCTTTAGAATGGCATGAAAAGCAATTGGCGCGATGGACACCCACTCATGCACTGAATGTAATGCGTCGTATGGAGGTTGATGTATTCCCATACATTGGTAATCGGCCCATAGCAGATATTGATGCTCCGGTATTGTTGGACGTGTTACGCCGGATCGAAGCAAGGGGAGCCTTGGATGTGACAGCGCGGGTAAAGCAGATTTCAGGTCAAGTGTTTCGCTATGGTATTGCCACTGGGTATTGCCAACGTGATCCATCCGCAGACTTGCGGGGGGCATTGAAGATTGGAAAAACGATGTCCTACGCCTGTTTGGATATTAAAGAAATGCCGGAGTTTCTGGATAGATTGGAGCGTAATGAAGCCAGATTATTTGCAACCACCCGAAGGGCCATTAAAATTCTAATGCTAACTTTTGTACGAACCGGAGAGCTTATAAACGCGACATGGGAAGAATTTGATTTAGAAAATGCCACATGGGAAATCCCCGGTTGGCGCATGAAAATGAGAAATCCGCATATCGTGCCGCTTTCGCGTCAAGTGATTGGGCTTCTTAATGAGCAAAAGAAAGAAACAGAGCGTTTTAATACGCCGTGGGTGTTTCCGAGTCAGGTGCGGCCCAAAGACTCAATCAGTAACAATACCATTCTCTTCGCCATTGGGCGCATGGGTTATAAAAAACGAATGACAGGCCATGGCTTCCGCGCCCTTGCCATGTCAAATATTAAAGAAAAACTTGGTTACAGGCATGAAGTGGTGGACAGACAATTAGCCCATGCCCATCGTAACAAAATAGACCGTGCATATGACCGGGCGCAGTTCTTGGATGATCGTAGAAAGATGATGCAGGAATGGGCGGATTATATTGAGCAAATAAAAAAATGACCGAATTAATTTTTATAAGGAGAGCATAATGACGAAGCATAAGAAGAAGCCTTTAGATCCTAATCGGCCATTAGGCGGGTATGTGTTTAAGCGTAGGAGTTCTTATGAGCGGGGTATTTCTGATTCTGGTGGCTTGCAGCGGCGTGCATGCGATAATGGCATTGATTTACGGGATCTCTCGTGGATCCCGGATTGGCGCAATACTGAATATTATCAGGGGTTACTAGAGCAGGGGAAGGCGAGGATCGCTTGGGAGTTTTTGCGTAGGAATAGAACTTATCAGACCGTTTGCGACGATATGATGAGATACAAGGCTAAGCACTCGATAGATTTTACGCGCCGGATCGGTGATCTTCACTTAGAGGAGGATAAATACCTGAATCTAAGAGCGTTGTGTCGACATGAGACGGATTGGTTTCAAAATCTTTTTACTGTGAATACACTTTCTTTCTATAACGAGGCCACCCCGCCTCTCTTTATGGAGTCATCAATTGTTCAATCGTATTATTTGCACAGTCAGGGCAGACAGAAATCTTTTGTTATTAACGATGATTCATGGCGTTATTTCAAGATGGATGGGGAGCTAACTGCTCGTATTAATCTAAATATAAAAATTAATGATCAGCTGAAAAAGCTGGAACGGGAGATAAAAGAGATTGATAAAAAGCATGGCATTAAAAGAGGAAATAATGTTTCTTTAAAAAATCACGCAATGCTTATCAAGTATTTGCGCTTGCTGGATGTGAACGCGACGACTAAAGACAAAGATGATATGAATATAATTAACGGTAAAAAATCTTATAATGGCAAATATACAGCAGCAAATGACGCGTTAGAGTCTGCGCTAAGAATGACCGAAATGGGGTACAGGGCCTTGCTGGTGTCGGAGTAACTTCCGGATTTTTTACCAAAAACTTTCTGATCCCATCAAGTACCATTTTTATGTTGTTATTTCCTCAGGGCAACTGAGTGGAGTTACAAATGTTATTTACTGTTCTTGAGGCGTGTACCCGATTAAAAATTGGTCGTACCACTTTTTATAAACTCATAGGCTCCGGAGAGCTAAGAGCGCTAAAATCTGGTAAGAAGACGCTGATAGCAGAAGAAGAGCTAGATCGTTGGATAGCCTCTTTGCCCCTCTAAGGTGGGGCTTGAGTGCTGGATTAATCATGAGTACGAAGTCCTAAAGACAGGGCATAAAGCTAAAGTCGGCGTAAAGATTCAGAAGATTCGCGTGGCGGAGAACCAGTGTTTTATTGATCTATCGCGGAATATCCTAGAGAAAATTCAGCATGAGAAAAGCCTTTTAGAAACACTTCAGAGGGGTCATTCCGAAAGACGGTTGGAATTGAAGGAGTACTGTAGGTCGCGGTGGGATTCCATCGCCCCTATTGAAAAAGAACAGAAAATTAATTTCACGCAAAGGAGATAGGAAAAATGCCAACGAGGAAATTTACAGGTGTCTATCGCTTTATAGGCTGGGAGTGGGGAAATGGTAAGGCAAAAGGATCGATGCGTTTATTTTTTCAAAAATATGAAGATGCATCAGAAATGTTATCGTTGTTGGTTTGGTATGATAACAACTATAATCCACCGTAAGTCAGCTCCTGCATCCGATAGATGATCTGATTGATCAGATAAGTCCGATTACTGCGTGATTGGGGAGGCACATCAAAATGCTTGTTCCATACCTGGAGCAGCTCTTTGGTCTCCATCGCTTCCAGCGCGGCATACTCTTTTAATATGTCTATTTCCATTATTTTGCCCCTTTCTCCGCTCTCACTTGCGTGGGTTTGCGGCTGGGACATGAATGCTTCGAAGCGGAGGGAAGTCCAGTCAAACTTCTCTCATTTTCCGAGCTATTTAATTGATTATGCTGGTAAATCTGGTGGCGTACAATCGCGCCCGCCAGGATCATGATAATCTCGGCATAACGCTCTGCACCCGTCATGTCATCTGGATTGCGTACCCTGTAATCCATAGAGAAGAACCTCCTTCAAATTTGTTCTTCTCCTCTGGTTTGCCGTCGACATTTAAAACGACGACGACGAAATAAAAAAAGTTCGAAACATTGTTCGAGTGCATCATTTGAAACTTGCAAACCGTGTTTTTCGGGAGTCATGCTAAATCAATGGTTTGCCATGACCACTAAATACGCGTTTAGTAGGCAGAGGCCGTGAGAGAATGTGAGATTTAAGAGAGAATTTCGGCTGAATTGGCGTTCTAAAGGTACGCAGGCGCAAGGCAAAACCGCGCGAACATTGGGCTTTTGCGCAAAGAAAAACCCGCCAATCGGGGCGGGTTGTAGAATAAATGGTGGTGTATTGTAGCTCATCATTCTAACTTGTCTAGAATTGCCTAATATATTGTTATTAAATAATAAAAGCGACCCACCAAAGTTTTGCACTTGAAGCCAGCAATGTTCTGCCATATGATTTTTGTCAGGAATCGAATTGCCCCAGGTGTGAGCGCCCGAAAAGACGATATGACTGCAAGACTACCAGCCCTTTGGTGAACCTTTGTTAAACCGCTGGCATGGTTGTGATTGAACGCTCACGACAACCGATTTAAAGCCCAGCGCCACTTAACGGAGGTTGCTTATGCAGCACGATATCACAAAACTTTGCGCGGATTCATTACGCGCTCTCACTCTCGAAAAATATGGCGTCAAATTAAAGCCCGCCCATGCGCATGAGCTTGGGGCAGCATTCTTTGGCTACCCATCCAAAAACACGATGCTGGCGGACACGAAATATCCGATCAGCAACCTGCATCTGGCCAAAATTGTCGTCATGGCCCCCGATGACCTGATCGACCAGCGGCGCAAAGATCTGGAAGGCCTGTCCCCTGAATTGCCCGATAGCTATGCCCTGGGCGAAGGGGTCTATGCCGCCCTGTTTGCGAATGTTCAATGGGCAAGCGCATTCCCACCGTTTAGGAGCTTTTTAAGCCTGGTCAAGTTCATGACCGAAGACAGGGGCCTGATCGAGAGCGGCAATTTATATAACATCCCCAGACATCATATCCTGGATGTGAAAGATACGGATGACAGCGTGTTCTTAAACATCAAGCATGCCTATAAGGCGGATGATGGTAAAATGCATGTTGATGCCATTACCACGGTAGACCTTCCGCGTGTGGCTGGGCGTATTGGATTTGGCCTTGCAAAGATTTCTGAAGAACGCCGCACAGGCAACGCACGGGAAGTTCTCGTGCCACTTCGCGCGTGAGGTGCGCCATGACAGAAATCAGCGTAAATGATTGCCAGCGCGAGGTGGATTGCACCTATGATGATGAGCGCTATTCGGTTCGGGATAACGGGGCGGTCATGCGCCACCCCCGCGCAGGCAAACGCCCGCGCCCAACCGATAATCAATGGACGTTCGGCAAACCCAACAGCCAAAACGGCTATATGTACATCTCGCAGGTGCGCATCCACAGGATCGTGGCCACGGCATTCCATGGGGAACCACCGACACCGGAGCATGTCGTCGATCACATCGACACGAACCGGCGCAATAACCGACCCGAAAATCTGCGCTGGCTGACGCGGCTGGAGAATGCGCTGCTCAACCCCATCACGGTCAGTCGGATTGAGTTTATCTGCGGGAGCATCGAGGCCTTCCTGGCAGACCCATCGATTTTGCGCCATGGAAGCCTTGACCGCAATTTCGAATGGATGCGGACAGTCAGCCCTGAAGAAGCGCAAGCCTGCCGAGAGCGCATGCACCTCTGGGCGAAAAGCGATAAACCGACCTCTGGCGGCGGCTCTTTGGGGGAATGGCTGTTCAAGCCCGTTCCTGCCAATCCGCCCATAAAAACTGCGAATGTTGCCCTGCGCGTGGCACGACCTTTCATCCCGCCGCGAGAATGGGCTGTTCCTTCAGAAATCTCTGACCTGGTCATGGCAAAAACCCCAGGCGCAGCCCAGCGGAAATGGCGTGTTCCAACCGAATTCCCATGCTGCCCACAAAAACCTGAAGAGCGGCAGATTGCGGCCTATGCCGCAAATCTGGTGGCGGGAGCTGTATTCTCGCGCAATGATCTTTCCACGCACACGGTTTTAGAAGCTGCGCTTGTTGATGATGATCAGGCCGTCTGTGTGATGTGTGAATCAGACGGATTAAAGCCGTGGTCACTCGCAAAAATCAGCTTTGAAGATGGGTTGTATGTGCATACAAGTATCAGTACATTTTTCAGCAAGGAAGGCGCAGAAAAACAATTCTGCCTTGCTCGCGGCCTTGAATGGACTGGTGGCGACTCCATCGATGATTACTGCTGACCTGCTAAATTATTAGGATGTATAAAAATGACCAGCAAAACAACAATCAATACTGTCAGCGTACCTTTTGCAGAGCTTTTGAAATTCGCTGCCGCGCCGAAAATGAAGCGGATGCCTCGCGGGGTGAAAGGCCACATTGAAAAGCACACCATCATTGAATTCCACCCCACTTTTCTTGTGGTTGATGCACCTACGCAAAGCAATGTCATTCAAGTGAAATGCGGATTCCGGCACAGCGTAAAAGTCGGTAGCCAGCATCTTGCTGTCACCCTTCAAAAGCTCCCTAAAGCTGAAACTGTCGAGCTTGGCTATAATCCTGCCAATAACTCCCTTATTGTCAGGAGTGATGGCATGGAAGTGAGCCTGGTTGCCGAGAAGTAAATCATTCGTCCACGATTTCATAACATCCTGTTTTCTTTGATCCTACAAAACGAATTCTTCCAGCGCCTTTTAGCGTTTCGATATCACGCCTGGCAGTTTTGATAGCCACCCCAAAATGGTCAGAAATATTCTCTGCACGGGCCTTTTGCTTTCGCCGAACAAGCAGCAAAAACCACCGCTGTCGCTCATTAAGCGATTTTATAGGGACATTTAATGGGACATTTTTAGTGACGGATTTGTCACTAAAAGTATAAGTCTCTGGTTCCTCCACCACCGGTACGGCATGACCTGCCAACAGTCTGAAAGCGTCCCATAAATCCTCCCCACCGATCTGCATGAGGATGAATTTAAGGATGCTTGGTGACGACCTGGCAAGCAATAATAAATGGCCAGAAGATGGCGCATTTCGCGCTTCATACCAGTTTTTGATAGCCCGCAAATTGGCATTGGTGAGCTTCCCGATCTGCTTGACCGCCGAGGTCATTTCACCGAAGTCCTGCCGTAGCGCAGAGGCCACGATTTTCGCCAGCTCTTCGTCCGAAATGGCACGAAGTTTGATAGGAAAAAGTTGGTCTTTTTTAGGCTGTGACATTCACACCGCTCCTTGGTTAAGATTTCAAAGAGCGGTTTTTCTGAAACTGCGAGCGAGTGTGTGTCTAAATCGGAAAGAATGAGCGGATGGAAGGTCAGAATAAATCAGAAGGGTCAACAATGGGCGAACAACGCCTGCGTGCGGCAATGTATGTCCGCATGTCGACCGATCACCAGAAATACTCAACCGAAAACCAGGCCGATGCGATCCGTGACTATGCCGCCCGTCGTCAGATGGACATCGTCAAGACTTATGCCGACGCAGGTAAAAGCGGCCTTAAGCTCGACGGACGTGAAGCCCTTCAAAATCTGATTGCCGACGTTCAGTCGGAGGTAGCGGATTATAACGTCATCCTCGTATTAGATGTTACCCGTTGGGGACGTTTTCAGGATGCTGATGAAAGCGCCTATTATGAATATATTTGCCGCCGCGCGGGTATCGAAGTCCAGTATGTCGCTGAACAATTTGAAAATGATGGCAGCCCTGTCTCGACAATTGTCAAAGGCGTAAAGCGGGCAATGGCGGGAGAATACAGTCGTGAACTATCAGCGAAAGTTTTTGCCGGACAGTGCAGGCTCATAGAGATGGGTTTCCGACAGGGCGGCCCAGCGGGATATGGTCTTCGTCGTGTGCTGGTCGATGAACACCGCCAACCTAAAGGCGTGCTCAAACGCGGGGAACACAAATCCTTGCAAACGGATCGCGTTATTTTGGTGGCAGGGCCAGATGATGAAATCGAGCGTGTGCGCTGGATTTATAAAGCCTTTGTCGAAGACAGCATGAACGAGACTGAAATCGCCAACCATTTTAATCAGCAAGGAATTCTAACCGACCTTGAAAGAGAATGGACGCGTGGTGTCGTCCACGGCATCCTGACCAATGAGAAATACATCGGCAACAATGTCTTTAACCGCCGCTCTTTCAAATTGAAAAAACGTCGCGTAGAAAATGATCCTGAAATGTGGGTTCGATCCGACGGTGTATTTGATGCCATCGTTGAGCCGCGTTATTTCTATACGGCACAAGGCATCATTCGTGAACGCAATCGTAAATTCACCAATGAAGAAATGCTCACGAAACTGCGTGCGCTGCATGAGCGCCAAGGCTGGCTATCTGGCATCTTGATTGACGAAACGGATGACATGCCGCCTAGTAGTGCATACATGCACCGATTTGGCGGTTTGACGGAGGCTTACAAACTGATTGGATATGATCCAGGACGTGACCTACGCTTTATTGAAGATAACCGCCATCTTCGCAAAATGTATCCAGGCGTAGTAGAAGGCGTAATCAATAAAATTGCAGATCTGGGCGGCCATGTTCACCGCGAGGTCACCAATGATTTCCTAATAGTGAACAACGAAATCAAGGTATCTTTGGTTATTTGCCGATGCTCCCAAGCACCAAACGGCAAAAACCGTTGGAAAATTCAACTTGATACCAGTCTTATGCCGGATATAACCATCGCAGTGCGTATGGACGCAAATAACAGGGATATCCTTGATTATTACCTGATCCCTGCGATTGATATTGAAGACCCACAAATACGCCTGGTCGAAAATAATCACTTTGCCCTGGATGCCTATCGTTTTGATAGCTTGCAGACATTCTTCATGCTGGCAGAGCGTGTAGCACTTTCGGAGGCCGCATGACAAAAGGCAAACGCGCTTCCGAGATCAAGCTGATCCCGATTGAGAAGGTCAATATCCTGAACCCCCGTGTGCGAAACCAAAAGGTTTTCCATGATATAGCCACCAACATGACGCAGGTGGGTTTGAAACGCCCTATCACCGTCACGCCGTGCCGCTCCGGTGCTGTCGGCAAAGACTATGACCTGATTTGTGGGCAAGGCCGTATTGAGGCTTTCATGGCATGCGGTCAAACTCATATACCCGCCATCATTATTGATGCCAGCGAAGAACAAGCCCTTATTATGAGCCTTGTTGAAAATCTGGCGCGTCGGCAACATCGGGCAACCGATCTGCTGCAGGGCGTGGAAATTCTACAAAAACAGGGGTACGACACCCGCGAAATTTCACAAAAGACTGGTCTTACCCTCGACTATGTTCAAGGCGTACTAAACTTGATGGAGCGTGGTGAAGAGCGCCTGCTTGCTGCCGTTGAATCTGGCCACATGCCAATCAGCCTTGCTATCCGCGTGGCAGAAAACCCCGAAGATGAACAGCGCGCGCTTCAAGAGGCCTATGAATCAAAACAACTGCGGGGCAATCGTCTCTTGATGGCGAAGCGACTAATTGACACTCGAAAACGACGTGGAAAGGCTATGATTGGCGATACGCGTCCCCGCCGAGCCGCCAGTGAAAAGCCTATAACTGTTCAGGATGTTCTGAAAGTTTACCAGCGCGAAGTTGACAGAAAACGGCTCTTAACGCGCAAGGCTGATGTTGCTTCCAATCGGCTTCTCTTTGTGACTGAAGCATTGCGCCATTTATTAAAGGACGAAAATTTCGGCACGCTCCTTCGTGCAGAGGGGCTGACAACATTCCCAAAACCGCTGGCAGGCCTCATGGATGAGAAAGGGCGTCGACATGGCTGATCGTAAAAAACCACGCCTACCCAAAACCGAAATCAAGGCTGGCTTTGATAGTGCGACCATAGACTTAGTCATTGATAATATCATACCGCTGAAAATCGTTTCCGCTGCGGCACGCAAAAGTCAGAAATTCTTACAGATTGCCGCCTCCATCCGCGAGGTGGGCGTAATTGAACCGCCCGTTGTTTCCCGCGACCCGCAATCAAGAACGCGTTTCATCCTCCTTGATGGTCATATGCGCCTTGAAGCGCTCAAGGACATGGGTGAAACGGAAGTCACCTGTTTGATTTCTACGGACGATGAAGCATTCACTTACAACAAGCACATAAATCGCCTTTCCACCGTGCAGGAACACCGCATGATCCTGCGGGCTATTGAGCGGGGCGTGCCGGAAGAAAAGATCGCGCAGGCGCTGAATATTGATGTCCGCAGCATTATCCGCAAACGCGATCTTCTGGTCGGGATATGCTCAGAGGCAGCCGATCTGCTGAAAGATAAAATGGTGGCTGTGGCAACATTTCCGATCTTACGCCGCATGAAGGCGTTTCGGCAGATCGAGGCTGTCACCCTTATGAATGATGCAGGGGTGTATTCTAAATCCTATGCAAATGCACTGCTAGCTGCCACGCCCAAGGATCAGCTGACCGATCCAGAGAAGCCCAAAAAGGTCAACGGCCTGGATGAAGAGCAAATGGCGCGGATGGAGAGTGAAATGGAAAGCCTCCAGCGCGAATATCGCTTGATTGAAGAGAATTACGGGCGAGATGTCTTAAACCTGACCTTGGCCAAAGGCTATCTTGGTACACTCATGGGAAATGCACGGATTGTACGGTATTTAGCCCAGCATCATGCTGATATACTTGCACAATTCCAAAAACTGGCAGATTTGACCTCTCTAAATAAGGAGGCAAATGCTTAACCAGCCAGCCTTAATAAGGCTGCACATTATTAATGTTTAATACCCCAACCTTTAATAAGATGCCGCTGACTTAAAGGGTGCTGCATTATCAGCACACCTCAATTTCTTAACATCCTTCCTTTAATAAAAGACTTCACTATTCATGGAATAGTCGCTATCCTTTAATAACGTCAATTCATATTAAAGGATGAGGACTGCCCGTGGGCAAGGTTGAAAAGAATACCAGATTAGGATCATACGTACCTCGCAGCGCTGCTGGAGAGGCATATAAATCCTATGTGCCAGCGGCTCTGCCGCCGTCGCCAGCCCTGGACATGGATCGCCTGTATAAATCACTCGACCAAGCCATGAAGGCTTTGGGCGCGTTGGATGGGCTGGCCAAGTTGCTGCCGGATATCAGTCTGTTCCTTTATATGTATGTGCGCAAAGAAGCGCTGGTTTCGTCACAAATCGAAGGGACACAGTCCTCCCTATCCGATCTTTTACTTTATGAGAACGATGAATCGCCAGCCGTTGCCGTTGACGATGTTGAAGAAGTTTCAAATTATATAGCCGCACTCAACCATGGCCTCACGCGCATGAAAGGCGGCTTTCCGCTTTCCGTTCGCTTGATCTGTGAAATGCATCAAATCCTGCTACGCGGCGGACGTGGCTCTAATAAAGCGCCTGGAGAATTCCGCCGTTCGCAAAACTGGATTGGAGGCATCCGTCCTGGCAAGGCACGTTTCGTACCGCCGCCACCAGAGATGGTTGATGGTTTAATGAGCGATCTGGAGAAATTCGCTCATGACGAAGAAATGAAAATGCCTGCCTTGGTTAAAGCGGCACTGCTCCATGTTCAATTTGAAACCATCCACCCGTTCCTTGATGGTAATGGCCGTCTTGGCCGCTTGCTGATCACGCTGCTGCTATGTGCAGATGGCGTATTGATCGAGCCAATTTTGTATCTCAGCTTACATTTCAAGGAACACCGTCAACTCTATTACGATCTGCTACAGGATGTACGGCTCAAAGGTGATTGGGAACGCTGGTGCGAGTTTTTCTTGGATGGTGTGACAGAGACAGCAACCCAAGCCGCAGAAGATGCCAAGAAAATCATTGAGCTGCTTGATAAAGATCGTGTGCGTATCGGCCAGATCGGTAAAGCCGCACCGACCGCACTAAAAATCCACAGCTATCTGGTCAAGAAGCCTTATCTCTCTTTGACTAAGGCCGCAAAGGAACTCGATATCTCCGTTCCCACCATCACGAATGCCGTGGCCAAACTGGAAGAGATCGGCGTCCTGAAAGAGCTAACAGGACAAGCGCGTAATCGCTTGTTTGCCTACACGAATTATCTAGAAATCCTGGCTGTAGGAACGGAGCCATTGAAATGAACATCGCCCAGATAGAAGATAATCTGCAGAAACTCCTTCAAAACTTTTCGGAAGACGAGTTCATTTATGATTTGTTGCTGGCATACGGCCTGCCCAAAAACACAATCACCCTTTTAAAAAAGGGCAACCGCAACCTGTCGAAAAAAGACGGCCAAATCATCTTAAAGAAAAAGCTGTTTTTCCAGGCTATCGCAGGCAGCGATCTGCATACAACAATCGATATACTCCGTAAAACAGAGGAGACCTTCCGTCACGATCCGCGCTTTATCATTGTCACGGATTATAAAACGCTTCTCGCAATTGATACGAAAACCGAAGACACACTGGATATTTCTATCAAGGAAATTACCAAGCATTTCGACTTTTTTCTACCGTGGGCAGGTCAGGAAAAATATACAGCGCCTAAAGAACGCGAGGCCGACGTTAAAGCGGCAGAGCGCATGGCACGTCTGTATGATGAAATCCTGAAAGATAATTCATTCAAAAAACCAGAAGATCTTCACAGCCTCAACGTATTTCTGTCGCGCCTGCTTTTTTGTTTCTTTTCTGAAGACACCGATATTTTCAAAAAAGGCTCGTTTACAGGCTCGATTGCATCCCATGCCCAAGATGACGGCAGCGATTTGGATACCTATCTGAATAGACTGTTTGAGGTTCTAAACACGGAACACAGAACTAATGAACCTCAATATCTGAAAGACTTTCCCTATGTGAACGGGGGACTATTTGGTCATAAGTATTCGGCTCCCCAATTCTCCCGTCGCTCACGGAAAATGCTGCTGGAATGTGGCGAGCTGGATTGGTCGGCGATCAACCCCGATATCTTTGGTTCAATGATCCAAGCCGTTGTTCATCCTGACCAACGCGGCGGTATGGGCATGCACTATACCTCCGTCCCCAATATCATGAAGGTGATAGAACCGCTCTTCCTTAATGAGCTGAAAGAGGAATTCGAAAGATACCATGATAATAAAGGCAAATTAGAGCAGCTTCTGGCACGCTTGGAACGCGTTCGCGTTTTTGATCCAGCTTGTGGCTCCGGCAACTTTTTGATTATTGCTTATAAGGAGTTACGAAATCTAGAAATTGAGATATTCCAACGCATCAATGAATTAAGCGCCGCACGGCAACTTCCCTTGTCCCGCATTCGACTTTCACAATTCTATGGTATCGAACTGGATGATTTTGCGCACGAAGTTGCCATCCTGTCGCTATGGCTGGCCGAACATCAGATGAACGTCAAGTTCAAAGAGGTTTTTGGCAAGGCAAATCCATCCCTACCTCTAAGAGAAGGTGGAAATATCGTATGCGGGAACGCCACCCGTATAGAATGGAAGACAGTTTGTCCGTATGACCCATCAACAGAAGTATATATTCTTGGTAATCCGCCATATCTAGGCTCTAGAAAACAAGATGACATCCATAAGGATGATCTTGAATTCGTATTTAAGAGCGATTTTAAGACGCTCGATTATATTGCGGCCTGGTTCTACAAAGGAGCTAGGTATATTGAAAACTGTAATGCGCGTTGCGCTTTTGTTTCCACCAACAGCATATGCCAAGGAGAGCTGGTAAGCTTAATTTGGCCTCGGGTTTTAGAAGAGACAATCGAAATAAATTTTGCTCATACAGGGTTCAAATGGAGCAATAATGCCAAGAGTAATGCTGCGGTCATCGTAGTGATAATTGGCCTTAGAAATAAATCAGATAACCAAAAATTTATTTTTAGAGAGGGTATGCAATCGGTAGCCAAAGCCATTACCCCTTACCTTACAGAAGGTAAAACCGTATATGTACATGCGCGAAACAATCCTATTTCCTCTATCCCTGAGATGAATTTCGGCAACATGCCAGCGGATGGAGGAAAGCTATTACTTACCACCGAAGAAAAAATTGATTTAATCAAGAATAACCCACAGGCAGAAAAGTGGATCAAGCCGTTTATTTCAGCAAAAGAATTTCTTAACGGGCAAGAAAGATGGTGCATATGGTTAAAGGAAATAGGCCAATCTGAATTGGAAGGCATGCCTTTAATCAAAAAAAGAGTCGATGATTTAAAGATTATTCGTGAAAATTCATCACGCCCCCAGCTCGCGTCGATCCCACATCTTTTCGCGCAAATTACTCAGCCTGAAAATAAAGATTTTATTTTGATACCTCGTCATTCATCAGAAAACCGTGATTATATTCCGATGGGGTTTTTTAGCTCAAAGAATATTGCGGCAGATAGCTGCTTAATAGTTGCCACAAACGAAGTCTATTTATTCGGAATACTCATGTCAAAGATACACATGGCGTGGGTTCAGGCTGTAGCAGGTAGAATAAAAACAGACTATCGCTATTCCAAAGATGTTGTTTACAATAATTATCCCCTTCCTGATATAACGTCTAAGCAAAAAGAAATGATTTCTCAGCATGTATATAATGTTTTGGAAGCGCGTGAAAATCATTCTGAAAAAACTTTAGCTGAATTATATAATCCAGATAAAATGCCGGATGCCTTGCGAGAGGCCCATGACAATCTCGATATTGTTGTTGACCGCTGCTATCGTTCACGTCCATTCGCAAATGATGGTGAACGTCTAGAATATTTGTTTAGACTTTACCAAGCCATGCTTTCTGGCGAAAACCCGCAGGGGGAATTGCTATGAGAAATAAGCTCTGCTTCACAGATTTAGAACTGCTGACCGCCCTCCAATCCCTGCATGAAAGCGATTTCATCAATAACAGAAATGATAAAACACGTTTTTATGTTCCCATTGACTGCAAGCGCGTAGCACAGGAAATGAAAGTTGACGCTGAAATGGTTTTCCAGCGCTTAAATTTCCATCTCAATAAAAAATATTCGTATAAACAAGATGATGGTTCCAAGGTCGAATTCTTTGCTTTTGAAGTCGGAGGAGTCAAGCATTGCCTCAATTATCCGTACCTGTGTGCGATACTGGCACAGATGGAGGATGACCAAAAAGAGCTGCGCCATACAAAGATCATTGCAATAATAGCGATCGTTATATCCGTCCTTGGATTATTTGTGGGGACAGAAGTTTTCTCGGATATCGCGCAGGATGCATATTCGAGAATTGTTCAAGCCATTGAGCAACCGTCACAGGAGGGTGCGCAATGAGCAATTACGATGCCGGAAAAAGCTATGAAGATTTTGTAGAGACAGTTTACAAAGCGATCCTCGAAGCCGAACGTCGCGATGGCAATATTGGCCATGTGACCCTTGAAAGAAGAAAGAAAATCACTTCCAAAAGCGGTACGCCTGCAGAAATTGATATTTATTGGGAATATACTGTCGCTGGCATCAAAAACAGCGTTGCCATCGAATGCCGTAATTACAATAAAAACGTCGACATCCCAGGCGTGAGAGATTTTGCCCGTAAAATATCGGATATCAGTGGCCTTAAGGGCTTGATGGTGACGAAAAAAGGGTTTTCTCAAAACGCCATTGCTGAAGCCAGCGCCGATAATATTGACCTGCTAGTGATGCGCGAGCATCAAGCTGAAGACTGGGATGGATATTTAAAGACAATTAATGTTGTTTTTCACATCCAGCAGCCATCACGTACCATTCTTTTGCAACCTAGCTTAAATGGTGCTTGGGCAAAAGAGAATGGCTATGCTGAGGATCGGCAAATAGAAATGAATACTCGCAATGACAAGCTAGTATTTGAAGATAAAGCAGATGGCTTTAAGCATAGTTTACATGAACTTGAGTCAAATGACTTCTTTGAAAACAAAGACCAAGGCCGCCATATTTGGGAGCGGCAGTTTAAAGATGGTTGGATGTACGCTGATGAAGAACCGTATAAATTAGATTCAGTTAAAATAGAATATTTTAAGCCTGCTAACATTACAGACGAAATGATCATAGATTTTGAACAGTATGTTATTGCAGTGATGGAATATATCAACGGTCAGACTGGTAAATTCGTCGTAATGACCTCTGGCGAAAGAAAGGAATACTAATGCCCAATATCGTAGACGTCACATACGCCCAGACAGGCGAAAGTACTAGCACCAACACAATGGGCATGCGTGAAATGCAGGAACGCGCCTATTCCGCGCGGGATGCACAATATCTTCTGCTGAAAGCGCCACCGGCCTCTGGTAAGTCGCGGGCGCTCATGTTTATTGCCCTGGATAAACTGCACAAGCAGGGTATCAAAAAGGCTATCGTGGCCGTTCCTGAGAAATCCATCGGCGGGTCATTTGGCATGACAGATTTGATGTCGCATGGCTTTTTTGCCAATTGGGAACCTAACGATGAATATAATCTATGCACGCCAGGCGGTGATGGCAGCAAGGTCAAAGCCTTCAAACGCTTTCTGGATAGTGATGAGCGCATTCTGATTTGCACCCATGCCACCCTGCGTTTCGCCTTTGAAGAATTGGATGCAGCAAAGTTTAGCGACACGCTTCTGGCAATCGATGAATTCCACCATGTTTCAGCCGATAAAGAAAACAGCCGCTTGGGCAGCCTCCTGCATTCTATCATGACCAAAACCAATGCCCATGTCGTTGCCATGACAGGATCATATTTCCGTGGGGACGGTGTCCCCGTTCTGATGCCGGAAGATGAGGAAAAATTTACCAAGGTCACCTATAACTATTATGAACAGCTCAACGGCTATGATTATCTGAAATCGCTGGGTATTGGTTATCATTTCTATCAAGGGCGCTATACCAGCGCGATTGACGAAGTCCTTGATACCGACAAGAAAACAATCCTGCACATCCCTAACGTTAATGCTGGTGAATCCACCAAAGACAAATATCAGGAGGTTGATACCATCCTGGATCAGATTGGCGATGTCGTAAGCCAAGACCCCGTCACCGGCATTATTTCGCTGAAACGCCGGTCAGATGGCAAAATTCTAAAAGTGGCCAACCTTGTTGAAGAAAATGGCCGTGACCGCGTCGTTGAATACCTGCGCGGCATTAAAAAACCCGAAGACATGGATTTGATCATTGCCCTGGGCATGGCAAAAGAAGGCTTTGACTGGCCGTATTGCGAGCATGCGCTGACCGTGGGATACAGAGGCTCTTTGACCGAGGTTATCCAGATCATTGGCCGCTGTACGCGTGATAGTGCCAATAAAACACACGCTCAGTTTACAAACCTTATTGCCCAGCCCGACGCGGCAGACGATCTCGTTACGCTGTCCGTTAACAATATGCTTAAAGCAATCACCTGCTCCCTGCTCATGGAACAGGTTTTGGCCCCCAATTTCAAATTCAAAACCAAAATGTCCGACGATGATGAGGCACAGCCTGGCGAAATCAAAATCCGTGGTTTCAAAGAACCAAGCTCGAAACGCGTCAAAGACATTATTGAATCTGATTTGAACGATCTGAAGGCAACCATCCTGCAGGATGACAAAATGATTAAAGCGTTGCCTGGCAATGTTGACGCTGAGGTCATTAATAAGGTGATGATCCCTAAAATCATCAAGATCAAATATCCTGATCTATCTGATGATGAAATTGAGCAAATCCGTCAATATGTTGTCGTTGATTCTGTGATCAAGAATGCCGAAATCAAGGAAACTGGCGATCAGCGCTTTATCCGTATGGCAGGTAAATTCATCAATATCGATGACCTTAAAATCGATTTGATTGACCAGATCAATCCCTTCCAGAAAGCCTTTGAAATCCTCTCAAAATCCGTTACGGCACGGGTTTTCAGGGTTATCCAGGAGGCCATTGAGGCAACGCGCATTCAGATGACGGATGAAGAAGCGTTGCTTCTGTGGCCAAAAATCAAGAGCTTTGTGCAAAACAGCGGCGGGCAAGAACCCAATATTTCATCGGTTGATCCGTTGGAACGCCGCCTGGCCGAAGCTCTGATTTATATTAAAAACCAGCGCCGTGCGCAGGGAGTGTAGCCTTGGATCGTGAAGAACTCCTCAAACTGATTGCTGAAGATGATTTGGGCCTGCTGAAGGTAAAGCCCAAAGCCTCTGCTGCTGCCAGCGCAGATGAACGGTTGGTGGCCTCTTTCCATGAAATCAATCAGTTTGTTAACGAGAATGGACGAGAACCAAAGCCAGGAAATGGCGTGCAGGAACATCAATTGTATTCCCGCTTGAAAGCTATCCGTGAAAATAAAGAAAAAATACAAGCCTTGATCGATCTTGATGAGCATGGGCTTTTACCAGCGGAAGTGAAAGAGATCACCTCTATCGCGGATATTTTTGCAGACGATGATATTGGAATCCTTGATAACGAGGCAGAAAGCATTTTTACCATCCGGCATGTGCCGAATGTGTCAAAAGAAACCAATATGCCGGATTATATCGCTCGAAGAAAACCATGCCCTGATTTCAACGATTTTGAAGATAAATTCAAGCAATGCCACGCGGATTTGGTCAGCGGCAAAAGAAAGCTGTGGCCTTTCTCTAAAGGATACCAAATTGAAAAAGGTAATTTTTTTGTTCTGAAGGGGGTTCTTTTATATATTGCTGAGGTGGGAGAGTCCGAGGTTGTTGACGGACGTGTAAATGCCCGTCTGCGCTGTATTTTTGAAAACGGTACCGAGGGCGATATGCTTTTACGCTCTCTGGCGGCAGAGTTATACAAAGATGGCCGCCGCGTTACCGAGCATGAAGAGCGCCTCTTGGATGGTTTTAGCAACGTCACCAGCGATGATACTGAAACAGGATATATCTACGTTCTGAAATCCCACAGCCCCAGACCCGAAATTCAATCGATCCGCAATCTGTACAAAATTGGCTTCTCGCGCGTACCTGTGGAAGAACGCATTAAAAACGCCGCAATGGAGCCGACATATCTCATGGCTCCTGTGTCCATCGTAACCGCTTTCCGATGCTACAATATGAATCCCCAGAAACTGGAGCTTTTGCTGCATACATTCTTCGGCTCGGCATGTTTGGACGTGGATGTGTTTGATGCAGTAGGAAAACGATATGTGCCGCGCGAATGGTTTATCGCGCCGTTAGATATTATCGAACAGGCAATACATTTCCTTATGAGTGGTGAGATTGTTCATTACAGATATGACCCCGAACAAGAACAAATCGTAGGGAAACCAATAAATGAGAATTGAAAAAATTGTCATCGAGAACTTTAAGTGCTTCAAAGGAAAATTTTCCCTGAAGCTAAGCGAAGGAGCCAATATCATCGTCGGCGACAATGAGGCAGGAAAATCCACAATTCTGGATGCCCTGCATCTTGCGCTCTCTGGCTCCATCGGGAACAGATATTTGAAAAACGAACTGTCTCAATATTTATTCAATAAGAAAATTGAAGATGAATATATTGCCAGCCTAAAAACGGCCACACCGGCAGCCCCACCAAGTATCAGCATTGAAGTTTTTTTAACCAGTGATCCCGCTTTGGCTATGTTGGATGGAAATGGGAACAGTGATGGCGCTTCAGCAACTGGTGTAAAATATTGTATTGAGTTTGATGAGCAATACCATGCTGAATATGAAGAGTTAATCAAATCTCACACCATTAGCACGATACCTATTGAATATTATAAGGCAACCTGGCTTTCCTTTGCACGAGAAGCCATTACCGCAAGAAGCATCCCTGTAAAATCGGTTCTGATAGACTCGACAAATATACGCGTCCAGAATGGGGCAGATGCTTATGTCTCAAGAATTATACGGGATAATCTTGAAGACAAAGAGAGAGTGCAGATATCTCAAGCGCACAGGCACATGAAAGAGACCTTCATGCAAACGCCATCCGTAGTTGATATTAATAAGAAAATCACTACAGGCGCGAACATTACAGATAAAGCCGTGAGAATCTCTGTGGATTTGTCTACGCAAAATGCCTGGGAAACCAGCTTGATTACATATCTAGATGACATTCCTTTCCATCACATTGGAAAAGGCGAACAGAGCGTTGTTAAAACCAATCTGGCTCTGGGACACAAGAAGTCTCAAGAAGCAAATGTGATTTTACTTGAGGAGCCTGAAAACCACCTCTCACATTCTAAACTGAATGAGTTAATCAACCGCCTAATATCCAGCCTCTCTGAAAAACAGATTATCGTATCAACCCATAGCAGCTTTGTTGCTAACAAATTGGGACTTGAAAAGTTGATTTTCTTACATGATACGAAAACAACAAGCCTCAGCGAATTATCGCCTGACACAAAAGATTTTTTCAGGAAATTAGCAGGGTATGACACATTGCGTTTGGTTCTATGCAAGAAGGCCATACTTGTAGAGGGGGACTCTGACGAGCTAGTTGTTCAAAAGGCCTACATGAACTCAAATGGCGGGAAATTACCTATCCAGGACGGTGTGGATGTAATTTCTGTCGGCACATCTTTTTTAAGATTTCTAGAAATAGCAGAAAAAATAAATAAGCCTGTTGTTGTGGTTACAGATAATGATGGTGATGTCGATGCATTAAACAAGAAATATGAGAATTATTTAGCTGATAAAGCCAAGCCAAAGATAAAAATATGCTTTGACCCCACAGTCGATACCGGAGCTGTTGCCGGATTTAACTATAATACTTTGGAACCAAAGATGCTGAAGGCAAATGGCAGAGATGCTTTGAATAAAATATTTGGCACTACATATGAGACTGATGAAGAAATTCAGAAATATATGAAATCTAACAAAACGGCATGCGCCCTTAGTATTTTTGACACTGCTGAGGCTATCACCTTCCCTGACTATATAAAATCTGCTGTGCAGGACGATGGTAAAAAATAAGCTCATAATTGCCGCTGCAGGATCGGGGAAAACAACGTTTCTTGTGCAGGAGGCGCTAAAAAAAGCCGACTATAAAATACTGATCACGACTTTTACTGAGGCAAATGAAGCCGAAATAAAAAAGAAAATCGTAGAAAAAAATAAATGTATTCCACCCAATATAACAGTACAAACATGGTTTTCTTTTCTGTTACAGCATGGTGTTCGCCCTTATCAGGGCGGTCTCTTCCCTCATAGCATTAGAGGAATGAATTTTGTTAGCGGTCAATCGGCAACCTATATAAAAGAAAGCGATATTGAACGACATTATTTTGATAAAGAGAGAAAAATCTACTCGGATAAAATTGCAAAATTTAGCGTTAGATGTAACGAAAAATGCAATAGTGATGTAATATCTCGACTGTCTCGTATTTATCCAAAGATTCTCATCGATGAGGTACAAGATCTTGCTGGCTATGATCTTGAGTTTCTTAAACTTCTTTTTGTATCATCAATAACCACTGTGCTAGTGGGCGATCCAAGGCAGGGTACATACTCCACAAGCAATGTAGCAAAAAATAAAAAGTTCAAGAAAGCTGCGATTGTTAGTTTTTTTGACGAAGACCATCTTAATGTTGAAAAGGATGACACATCATTTAATACAAACCATCGCTCCATACATGAAATCTGCGACTTCTCAAACAAACTTTTCCCCGATCATGTAAAGACGACATCGGGCAATAATGAACGATCATCACATGATGGCATCTTTTTGGTTCGAGAAGTCGATGTTGATAAGTATTTATCCCAGCACAGCCCAATGCAACTCAGAGAAAGTCGTAAGAAATCTATAGCAAATGATTTTCCTGTAATGAATTTCGGTGAATCCAAGGGATTATCTTTCGATAGAATTTTGATATATCCAACCGCACCTATTATAGCATGGTTAAAAAGCAACAGCAGCGACTTGGCCCCCGTAAGTCGTTCAAAGTTTTATGTGGCCGTAACAAGGGCACGGTTTAGCGTTGCCTTTGTTTATAACTACAAGGACGATGAAGATATTCCTGGAACCATAAAATTTATGCCTTCTTAAGGACAGCCACTTCGAATTTGAATCCTTAGCAAAGCATAATCCTGTACCGCGACCGGAAAAGCCGCATCAGATGCTGCTGCCTCAATCTCATCAGCCAGCTTGCTTTGAAACTCGCGGCTGTATTCCTTAATCGGCGGACAGGCCGTCGCAAGGTTAGAATTTGCCCCTGCGCAAGCGGTCAATAAGCTCACCGCGAGTACGGGGAGCATCCAGCGTGGCACGAAGTTGCGCATCTTTTACCTCTATGATTTTCTTGAGTTGATCGTTGCGTTCGGCATTGCGTCCTGCCTGGCGTGCGCCAAGCAGAACGGTCAGCACCGAAAGCCCCGCCACGCCCCATCCGATGAGGCGTAGCACATGACTGGATAGCCAGTTTTTGACAATTGCCAGCATCAACGAAGACCTTTCCGATGATCGTCAATACGCGCCCACAGCATAACACCGACGCCAATCAGCGTGACGGTAAGCAAGAGCCATTTCGCAACTTCCAGATATGGCGCGATAGCCAGTAATGCGCTTGTCGCAGGCTCCAGCGTTTCTTGCACCGCTTCAATTGCCCCAGCGCCCAGCGTTCCTGCTGTGGCAACCTGGCCACCTTTGACAGTACGGGAAGCCTGCAGGCTTTGCTGTTTCGGCTCTACGCCCGCCAGCACCAGCGCCTTGGTGATTTCCACATCGCTGTACGGTTGCTGGCCGTTTTCATGCTGGATGATGGCTTTCACAATCGGCTGCAAATGTTCGAAACGGTGCATATCCAGCGTTTGGAGGGCAGAAAACCCTGTATTCCGCGCCACCGCCTGAATATACGAGGTGGTGTTATTCTCGATGGCCGGAGCCCAGCGTGTGATAATTCCCTCGATAGTGCAAAGGCCGTATTTGTCTTGATAGGTAATCAGCAGTCGTGCCAAGGCGCGAATACCATAGACGGCAGATTTGAACATAAAGAATTCGCGGTCGCTCTGCTCCTTGGCCAGCCCCTGCCAAGGATCGATATTGCGGCGAATATTGCCAGGGTTGTGATTGCGGATGCCGCGAGGCTTTTTGGTAGTCATCGTCTTTCTCCTTTGTTGAAATGAAAAAGCCGCCCATATGGGCGGCTTTGATTGTTTTATTATCAGTACTTCACTAGACTGATCCTGAACTATTTCTTACGAGGGCTTGAACGTGGAATTGGAAACTTACCAGTTAATATTAGACACACTTACAGCTTTGGGTACGTGTGGAGCTGTTATTATCTCTCTGTGGATGAGCAGACCTAATAAACCCCGCTTTAAAGTTAAGGCGGTTAATTCAAGAATTGATATGGCTTTAAATAAAAGTAGCCAGATCAGACTACATGAGCATTATTTGCTGGTTAATATTGAAAACCTACGTGATGTGCAAATGCAGGTGTTTAGTGTTTTTCTCAGAATAAATAGAGATGGCTCTGGCGTGGAGTTGCAGAACACTTACATACCAGCCCTTAATTCCTACAATGTAAAGGCAAGCTTTGGTAAGGATTCTCTTCCTTATACTATAGATAAAAAAACAAAGATTATTTGCGAGGTTTCAACAAGCTTTGGAGACAAAGCATATACCTTAACAAAAAAAGAAAAACTCCTCCTACAGGATCATATAAATCATATTAAAAGCGCTCAAAGCTAACGATGAAATACGCCCCCCTTGGCAGCGACACCCGCCACCAGCAAGGCCAAAAGCCCGACCGTTACCCAGCGCACCAGCGTTTGCAGAAATGTCCGTTGCATGACTTTGATAGAGCCGGCTAAATCACGCAGCGTGCGGATATCGTTGGCGGCATCTTCGTCAGCCAGACCAACTTCTTTTAAGGCTTTTCTTGCGCCACGACATGCGGCCTGTTCCAGCAGGGTTTCAAATTCACTACGCGGTATGACAATCATGTCCTCCCGCTGCGGCGGTTTTGCAGCAGACATCACTTTTCTCCTTTTGCGTTTATTGGTCAGCGGTATGAACGAGTGGGTTTTCCACCACCGCCGATATTTCGATGATCTCTCCGCGCGGACGCACAGCCAGAACCCGCGCCAGCACGCCCCAATGCTCACCAACACCGAATGAGAAATGGGTGCGTTCTTCTTCCGTGCCTGTGTAGGGCATAAAATCGATTTCTTCCAAAAGCTGGAGCTGATCGTCACGACCACCGCGCGATACCATCCAAGGGCCGCTTAAAGAGCCGTCCTTTCGGCGTAGCACCACATAGTGCGTTCCAGCATCACCGAATGTCACAGTCTCGGACAAGGACAGCACGGGGGCGTTATAAGCCAGAATGTCACCGGCTTCCCCCCAGCGCGGCATATCATGGGAAATCGCAATCAGATCGCCATAGGTTGGAATCATCCCCTCAAGCTCGGTGCGGAATGACACAATACGCCGCCGATAGCGGTTGGCCGCCGCCATATACATACCCTCGCGGATGGCGTGATTTTTATCGGTGCATCCAAACAGCGATACGCTTGCGGGCTGTTCTCCAGCGCTGTCCGGCAGGCTGGCGATGATTTCATCCTGTTTCCATGTCTTCTGGTTGAAAAACTCGACCTTGACGCTGTCGGCGGTGTCATCACCAGGCATTACAAAATCGATCTTGAAGCTGCCTTTGACGATATTGCGCGGCGAAAACATGGCCACGGGGAGCGTGCGCGGCTCGTCCCGCACAAACCGCACCAGTCCACCCTGCAGGAACGGAATGGCACGGCCACAGCGGGCAACTTGCGTCAGTGCATCCCACACGGTCAGTTTCCGGTCAAAAACCCCGTTAAACGTGTCACCGCGTGCTGTCCAGATGGTATCCAGTGTCACCAGTGCGGATAGATCAACACGGGCATCCGCCAGTTTCGCGCCGTAATTGGCTTTCAAGATATCGGCCATCGCCCAGGCCACCGAACGGCTCGGCTGCACAGCGCCCCAGCCTGTATCGGGATTCCAGACGCTCAGTTTGCGGGTCACCACGCAATTGACCATGCGGGAGGAGCGTTGCGACAGATTGTCCGTTGCGCGCATCTTCATGGTCAGCATCGTGATATTTCCGAAATCAGAATCTCCGACTAAGTGTGATTTCAGGGCGCTCCAGTTGATGTCGTTACCCGCGCGGGCAGAATTATCCTTGGCGTTGGTGCGTAAGAGCTGGACTTCATAGCGTCCTGCCGTGACCGGATATTTGTAGGTTTTGCGAATGGCCGTATTGGTGGCCGCCGTGTGCGTTTCCGTGGCCAGTGTTGCCCATGCGCCCAGCGCATTGCCTTCATCATCAATTTCCCGTGCTTGGACTTCCCATGACACGGTGCGATTGCTCAAACCTCCGCTGTCATTGGCGTAATACAGCCCCTTGGGCATGATAATATCCAGCGCCAAGAGATCTGTCGTGGTTTCGGTCGGATTGGCCACGAACGGGCCGACCCAATCCCCGCCATCGGCAAAGGCAAGCAATTCCTGCCCTGCGATTTCAGGGGCGGTTACCACATCTGTGTCCAACATCGTGACCGCGCCGCCAGGTGGAATGATTTCGTAAACGATCTCCTTGAACGAGGTGATCGGCGTGTCCTCGATGCAAATTTGCTCAACATCGTATTCGCCCTGGCCGATAACGTGGAGCTGGTAGAGATACTGCTCATTGCCCTCAAATTCCGAATAGGGCGCAGCCCCGAAATCGGGATAGATAATGTGACGGCCATAAACCACAGGGATCGGCTCACCCAGACGTGCCTGGTTACCCTGTGCCTGGATTGAATAGGTCGGGCTTGGCGCAGTCGGATTATAACTGATGCCAGAGCTTGGAGATGGAGGCGGAATCAGGGCGTTCACCAATACCGAGCCTGCCAAGGCAACGCCTGCCGTGAGCAACGACACCCCGACGGTGCTGGTAATGCCCAAAGACGCGCCCAGCGCCGCGCCCGCGTAAGGGGCAGCCACCATAACGGCGATACTTAAGACAGCACGAAAGATTTTTCCACCGCCACCACCGCCCTGCGGCAGGGTGATAAAGGCGATGACTGTTTCCTTTTGTACGACAACCAGCAACCAGTCTTTGCGCAGGACAGGCTCCCCATCCACGATGCAGATGGTGGGCTTAGAAAATTCCGCAATGCCGCGCTCATCCAGCCATCCGCGAATGCTCTGACCAATACGAGGCGTGAACAGATCGACGTTTTTGTGCAGGTGAAACGGGTTATGATGGATGGCGATTTGTGCCATAGAATTATTCCTCGGTGTGGCGGTAATAGTTTTCGATCTTCCAGCCCGTCATGCTCAGATTGTTTAGGCTTTGGAAAACGACCCCAGCGCCCTGAACGGCATGAAGGATTCCGCCGCCGTCCACATCCAGCCAAACCCCGACATGGATGGGGTGACGGGATTGGCGCATCAACGCGACGTCGCCTTCTTTCGGCATTGCCACCGTATGCCAATGTTGCCGTTCGGGATGATCGCGCATTGTGTGGATCAAGGTTTTCAGGTCGTTTTCCGCAACGGGAATGACTGACAGGTCATGACCAAAAAGGTAGCGCTGCACGGCCACCACCAGTCCCCAGCAATCGTAGGCATCCGGCCCATCCGATGCGACGATCCAGGGTTTCCCGATATAACGAGAAGCCCAGTGACTCTCATTAGTCATGTTGCTATCCTTTTTGATTAATAAATTGAGAGGGCTGCATAAATGCGTGAAATCATTGTTGAAACCTACAGGCCAACTGGCGAGAACTCTGGAAGCAAGCTCCGAGTGCGCCCGCTTCCAGACCAGTGGGCAGATACGTCATTAAAAGTTGAATGTTCAAAAGCAATGCGCGAGAAATATCCCGTTGGTACGAAGTTTAAAATCAATGCAAAGATCATTGATAGAGAAGGAACGCCCTTGCTTTATAGCCATTACAACGCAGGCTATGACGTTATCAGTGACGAAGAAGCCAAAACTTTTATTTCCAAATAATCATCGTGCCAGCCCTGAAAAGCGCAAAGCGTTATAGGTTTCAGACGGAAACGCCTTATTGCCAACGTCCAGCATGCGAGCGCGGCCTGTGACGCGTGATGTGTCGGCACTCACCTCCGTCAGCACCAGCGTGAACGGCGGCTCCATCTGCGGCCCTTCCAAATCGTCAGACAAATACGGACGATAAGTAACCTCGATCTTGCTTTGGCTATCGGAAGCTGCGTCCAGGTGCTTGACGATTTCGCGGCTGACATTGTCCAACGTGATCGAGATTTCCGGCACGGGTGCGGTATCGATGGGTGGCAATTCCAGATCAAAGCCCATGGCGATAAACGTCACCATTGCGCCTGCATTTAAAGGTGCGCCAGCCTCCAACCGTGCCGTCAAATCCTGATTATCCCGCACCACCCGAATGGCGATGGGCTGGTTATCGTCATCCAAAAAAGAAGGATGACGCAATTCCAGTGTATGCAGGATGACGACATCGCTGGGCGCAGAAGCGTAGGCCTCTCGTAGCGCTTCACTGAGCAACGTATTAGGCATGGTCTAATTCCCATGCCTGTTCCGTGAAATAATCGACAAAAACGCCGTTGATCAAAGAGGCTTCGATAGCATCGGAACGCAGCCGGATATCCTGAACTTTCAGCAAAAGCTGTTCGGCCTTCTGCAGACGATTTTGTTGCTTTTCATCCAGCTTTTCTAGGTTGCCTAGCAAATAAATATCGACCAGCGCATTTTGCTGCTTCCATTGCGGAGCAACTTCCAAGATGCGCCGACCGGCTTCTTCCTTGACCTGTCGAATGATCTGACTGTGTTTATAAATAAGCTCAACATCCTCATCGGCAATTTTTCCGCCAGATGGAATGTCCTGCTTTTCGGCAAAAGCGTAATAATTTCGGCCATCGATTTCAGCCAAATGAATTGGCGCGACTTCACTTTCAGCAAAGCGCACAGCTTTGCCGCTCACATAGGAACGGATTGTCATGGTTTTTTCTCCTTAGAAGATGACGTTTGTCAGGGATAGAACATCGTGCAAGTTGCCAGGCTGCGTTCCACATTCGCCATAGCTGTTATTGTCACCACAGGCATCAACGCGGCCATCGTCATACAGGACACTAATGCCCCATCCCGAAGTGCCGTTGCCGTATAACGCCCAATCTTCAATTATGCCGCTAACGCCCAGCACTTTCTGTAAGGTGTTGGAATCCGTGGCATGACCAAGCCCCAAATTGCCGTTTGCATTATAACCTGCCGCCCAGAGCTGGTTGCCTGCCTGCAGTACACAGCCTTCTGTACTAACGCCGCCTCCAAAACGTGCTTTGCTCACGCTGCCCTGGAATGCACCAGCGGGTTTGAATGGCGAGAGCTGGTTAGCAGTATTTCCTGTTCCACATTGCCCGTAACCATTGTAACCCCAGAGATAAATTTCATTCTGGTTACTGATCGCAGCACAGCTTGGATAGCGACCGTCGCCTGTGACGATATCAGTGAAAAATGCTGGATGCGTGATTTGGGTAAAGCTGGTACGGTCTGTCGTATCACCGAGGCCGAGCTGTCCATAGCCATTATATCCAGCGACCCAAATCGTTCCGTCTGATTTCAAAACAACGCCATGACCAGTCGGAGTTGCGCCAGCAGCAGTATATCCGCCTGCCGCAATCGCTTTGACAGCATTGTTCAGGGATGGATGCAAAATTGGTGTCTGACGTACTGTCACATCACCCAGACCTAGTTGACCCTGACCATTATTGCCCCAGACCCAGAGATTGCCATTACTTTCTACTGCATATGCATGGTGCGGCATTCCGCTCAGCGCAACGCAGATAATATTGGTCAAAGAACCACAGCGCACAGGAGTGAGCTGGTTTGCAGTCGTGCCGTTCCCCAACTGACCAAAGTTATTATATCCACAGCCGTAGACCTTACCGTCCGTTGTCAGGAACAGAACGCTGGCATGATCATAAACATTCGGACGGCTTGGAATTATTTTAGCGATCTGAAGATTGTTCGTAACAAAGTATTCAATCCGCTTCGGCTGCGCACGATTGGCTGTATCACCATGACCGAGCTGACCGTAATTGTTATAGCCCCATGACCAGACTTCGCCGTTTTCTGTTAGGGAATAATGCTGCATGCCGCCTGAAAACACCTCTACGAACCGCTTATCGCAGTCCAATGGAGAGATTCTGGATGGTAGATAAACATGTGAGCCTGTTGGGTCACCATTGGAATAGTTTGATCCCATGCCGCAGGCCTTAATCGTACCGTCAGCCATGAGATAAGACCGCACGCCTGTGCTGCCGTGGCTATTTACTTTAGCCAGTTTTGCCACGCGGCGGGATGGGTCAACAGCCTGCGTGCGCCAAGCAGGACGACCGTTGATCAGCTGCAAGATTTGTGTATCCGTCCCGCGTGCCAGTCGAACAGGCGCGTTTCCATCATGAATCAGAATATCACCTTCTTGTAGAAGCTGATCCGTACCAGCGGCCAGCATATCCCAATCTGCGCCGACAACAGGTGTAACACCCGTTACATCACGCAGAGCAATGAAGCTGGAGCCATGATAAGAAACGGCATCGTCACGCACATACTCTGCGGCAATGTTGTACGCCCCGCGCCAGTTGATGCGAATATTGCCAAGGTCGATAACGGCCATGTTTTTCTCCTTTGTTTAGATGTTGATTAGCAAATGTCCATTCGGGTTGATTGAAAAATCCACGCCAGGCAGCGTGATGAACCACACGGGGTAATCCTTGGCGACAAATGTGCCGTTGCCGCTTTCCGCCAAAAGTTTCGCGCCATCCTTGCGCAGGCCGTAAAAGACGCCTTTGGATTCAATCGGCTCATAGCCGGTTTCGTCTTCTTTGACGGCCAGAAGCATTCCTGCTTTGCCTGTCAGATCGGCGGGGAGATTAAGAGCATTAGCTAGCGTTTCTGCACTTTGCGCATGTTGCTCTGCCTGATCGCGGAATTCTTCCGCATCGGCCACAGCATCAGCGAGTTGCTGCCCCGCCGCGCCAAGATCGCTCAAGCCTTCCTGGATAGTGTCCTCAATGTCTTTGATAGCCTTGGCAACAGTTTTGACGTTGCCGCCCTCGGTTGGCACAACGGTTTGGTCATTACCATGAACGATGTTGTGCAGGATTTGGCTGTCGTTTTGGACACGCGCAACCGCTTCCTGCAGATCTGTCTGCAAGGTCATGTTCTTTCCTCTTGTTTGTTAATTCATTGTGATCGGCAAAGTTTGATGCACGAGAATGTGCAGGTTATTCCCAGAGAAGATCAGGCCTGCGGGGTCTTCACTGAGCAATAGATTTAAAAGCCCTTCATCCAGCACCGGACGCTCACGGATTTCCAGTTCGGATGTGATTTCCCACAGCGCTCCGCCAGCAAGTAATCGCGCGGAAAACTGGCGTGTGAAACGGGCTTCCTGTTCCAGCAATCCCAATCCTCCCAGCAGGGTAATCGTGAACCAGTTCGCACCTTCCTTTGCCTGCCAGCGATACCAGGCCTCGAAAATGGCATACTGGTCGCGGCGCATAATCCAGCGCACGGAAACTTTGGTCGGCACGTTGGTAAAACGCCGACGCTGGCGGGCAAGTCCAGCTTCCATTTCCGTGCGCAAGATCGCATCTTCCGGCTGAACAGAATAACCCTGCACGGTTGGCAACGGCAGCGTGGGTGGCCATACAATATCAGGCATTATCGATAGCTCCCTGCTGCGGGGTTAAGGCCGTAGCGGCGTTCCAGCGTTCCTGCCAGACCTTCTCCGCGACCGATATTCCGCGCCATTTTTGTTTCAACTTCCTCAATCACAATGCTGAGATCAAGGTTTCCGGCGTTGTCACGGCGCACGGTTGCGGAAGCTTCCGCGCCTGCGACTTTGTTTTCCACCTTCACAGACACGTTGACGTTCGGCTTGTTTTGCAATGAACCGCCCAGCAGGCGCATTTGTCCTGGCGTAAAAACGGCTTCACCCTTTTTGGCGATAATCGGCACTTCATCGCCGACAACGCCACCCGTGTGAAAGCGGGGCGCACCGTGGAATACGGATGGATGCACTGCTTTTGAGCCAAGGCTGTCATGGCCGATCACGCCGCCCGTGTGTGCTGTGGGCGTTGCCGCCGTACCGCTTCCACCACCGAACAGACCACCGATAAACGTATTCAGCGCACCAGCCAAAGGCGTGGTGATTGAGGACTGAATTTGCATGCGGATCAGGTCGGAGATAATAGAATTCGCAAAATCACCGAAGTTCAACTTGCCTGTCTGCACAAAATTGACCAGCGTATCTTCCATGCTTTTGAACATAGATGTCACGCCACGTTCAGCTTTGCTGGCCATATCTTGCGCATCATCAGTCACGGATTTTAATCCGCGCTTGATACCATCCTCCCAGCGCTTAGAACTGCGCAAATCCTCTTCACGCGCCTCGCGCAGCATGTCTTGATAGACAGCCTCGACCTGTTTGCTGAATTCCTCATATCCAGCAGCCGTTTCATTCAAGCCACGCATCGCCTCGTTGCGCCATGTTTCGGCACGGGCAATAGAACCTTCTAGCGTTTTGTTCAGGTCTTCATAGCGTTTGCGTACATCATCAATAATTTTTTCCCGCTCCTGATCAATTTTTTGACCTTCACGTTGACTTTCCTGATGGCGTTTTTCTGTTTCCTGTAGTGTATAGATTTCAGAGACTAACGCCTTGATGCGTTCGGCATAATCGCCTTCTGCAGTTCCTTTAGCCGCCGTAACATCGATGCCTGCACGGCGCAGGGTCTGTTCTTGCTCGTTAGTAATCATGGCGCGGCGCACGGATTCTTCACCTTCCGCGCGGGCCGTTGTCAAACGGCGCAATGCCTGTTCTTCCGCTTGCAACTCGGTGACGCGTTCCTGTACGCGCTTTTTATCGTCTTCGGTAAACCCGCGAACATAGGGTTTTGGCGCTTCAGCCTCGGTGGGTTTATCCTGTGCCTGTTGTGGCTTGGGATTACGCAACTCATCCAGCGCGGCGGCGGCATTTTTGGCAGCGCGTTCCGCCGCCATCAACGCCAACACTTGTTGCTGCACATCTTCAGCCTGTTCACCGAAGTCGGGGTATTTGGTGGCCAGCTTGAACAGGGCTTCGGAATATTCCTGCGCCGACAGCTTACCCTGGTTGAATGCCTGACGTGTGCGATACAGTTCATCCTGCAACGGCGTGCCGAAGCGGGAAAACTGATCCCAAAACCCGCCAATCGCACCGATGCGCAGTTCCTTTTGCAAATCGGCAATGTTGTCCTTGGCCGTTTCCAGTTGCTTGGTAAAGCGATAGATGGATTCCGTCTGCGTCAATGCAGCATTGCTATCCTCTGCCGCCTTGGCCGTCAGCCCCAGCTCTTCCTTAATCTCTTTCAACTCTTGCGCATGATCGCGGGCAGCCTTGGCGGCGGCATCATGGCCAGAAGCCAATTTGATCAATGCCACACCCGCCAGCACGGCCAAGCCCACAGGGCCACCCACCAGCGCCAAAGCCGCACGGAATCCGATCATGGCCACCGTGGCCAGTTTCGTGGCCGCTTCCATCGCCACAAGGCGCAAAGCAAAGGCGGTCGACAGGCTGGCGGCCAAGCGCAAACCCACCACCATGCCTGCATTGCTCATAATGGCGGCATTCAGCAATGCAACTGCGCCCGCCACCGTGCGGGCAATCACCAGCCCGCCAATGGCTGTGACAGCCAGATCGGCGTTTTCAATCAGGAAAGACAGCGCCTCGGCAGCCGTGACGATCATCGACCCCAGCGTTTCGCCCAAAGATCGCGCAGCATCCTGCACGGCGGGATCGGACAAGGTGTCGGCCAGCGAGCGATATCCTTGGCTCAGACCATCCAGGAATCCCGAAGCGGCAATCGTACGTTCGATTTCCAAAACGGAATTGTTGAAACGGTTCAGTTCCGCACGCGCATTCTGGGACGCTTCAGGCACACCTTCCGAGAAGGTGCGGCGGATTTCAGCGGCAAAGCGTGGCAAGAATTCATCGGCCACGACCTGGCCTTGCTCCAGCATCTTGTCAAGTTCAGCGGTCGTGATACCCATGCCGCGTGCGGCCAGCTGGAACGCACCATACAGACGCTCACCCAATTGCCCGCGCAATTCTTCGGTCTGCACCTTGCCCTTGGACATGATTTGGCCGATAGCGCGTAACACGCCATTCGTCTGGTCGACCGACAATTGCAGCACGGTCGAAGCCTCCGCCACCGCCGTGAAAATGTCGCGCGTGCCTTGTCCGGCCAGAGTTGTGCCTTTGGCTGCCGCCGCGATTTGCAGATAAGACTGCGACGTTTCCAGAAGGTTCAGGCCAAGACGTTCAGATTCCGCACGCAGGAATGCCATTTCCGCTGCCGCACCTTGGCTACTGCCCGTAACCGCTGCCAGCGCCGTATCCAGTCCTTGAAACGCCATGCCTGTTTCATTAACGGAACGGATGCCGCCGATGATACCGGAAAGCCCCGCATAGGCCGCCACAAGACCCGCTGCTTGCCGAAACACGGAATTGAGCGCACGCGCCGTGGTGTCGATAGCCTTCAGCCCCGCATTGGCGGGCGCGGTTGAACGACTGATGCGACCCATAGCCTGTTCGCCTGTGCGACCGACGCGCTCAAAGGTTTCTTCAACCCTTTTGCCATCAACCACCGCGAGGCGGATGCTCATATTTTTCTGTGCTGCACGCATCGGCAGATCAGTCCTTGTTGTTGATTTGGGCTTTGGTCAAACCTGCGCTGACGGCAGGCAGAAGCTCTGCCATCGCCTCGCGGGCGTAGCCGAGCGCATCAGATAGAATGAAGGCTTCCTGCAGGGGAAAGCGGTCACGGATTTGAGGGCTGACCTGAACAGCAACATTCCAGGCCTGCCAGCCCTCTAGGCTTTGGCAGTTGTTTTTCTGATACGGGCAGTCCGCGCATTCTTCGGGGCAGGATTTGCAGTATTCCGCGCCGTCCCCGAAGTGCCATTCTGCACGGCGCTCAAGTCTTTTTTTTCAGCATCGATCAGCTCCCGCACACCTGTGTATTGCTGAGAAAAGCTGGCGGCGATTGACCAGAAGCCGGTCATCAACTCATCAATCTTTTCAGGCGTAACAGGTGCTGTGGCATCACTATCGGCTTCCAGAATACCTTCCCAATCGACAATGGCTGCACGCGCCAGTCCTCGTGCCAGATATTCCTCGGCCAACGCCTCGCGTATTTCAGCATTGTCGACCTGCGGCAGATCATCTACCGATGCGCCGATTTCCTTGCGTTTACGGTATTCCTCGCCAATTTCGGTCAAGCGCTTGTTCATGAATGCACGCGCGGCGTAGAAAATCGGACTGGTGCAAGGGCGCACTTTCACGCGCACGCCAAGGCCGAGTTCAAGCCAATAAGGCTCGGTTTGAATATTGAGCTTAAGCATTAGTAAGCCTCCACATCGTTGATCAGGGTGATGGTGACCATGTTTCCGAGGACGGCATCTTTTGCACCCTGAAAATCATAAGTGGCTTCAATGCCATTCGGCCCGCTGATGGAGCGTTTTGGCTTCGGCAAATACACCTCATGGCATTCGATGATGAGCTGCCGGTCAGCATCGATCTTGTAGGCCAGCTCCAAATCAATCGGCACGCCCGAACGAGCCGTGTTCATCAGCGAATTATCGGCATAGCGCACGGCGATATTACCCGTGAGCGCTGCCACGCCAGGATCAACGCCGTCGATCTTGCCGTCATCGCGGATGGTTTCGATGCGTTCCAGATTGTTGTTGTAGGTCACGCTGGCCGAGGTCACGTTGCCCAGCGGGTTGCCGCCTTGTTTGACCGATCCCTGAAATTGCGAAAAGCGCGTGTATTCCGCCTGTTCTGGGCTGACATCACGCGTGGCGACCTGCGGGGTTTCGCCCTGACCGATCAGGTTGATGGTTACCTGTGCTTCACCGCTACGCTGGAAGTTGAAGGCCATGGAATTGGCACGCACACCGGTAAACAGCGGAAAATCAGGAATTTCCGGCATCCCGACCTCAACGGCCAGGCTCGGCAATGTCACGCCACCCGATTTGAATTCATGCGTGTACGGCCCAGCGCCCGTAGTTGTCGGCGCACCGAACACGGCTTTGAGCCAATGCCCAATATTGCGCAAATCAACAGGAATGACGATGTCGCCATCCACATTGATCACATCCTGATAAGGCTGGGTCGGATCGCGGCCAAGGCCGAGGACGTTGGATTCAATCAGTCCCTGTGCCGAGTCCAGATCGCTGGACACGAAAGGCACTAAATGAAAAGCCCCCGAAGCGGGGGCTGTTCCATAGGCATTTTCAAAACCGATAATCAGGCGGGCGTTCCACCCATATGCACGAGACATGGTGTTTCTCCTTTAGTTGAGCGGGTTAGATGTTGAATATTCAAGGATGACGGGGACGACCGCAGCTTTGATGGTCGGCGCACCCTCGACGGTTTCAGACAGAAAATCCGGCGTTTCGATATGCAGATAATCGACAAGGCCGCCGAGGCTGGTCTGACCGTCCAGCGCCTGCGCCAATGTTTCCAGCAAAGCATCCAGCGCTGTATCGCGTTGCGCCTGATCACCGTGTTGCACCAGCGCCTCGATCTCAACACGGTGCTGGTAATGGTATTGAGGCGGCGAAAGCGTAACTTCTGGCTCCCCAGGATCGCCGTCGCGCAAGATCAGTAATCCTTCAGCAGGAACCTTGGTCGGCAACGGCTCGTTTCGGAGGACGGAAAGCCCTGTGACGTTGTCTTTCAGGCATAAAAAAAGACCCGCAAGGGCCTGTTCTCGTTTTGATGTCATATAGTTACCCTTTGTTATATATTGACTTTCCCTTGTTTTCGACTATTATAAAGTCGTACTTTAATATAGTCGAAAGCGTTTACCCATGACCATCCAGCGCACCATTGCCGAATCCGTTCTAGATGCCAGTCGCTCATTTTATGTGGTGCTGCTTACCGGACCGCGACAGGTGGGGAAAACAACGCTTTTGCAAAGCCTTCAAAGCGAAGAGCGTTCTTACGTTTCTCTTGACGATATTGATACGCGGATGGCCGCACAAAAAGACCCTGCAGGGTTTATTGATCGTTTAAAGCTGCCTGTGCTTATTGATGAAGTACAATATGTGCCTGATTTATTCCCCTACATTAAAATGATCGTCGATAAAGCCAAGAAGCCCGGACTCTTTTGGCTTACTGGATCGCAGCAGTTCGCCATGATGAAAAATGTATCAGAATCCCTCGCAGGTCGCGTTGCGATCCTTGAACTGCAGGGCATATCCCTTGCTGAAGAAGAAAATCGTGCCCAGACACCACCTTTTATTCCACTGCCAGAGTCTTTGAAACAACGCCAAGATATTGCAAAGCCTATCCCAGAAGGTAATATCTTTTATAAGATCTGGCGGGGCTCTTACCCACAGGTTGTCAGTTCCGAAGTCGATATTTGGCAGCGTTTTTACGAGTCATATGTAACAACTTACATTGAACGTGATGTGCGCGACTATTTGAAAATTGACGATATCATGGCTTTTCGTCTGTTCGTTCAGATCGCTGCCTCACGTACAGGACAGATGATCAACTATGCGGATATATCAAAAGAAGTCGGTGTATCTCTTCCAACAATCAAATCTTGGTTTAACGTTCTTCTTGCGACTGGACTAGTTGTTTTCATTCAGCCCTATGCAAATAATTTTAGTAAAAGGTTACTGAAAACGCCCAAGTTCTATTTTATGGATACGGGTCTATGTTGTTTTCTGACGGGATGGCTAAATCCCGATGTTCTTGCCAAAGGTGCCATGAGCGGAGCCATGCTTGAAACATACGTTGTCTCTGAAATCATAAAATCCTACATCCATAATGGAAAAAGTCATCCTCTATTCTATTACGCAGATAAAGATAAAAGAGAGGCAGATTTACTCATTCATCAAGCGGGACAGCTTTATCCGATTGAGATTAAGAAATCTGTTTCCATTTATAATACAGGGTTCAAGGGTTTTGATTTCCTCCAAAGTCTAAAAATTCCTATTGGTCACGGATGTGTGTTGTGTTTCCACAAGTCGATGATCCCCTTTAATCGAGAAATTGATATCGTCCCGATAGGTTATCTCTAAGACGATCTCGTTTATTTTTCTGCTTAGATTGGTAGGATAATTACCAATATCTGCATCAAAATAAACAAGCACTTTAAAATTACTCCAGTAACTAAACTCACAGTTTAGTTTTATCGATTCTTTTAAAGTTACCCATCCGGCCAGTTTTTCAAAATCAACTGCGGCAGGCGGTCGAACCAGCGCCGCGCCTCCGCATCAAATGTGATAAGCCTTTTCAGCTGCACTTGCGGCACGAGCCAAAACATCACCACCGTAGTCATGCCTTGCCCCTTGCTGACCGCACGGTCGCTGGCCTTTCGGAAACCGCGTAGTTGACCAGTTTTCCGGCTGTAGGATGCACGGGCATTATCGACCACGAGCAAGGACGGCTTGCCGCTGCGATATACAAAGCGCAACCTTCCCAAAGAATGTTCGGGAAAGTTCGATGGATTAATCCGTTTGCCGCCCACGCCACGCTTCGGCGCGTTCGGCGTCGGGATCGCCAGCCACCATCCGTCTTTTGAGCGAATGACCGCTGCGTTCTCAAAGCCTTCCATGATACGACTGGCCTTGGTATAGACCATGCCCGCCGCACGGATGGAATTTTGTCCGCGTGGATAGAGATCACCGCGCCAAGTATTAGCCATACGCTGACCGAGGCCTGCGCTTGTAACCTGGCGGCGCATGGACAGTTTCAAACCATCCGTTGCCTCTCGCACGCCCAGCGTGACGGCACGCTCTGCTGTAGCGAATTCGGACTTCATGTATTCCTGCAGCTTTCCTTCAAAGGCAGCACTAAGACGCATAGGCTTCGATCCTCAGCACAAGTCCATGTTGGTCACGCACAGGTTCACCCTGCGCCACATAGGTTTTGCCATCGATGATGATTTGATAGACCGCTTTGGCAGGATCAACTTCCGACAAGCGCAATTCAAACAGGTCTGTCCCCGTATGCACGCGCGTGTCCATCACATCGACAATCCGGTCGGGAAAACGGTGAATGACCGTTGCATCGGCCTCGGTATTATCCCGAAAGACGAGACGCGCCGCCCGCCCGAATTTGGCGAACAACGCATCTAACGCTTTGGAAGCTGAGGCTTGGAAGCTCATTCTTCCTTACCCTCTATTTGGAAGATTTCCCATGCCTGGTCACGCTGCTGGGCGGTGATATTCGCACCCAGCAAGGCTTCGATGGCTTCCACGTTTGGCTTGCCGTTCTTGCCGTAATCCTTAGTGGGATCAAGGCCGGAAATCGTCTCGACAATATCTTCAATCGTCGGAGCGGGTTTGCCGCCTGTAGACGGAGTGGCGGTTTTTGCCGGAGTGGATGCAGACGCAGTTTTTTCCTGTTCTGACGCTGCGAAACCGCGTGCGATGAGGCGTTCAGCCTCATCGTCCGCAATATCCAGCAACGCGCCAGGCGCATGGTCTTTGCCGTTGACGTGCAGAGTGATGATCGCTTTGATTTTGACTTGCGTCGAAACGTCCTTTGTCGTTTTCATGGCCATCCCTCCTTAGCGTACCGTTGCACAGAACGAAGCGTTCGGGCGGTAAGGCACGATCAGCGGTGCGGATTGCAACAGCAACCAGCGCACGGCAGGGTCTTCCTCCAGCCACGATTTCGAGAAGAAGCGCTGCGCACGGTATCCGGCTTTTTCATCCTGGATAGCCCCATAGCAGCGCGTGCCTTCCAATTGGGTCGGGCTGCCGATCAGCACGGTGTAGTCTGGCAGAAGTTTCTGGATAGCATCGTTATCGTCAACGTAACGGTCGTTATAAACCCAGAAATCCAGATCGCCGATTGTGCCGACATAACGTGCCAGATCGTTACCCTGGCCGAAAGCAATCGGCCCCAGCGCCAGATCTGCCGCATCACGCAGGCGGCGAATATCCAGCAGCTTTTCCACCTTCGGATCGGCTTTGAACACACGCCATGCCAGCGCATCCATAATCACGGTGCGACCCACCGCGCCGGATTTTTCCTGAATGCGGGCAACCCAGTCTTCGAGATTGTCCAGCGCATTCACGCCAGCTTCACCCCAGCGGCTGCCTCCTGCCAGTCCCACCGTCAGGGACGGATCACGCTGGAAGTCCACAACCACGGTCGGATATTCATCGCCCGTGACGGTGATGCGTCCCGTGCGCAGGGCTTCGGAAGCCATGACTTCCTCGCGGCGGGTCAGGTTTTCCAGCTGCTTGGACAGGGTGCGGTTGATATTGGCTTCCAGGCGTTGCTGCGGTGACAGCGTACCGCCGATTTTCTCGCCAATCGAACGCTTGAACGGACGATTGGGGTCAAAACGGCGTTTGTCCTTTGCATAGGCGGGCTTGAAGCTCTTGGTGGTGAAACCTTCGTCATCCACGACTTTACCAGCCACCAGCGGCGAAACGAACGGTGTCAGCTTCGGCTTGGATTTGTCGATGTCGAAGTGGATTTCTTCGGAATCCTCGGTTTGTTCCTGACCAAAGAACACGTCGAGCAGGAAGGAGCTGGGACGCTCCAGCTTTTCCACGACCTTGGTCAGGACGTGGGTGTTGAAAATGTCGATAGACATGGGCTTTCTCCTTTTTGAAAGATCGGGTTATTTTTGGTTGCGGCGCAGATAGACGTTCTTTGCCCGCAGCGCGATGCGCACGCTGTCGAGCGTGTGACCCGCGCCCAGGACGAGAGCGTTTTCGTTGAATTCGCCGCTGAAATAGACGACAGCCTGCACATCGTTGTCGGCGGCGTTGGCGCGTTCAGCCAGAATGGCATCCGGCGTTTGAGAACCGTCGGCACTGGCCGAAGCACTCAATTTGAATTTGCCATTGGCCGTGATGCGGCCAAGAACAGCGCCTTTGGCCAGATCGGCTCCTGCGGCAATCGTCACCACGCGCTCAACGCGCGGGTATTCACCTGCCAGCAGATTGTCAGGGGTGTATTCGCCCTGATCTTTAAAACCTTCAGCTCGTGTCATGGTTTTCTCCTTGTGTTGCGGGGTTAAACGGCGGCGGCGATGCGGCTGGCGACCGCATCGACATCGTTGACGGCATCATCGCTGGCGGGCGTGATGGCGGGGTTGGGCATGGAAGACATGACCTTTTCAAAAGAGGTCGTTGCCTTCGGTTCTTCGACAGGGGCGCAGGCCAGAAGCTGTCGGGCTTCTACGGCGTGAATGTCGGTATTCAGCGCCATTTCCTTTGCGAGCTTTTCGCGGCCTTTAGCCTCTTCGCTGCAAAGAATGTCGTTCAACCGCGTTTTCTCTGCGGATGCGCCCTCGCGCATCAGCGTGGCCACGAGGTCGGGGTGGTCTTTTTTCAAGGTTTCGATATCCATCGGCTTTTTCTCCTGTGTTGATGGGGGTTGGTTTTGGGCATTAAAAAAGCCCTCTGTGCGAGGGCTTTTCTGTGGGGAAGAAAGTTCGGCTATCAGTCCTTCAAGGCTGCCGACCCTGTCGGCCAGACCGGCGCTGACAGCCTTCGCGCCGATCATAACATCGCCACCGCCATAATGGTTCTGCACGTTTTCGGCGGACACATTGCGGTTGCGAGCGATGGTTTCGATAAAGACATCCGCCATGCTATCGATGCGGGTTTGCAAACGGCTGCGGCCATCATCCGTGGTGGGATCAAGGCGCTTGTGCGGACTTTGCGAGGAAACGATTTCCACGGCTTCCGCCGATTTTCCCGATTTTCCTTGATACATGCCGACCACGCCGATTGATCCCAGCGCCGAGGTTTCGGACACTACGATCTCGTCAGCGGCGGAAGCGATCCAGTACGCACCGGATGCGGCATCGCCAGAGGCATACGCCACGACAGGCTTCTTGCCACGCGCGGCAAAGACCATGTTGGACAATTCCGACACGCCGTTCACTTCGCCGCCTGGGGAGTCGATATCAAGGATGATGCCCTTGATCTGCGGATTTTCCAGCGCGGCGGTGAAATCACGGGCGATCAGCTCGTAACTGGACGCACCGCTGATCATCGTGAATAGGTTGGCATAGCGGAATAGCGGCCCTGTGACTGGAATGACTGCCACACCGTCGCGTTCCATCACGCTGTAGGTGTTTTGCAGATTGCGGCCAAGTTTGGCAGCCACCGCCTGCGGGCTTTCGTTTTCCCGCGCAGCGATTTCCAAAATCGTATGCAGCGCCGTTTCCGTGATCGCCCACGGCTCACCGGCGATGCGGTTCCAAATTCTCATCATTTTCCTCCTGATTTTGTACAATAAAAAAGCCGCCCGAAGGCGGCCTGTATTTAGTTTCGTTGATTGAGTTACTTGCTTAACTCTTTGATGAAGTTTTCCGAGATCTGTACGACCGTATTCCAGTCGGCGATAATCTGAGCATGGAAAACTGCCTGCGGTGAGTTCTCCCCGAAAGAATGGGTCATCCAGGGGACGAATTTTCCAAGCGTTTCGATTTCATCCGTAAGGCGTTCATACTCATCAAACTGGTGTTTCTTCAATGCTTCTGTGCGCAAAACTTCAAGCTCCCGTTCTCTTTTTACTTCCTCTTCATTGGAAACATATGGCGGGACATACAGCGGAATTCTGTGCGCCAGCGCATGGCGGAAATTTTCAACATGGCCGAACCATTTATCCAGCGTCTTCAGATAATCCTGAAACTCTGGTGAAAACGTATCCCGAACGGCACTGTATTTCTCCGCAAAGCCGATTTCACCGTTGGCCAGAGGGTTTCCTTTTTTATTCAGAATCCCTTTTTCCTTCACCCACACCCATGCGAGGTTATCCAATGAGCCATAAACATTCAGAACGAAGGCTTGCAGATTGATCGCAAGATCGCTCAATTCTTCGGATGAAGGCTTTCGGTCAATATCCGGCGGGCAAATCCGATAGATGTTGTCGATGCAGCGCTTCATGGTCTTGATGCGACGGACAAAGCCGTGCATCGCAAACTCTGCGGCCTCTTTTTGCTTATATGAGCGCGTTACAAATGCCAGCAGAAGGCTCTGATATTTGTCCTCGATCTCAGCATATGCATCTTCGAGCTTCTTAATGTTTTCTTCCGAAAAATACATCTTTTACTCTTTATCGTCGTTATCAGATTCGTTTGGATCAGTCGTTGTCAGTATACTATTAACATCATTGACCGAAAGCCCCAGTTCCATGATCTTTGCTTTTTCACGGGCAAGCTGTTCGAGGACTTCTTCCCAATCCAGCCCTTGCGCAGCGCATTCATCCTCCAGCGTAGACAGGCCGATCTGCATACGGAGCTGGGCGGCTTTCGCTTCTTTGACAGGATCAACCCAGCCACGGCCAGGGCCAATCCATTTGCAACGCGTCCATGCCGCGCGGCGCTCATAAAAATCAGGGGCATCCACGATACCCCGATTGATTGCTTCTTCCAGCCACAGCTCGTACACGGGCCTGGCCCAATAGGTCGCCATCCATTGGCGGCGGGCGTTGAAATACCGCCACGCCTCCAGCAATGCTGCCCGTGCGCTGGAATAATTTGTTTTGCTGAAATCCTTCATCAGCAATTCGAACGGAATATTCAAACCAGCGCCGATGTGGCGCAGGACGTTCTCGACAAACTGGCCGTAACCGCTGTTCGGGCGGCTTGGCGTGAACGGCGCGACCTTGTCGCCTGGGAACACGGGGATGATGGAACCGCCCTGCAGGCGAATATCCCATTCATTCCGCGCAGCCAGATAATCGTCCACCGACCCGCCGAACATCTCGCCGATGGCCTCACCATCCAGCGGGGTTTCGATAAAGGCAGCGATCATGGCGTTGACCACGGCGGCCTGCAGCTCCGAACGCTCGTAATGGTCGAGCATTTTGAACATCGGCATGATCGAAGTCAGCAGCGGCTTGCCACGGTGCTGACCTGTGCGTTCCTTGTCATGAATATGCAGGACACGCTGACGGCCAAACGCCGTCCGCGCGGGGATGCGCTCCCAATCCTGCGCATCAAGGCCAAAGCCCATATAGACATCGCCAGGATGGTTTTTGCGGAGATGGTACGCTACCGCGGCCCCGTACATATCGATCTCAATGCCGGAACGCATAGTTTTGCTGTCCTGCCGCCCTGCAGGGTTGGAAAGCCGATCAGCTTCCACCAATTGCATGGTTGTGGCATAGCGTGTGCCGCGCTCTTCCAGCCACAATGGCAACGCCAATGCTTCGCCGTTCACGATACTGGAACGGAACACCAGCGCCGTCATGCCCGCAAATGTCAGCGCATTGGCCGCATCGCATTCCGTGCTTTCCGCCCACGAACGCCATTCGGTTTCAACCTGTCGCGCCCATTCATCAGCCCATTCCTTGGTTTTCCCCAAGGCACGGTAATCGGGAATAGCTGCTAGGCGCAGGCCTGTGCCGATAACATTGTCGACCAGCGTTTGAATTGCGCCAGATGCCACGCCGTGGTTGCGGGTCAGGTCACGCGACCGTGATACCAGCGTCGGCAATTCAGACAGCAAATCGCTATCAGCCGATCCCAGCAAAGGCATCCAGCTTGCAAGCTCGCGCGTGCGTAAAGATGCAGCACGGTGCGCCGTATCGCTCACACGCATGCGGGGCGCAGCCTTGAGGGGCTGGCCAGAGGAGTCCAGTAATTGCACCATGATTTTGCCTTAGAAACTTGTCCGAATGATTCCACGGCGGGCTGTGCCGCTGCGTTTTGCGATTTCTATTTGAAGATCGTGGATGTATTTTTCCAGCGCTTCGACGTTGCCTGCCGTATAGGTCGTGCTGCCATAGCCGTGCAGGCTGACCGATACTTCCTGCGTGCCGGTCAAAAGGCGATGCCGTGCCTCCTTGGCCTGCACCAGTCTGGTTTCAAGTTCGAGCAAGGTTTCTGTCATGGTTTTCCTCACAAATATGGGTCACTTGCCCGCACGGCTTTACGCTGTGGGACGGTGACCCGTTTTTTGGTTTGCGGTTTTGGCGGTTCGGCCTTGGCTTCTTCCGTCACGGGAATTTCCACCCCGCGTGTCGGAATTTCGGCTTCCACGCCCAGCGATTGTTCCAGACTGCGCCATTTGAATTCGCTCATCCGGTCGATACCGTAGATGGTGGCAGCGGCACGGGCGTACACGCGGCAGTCCAGGGCTTCGTTGTTGCGGCTGGGGTCTTTCTCCCAGGTCGCATGCGGAAAACCCTTCACAATGCGGATGACGCGGCGCTCCGCCGTCAGCTGCTTGAAATACTCCTCGCCATATTGCGGGAAGTGGCAGCTCCCAGGCGGGAACACCGAGCCGTCCGCAATTTCGCGGTCGGTCGGCCATTCCAGCTTGAGCCAACGGTAAAGCTCCATCTTTGCCACGGGGCCGGATACATTCCAGACCCGTAAACCACGGCGTTTCCCGCCCGTGTCGGCCTTCGACACGCTCAGGATCAGCGCCGTTTCGGCATCGCGGCCTTTGACGGCCACGACCGTGCGCGGTTGACTGGCGCGTGCGCCGTTACCGCCCCAGACGGCCTGAGGATGGTTGCGCACGAAGCCGTAAACGTCCTGCGTGGCATAACCGCTGTCCACCGCCATTACCCGCACGGGCATGGTGTGACCTGTGGCATGCGGCCAGTCGCGCTGTAGAACCTCTTCGTCCAGCCGTTTCCAGATCTCCGGTCGCGCGGTGTCGCCATCGAGAATGACGTAATCTACCGACCAGTTTTCCTTGTTGCGGCCCCAGGCAACGATCTCGCATTCGAGGCGGTCTTTCTGAACGTCGACACCCGCCGTCAGGAACAGGCCGCCCATCGGGACAACACCCTGCGCATAGGTTTGTCGGCGTTCATACAAACGCTGCCATTCCGGCGCATCGGAGGATTCCTCGTAAGGCTCGCCCAGCACGGTGTTGACGAAACCCTTCATCAGATCAGGGTTGCGCTTGGCATCTTCGAACATGGCTGCCGCATCGCCCCACGAAAACCAGCCAATTGGGCTGTAGAGGGACGACAGGTGATAGCCCACCGTTCCATCCGTGGTTTCCGCCGTTGCTCGCCATTCACCCCGCGCCAGCATCGCTGTCTTGTGGTGTTCGGCAATCAGGCAGCCGCAGCTCTCGCAAACATACTCGGCCTTTTGCGGCTCATTTTCCGGCCAGCGCAGTTGTGTAAACCGCAGCGGCTGGAAATGGTCGCATTCAGGGCAAGGCACATGGAAGAACCGCTGGTCGCTTTTCTCGAATTCGCGTTGAACACGGGATAAGCCCTTAACGGTAGGTGTGCTGACCATGAATATCTTTCTGCGGCGCTTAAACGTAGCCGACCGACGCTCTGCCAGCAGGATCGGATCACCTTCGCCATCAACGTCCCCTGGGTACGCATCGATTTCGTCCATAAACAGGTAGCGGGCAGGCATCGAGCGCAGACCCACGGCGGAATTCGCACCTGTCATGATGAGCAAGCCACCAAGGAAATCCTTGCTCAAGATCGTGTTGCCGCTGTCGCGTTCTCGTGCAGGGCGCACTTTCTCGCGCAATTCCGGCACATCGTTCAAAAGCGGATCGATACGCTGTTTAGAATGGCGTTTGGCCAGCTCCACCGTTGGCGCAACGGCCATCATCGGCCCTGGCGCTGCATGGATGACGTAACCGATCCAGTTGTTGCCGCATTCTGTTCCGCCGACCTGCGATCCCTTCATGAACACGATGCGCTGCACCGGAGAGGACGGCGCAAGATGATCCATGATGTCGCGCAAGTACGGCGTGCGGGCGGTGCGCCAGCGTCCTGGCTCGGCAGCCGATTTCGGAGAAAGAAGGCGGTATTTATCTGCCCATTCCGATACCAGAAGGTACGGGTCGGGTTTGACGGCCTGCTGCCAGATATTTTCGATTTCTAGACTATCATATCCTCCTTCATTCGATATCGAGTTTGGCATCCCCAAGTTCATCCAGATGCTCCCGCACATAGCGTTCCAGGGTCATGTGCAAGACATGCTCGTCCACCTGCAGCTCGGCGGCGATTTGCGCGGACACGCGTGCTGGCCAGTTTGCCCATGCGTCCCTGAATTGCCGCCCCAGGCGGAACACCTGTGCTTTCACCATGTCCTTGTTGATTAATTGTCCTTTTTTCTCCTGCAGGCGTTGCCGCGCGAG
>CAACXI010000013.1_pt1 | contig 53464 bp, 50 predicted proteins | sample 2275891 | NCBI WGS metagenome assembly CAACXI01 (sample SAMEA5312484, study PRJEB27640) | indoor metagenome | biome: indoor environment; feature: controlled; material: polymer antistatic dissipative epoxy resin | place: Italy | collected 2014-05-27 | reverse complement strand
GGTCTGTATGTGAATACGGAAGGCCGTGTGCAACAGGCAAAACAAGCCGTCTGGGCACCCGGTGAAGCGCGTGAAGACTGGAAAATCCTGCGCGCCTTATCAGGACATCTGGGCCGGACCTTGCCGTATGATGATATTGTGGCCCTGCGTGGACGGATTATCCGTGACTGGCCGCATCTGGGTCAGCTGGATGTGCTGGTCCCATCAAAATGGTCAGCCTTTGGCGGAACGGACAAGGCGGATGCGCAGGTTAAATTTGCCCTGCCGGTCAGCAATTTCTATTTAACCAATGTGATCGCTCGCGCTTCGCTGACAATGGCAAAATGTGCTGAACAATTGTCACCGCAAGCGGAAAGCCATCTGGAGGCGGCAGAATAATGTGCTTTAAAACAGAATTCGCTAAAGTCGCCGGTATATTGGGGTTGGCCACCTTGATGAGCGTCAGTGCAGGCAACGCCATGGCCCAGCGCGGTGGAAACGATCATCATCGTCAGGGGCCGCGTTACGACCAGCGCCATGACCGGAATGACCGTTACGATCATTATAACCGCCGCGATCACCGTCATGATTTTAACCGTCATAACCAGCGTCCGGCGCCACGTCCATATTACTACCGTCCGGCTCCGCCGCCCGTTTGTGTTCCGGTTGAATCCTATAATTACCGCTGGAACCGGTATGAATGGAATCTTGTCTGCGCACCGCGCACCTATCGCTAAGGTATTAAAAGAATGATGACGATACAGGAAATGTTGAACAGCCCGCTTTGGACCGATTACGGTTGGCCCGGCCTTATCATGCTGGGTCAGATTGGCGCCATGATGGGCGTGGTTATTCTGGCCGTGGCTTATCTGACCTATGCGGAACGAAAAGTTCTGGGCGCGATGCAACGCCGTCAGGGACCAATGACGGTTGGGCCTTTCGGCCTGCTGCAACCGATTGCCGATGGCGTCAAGCTGCTGTCCAAGGAAACGATTATCCCATCACAGGCGAACAAGCCTGTCTTTATCCTTGCGCCGATTATGCTGTTCACGCTGGCTTTGGTCGCGTGGGCGGTGATCCCGGTCAATTATAAATGGGTGATTGCCGATATTAATGTTGGTGTCTTGTATCTGTTTGCGATTTCGTCGATGGGTGTTTACGGGATCATCATGGCCGGTTGGGCATCGAACTCGAAATACGCTTTCCTCGGCGCGATGCGTTCCGCATCCCAGATGGTGTCGTACGAAGTGTCGATGGGGCTGGTCATTGTTACTGTTCTGCTTTGTGTTGGTTCTTTGAACCTGACCGATGTTGTCATGGCGGACCGCCCATTCTGGGTTCAGTTGTTACTGTTGCCGATGCTGGTTGTGTTCCTTGTGTCCATTCTGGCGGAAACGAACCGCGCGCCATTCGATCTTCCGGAAGGGGAATCGGAATTATCCGGCGGGTTCATGGTTGAATATTCGGCCATGGCGTTTGCCCTGTTCTTCCTTGGCGAATATGCCAACATGATTTTGATGGCGGCGATGACCACTGTCCTGTTTCTTGGGGGCTGGTTGCCACCATTCGGCATTACGGCGTTGGCTGTTGTGCCGGGTGCAATCTGGTTCGCGCTGAAAGTCTGCCTGGTCCTGTTCTACTTCATCTGGGCCCGTGCGACCTTCCCACGCTACCGTTACGATCAGTTGATGCGTCTGGGCTGGAAAGTGTTCTTGCCGTTCAGCCTGTTGTGGGTTGTCGTCGTTGCAGGCGTCCTGCTGTCCTTCAATGCTTTGCCACAATAGGAATTTGTAAAAATGGCACTTGATAATATTGCGCGTTCATTTCTGCTGACAGAGATCGTCAAGGGCATGGCCCTGACCTTCAAATATATGTTCAAGCCGCGTGTAACGATTAACTATCCGAACGAGAAGGGGCCAATCAGCCCGCGTTTTCGGGGTGAGCACGCTCTGCGCCGCTACCCGAACGGGGAAGAACGCTGCATTGCCTGTAAACTGTGTGAAGCGATCTGCCCGGCATTGGCGATTACAATTGAGGCTGAGCCACGCGAAGATGGTTCACGCCGCACAACCCGTTACGATATCGACATGACCAAATGCATTTATTGCGGACTGTGTCAGGAAGCGTGCCCAGTGGACGCAATTGTTGAAGGCCCGAATTTTGAATTTTCGGTCGAAACACGGGAAGAGCTTTTCTACAATAAAGACAAATTGCTTGCCAATGGCGACCGTTGGGAAGCCCAGCTGGCTGCCAACCTTGCTAAGGATGCGCCATATCGCTGAGTATGATCGGCGGTTATCGTCAGATATAAAAATCCCGGCCAGTGAGCCGGGATTTTTTATTCTTAAAAAGCTTGTAGCAATTAGTAACCGTTACTGCCCGGGCCATTTTTTACCCATTGCATCGGGATATGGTAGTAAAGGCTGAGGGCTTCGGAGCCGGGGTTCTCATCGCCGATATCCAGATTTGAGATATGGCTGAGCGCGGCGGAAACGCGGCTTTGGTTTTCAAACTGGTAACCCAGTTCAATCTGGCTGCGGAATTCAATGGCACTGCCCAGATCCTTACCGCCGCCTTCGGCATAAAGCCCTGCGCCAACGCTTGGGGTCAGGAACCATTGATTACCCATATTGTAGTCGTAGAGGAAACCAGCCGCACCGTAGAGGGAGCCATCGCTGGTCACTTCAGCACCAATCCAGGGGCGCAGTTCCCATATTATAGATGTGCCAGGGCGGTATTCCATGCGGAAATCAACCGCACTGTCATCACCGTCAAAAACATCGGCATAGCCCAGACCCAGCGATAAACGGTCGATATCATCGGCCTTGGCAGGGGTGGAGGCATGGGAAAAGGCAGTGAGCAGAAGGCCCAAAGCGGCAAATTGCACGATTTTCACGGCATTAATCCTTTTTATAATTGAGAACAGGCAGAACAAAGAGGTGTGGATCAAGAGCCAGGGACGACTCGGAAAATAATCCATAATGTATTTTCGCCGATCATGCCAAAAAATCAACTCATTTATTCTGATTTATTCGGGGGTTAACGGAATCTGGTGCTTGCGGAAGGGGCGCAGTCATATTAGAAAAAGGCGGTACTTATAAGGACTCATTCCATGCTGGAAACAATCGCCTTTTATCTTTTTGCCACGATCCTGCTGCTTAGCGGCCTGCGCGTCATTACTGCGCGGAACCCTGTGCATTCGGTTCTGTTCCTGATTTTGGCTTTCTTTAATGCTGCCGGGCTTTTCGTTTTGCTGGGTGCGGAATTTGTCGCGATGATTTTGGTCATCGTTTATGTCGGCGCGGTGGCGGTGTTGTTCCTGTTCGTTGTCATGATGCTGGACATTAATTTTGTGGAGATGCGCAAAGGCGCTTCGCAATATATGCCATTGGGTGTCGTGCTGGGCGGCATTCTGCTTGCTGAACTGATCGTGCTTTATAGCGGCTGGAAATTCGCACCGCAAAGCGCACAAAATCTGGCGTCGCCAACACCTGAAATTGCCAATGTTGAAAACACCAAGGCGATTGGCGCAATTCTTTATACTGATTATGCGTTTATCTTTCAGGTGTCTGGCTTGATCCTTTTGGTTGCGATGATCGGGGCGATTGTCCTGACCCATCGTGTTCGTCCGGGCGTGCGCCATCAAAAGATTGCCGATCAGGTGAACCGCAAGGTTTCTGATGCGCTTGATATTCAATCGATTAAACCGGGTTCGGGGGCATAAAATGTTGGATATTGGCCTTATGCACTATCTGTCCCTGGCGGCCGTGTTATTTACGCTGGGCGTTTTTGGCATTTTCCTGAACCGGAAAAACGTCATCATTATTCTGATGTCCATCGAATTGATGTTGTTATCGGTCAATATTAACTTCGTTGCATTTTCCAGCGAGCTTGGTGATCTGACCGGGCAAATTTTCACGCTGTTCGTTTTGACCGTCGCGGCCGCCGAAGCCGCAATCGGCCTTGCAATTCTTGTCGTCTTCTTCCGCAATAAAGGGTCTATTGCGGTCGACGATATTTCAACACTTAAAGGGTAACACCGGTATGGAACTCGTCGCCGTATTCGCCCCGCTGGCTGGCTTTCTGATTGCGTTTCTGTTTGGAAAACAGATCGGTGCAAAGGGGGCGCAATTTGTCACCTGTACCGGTTTAATTCTGGCAGCGATGGCCTCTATCGGCCTTTTCTATGACGTGATTATCCAAAGCTCTCCGCGCATTGTTCACCTTGCAACATGGATCGCCGCCGGTGATTTTGAAGTGCTGTGGCAACTGCGCATCGACCAGCTGACCGTGATCATGATGTGCGTCATTAACATCGTGTCGGCTTGTGTCCATGTTTATTCGGTCGGATATATGAGCCATGATCCGGCCCGCGCGCGTTTCATGTCTTATTTGTCGCTATTTACCTTTGCCATGCTGATGCTGGTAACGGCGGATAATATGTTGCAACTGTTCTTTGGCTGGGAAGGCGTTGGTCTGGCGTCTTATTTGCTGATCGGTTTCTGGAACGAAAAACCTTCGGCAAATGCCGCGGCGATGAAGGCTTTTGTCGTCAACCGGATTGGCGATTTTGGGTTGTTGCTGGCGATCTTCACAACCTTTGTTGTGTTCGGCACGGTAACGTTTGATGCCATCTTTATGATGGCCCCGGACAAGATTGCCGAAACCTTTAATTTCTTTGGGTTTGAAATTCATGCCCTGACGCTGATCTGCCTGATGCTGTTTGTTGGCGCGGTTGGTAAATCGGCACAGCTGGGCCTGCATACTTGGCTGCCTGACGCGATGGAGGGGCCAACCCCGGTTTCCGCCCTGATTCACGCGGCAACGATGGTGACGGCTGGCGTATTCCTGATCTGCCGCTTCTCGCCCGTATTTGAATATGCACCGTTTGCACGGGAAATCGTTTGTATCCTTGGGGCAACAACCGCGTTGGTCGCTGCGACCATCGGCCTGACCCAATTTGATATCAAGCGCGTGATTGCGTATTCTACGATGTCACAGCTGGGCTATATGTTCTTTGCCCTTGGTGTTTCCGCTTACAGTGCGGCCCTGTTCCATTTGATGACGCACGCGTTTTTCAAGGCGTTACTGTTCCTTGGGGCCGGTTCGGTCATTCACGCGATGTCGAATGAACAGGATATGCGCCGCATGGGCGGTATCTGGAAACTGATCCCGACAACCTATGTTTTGATGTGGGTTGGTTCGTTGGCCCTGGCCGGGATGCCGTTCTTTGCCGGGTATTATTCCAAGGATTTGATTTTGGAAGCGGCCTTTGCGTCGGGTTCATGGTTCGGACGCATGGCGTTCTGGATGGGTCTGGCAGCGGCGTTGATGACGGCATTCTATAGCTGGCGTTTGATCCTGATGACATTCCACGGCAAGCCGCGCGCATCGGCGGAAACGATGGCCCATGTTCATGAATCACCAAATGTTATGCTGATCCCGCTGGCGGTTCTGGCCGCCGGGGCGATTATGGCCGGGTCGATGTTCTATGGCGCGTTCGCGAATTCCGCGACCTCTGCCGGGCATACGCAGGATATCAAGCATATCGGCGATATGGTCAGCATCTGGGACAAGGATTATATGCTTGGGAACAGTATTAAAGTTCTTCCCGAAAATGACACCGTGGTCGCCGCGCACCATGTACCGCAATGGGTCAAGTTGGCCCCGATTGTGGCGGGTGGTCTGGGGATCGCGTTTGCATTCTTTGTTTATATGTTCCGCGAAGGTCTGGCCGAAAAAATTGCCCGGACATTCAAACCCCTCCATACGCTGTTCTATAACAAATGGTACTTTGACGAGATCTACCAGTTCCTGTTTGTCAAACCGTCCTTTGTCATTGGAAAACTGTTCTGGAGCGGGGATAAGAAAGTTGTCGATGGGTTGGGGCCGGATGGCGTCAGCACTGTATCGCGTCTGTTCTCTGGCTCGCTCAGCCGTTTCCAGACCGGGTTTATGTTCCACTACGCTTTTGTCATGATGATTGGGCTGATCGGTCTGGTGTCATGGTTTATCTACCGGACCATGGGGTCATAAAATATGCTTGAATATCCAATCCTGTCTTTGATGACCTTTTTGCCCTTGCTGGGGGCATTGTTTATCCTGACCGTGCGCGGTAACCCGGAAAAGGTTGCCAAGAACGCGAAATTTGTCGCGATGTATACCAGCCTGTTCGTGCTGGCGCTGTCGGCGTTGATGCTGAAAAATTTCGATGGTGATTCCGGCGACTTCCAGTTCGTTGAAAAATTTGAATGGTTCCCAAGTCTTGGGATTTCATACCAGATGGGCGTTGACGGGATTTCGGTTTTCTTTGTCGCCTTGTCTGCCTTCCTGACCCCGATCTGCATTCTGGCCAGCTGGGATTCCGTGAAAATCCGCGTCAAGGAATACATGGTTGCGTTCCTTGTGCTGGAAAGCTTTATGATCGGCACGTTCTGCGCCCTTGATACTGTTTTATTCTATATCTTCTTTGAAGCCGTGCTGATCCCGATGTTCCTGATTATCGGGATCTGGGGTGGTCCGCGCCGGGTTTATGCCTCGTTTAAATTCTTCCTGTATACGTTGCTGGGGTCAGTTTTAATGCTTGCCGCTTTGCTGACGTTGTATTTCCATGCCGGGACGACGGATATTGTGACGTTGATCGAAAATCCGGTTGCGCGGAATTTGCAGTTCTGGTTGTTCATTGCATTCTTTGCCAGCTTTGCCGTCAAAATGCCGATGTGGCCGGTTCATACCTGGTTGCCGGATGCACACGTCGAAGCCCCAACGGCGGGTTCGGTCATTCTGGCTGGTGTTTTGTTGAAAATGGGCGGGTATGGTTTCCTGCGTTTTTCAATTCCAATGCTACCCGAAGCGGCTGAATATTTTGCGCCGATGATTTACTGGATGTCGATTGCGGCGATTATCATTACGTCCCTGATTGCGTTGGTGCAGGAAGACATGAAAAAGCTGATTGCTTATTCATCTGTCGCGCATATGGGTTTTGTGACGCTGGGGATTTTTACTCTGACGGCACAGGGCGTGCAGGGCGGGTTGTTCCAGATGATCAGTCACGGGGTTATTTCCGGCGCCTTGTTCCTGTGTGTTGGCGTGGTTTATGACCGTCTTCATACGCGCGAAATCAGCCGTTATGGCGGGATCGTCCGCAATATGCCGATTTATGCAACGCTGTTTATGCTGTTTATGCTGGGGTCGGTCGGTCTGCCGGGAACGTCCGGGTTTGTCGGGGAGTTTCTGGTTTTGCTGGGCGCTTACCGGGTTGATCCCATCGTTGCCGTTTTTGCGTCAACCGGGGTTGTTCTGGGCGCGGCCTATATGCTGCTGTTGTACCGCCGCGTTGTGTTCGGTCCGCAGCTGAACGATGACGCAAGCGCAATGCCGGATCTGACCTGGAAAGAAAAGGTCAATTTCATCCCGTTGGCGATCCTTGTTCTGTGGTTGGGCGTGATGCCGAATATCGTCATGGATAAAACCGCACCCGCCGTGGACAAGTTGATTGCCCAATATCAGGCGGGCCTTAACATTGGCGAAGCCGCTGTAATTCAGGAGTCTGTTGGAAATGAATGACGCTGTCTGGAGCTGGGCTTCCTTAACGCCTTTGATGCCGGAAATTTTTCTGGCCGTGTCCGGATTGTTTTTGCTGGTCCTTGGCGCGTGCCAAAAAGGTGACGGGCTGAAACTGATCAGCGGGCTGGTCCTGCTGGCCTTTGCCGTGACGTTGGGCTTGGTGCTGCGCGCCGACTGGACGCCGATATCGGTCATGTCCGGGCATTTCCTGATGGATGGGTTTGCCGCCTATCTTAAGATTTTGATTTTGGCGGGGCTTGGTGTTTCGCTTTTGCTGTCGCTGCGTTACCTGAAACAGGAAAACATGGCACGGTTTGAATATCCGGTTCTGGTCTTGCTGGCCGGGCTAGGCATGATGATTATGGTGTCGGCGAATAGCTTTCTGGCGCTATATGTCGGTCTGGAATTGCAATCGCTGAGCCTGTATGTGCTGGCCGCGATCCGCCGCAATAACGCCAAATCATCCGAAGCCGGTTTGAAATATTTCGTTCTGGGTGCGTTGGCATCGGGGATGTTGCTGTTCGGCATTTCGCTGATTTACGGCTATGTCGGTTCCATCGGGTTTGAAGCAGTCGGCGATACGCTGGCGGCGGCCAAGCTTGAAGGTACATTGATGCCGGGCGCTTTGATCGGCATGGTTTTTGTTTTGGTCGCAATCGCGTTCAAGGCTTCGGCGGTTCCGTTCCATATGTGGACGCCCGATGTTTATGAAGGCGCACCAACGGCCGTAACGGCGCTGTTCGCCATCGTTCCAAAAGTGGCTGCCGTGGGATTGTTACTGCGCGTTCTGTTTGACCCATTTGCCGCGTTGATGGTGGATTGGCAACAGATCATTTGGGTCCTGTCTGCCGCATCGATGGCGTTGGGCGGGTTTGCCGGGATTGTTCAGAACAATATCAAACGCCTGATCGCGTACAGCTCTATCGGCAATATCGGTTTTGCGCTGGTGGGCGTGGTGGCCGGGACGGCGGATGGTGTTGGTGCAACCTTGCTGTATATGACGATTTATATGGTCATGACGGCGGGGACGTTCGGCATCATTATGATGATGCGCCGGAATAATGTCGCGGTTGATAAAATCACTGATTTATCCGGCCTATCCAAAACGCATCCGGCAATGGCTTATGCCATGGCAGCTTTAATGTTCTCCATGTCGGGGATTCCGCCACTGGCCGGGTTCTTCAGCAAGCTGGTTGTATTCCAGGCTGCGATTGCAGGTGAGTTTTATGTTCTGGCTGTTCTGGGGCTCGTGACTTCCGTCTTGGCGGCGTACTACTACTTACGCATTATCAAGGTTATGTTCTTTGATGATGTCATTGAACCGCTGGACCGGGAACCATCGCTGCTGCGTAATCTGGTGATTACTGCCAGCATCGTGTTCATTGTCGGGTTTGTTGTCATGCCAAACTATCTGATGACAACCAGCAATCAGGCTGCTTCCGTCCTTCTTCCTGCCAATGAGTGACATTGACTGGAAGATTGAATTATCCAACAGCCTGCCGTCAACGCAGGATGTTGCGGTCGGCCTTGCCAATGATGGCGCCCCGGAAGGGACAGTCATCCAGTCGATGATTCAGACCGGTGGGCGCGGGCGCCAGGGAAATGAATGGATTTCCCCGATGGGCAATCTGTATATGTCCTTTATCCTGCGTCCAATGTGTACGCCAGATCTGGCGGGACAGATTTCCTTTGTCATTGGTCTGGCGTTATCGGCGGCCATGGACCCGTATGTGACGGATGATCACAAGAAAACCTTGAAATGGCCGAATGATATTTTAATCGATGGTCAAAAATGCGCCGGGATTTTGCTGGAAAGCAGCCTGACATCTGGTGGGGTTGTTGAATCGCTGGTTGTTGGCATGGGGGTGAATATTCACGCCGCGCCCGAAGACCGCATTGGTTTACAGCAAGTTGCGGGGGACAAGCGCCTTGCCGTTCACCGTTTCCGCGACGAAGTTCTGGCCCATGTTGCTAGTTATTATGAAGGTTGGAAATCCGCCGGGTTTGAACCCGTGCGCCGCGACTGGCTGAAGCAGGGGCATGGTTTAAACCACAAAATCTCCGCCCGCCTGCCGGACCGCACGTTAAAGGGGATTTTCAGGGATATCGATTCTTCCGGGGCGTTGCTGCTGGAAGATAATGAAGGAAAAATCATTGCCGTTCGCGCCGGGGAAGTCTATTTTGGCGCTTAAAGTTTAAGGAACACCATGTCATCAAAACCATCAAAATTTTCCATTGATCCCGATGCCCTGCATTTTATCCCACTGGGTGGCAGCGAACAATTCGGCGTCAATCTGAACGCGTACAGCATCAAAGATAAATGGCTGGCGATTGATTGCGGGATCGGCTTTGCCGGGCACCGTTTTCCGGGGATTGATATTCTGCTCCCCGATCCAGCCTTTTTGGAAGAACGTGCCAAGGATTTGGTCGGGTTGATCGTCACCCATGCGCATGAAGATCATATCGGCGCGGTCCCATATTTGTGGAAACGTCTGAAATGCCCGATCTATTGTTCGGCCTTTACGGCGGAAATCATGAAAATGAAACTGGCTGACCAGCCGGGCAATGAACGCGCGAAAATCATTGTCGTGAATCCGGGTGACACGGTAAAGATGGGGCCGTTCTCGGTCCGCTTTATTCACGTTGCGCACTCCATTCCGAATGCGTTGGCCTGTGTCATTGAAACCGAAGGAGGAACGGTCGTTCATAGCGGTGACTGGAATCTTGACCCCAGCCCCGTCATTGATGTTATCACCGATGAAGCAGCGTTTAGAGCTGTCGGCGATAAGGGCGTTTTGGCCTATGTCGGCGATTCCACCAATTCCGAAGTGCCGGGCCGCACCGGGTCCGAAACGGATGTGGAGAAGGGACTCAGCGCGCTGTTCCCTGAAATCAAGGGGCGCATTGCCATTACATTGTTTGCCTCCAATATCGGGCGGGTGCGCAGCATTTGCCGTGCCGCGAAGGCATCGGGACGCAAGGTTGTTCTGATGGGGCGGTCCTTGCACCGCATGACCGGGGCCGCGCTTGAATGCGGATATCTGGATGATGTTCCTGTCTTTGTTGATGAACGTGATCTGGACCGTTTAAAAGATAGTGAAACGGTCATCCTGCTGACCGGATCTCAAGGTGAGGCGAATGCGCAGTTATCGCGCATCGCACGCGGCGAACATCCGTATGTCCGGTTTAACAAGGGCGATACGGTGATCTTTTCCGCGCGTCCTATTCCGGGCAATGAAGAAGAAATCAATGCGGTCAAAAATAACCTGTCCGCAACGGGCGTGAATATCATCAGCACTGGCGATACATCGCACACCATCCATGTGTCGGGTCACCCGTGTCAGGATGAAATCCTTGATATGCTGCGTTGGGTCCGTCCTACAATTGTCATTCCCGTTCACGGCGAACGTACCCAGTTGGAAGCACAGGCTCGTCTGGCCCGCCAGTTGAGCGTTCCATCAGTGGTCGTCCCCAGCAATGGTTCGGTCATTAAACTGACCGCGAATGGTGCCGAAGTCATCGATCATATTTCCACCAACCTGCTGGCGGTGGAGCCAAACCGGATTATTTCCGCCGGTCACCAGGCGATTTCCGCCCGCCGGAAGCTGCAATTCACAGGCGTAGTTCACATAACATTGGTTATTGATGATCGCGGCGTTCTGGCCGATGATGCCCAGATTACGACCATGGGTCTGATTGACCCGTCCAATCCCACAGAAGCCAAGTTTGAAGAAAACCTGGCGATTGAGGTTGAGGATGCGCTTGAGGATCTGGACAGAAACAAGGATGTTGGCGATGATGCCATTGCGGAGCAGGCGCGGGTTGCCGCCCGCCGCATGGTCAGTCAGGCTTTAGGACTGAAACCAAAGGTTTCGGTTCATATCGTCCGGGTTTAGCAACAGGTAAAAAGAGCAGAAAACGATGGGGTTGATCTCTGGAATTGTTGTCTATGTGTTGATCTGGTGGGTCGTCCTGTTTACAGTGCTTCCGTGGAAGAATCGACCGTCCAGAAACCCGCAGACGGGCAACGTCACCAGCGCCCCAAATAAACCAAACTTGGGGATCAAGTTCGTTGCCACCAGCGTTATATCCCTGTTTGTCTGGCTTGTTGTTTATCTTCTGATTGACCAAGGAATTATTGATTATCGCGCTATAGCGATGCAAATGATGCGAGAGGACCACGCGCAATGAAAACGACCCTGAATAAAGTTCTGATGACGGCTTCTTTCCTGACCCTCGTTGCTGTTGCAACACCGGCCATGGCGAACCCGTCTGTTTTATGTTCCGTGCGCGCGAATTATGACGCTGCAAGCGGTGATGCAAATTACAAACCCGGCGTTGACGCACAGGGTAAGGCCGTTGCGCCAGCTGATGTTGCTGCCCCGGCGATGAATATTCCGTCCAATCTCCGCATTCCGTTGAGCGTTGATCTGGCCCAGCGTTTGAACGAAGTTCTGCCCGAAGGCGCAAAACTGGAAGCTGAAATCGGCTTGGTTGAAGTGAAACAGGACGGTAAAGTTTTTATCAATGGCAAGGACCTGACCGGCCCGACCACGGCCATGTGCGATAACATCGAAAAACAAAAAGCGGCGGCGTTGAAAACCAAAGATGCACCGAAAGTGAAAAAACCAGCTGTGGCAAAAAAGCCGGTTGATCCTGTTGTTGCAGCCCCAATCGTTGATGCTCCGGCCATTGAATCCGCACCCGTAGCCCCGGTTGAACCACAAGTGTTGCAAACAACACCAGCACCGGCACCAGAGCCCGCACCTGTTGTTGCTCCTGAAGCGGCTGCTCCGGTTCCTGCTCCGGCGCCTGCACCAATTCCTGCATCTGAAACATTGTTGAATCCGCCGGCCTCTGCACCGGCATTCCCGGGTCAACAGCCAGCGCCAGATGCATTGGCTGCACCTGCGGGTGATGCCATTTTGTCCCCAACGGAAGGTGGCATGATGCCGCGTCCTCCGGTTGATCCACTGGCTGGCGCACCAATGCCAACCGATCCGGTTCCACCGGCACCGGCACCAATGAACAATGATGCCAATGGCGGTATGTTGTCCGGTGGGGCGCAATAACACTTTCCTGCAATAAAGGATACTCATCATGAGCAATGGACAGGCACAGGCGAAATCAGCGCCAAAGGCCAAGACGGCTGTTACACCCACCCGCGAAGAAAACTTCCCGGAATGGTTTCAGGGCGTCATCAAGGCTGCGGATCTTTCTGAAAATTCGCCTGTGCGTGGTTGCATGGTTATTAAACCCTATGGCTATGCGCTGTGGGAAAATATCCAGCGTGCGCTTGATGATAAAATCAAGGATGTGGGCGTTCAGAACGCTTACTTCCCCTTGCTTATTCCCTTGTCCTTCATCAGCCGCGAAGCTGAACATATTGACGGCTTTGCCAAGGAATGCGCTGTCGTTACCCATCATCGCCTTGAAAAAGGACCGAATGGCGGTTTGATTCCGGCGCCCGATGCGGAACTGGAAGAACCGTTTATTATTCGCCCGACATCGGAAACGATTATCGGGGATTCGATGGCGAAATGGGTCCAATCCTATCGTGATCTGCCCTTGTTGCTGAACCAATGGGCCAACGTCATGCGTTGGGAAATGCGTACACGGATGTTCCTGCGCACGTCTGAATTCCTGTGGCAGGAAGGGCATAATGCTTTTGCCACGGCAGAAGAAGCACATGATGATGCGATCAAGATGCTGGGTGTCTATAATTCCGTTTACGAAGATTTCTTTGCCATCGGTGGATTGCAGGGTGAAAAAACCGCGGATGAGCGTTTCCCCGGTGCGGATCACAGCTATACGATTGAAGCGATGATGCAGGATGGTAAATCCCTGCAAGCCTGTACCAGCCACAATCTGGGCCAGCATTTCGCCAAGTCCTTCAATATCCAGTATCAGGGCATGGACGGAAACACGCATCTTTGCCACACAACGTCATGGGGTTTTTCAACCCGTTCCATTGGCGGTTTGATCATGTCCCATGCCGATGATGATGGCATGGTGATGCCGCCAAAACTGGCGCCGCATCAGGTTTCGATTATTCCGATTATCCGTGATGAAGGCAGCGCGGTGATTGAACATTGCCAGAAACTGGCGGCACAATTAAAGGCTAAGGGCATTCGCGCTCACCTTGATGTGACCGATGCGCGTTCGTCCGACAAAATGTGGTCGGCGATTAAAAAGGGCATTCCGCTGCGCGTTGAAATTGGTCAGCGTGAAATGGATGCAGGTCAATTGACCTATACCCGCCGCGATCTGGGTAAGGAATCCAAAGCGACGGTTGGTACGGAAGAATTCGTTGGCACCGTGCAGTCTGTTCTGGACACGATGCAGGCCGATATGTTGAAACGCAACCGCGACTTTACCCGTGCCAATATCCACGATGTTAAAACGCTGGCCGATGTTGGTGCGTTTTATAAGGGTGGCGGTGTCGGGTTCTGCCGCGTGGATGCTGATCTGACGTCAACTGATGCTGATGGTTTCAAAGCTTTGAAATCGGATCATTCCTTGTCGCAGCGCTGTGTCCCGTTTGAAAACGAAGGCAAAAAAGTTCTGCTTGGGAAATCTTACTAAGATGTTTTCCCCGTTTGAAATGTTGATGGCCGGACGGTATTTGCGGGCGCGCAAGGCCGAAGGCTTTGTGTCGGTTATTGCGGCGTTCTCCTTCCTTGGCATTATGCTGGGTGTGGCAACCTTGATTATCGTCATGTCGGTTATGAATGGATTCCGTCAGGAATTGATTACCCGCATTCTGGGGTTGAACGGGCATATTAACGTCTATGCTGAAAGCGGCCCGCTTTACGACTATGAACCCTTGCGTTTCCGCGTCAGAGATGTTCCCGGTGTGACCGCCGTTGCGCCCGTCATCGAAGCACAGGTTTTGATGTCGCTGAATGGATATTCCAGCGGTGCGCTGGTCCGAGGCATGACGCAGGATGATTTCGCGAAAAAGCCGATCATTTCCAGCTCGATTATACAGGGCAGTGTTGTTGATTTTGAAGGCGGCAATGTTGCCATTGGCCGGATCATGGCGGAAAAACTGCGCCTGAATGTCGGGGATAGTTTTACGATTATTTCGCCAAAGGGAAAAACATCCCCGTTTGGAACAATTCCGCGCAGCCGGGCTGTGACGGTCGGGCTGATTTTTGATGTCGGTATGTATGAATATGACAGCAGCTTTATCTTTATGCCGCTGGAAGCCGCGCAATTATTCTTCCAGCTTGAAACGGCGGTGACCTCGCTGGAGGTCATAACCAATTCACCGGAAGATATGCAGAAAATCCGCGCCGGTATTGCACCGGTGGTGCAGGGCCGGGCAGGGGTTCACGAATGGCGTGATTCTAACACCAGCTTCTTTAACGCCTTGCAGGTCGAGCGGAACGTCATGTTCCTGATCCTGACGCTGATTATTATCGTGGCGGCGTTTAATATTATTTCGTCGATGATTATGCTGGTCAAGGATAAGGGCCGGGATATTGCCGTCCTGCGAACGATGGGCGCAACCCGCCGCAGCATGATGAAAATATTTGTTCTGACCGGGGCAACAATCGGTTTGCTTGGCACCTTTGTCGGCGCCGTGGTTGGCATTACCTTTGCCCTGAACATCGAAGCAATCCGGCAGGCTTTGCAAGCCTTGACCGGAACTGAATTGTTTTCCGAAGAAATCTATTTCCTGTCCAAACTTCCGGCGGATGTGAACTGGCATGAGGTTGTGACTGTCGTTGCGATTGCGGTTGTCCTCTCCGTTGCCGCAACAATTTACCCCGCCTGGCGCGCCGCGCGTCTGGATCCGGTGGAGGCGCTTCGTTATGAGTAAGCATTTACTGCGTGTTGAAAACCTGAATAAAACATTTCATCAGGGTGGTGTTGATCTGAACATCATCCATGACTTGAATATGGGCATCGAAGCCGGAGAAATTGTTGCGCTGGTCGGCCCAAGCGGTGCGGGGAAATCAACCTTGCTGCAAATGATCGGTTTGTTGGACACCCCAACATCGGGCAGCATCATGATTGATGATCGTGAAGCCACCGATCTTGATGAAAACAGACGCACCAAAATGCGTTGTGAAACAATTGGGTTCGTTTACCAGTTTCATAACCTGCTGCCTGAGTTTTCCGCGCTTGAAAACGTGGTCCTGCCACAGATGATCGCAGGGAAAAGCCGTAAAGACGCCGGCGAACGCGCAGAAAAGCTTCTGGCCGCGCTGGGGCTGAGCAGCCGCCTTGATCATCGTCCGGCCCGTCTGTCGGGTGGGGAACAGCAGCGTGTGGCTATTGCCCGCGCGATTGCCAACCGTCCGCGTTTATTGCTGGCCGATGAACCAACCGGGAACCTTGATCCGTCGACGGCGGCCCATGTGTTCCAGATGCTGATCGAACTGGTTCGTTCATCCGGTATTGGTGCATTGATCGCCACGCATAATATGGATCTGGCCAAACAGATGGACCGGGTTTTAGAGATGAAAAACGGTAAATTGGTCGCTTATTAAGTTGAAAGACCCGCCGGGCTGTTTAAAATAGCCCCATGCCCGAACAACAAACATTCATTCACCTGCATACCCATTCTGCCTATTCGCTGGCGGAAGGGGCGATCAAGATCAAGGATCTTCTGCGCCTGTGTCAGGGGTTGAAAATGCCGGCGGTCGCCGTGACCGATACTGGAAATATGTTCGGCGCATTGGAATTTGCCAGCGCGGCCTCCAAAGCCGGGATCCAGCCGATAATCGGTTGCCAGATTCAAATCGGACTGGAAGGACACCAACTGGTCCTGCTGGCGCAATCCGAAGAAGGCTATCGCAATCTTTGCGCCTTGGTCAGTAAATCGCACATCGCCGTTGAATCACCGGAACCACCGCATATTGAATGGGATGATTTCGATCAATGGTCCGCCGGAATCATCTGCCTGACGGGCGGAAATAAGGGGCCGGTTTCACAATATTTGCTGCATAATCAGGATAAAACGGCGGAGGACGCGTTGAAGCGTCTGAAGAAAGTTTTTGGTGATCGCCTCTATATCGAACTGCAACGTCATGGTTGGGTGGATGAAGACCGGATTGAAGATGCGCTGATTGATCTGGCCTATAAACACAATATCCCGCTGGTTGCGACCAATGATTGCTATTTCTCCGAACGCAAAATGTATGAAGCGCATGATGCGCTGCTGTGTATTGCCGAAGGGCGCTATATTACCGAAGCCGACCGCCGCCGCCTGACACCGCAGCATTACTTTAAATCGGCTGAGGAGATGGTGGAGCTGTTCTCTGACCTCCCCGAAGCGATTGCGAATACGGTTGTGATCGCGCAGCGTTGCCATTATTTGCTGAAATCCATCGACCCCATTCTGCCGCCCTTCACCAGTGAAAGCGGACGCAACGAGATTGAAGAATTGCAGGCGCAATCGCGCGAAGGCCTGCAGTGGCGACTTGATAATTTCGTCTTTACGGACGGGTGCGACAAGGATGCGATTGCCAAACCGTATTTTGAACGGCTCGATTTTGAACTGAATACCATTATTAAAATGGGATTCCCGGGTTACTTCCTGATCGTTTCCGATTTTATTAAATGGGCAAAGGATCATGATATTCCGGTCGGCCCAGGCCGGGGTTCGGGTGCGGGTTCGGTTGTTGCGTGGGCCTTGAAGATTACCGATCTGGACCCGTTGCAATTCAATCTGCTGTTTGAACGGTTTTTGAATCCGGAACGGGTTTCGATGCCCGACTTTGACGTCGATTTCTGTCAGGACCGCCGGGACGAGGTGATCCGTTATGTGCAGGGCCGTTACGGTCATGACCGCGTGGCCCAGATCATTACCTTTGGACAATTAAAAGCCCGCGCCGTTTTGCGTGACGTTGGGCGTGTTTTACAAATGCCCTATGGTCAGGTGGACCGCATTTGTAAAATGATACCGAACAATCCGGCGAACCCGATGACGCTGGAAGAATCGTTGGAGGCCGATCCAGAATTGCGGGCCCAGCGGGATACCGATGATACAACCGCCAAATTAATTGATGTTGGTTTGCAGCTGGAAGGGTTGAACCGTCACGCATCGACCCACGCCGCCGGTGTTGTCATCGGTGATCGCCCGTTACAAAATCTTTTGCCGCTTTACCGTGATCCGTCTTCTGATATGCCGGTGACACAATTCAACATGAAATATGTTGAAGCGGCAGGATTGGTAAAGTTCGACTTCCTTGGCCTGAAAACCATGACCGTCATTCACAAGGCGGTGAAGCTGATTAAAAAATCGCGCGGCATTGATATTGATATTCTTCAAATCCCGCTGGACGATCAAAAGACGTATCAGATGATGACCGAAGGAAAAACGGTCGGCGTGTTCCAGCTGGAAAGTGCGGGGATGCGCGATACGTTGCGCCGGATGAAACCGGATCGTTTTGGTGACATTATTGCGCTGGTCGCGCTGTATCGCCCCGGTCCAATGGATAACATCCCGACCTACATTGAGGTGAAGGAGGGGCGTCAGGACGCGGATTATATGCATCCGAAACTGAAACCCTATCTGGAAGAAACCTACGGCATCATGGTTTATCAGGAACAGGTGATGCAGGCGGCGCAGGTTCTGTCCGGCTATACGCTTGGCGGCGCGGATTTGCTGCGCCGGGCGATGGGTAAGAAAATTCAGGCCGAAATGGATGCCCAGCGTGAAAAATTTGTGCAAGGTGCCGTTGAACATAGCGGTGTGACCGCACAACGTGCATCGGAAATTTTTGATCAGATTGATAAATTCGCCGGGTACGGTTTCAACAAATCGCACGCCGCAGCTTATGCGCTGATTGCCTATTGGACGGGGTGGTTAAAGGCAAATTACACCACTGAATTCATGGCGGCATCCATGACGCTTGATCTGGGCAACACTGACAAGCTGGCGATTTTTAAACAGGATCTGGACAAGCTGGGCGTACCTTTGCTGCCGCCGGATATCAACCATTCCGAAGTTGAATTCGCCGTCGATGGCGACAAGATCCATTATGCGCTGGCGGCCCTGAAAGGGGTCGGGGCGCAGGCGATGGAGCGTCTGCTGGCCGAGCGTTCGGCTAAGGGGCCATTCCGGTCGCTATCCGATTTTGTCAGCCGGATGGATCAGGGGACAATGAACAAGCGGCAGCTTGAAAACCTGATCTGTGCCGGTGCGTTTGATTCCTTCGTCAATGACCGGGCGCAGCTTTACGAGGCCTCAGAAATGCTGATGCGCCATGCGCAATCGCTGGCCGCGGAACGCGCCGCCGGGCAGGCCAGCTTGTTTGGCGGGCCGTCGGGCGAGGGCACACCAATGCCGGATTTGCCAAAGGTTCAGGGGTGGGACCAGCTTGAAAAACTGCGTCATGAATTTGATGCGGTTGGGTTCTATTTGTCTGCGCACCCGCTGGATTCAAAATCGGCCCAGCTGGAACGGTTGAATATTTACAGCATCGCACAGGTCGAAACCATGCTGGCTGAACGCCCGGTGCCAACCATGGTCAGCATGGCCGGGGTGCTGCTGAAAAAACAGATCAAGGTTTCACAAAAATCCGGCAACAAATTTGCCTTCCTGCAATTATCGGATTCCAGCGGTGTATTTGAAGTTGTCGTGTTCTCTGAAACGCTGGCGCGGTGCCGTGACTTTCTGGAAGAAGGCGAAAGCCTGTTGTTAAAGGCCAAAGCCGAAATGCAGGATGAACAGGTCCGCTTTATGGTTGAGGATATTCAACCCCTCGATACTGCGCTGGCCGGAAAAATCAAACAGGTTCTGGTCACGCTTGATGCGCCGGAAGCGGTTCAAAAATTAAAAGACTTCCTGATCGCCGAAGGGTTTGGCCCGGCGCGTGTGGTTGTTGAAATCGCCCTGAATGATAATGAAATTGCCCGTCTGGAATTGCCGGGCTCGCATAGCTTCTCCCCGCAGGCGCGGTCAAACCTGATGAAGACCAAAGGCGTTCTTGATATACAGGAGTTGTAAGTGGCGACAGCAAAGATTGACCAAAGCTGGCTGGATGTCATCGGTGATGAATTCGACAAACCCTACATGAAGGCGTTGAAGGATTTCCTGAAACAGGAAAAGGAAGCGGGGCAGGTTGTTTATCCCAAAGGCAGCGAGATTTTCAACGCACTGAATACGACAAAATTTGATGATGTCCGTGTCGTGATCATTGGTCAGGACCCCTATCATGGCCCAGGTCAGGCGCATGGGCTTTCGTTTTCCGTGCCAAAGGGGGTCCGTCCACCACCCAGTCTTTTGAATATTTATAAAGAACTGCAACTGGAATACGGCACCCCCATTCCGTCGGATGGCGACCTGACCGGATGGGCGAAGCAGGGGGTTTTGCTGTTGAATGCAACATTGACTGTTCAGCAGGCCTTGGCCGGGTCGCACCAGAAAAAGGGCTGGGAAGGTTTCACCGATGCCGTGATCCGGGCCGTCAATGAACGTCATGAAAACGTGGTCTTTATGCTTTGGGGAGCTTATGCCCAGAAGAAGGGCGCGTTTATTGACCGCAGCAAGCATCTGGTGCTGGAATCCGTGCATCCATCACCCTTATCCGCGCATCGGGGGTTTTTAGGGTGCGGACATTTCAAAAAAGCCAACGAATACCTTGAAATTCATGGGCGAACACCAGTAGATTGGATGATTAGGTAAAACTTAAGGGTTTTTCTGCACAATATGGGAAAATTACAAGGGTATCTCTGGCTATATGTTTCAATATAAAGCGCCAACATCGGAAAGCTTGCGTATTGCGGACGATATTATCAGTTCGTATCTGACCCATATTGGCAATGTCGATACCGTTTTATTCCGCCGTTTTGATGCCCATAGTGTTGCAAACCTGCAATCGCGCCTTCGTGAACCGGTGCTTAAACTTAATAACGATGAATGGAACGACCTGTCGCAATTCTTGCGTTCGGTTTCGCTGTCCTTGCGTCCATTTCCTGATTTGCAGGAAAATTATACCCCCAAAGCTTTATATAAGGCGATTGATGAGATTGCCGATTATGCTTTGATGTTGCCGGACGAACCGCCAGCGCGCACAGCGCCGCCGATAGTAGGGAGGAAGCATGGGCTCTAGTCCTGATTACCTCCAGCGCGCCATAAATGCCGAACGGATTGCCTCCGTTATCGCGCATAAACGCGGCCATAGCTTTGAAAAGCATAAGGATGAATTTGGCGGCGATCTGGGGAATTTCCGTCAGGCGGTGATTGATACGCTGACCGACCCGAAAACCGCGGTTGTGAAGATCAGCAACGATCTTTACCGTTTTTACAACAAGGCCAATAACGTCATGGTCATGATTGACCGGACCGCAATGGATTGGGGCACGGCCTTCAGGCCGGATGGAAACCGCGGCATGATGTTGATGCGCGAACGTGGCATTCCTATTCATGAAAATGGCAATGTGACGTATTTAAACAAGCTTAATAGCGGTTTTTTTGCAAAACAGGACCGTTTGCTGCAGGAACCAGAGCCGCTTCACCTGTCTTCATTGTCCCGCGAGCAATCGGCAGAGGTTTTACTGTCCATTTTTGACCGTATTGACCACAAACCGACGCAAAATCCGCGCTTAAACAGCACATTTAATGCTGCCAGCCTGCACGTCATGCCGGATCTGATTTCAAAAATCCACCGTTTGCCGGAACCAGAGAAAGCCGCGCTGCGTGAATGTGCCCATAAATATAAAATGGCCAGCAGCGAAAGCTTTGCGGCTTTGGACCAGGCGGGTTTAAGCGATTTCAAGCAGAACGGGCAGAATGTGGACGTGATGACCACATTACGCGATCCGTTATCCCGCGAGACCTTTATCGGGGATCTGGAGAATCTTTACGCGCTGGCAGACACATTGCCTGAAGAAGAGCGGCTGGAAAAAATGCTGAACGCTTGTGAAACCTTTGCTGTGCTGGAACAGGTCCGGGCAGGTGCCTTGAGCCAGACCTGTGAGATGATTGACCAGATGAAGAAACCGTCGCGGCCAGCAGAGCCATCCATGTCGGTCTCCGTGCGGCAGCGTGAGCCGGATGCGCGCGTTCTGGCAACAATCCAGTCCTCATAAGGTCAGGGTGGGGCGTTTTTGGTTGCCCCGCGCCCTTGCGATACATTATGATAATTGTGTGTTGCACAATCTATCAGCGTAAATGCCACTGGTTCGGTTAAAAAAGCCTTGAAAACCTGCGGAATCACCTGTATAAACCCCGCAACTCGTTAAATTCACATGCGGGATTGGGCTTGCCAAGGTGGCAAAACCCTCCCGGTGTTCCTGAAAAGGAATGTCACCCGCAGAGGCAACAACCGGAAAAGGACTAAATCAATGGCAATGCCAGATTTCACTATGCGCCAACTTCTCGAAGCAGGCGTTCACTTTGGTCACCACACACGCCGCTGGAACCCGAAAATGAAGCCGTATATCTTCGGCGTTCGGAATGGCGTGCATATCCTCGATTTGCAACAAACTGTCCCAATGCTGGACCGCGCGTTGAAGGAAATCCGCAATATTGCAGCCAATGGCGGCCGCGTTCTGTTCGTCGGAACCAAGCGTCAGGCGCAGGAAAAGGTCGTTGAAGCGTCCAAAAAATGCGGTCAGTACTATGTGAACCACCGTTGGCTCGGCGGTATGCTGACCAACTGGAAAACAATGTCCCGTTCGATTACACGTCTGCGTGAAGTTGAATCCATTCTGGCTAGCGATACCGGCAAGCGTTCTAAAAAAGAACTGCTGATGCTGTCCCGTGAACTGGAACGTCTGGAAAAATCCATTGGCGGGATCAAGGAAATGGGCGGTCTTCCAGATGCCATTTTCATCATTGATACCAACAAGGAAGAGCTGGCCATTAAAGAAGCACATAACCTGGGTATCCCGGTTTTTGCGATCTGCGATACCAATTCTGACCCGGATGGTCTGGAATTCCCGATCCCTGGTAACGATGATGCGTTGCGCGCGATTGAACTGTATTGCGACCTGGTCGCTGGTGCGGTTCTTGATGGTCTGCAAGCTGAATTGAAACAATCCGGTAAGGATCTGGGCGCGTCTGAAAACCCAGAAGAATTGCTTCCGGTTGCTGAAGCAGCGCCTGAGAAAAAAGCGGCATCCGCTTAATTCTTGGTTTTAAATACGCTCTGTAACACACTGAAATAAAGGATAAAATCATGGCTGATATTACAGCTTCAATGGTTAAACAACTGCGCGACAGCACAGGCGCAGGTATGATGGATGCTAAAAATGCTCTCGTTGAAAACAACGGCGACATGGAAGCGTCTATCGACTGGCTGCGTCAAAAGGGCTTGTCGAAAGCCGCTAAGAAATCCGGTCGTACAGCGGCTGAAGGTCTGGTTGCGGTTGCCAAATCCGGCACATCGGCAGCTATTCTTGAAGTGAACGCCGAAACCGATTTTGTGGCGCGTAACCAACAGTTCCAGGACTTTGTTAAGAAGGCCGTTGAGCTGTCCATGACCAGCGAAAGCGTTGAATCGCTTGCCAATACCGCCTATGGCGATGGCAAAACGGTTCAGGAAACGCTGACCGGCCTGATTGCGACCATTGGTGAAAACATGAGCATTCGTCGTCTGGCAAAGCTTTCTGTTTCCCAGGGTGTTGTGGCGACTTATATCCATAACAGCATTTCTGAAGGTCTTGGTAAAATTGGCGTTCTGGTTGCTCTGGAATCCGATGCTGATCAAGCTGTTCTCGAAGCGCTCGGCAAACAGATTGCAATGCATGTTGCGGCCACCAACCCGGCATTCCTTGATGCGTCATCGGTTGATCCAACCGTTCTTGAACGTGAAAAGAATGTTATCCGCGCGACAGCAAAAGAAGCTGGCAAGCCTGACGATATCATTGAGAAAATGCTCGAAGGCCGCGTTCGCAAGTTCTATGAGGAAGTTGTTCTGCTGGAGCAAACTTACGTTCTGGACGGCGAAAGCAAAGTGTCCAAAATCATTGATGATGCCGCCAAGCAACATGGCAAATCAGTCAAGCTGACCGGTTATATCCGCTTCCAGCTGGGTGAAGGCATCGAAAAAGAAGAAGTCGACTTTGCTGCGGAAGTGGCCAAAGTTTCGAATGGCTAATTCTCTTTGAGATTTAAATTTTTAAAAAGCGTCTCTTGTTTAAGGGGCGCTTTTTATTTTTTTTATTACATATAATTACATGATTTTTTTAAACCAGGATTAGAGCATGACTTTTGATCAAAATGCGCAATCGCTTTATCTGCTGCCTGAAACAACGGATCGGGCCATTTGCCTGTTAGTCGAAGGACAGACAAAGAAGGAGCATTATATTTTCGCTGGTAAGCTTTGCGATGAAATGTTCCAGCGCAGCGGCGATATTCGTATGCTGCTTCTTTGCCGTAATTTTACGGGGTGGGATGAGGAAACATCACGAATGGACATGGGGTTTTCGCTGGAATTTGGCGGGCGGATGTCCCGTCTTGCTCTCGTGAACCCGCCACCTGCCGCCATTGCGCTTTTCAAGGTCAAGGAAGGTTTGCATAAACGCGAAGTCCGCTATTTCCCGGAGGAAGAGTTCGCGGACGCCGTGGCTTGGCTTAATGAGTAAAACTCAGAGAAATTTTTGGAGGCAGCTTATCGCCTGCTGCCGATGATTGGGCGTCAATGCGGGCCTGACATAATCAATATCCGCGTTCCTTGCGGATAAAAACCGTGGACTTGATACAGAAGGGTTAATTTTGGTTGCGATCAGCGTCAATGCTTCGCAATGCCCCTCTATTTCGCTGGTATGGAATAAACCCGCTTCCAGATTGTAATAGGACCCCGGCTGTATGGTTTCAACTTTCGTTTCAACTGCTTTGAAATGGTCTCCTAATTTGACCACCCGGACGTTGGATGGGTTAATGTAATCAACCCGGTACAAGGCCTGATCGCTGGCGGGGTCGGGGCGTGGCTCATAAATCCGGTTTATCATTGGGGCTGTGCCGCCCAAAAGCAGGCTGGTAAAATCAAAAACATGATCATGGACTCCCGCCGTTTCTGCCAATTCGGGAAGGTTTTCAGGCCAAAGGTGCAGCCTTAAAAGGTTGTCACCATCAATTCCGCCAAGCTTAAAAGTAATAAAGCCGTTCGGTTGCACATAGCCGGGGCAATTTTCAAGGCGGGCGGCCAGATTATAGATCCCGGTCAGAAAATCTTTAATTTCTGCATATGGCACTTGCCGCATCACCATAGAATAAAGAATGCCGGTTTTGGCATCTGTGACGGGGGCGTCTGTATGGGCGTTTTTGCTCATGCTTTTTTATCCGGTAAGGGAAAGTATTGTTTACATAAAATGGGGGTGGGGTGCAAAGTTTTTCTCAATTTTCTGCGGCTTGGCCGCTTAAAAACCAGTGCATGAATGGCATTATTGCCTTGTTAATGCCACGCCGTCTGATTAAAGTGACCCCCGTTAAATACCCCAGATAAAACAAAGAGATCCCCATGAAAGCGGCTGTCATGACACCTTCAGATAATGAAATTGCGCGCGTGAGCGACCCAGCCCTGAAATTCAAACGTGTTCTTCTGAAAATGTCTGGTGAGGTCCTGCAAGGCGACCGTGAATTCGGCATTGATCCCAAAACCACCGACCGTATTGCCCGCGATGTTAAAGAAGCCGTCGAAATGGGCGTGCAGGTTTGTATCGTTGTTGGGGCCGGTAACATTTTCCGCGGCGCTGCCGGGGCTGAAAACGGGATGGAACGCGCCACGGCTGATTATATCGGGATGTTGGGCACCGTCATGAACGCTTTGGCGCTGCAATCCGCATTTGAATCCATTGGCCTGCCGACCCGGGTTCAATCCGCCATTCCGATGCAGGCCGTCTGCGAACCATTTATCCGCCGCCGTGCGCTTCGCCACATGGAAAAAGGCCGGGTTGTGATTTTCGCAGCCGGATCAGGCAACCCATTCTTTACCACGGATACACCGGCGGCGCTGCGCGCTACGGAAATGGAATGTGATGCGCTGTTCAAGGGCACCAAGGTTGATGGCGTTTATTCCGCCGACCCGATGAAAGACGCGAATGCGCAGCATTTCGATCATGTCACCTATATGGATGTGCTGACCAAAAATCTGAATGTCATGGATGCGACCGCAATTGCGATGGCGCGTGAAAACGATATTCCAATCGTTGTGTTCTCTGTAAAGGAGGAAGGCAATTTTGCCAAAATCCTGCGCGGCGAAGGCAAATGCACGGTTGTCAGTAACAAGAAAATCTAAAAACGGAGAATTTATAATGACTCTTGATAAAGCAGATTTACGCCGCCGTATGGAAGGTGCCACCGAACAGCTGCGTCAGGAATTTGTTGGCCTGCGAACCGGACGTGCATCGACCAATATGCTGGAAACGGTGACGGTTGAGGCTTATGGCTCCCATATGCCAATCAGCCAGTGCGGATCGGTCAGCGTACCGGAACCGCGTATGCTGACCGTTACGGTTTGGGATGCCGGGCTGACAAAGGCCGTTGAAAAAGCCATTCGTGATTCTGGTCTGGGGCTGAACCCGCAAGGTGAAGGCACCGTGATCCGTGTCCCAATCCCTCAACTGACCGAAGATCGTCGCAAGGAATTGCAAAAAGTGGCCGGCAAATATGCGGAAGCCGCCCGCGTCTCCGTTCGTAACATCCGCCGCGATGGCATGGATACGGTTAAAAAAATGACCGGTGATGTATCCAAGGATGCGCAGGAAGATATGAACGAACAGGTTCAAAAAATTACCGATGAATATATCGCCAAAATCGACAAGATGCTGGCCGATAAAGAAAAAGATATCATGGTAGTTTAAGCCGTATGACGACCAATATTCCCCGACATATCGCGATTATTATGGATGGCAACGGACGTTGGGCGCAGGCCCGCGGCCTGCCGCGCACCGCCGGTCATCAACGCGGGATCGAAGCGGTTAAGCGGGCCGTCAAGGATGCCGGGGAACTTGGCATTCAATATCTGACCCTGTTTGGTTTTTCGACTGAAAACTGGAATCGTCCAGCTGATGAAGTCAAAGAGCTGATGCGGCTTTTACGGATGTATCTGCGCGCCGAAACGGCCCAGCTTCATTCCAATAATATTCGTTTAAAAGTGATCGGGCGCCGGGCAGAATTGGAACCGGATATTGTAAAGCTGATCGAACAAGCCGAAGAGCTGACCAAAAACAACACGTCAGTGACCGTCGTGATCGCCCTGAATTATGGCGGACGGCATGATATTCTGGACGCCGCCGCACGCATGGCTACCTTTATGCAGGAAAAGGGGATTGTGCCGAGCTTTAACGCGGCAGAAGAATATTTCCCGCAATTCCTGTCCACTGACGGCATTCCTGATCCGGATATTTTAATCCGCACCAGCGGGGAGCAGCGGGTCAGCAATTTCCTCCTTTGGCAATGCGCCTATTCCGAAATGATTTTTACACCAACCTTGTGGCCTGATTTCTGCCGGGCCGATCTTGATTTCGCAATTGAGGAATTCAAGAAAAGGGATCGCCGTTTTGGCGGTGTAACCGAACAGGTTCAAAAATAATAACAAACCGGTTTTAGCAAAGGATTGGGTGCGTTTTGGAAAAATTAACAACACTTCATAAGCGCATTTTATCCGCCCTCGTTCTGGGGCCTTTGACCCTTTGGATTATATATCTGGGTGGATATCCATTCCTTGGTTTTATCGTTCTGGGTAGCCTTTTATCCCTGTATGAATTTTATGGCATGGAACGTCAGGGTAAAAAGTTTTTACCGATGATGGTGCTGTGGACGATTTATACGCTCATCTGTGCTGCAGCCTTTATCCAACTACGCCTGAACTTTGCAGACGGGCTTTATCTGGTTCTGGCGGTGATGGTTACTGTCTGGGCGTGCGACATTGGGGCCTATGTCGTGGGGAAAAATGTAGGCGGACCAAAACTGGTTCCCGTTCTTAGTCCAAAGAAAACCTGGTCCGGGCTTATTGGCGGCATGATCTGCAGCGGCCTGACGCTGATGTTGCTGGATATGTGGCATGATAGTTTTTCCGTCCATCATGTTTTTGTATTTCTGACCGGCGTCATTCTGGGGGCTGTAGGACAGGCGGGTGACCTGTTGATCTCCAGCATCAAACGCCGCGTGGGTGTCAAGGATACAGGGCATATCATCCCCGGTCATGGTGGTGTTTTAGACCGGATTGATTCCCTTTTGCTGGTTGTTCCGGTGTTTTTAGTTTTGTATATGGTCTTTCTGGTATGAAAACAGTTTCTATTCTTGGTTCAACCGGATCGGTCGGGCGAAATACTGTTGATCTGCTGATCCATCATGCCGGGCGTTATCAGGTGAATGCGCTGACTGCGCAAAGCAATGTGGCTTTACTGGCGGAACAGGCAAGGGCGCTGAACGCGCGCAAGGCTGTCATTGGCGATGAAACACTTTATACGGCTTTAAAAGATCTTTTATCCGGAACCGGGATTGAATGCGCCGCGGGACGGCCTGCTATTATTGCCGCTGCTGCCGACAGGGCCGATTGGGTCATGGCGGCGATTGTCGGCATGGCCGGTCTTGAGCCCATTCTGGCTGCCATTGGGCAGGGCGGTTGTGTCGCCATTGCGAATAAGGAACCGCTGGTTGCCGCCGGGCCGTTGGTCATTGCGGCGGCAAAAAAATCGGGCGCAACCTTGCTGCCTGTCGATAGCGAACATAATGCGATCTTTCAGGTTTTTGAGTCCGAAAACCGGGCCGGGATTGCGCGAATTGTTTTAACGGCATCTGGTGGTCCATTCCGGACGTGGACAACAGACCAAATGTCCGCCGCAACGCCGGAACAGGCCGTGGCGCATCCGAACTGGTCCATGGGCGCAAAAATCTCTGTCGATAGCGCGACGATGATGAATAAGGCTCTTGAGGTGATTGAGGCCCGTTACCTGTTCGATCTGCCGCCTGAACAAATTGATGTGCTGGTCCATCCGCAATCCGTCATTCATTCAATGGTGGAATATGTCGATGGATCTTTCCTGGCCCAGCTGGGCGCACCCGATATGCGCACCCCGATTGCCAATGCGTTGGGCTGGCCGGAACGGATCGCGACCAGCGGCTTACGACTGGATCTGGCCGCCTTGAAACGTCTGGATTTTGAAAAGCTGGACGAGGGGCGGTTTCCGTCCGTCGGTCTGGCCTATGATGCGATCCGCGCCGGGCCGGCCGCCTGTGTCACGTTGAATGCGGCCAATGAAATTGCCGTACAGGCGTTTTTAGACCGTAAGATAGGGTTTATGGACATCATTCGGACTGTTCAGGCGGTCATGGACAGCACGCCGGTGATTGACCTTTCAGGTTTAAACGATATGTTATCTTTTGATCAGTCTGTACGAGAGACCACAACAGGCTATATACTTCATAAGACCCCTTCCTCCGTCCGTTTGTAACGAGTGTCCAATGCCCGGAATTCATGAACTATTTCAATTGATCGCCAGCAATATGTGGATTTATGGCGGGTCATTCCTGCTGGTCCTGAGCATTCTGGTATTCGTCCATGAATTCGGCCATTACATTGTGGCCCGCTGGTGCGGTGTGCGGGTCGAAACATTCTCGATCGGCTTCGGCAAGGAAATCGGCGGATTTACCGACAAGCACGGTACGCGTTGGAAGTTTTCCATGGTTCCGCTTGGCGGCTATGTGAAGATGTTCGGCGATGTCGATCCGGCTAGTGCCGGAAAGACGGAAAACGTCACTGATGGCGGCGAAGTCCGCCCGATGAATGCCGAGGAACGTAAAGGTGCGTTCTTTGCCAAATCCGTCTGGAAACGGATGGCGATTGTTTTTGCCGGCCCTGCAATCAATTATATTTTTGCCGTTATTGTTCTGGCCGGGCTTTATATGTTCTATGGCCAGCCGATTACGCCACCACAGGCTTCGGCGATTATTGTTGGTTCTGCGGCCGATAAGGCCGGGTTTGAGCCCCATGACGTCGTCCTGAAAATCGGTGATCGCAAGATCAGCCGTTTTGAGGATGTCCGCCGTGAAGTCGCCGTGAAATTGGATACGCCGACCATGTTCGTGATTGAACGTGATGGGAAATCCATGGAGTTCATGGCTACGGCAGAACGCCAACAATCCGAAGACCATCACGGTTTCAAACAGTCGCGCGGTTTGTTAGGGGTTGTCAGCCCCGGCAACGGCATTGATATTAAATATATTAAGGCCGTGGATGGCGTTGCTGTATCCGATGTGAACCAGACCCGTAAGATGTTGCTGGCCCGGATGGGACAGAAATTCACGGTTGAACTGGATCGCGGACCGATTCAGGAAAAATACCTGATCCAGCCGATTGCTGAGAAAAACCTGGATATGAAAGACCCGGATAGCCTGGGTTACAACTCGCTGGTCATTGCGAATGGTGAAATAGATAAATTTATCAAACACGGTCCGGTGAGCGCGATCGGAAATGCCGTGGCGGAAACCTATAATATTACCGTCAGCACGCTGGAATCGATTGGCCAGATGTTTACCGGAACGCGTAGCGCAACCGAATTGGGCGGAATTATCCGGATTGGGGCGATTGCAGGTGACATGGCGCAGTCGGGGGTGATCGCGTTGATTACCTTTACAGCGCTTCTTTCCATAAACCTTGGCTTGATTAACCTGTTTCCGATCCCCATGCTGGATGGCGGGCATCTGGTATTTTATGCCGTGGAAGCCATCCGCAGACGCCCGCTTTCCGAGCAGATTCAAGAGTATGCTTTTAGATTTGGGCTAGCCATACTTGTCGGAATCATGGTATTTGCTAATCTCAATGATATCATGCAGTTAATACACTAATTGTAAGAACTGCCGCCCATCAAAGATTGGTAAAAAATGTTCCAGATCAAAAGGCTTTGCCTTGTTGTCATGCTGTCTGCCTCTGTTGTTGGCAGCCCTGTTTTTTCCGTTGATGCCATTGCGCAGGAAGCCCCTGGCTTATCCTATGTGCAACCTTCGGGAACGGTCATCCGCGATGTTCAGGTGGTGGGTACGGAACGGATCGAACCGTCAACCGTCCTGACTTATCTGGATGTAAAACCGGGCGATAACATGACTCAGGATACGCTGGATAATGCGTTGAAAAGCCTGTTTGCAACCGGTCTTTTTGCCGATGTTGTTTTGCGTCAAAAGGGCAGCACGCTGGAAGTCAGTGTCACCGAAAATCCGGTTATCAATGAAATTGCTTTTGAAGGCAACGACAAGCTGAAGGATGATGCTTTGCAAGCTGAAATTCAGCTGCGCGCGCGTCAGGTTTTTACACGGACAAAAGTACAAGCCGACACCAACCGCCTGTATCAGGTCTATCGCCGTAACGGACGTTTTGCCGTTACCATTGAACCAAAAATTATCAAGCTGGATCAAAACCGCGTCAACCTTGTCTTTGAAATTGACGAAGGCCCGGTGACCTTTGTTCGCGGGATTAAATTTGTTGGCAATAAGCGTTTTAGCGATGATGCGCTGCGTGCCGAAATCAGCACGGCTGAAACACGCTGGTACAAATTCCTGTCCAGTGATGACCGTTATGATCCGGATCGCCTGTCCTTTGACCAGGAATTGCTGCGCCGTTATTACCTGTCACAAGGTTATGCAGATTTCCGCGTTCTATCGGCTGTGGCTGAACTGTCCAAGGACAAGGATTACTTCTATGTCACCTTCACCGTTGAAGAGGGTGAGCGTTATAAAGTAGGTAAGATCACGATTAATGCTGATCTGCGTGACTTTGATGAAAATACACTGGTTCCTGAACTGGATATGGCGCCGGGTGATTGGTACAACGCCGACCGCGTGCAGAAAACAGTCGATAATTTCACTGCTGCGCTGGCAAAAAAGAACTTTGATTTCGTTGCCGTTCGTCCTGATGTTCAGCGTAACCGGGAACAGCAGACCGTTGATCTGTCGTTCCAGATCAGCGAAACGCCAAAGATTTTCGTTGAACGCATTGATATTAACGGCAACGTCCGCACGATGGATAAAGTGATCCGCCGTGAAATGGAGCTGGCCGAAGGCGACCCCTTTAACCGCGCCAAGGTTGCCAAATCTGAAAAAGATATCAAGGATCTCGACTACTTTGAAAAAGTAACCGTCAAAACCCAACAGGGCAGTGCGCCGGATAAAAGCGTCATTGATATTGAGGTTGCTGAAAAATCCACTGGTGAATTGTCAGTCGGGGCTGGTTTCTCGACTGCTGATGGTCCATTGGCTGACTTCCGCATCCGTGAACGGAACTTCCTCGGCAAGGGGCAGGACCTTTTGTTTGGAACCACGATTGCGGGTAAGCGGACTGAGTTTGATGTGTCCTTTACCGAACCCTATTTCCTTGACCGTGATTTGTCGGCGGGGGTCAGCTTGTTCCACACGACACGCGATTTGCAGGATGAAAGCTCCTACGACCAAAAGCGTTCGGGCGGATCATTCCAGATGGGTTATCCATTGTCGGAAAACTGGCGTCAGTCCTTGCGTTACCGCATCGAACAGAACGAAATTACCGATGTTGATAGCGATGCATCTCGTTACATTATCGATCAGGAAGGGGAGCGTATGACATCAGCCATTTCGCAAACCATTACTTACGATAATCGGAACAGCAAATTATTCCCGACCGAAGGCATGAATGCGTGGTTCACCACGGAATTTGCCGGGCTGGGCGGGGATGCGGAATATGTTTCTGCTAAGCTTGGTTCATCCTACTTCTATCCGGTTTATGAGGATAAAGTGATCCTGAATATTCTGGGCGAAGTTGGCGCGATTGGCGCAACGGGTGATGGCGACGTTGAAATTAACGAACGCTTCTTCCTTGGTGGTGCAAACCTTCGGGGCTTCCAAAGCGCCGGCGTTGGCCCGCGTGATACGATTACTGATGATGCGTTGGGCGGTAATATGTTCTATCGCGGATCGGTTGAATTGGCGTTCCCGATTGGTGTTCCGGAAGATTTGGGAATTCAGGGCCATGCCTTTACCGATTTCGGGTCCTTGTGGGATCTGGATGAGGATGCCGTGGCAGGTGAGATTGTTGATAAAAACAGCATTCGTGCCGCCGCTGGTCTTGGTTTGTCCTGGCGGTCCCCAATGGGTCCGGTCCGGATTGACGTAGCCGCCCCATATCTCAGCGAAGATTATGACGAAAAAGAGAATTTCCGCTTTAGTTTTGGGACACGGTTCTGACACAATTTTACGGCTTAAATCGCGCAGGTTTATCGGAAACCAAACGAGATATTTTTGAGGAGATATAAAGATGCGTAAGTTTATGATTGCGGCCCTGATGGGTCTGTTCCTGGCGGCACCGGTCAGTGCCCGCGCAGCAGACGAGGCGGCGGCAAAAAAGGCACCGGCTGAGAAAACTGCCACGGCGGCTCCCGCAACGGTTGCGCGTATTGCTGTTGTCGATGTTCAAGGCCTTGTTGCCAGCTCTAAAGCCGGTAAGAGCATTCAGGCGCAAATTGAAAAACAACGTGAATCTTTCAAGACTGAATTTGCATCACTGGAAAAAGATCTTGGTGATATGCAGAAGAAATTGTCTGAAGACAAAACCGCGAAGGATTCAAAAGAATTTGAAACCAAGCGTAAAGAGTTTGAAACCAAGATGATGAACGCAAACAAGCTGGTTCAAGAGCGCCGTCAAGCTCTGGAACAGGGCGCGAATGATGCTGTTCTTCAACTGCGTAAAAAGATTGTCGAAATTGTTGCCGATATCGCAGATCAGGAAAAATTCACCATCGTTATTGGCCGTCAGGATGTTGTTCTGGCTGAAAAGGACATGGATATTACCGAAAAAGTCTTGGCCCGTCTGGATAAGGATCTTCCGGATGTGAAACTGAAACTTGATACAGCTAAGGCAGCGCCTGCTGCTGCGGCCCCGACGAAACAATAAAAGACAATGGCAGATCCACGTTTCTTTCAACGATCCGGACCTTTTACGCTTGGGCATATCGCCAGCGTAACCGGCGCGCAAATTGAAAACGGATCTGCCGATCTTGTTTTAGAAGATGTTTCACCGCTGAATAATGCCGGTCCGGGACAGCTTAGCTTTCTTGATAATATTCGTTACCGCGATCATTTCCGCAGCAGCAAGGCTGCGGCTTGTTTCGTCATGCCTGAATTGACGGCGGATGCGCCTGCGGGCATGGCATTGCTTGTGACTAAAAACCCCTATAAAGCCAATGCGCTTGCGGTACAGGCTTTCTACCCGGAATACAGACCCGCAGCGGATATTTCGGACCGGGCCAGCATTCATCCTGATGCCATTATCGGCGAAGGTTGCACGATTGAAGATCATGTCGTCATCAAGGCTGGCGCAACGCTGGGCAAGGGATGCTGGATCGAAGCGAATACTGTCATTGGGGCGAATGTTATTCTTGGCGATGCTTGCCGTGTCGGCGCGAACGCTACATTGTCCCATTGCCATATCGGTGATGGCACACGCCTTTATCCCGGCGTTCGGATCGGACAGGACGGTTTCGGATTTGCGATTGATCCAACAGGATTTGTAAAGGTTCCGCAGTTGGGCCGTGTCATCATCGGGTCGCGTGTTGAAATCGGTGCGAATACCGCGATTGACCGCGGGACATCGGGTGATACGGTTGTGGGCGATGGCAGCTGGATTGATAATCTGGTCCAGATCGGCCATAACGTACAGATCGGGCGGGGCTGCGTTATTGTTTCGCAAGTCGGTGTGGCAGGCAGCACGGTGTTAGAAGATTTTGTAGTCCTCGCGGGCCAGGTCGGTCTTGCCGGACATCTGCGGATTGGCAAGGGCGCAAAAATTGCGGCGCAATCCGGGGTTTGGCGCGATGTGCCTGCCGGTGTTGAGATGATGGGATCGCCAGCTTTACCTGTGAAGCAATATATCCGCCAAGTGGCGATGTTGAGTCGTATGTTAAAAAAGGGAAGATCCGAATGACCACGCAAAACCCGCACATGATTGATATTACGCGGATCATGGACATGATCCCGCATCGCTATCCCATTTTGCTGGTTGATCGGATTGTCGATTTTGTCCCCGACGTTAGTGCCGTGGGTCTGAAAAATGTCACCTTTAACGAACCTCATTTTCAGGGGCATTTTCCGCGTATGCCCGTCATGCCCGGCGTTTTGATCGTTGAAGCAATGGCCCAGACATCAGCCATTTTGGTTGTCCAGACATTGGGTAAGGAAGCCGAAGGCAAGCTGGTCTATTTTATGAGCATTGATAGCGCCAAATTCCGCAAACCGGTAACCCCCGGCGACAGTCTGTATATCCATGTCAAAAAGGATCGCAGCCGTGGCGGCGTCTGGCGTTTTATCGCCGAAGCCCGGGTCGATGATGTTCTGGTCGCCGAAGCGACTTACAGCGCGATGATCCTTGATAAATAGGCGTTTTGTAACACCCCGCAATAAAGCGTGATTTGGTTTCGCGCTTTGTAAATTCTATATTTCCTGTATGACACAAGCCATTCACCCGACCGCCATCGTTCACCCCAACGCCAAGATTGGTGCCAATGTTCAAATTGGCCCGTATAGCGTCGTTGGCGAGCACGTTACCCTTGCGGATAATGTTGTCCTGCATTCCCATGTCGTTGTCGAAGGACGGACCACCATCGGTGCGGGGACAAAAATATTTCCTTTTGCCTCTATCGGGCACGCACCCCAGGATTTGAAATTCCATGGCGAGGAATCGGCGCTGATCATCGGCGAAAATAATACGATCCGCGAACACGTCACCATGAATCCCGGAACGGAATTTGGTGGCATGGTCACCCGTGTTGGCAGTAACGGCCTGTTCATGATGGCGTGCCACATCGCCCATGACTGCGTGATTGGTGACAATGTCATTCTTGCGAATAATGCAACATTGGCGGGTCATGTCACCGTGGGTGATTTTGCATTCATCGGCGGGCTTGCGGCGGTTCATCAGTTTATCCGTATTGGTCCCCATGCGGTGATCGGCGGTATGTCGGGTGTTGAAAACGATGTTATTCCCTATGGCCGGGTCAAGGGCGAACGCGCTTTCCTTGCCGGATTGAATTTGATCGGGCTTGACCGCCGCGGTTTTACAAAGGACCAGGTGCGTCAGCTGCAAAAAGCCTATAACCAGATTTTCGGCGAAGACGGAACGATGGAACAACGCCTGGAACAGGTGGAAAAAGATTACGCAGATCAGCCGCAAGTGATGGAGCTGATTAAATTTGCCCGTGAAAAAACAAGGTTCCCGCTATGTCAGCCCTCCAGAAGAGCAGCATAATAGCACCGCCTGTCCCCCTTAAACTCCTCGGCATTGTCGCAGGTGGCGGAAGCTTACCAGCGCAGCTTTTGAAATCTTGCGATGAGCAGGGTATCAAAGTTTTTATTGTCGCTTTTGAAGGGCAAACCGATCCCGCCCTTTTAAAGGGCCGCAAATATCTGCTGACCCGCATGGGGGCGGCTGGGCAAATTATCAATACACTGAAAAGCCATGGTGTGCGTGATCTGGTCTTTATCGGTTCCATTCGTCGCCCCAGCTTGAAAGAAATGCGCCCCGATTTGCGCACGCTGAAATTCTTTACGCGTCTTGCAACCCGCGCCCTTGGTGATGATGGCTTGCTGAAGGCGATGAAGAAAGAATTGGAGCGCGACGGCTTCCGTCTTCACGGGGTACAAAATTTTGTTTCTAATCTGTTGGCCAGTGCGGGCCCGGTCGGACAGCATTTACCCGCCAAAGCACAGCATGATGAGATCCAGCGTGGCTTAAAAATTCTGCGCGAACTGGGGCGTCTGGATATTGGGCAGGGTGTCGTTGTACAGGATGGAATCGTCCTTGGGGTCGAAGCTGTAGAAGGAACCGATGCATTGCTTTTACGGTGCGGCGAGATCAAACGTGCCGGGCGTGGACCTGTGTTCCTAAAAGCCAGCAAGCCGGGGCAGGACCGGGATCTTGACCTTCCGGCCATTGGCCCTAATACCATTATCAATGCTGGTGAGCAGGGTTTTTCCGGTATTGTTGTTGAATCCGGGCGGACATTAATGGTGGAACCCGATAAAGTTGCGGAACTGGCAGATCATTATAAAATGTTTGTCATTGGCGTTGATGTGCAAAACGCGGATCAATAAAAGGAAGAAATATTCATGAAAGTTTATTTGATCGCAGGCGAAGTGTCGGGTGATGTTCTGGGCGCGCTGCTTATGAAAGCAATCCGCACCGAACATCCGGACGCAACTTTCTACGGCATCGGCGGGGCTCTTATGACGCGGGAGGGGTTGAACAGCCTTTTCCCGATGAACGAATTATCCATTATGGGCCTGACCGAAGTTTTGCCGCGTATCAAACATATTCTGGGGCGGATCAAGGAAACGATTGCCAATATCCGGCAATTAGACCCGGATATACTTGTGACGATCGATGCCCCGGATTTTTCCTTCCGCGTGGTTAAGGAATTGCGCGAAGAAAAATCCAAATCAAATCCCATCATGGTGCATTACGTTGCGCCAACAGTCTGGGCATGGCGGGCCGGGCGGGCGAAAAAGGTCGCCGATCTTTATGATGGTATTGTCTGTCTGTTCCCGTTTGAACCGCCTTACTTTACCAAGCATCGTTTGCCGTCTGGTTATGTTGGACATCCGGTGATGGAACAGGGTTTTGTCGATGCATCGGGCCTGGCGGTTCGGGCAGAGATGGGTATTGCGCCGGATACGAAAGTTCTGGGCCTGATGTTTGGTAGCCGTAACGGCGAAGTTGAACGTCACGGTGAAACATTGCGGAAGATTGCCACGAAATTACAGGCCGACAAACCACAGCTGCATTTCCTGGTTCCCACCTTGCCGCACGTTGAAGAAAAAGTCCGCGCGCTTATGGCGGGCTTGAACAACGTCCACATCATTCACAACCCCGACCGTAAGCCAGAGATTTTTGCCGCAATGGATGCTGCCGTTGCTGTATCGGGGACGGTTGCATTAGAGTTGGCTGTGGCCAACGTGCCGCACGTTATTGCCTATACGATGAGCCCGCTCACCTGGGCAATTTTGAACAAGGTCATTAAAATTCGCTATGCGCATCTGGCCAATATTCTGCTGAACAAGGAAGTTGTGCCGGAATATATTCAAGGCGATTGCAATCCGGATCAGATTGCGCTGACGATGAAGGGCCTTTTAAAAGACGCGCATGACGTTGAACAGCAACGGGCTGAATTTGCCACTGTGCGTAAACTCCTTCATGGCAAAACGAAAGACGCGCCATCTTTGCAGGCGGCGCGCTTTATTTTTGATCTGTATGATATCCGGACAAAAACCGGTTTTGTTCCTTATTCGCGGTCAGCAACCGGAACATAAGGGCGTTTCGCCGCGCCAGTGTAAAGCTGGCGTGGGCGGCCAATCCGCAAGGTTGGTTCTTCGATCATTTCTTTCCATTGGGAAATCCAGCCAACCGTTCTGGCCACGGCGAACAGAACCGTAAACATGCTGACCGGGAATCCCATGGCTTTCAAAATAATACCGGAATAGAAATCGACGTTCGGGAACAGTTTGCGCTCAATGAAATAAGGATCGCTCAATGCAATGCGCTCCAGTTCCATCGCCAGTTCCAGATGCGGATCATTGATGCCCAGTTCTTTCAGAACAGCATCGCATTCCTGTTTCAGAACTTGTGCGCGTGGATCGTGGTTTTTATAGACGCGGTGGCCAAAACCCATCAGGCGGGTATTGTCCTGCTTTTCCTTCACCTTGCGCAGGAATTCAGGAATGTTGTCCTTGTGACCAATTTCCTCCAGCATTTCGAGAACCGCCTGGTTCGCGCCGCCATGGGCCGGACCCCACAGGCAGGCAATGCCAGCCGCGATACAGGCAAACGGATTTGCCTGTGACGAACCGGCCATGCGGACGGTTGATGTCGATGCGTTTTGTTCGTGATCGGCGTGCAGGATAAAAATCTTGTCCATTGCGCGGGCCAGAACCGGGTTGACCTCGTACGGTTCCGCCGGAACGGCAAAGCACATATGCAGGAAGTTTTCTGCAAAGGACAGATCGTTACGCGGATACATGAAGGGTTGGCCAATTGAATATTTATAAGACATCGCGGCCAGCGTTGGCAGTTTTGCAATCAAACGATGAGCCGAAATTTCGCGTTGTTTCGCATCATAAATATCCAGCGAGTCATGATAGAACGCGGCCAGCCCACCAACAACGCCGCACATAACGGCCATTGGATGCGCATCGCGGCGGAAACCACGGAAGAAGAAATGTAATTGTTCGTGAACCATCGTGTGATGGGTGATGCTGTAATCAAATTCTGCGAGCTGTTCTTCATTCGGCAATTCACCGTTCAACAGCAGATAGCAAACTTCCATGAACGAGCTTTTTTCCGCCAGTTCCTCAATCGTATAACCACGATGCATCAGGATGCCCTTATCACCGTCAATATAAGTGATGCGGGACTTACAGCTGGCGGTCGAAGTATAGCTGGGGTCAAAGGTGAACATATCCGTCTGGTCATAAAATTTACGGACATCAACCACGCGCGGACCAACTGTTCCTTCCAGAACGGGCAATTTGATTTCTTTACCGGACTGGTCGTCCTTCAGCGTAAAGGTATCTTGTGTGGCGGATTTATCTGTTTCGCTCATGGCTATGCTCACTTGTTAAAAGGCAGGCGAAGAATATCGCCAATGGATGAATCTCTAGTTAACGATAATAGACCTGTCCGGGGGCGAGATCAATTCACTAGATAGTAGATTTCAAAGCATAATCAAGGCGTTCCAGAACCTCTTTCTGCCCCAGAATTTCCGCAGCATGGAAAATCGATGGCGAAACCGTGGTTCCGGTCAGCGCAGACCGCAAAGGCATGGCAACCTTGCCTAACTTGCCGTCGCTCAATGTCGTGGCGACATCCTTACAGGCAGCCTCGATATTGGCCGCGGTGAAATCACTGGTTTGGGCCAGCGTTTGACGGAGCGCCGTTAGAACGGCCCCATCGAGATTCCCTTTTGCTTTTTCATCAAAATCATAAGGGATCTGCCGGGCATAAAACGCCCCTTCATCGGCAATCTGGATCAAGGTTTTCGCGCGGGATTTTAGTTCGTCCATCCCGGCAAGCAGGCGCGATTTCGCCGTTGCATTGACAGGAATCTCTCTTTTTTCCAGAAAGGGTATGACCAGATCAACGAGGCGATCATTATCCGCGGCCTTAATATAATGCGCATTCACGCTTTCCAGCTTTGCAAAATCAAAACGGGCGGCGGATTGGCCAATATGCTCCAGATCAAACCATTCAATGGCCTGTTCAGTGGGAATGATTTCATCATCACCATGACTCCAACCCAGACGCAGCAGGTAGTTCCGCATGGCTTCGGGCAGGTAGCCCATATTCGCGTATTCTTCGACACCGGTTGCGCCGTGGCGTTTGGACAGCTTTGCCCCATCGGGTCCAAGAATTAAGGGCAGATGCGCATATTCAGGCAAGCGCCATTCCATCGCGCTGTAAATCAGGTTCTGGCGGAACGTATTGTTCAAATGATCGTCACCGCGAATAACATGGGTGACGCCCATATCGTAATCATCAACAACAACGGCCAGCATATAGGTGGGTGTGCCATCACTGCGCAGGATAATAAAATCATCCAGCTGTTCGTTGGCAACCTTCACATCACCCTGAACGTGATCCTTAACAACTGTGTCGCCGGTCAGTGGAGCCTTGATGCGGATGACGGGGCTGATGTCCTTTGGTGCGGTAGCAGGATCCGCATCACGCCAGCGGCGGTCGTAAAATGTGATTTTCCCTTCGGCCTTTGCTTTTTCGCGCATCGCGTCCAGTTCTTCGGTGCTGCAATAGCAGTAATAGGCTTTTCCGGCCTTCACCAGTTCGTGCGCGACTTCGGCATGACGGTCGCGGCGTTCAAACTGGGACAGGATATCGCCGTCCCAGTCCAGCCCCAGCCAGGCCAGACCGTTTTTGATCGAATCTACATATTCTGGTTTATACCGGTCGCGGTCCGTATCTTCGATCCGGAACAGCATCTTCCCCTGATGGCGGCGCGCAAACAGCCAGTTATAAAGGGCTGTCCGGGCGGTGCCGATATGCATCAGGCCGGTTGGGGATGGGGGAATGCGGGTTACAATACTCATCTTGGTTTTGTCCTGAAAATTCGATAAACCTATGTAGCATAACAATAAACGGGTTTCACGCGCTTTGTTACAGGCTTTTCTTGCAACACAGAAAGATAATGCCGTCCTGTGGCTGCCTGTCCTTTTGGGGGTCGGGATAGGGCTGTATTTCGGGCTGGGGTTTGAGCCGGACTGGCGGATTGGTGCCGCGATACTGGTCATCAGCCTGGTTGGTCTTGGCGGGGCATTACGCGTTTACAGGCAAATCAATCTGGTTGTTCTGGTTCTGGCTGCGCTGTCGTTATTGTCGATGGGGTGGTGCAGCGCCCAGCTGCGCAGCTATCTGGTCAGTGCGCCCATTCTCGAAAAATCCATGTCAGCGGTCTGGATTGAGGGAACAATCCGTTCACTGGATGGTCTTGACGAAGGGCGGGGCAGCCGGGTTATCCTGAAGGATCTGGTTATTGAAAAACTCGCCCCCGCGCAAACACCGGGCGCAATCCGGTTATCCATTCGTAAAGATGAAGGGTTAAGACCGGGGCAGCGTATTCGCGTTCTGGCCGGATTAAATCCACCAGCCGCCCCGATTGCCCCCGGCGGATTTGATTTCCAGCGCCATGCATTTTTTCAGGGGTTGGGCGGTTTCGGTTTTGCCTATAAGGCCCCAGAAATTTTAACAACAACACAAAGCGGTCATCTGGAACGGTTTCGCCAGAACGGGGCGGAGCGAGTGGATCGCGTTGTGCCTCATCCTGAGGCCTCCATCGTATCGGCTTTGCTGCTGGGTGAACGCGCCGCCATTCCCGAAGACACATGGCAGGATATTCGTGCCGCTGGACTGGCCCATGTGATTTCGATTTCGGGTCTGCATATCAGCATGATTGCGATGGGGATTTTCTTTGTCGTGCGTTTTGTCATGGCGCTGTTCCCACGATTTGCATTGTACCACCCGATAAAGAAATATGCGGCCCTGCTGGCGTTGATCGGGGCCGTTGCCTATTCCGTAATGGTCGGGTTGAGTGTGCCAACCTTGCGTTCCGTTATGATGACGGGGTTGATCCTGAGCGCGATGATGCTGGACCGTAGCCCGTTTTCCCTGCGGCTGGTGGCGTTTTCGGCTTTTCTGATTTTGCTGATGACACCGGAGGCCATGACGGGGCCAAGTTTCCAGATGTCGTTCGGCGCGGTTGCGGCGCTTATTTTCTTTTACGATGAAACGCGAAATTTCTGGGCGCAGCAGAATAAAAAGGGTGGTTGGGTGCGCCGGATCATGCTGGTTTTAATTGGAACCTGTATCACCAGCGTGATTGCGACCATCGCCACAGCCCCATTCTCGCTTTATCATTTTCAACAATTCCCGATTTACAGCGTAATCGGCAATGTTGCGGCCTTTCCAGTCATTGCCTTTATCATTATGCCGGCTGCGGTTTTTGCCTATATTTTAATGCCGCTGGGGCTTGATCATCTCGCCATATGGGTGATGGGTAAAGGCGTGGCGGCGATGCTGTGGATTTCACATCATATCGCATCATGGAATTATGCTTCACTGGATCTGGTCACATGGCCCTTGGGCGCTTTGCTGTGTTTTGTTACTGCGGGTCTATGGGGCATGGTGATAAAAGGTCCGGTACGATGGGGCTGTATTTTACCTTTTATTGCGGCACTGGTATTTATCGTGACGTATAAGACACCGGATATTCTTGTGTCATCCAATACCAAGCTGGCGATGATGCAGGTGGACTCTGAAACGGCATGGCTGTCCAACTTGCGAAGCGATAAATTTTCTGCGGAAAACTGGTTGCGGGCCGGGGGGCTGGCCTCCAAGCATCCAGGAAAATGGCCGAAGGAAGGTGTCTTGGAACAATCCGAAACGCGCTTATCCTGTGATCCTTACGGATGCCTTGCGAATATCAGGGGGCAGCAGATAGCCTTTTCCTTTGATCAACGGACGCTGGAACAGGATTGCGGCAATGTTGCTCTTATGATCAGCACGCAACCCGCACCACAACATTTGTGCCCGCAAACGCCGATCATTGATCGTTGGGATTTAAAAAATGATGGTGCCTATGCAATCTGGGTTGACCCAGAAACATTGACCATCAAAAACGTCGCCGCAGAGCGTGGTGTCAGGCCGTGGACCGCCGCCGGAGCGGCGCGTTAATAAAATAGGCGCAGCGCGTTAGTGATATGTGCGCATCAAGCTGACCAGACGGCCCTGAATTTTGACACGTTCTGGTTCCAGCACGCGAGGTTCATAGGCGTCGTTTTCCGGCTCCAGAATAACCATGCTGCCTGAACGGCGGAAGCGTTTCAGGGTGACTTCGCTGTCATCAATCAGGGCGACGACGATGGTTCCGTTTTCGGCTGTATCGGTGTTGCGGATAATGACGGTATCACCATCATTAATCCCGGCCTTGATCATCGAATCCCCGGCAACGGTCAGCGCATAATGTTCGCCACGGCCCAGTAAGGCAGGGGGAACATCAACGCTGTCGCCGTCATGGCTGATGGCTTCGATAGCCGTTCCAGCGGCAATGCGACCACGCAGGGGAATGGAATCAAACTGGGCAAAGGCGGCGGCCTTTACGCTTTCTATGGCGCGGGTGGTTTTGGCGGCGATTGAATTATCATTCGGGGCTGTGCGGCTGCCTTCGGGCAGCTTGCGAACTTCCAGCGCGCGGGCGCGGTGTGGCAGGCGTTCGAGATAGCCGCGCTCCACAAGGGCGCTGATCAACCGGTGAACGCCGGATTTCGATTTTAAACCAAGGGCTTCCTTCATTTCCTCGAAAGACGGAGCAATATCCCCACCCGCCATGCGGTCATGAATGAACAGCAAAAGATCGCGTTGTTTTTTGGTCAGCATTGGTTAGCCCTTCATTTGCGGTTGTTCTGTTCTTATTATATTCCGAATCAATCCACTATATACACTATTTGTTCTATGTTAGTTCACGTTTTGTGTCAAGTGGGGAGAAAACGCACAGAATGTGGTTTTGGGGGTTCCGCAGGATGCGAAGCCGCGTATCCTGCCCAAACCCCGTCTGGATTTCAAGAGGCAGATTCTCCGAATGCGTAAAAAAGCTGACCGTTCCCGTACCCTTGTTTTTATCGCGATTGCGACCTGTTTTATGGTGCTGATCGACCGCGTTTTCCAGCCGGTGCGCACCGTTCCGACAGACGCTGTTGTTATTGAGCAAGGGCAGCCCGTTATAGCGCAGCCTGAGCCACAGATTACAAAGCCGGATTTTGCGCCACCGCTGGAGTTTTCGATGGGCGAGCCAATGTTACCGCCTGAAGAAAACATTGCGCCTGAGGAAGACGTTACAGATGAGGCTGTTCAGGTTGATGCCCCGTTATGGATGAGGAACGCGGTTGCCAGCACGGCGCCAAAGGATAAGCCGCGCGTTGTCATTATCATTGATGATATGGGCATGGACCGGGTTCATACACGCGAAGCGATGACCCTTCCTGCGCCAATCACTTTTGCTTTTCTTCCCTATGCGGGTGATTTGAAGACGCAGACTGACGCCGCAAGAGCCAAGGGGCATGAGCTGATTGTCCATGTGCCGATGGAGCCGATGAATTCCACCCTGAACGCAGGGCCAGAGGTATTGCGCCCCGCAATGCCGCCGGAAGAATTCATGAAAATTCTGAATGATGATTTATCCGCGTTCGATGGCTATGTCGGGATCAATAATCATATGGGCAGCAAAATGACGCAGGACCGTGAGGGGATGAAGCGTGTGATGGGTGTTCTGCGAAGCAAGGGGCTGTTGTTCGTCGATTCAAAAACAATCGGGTCTTCGGTTGCGGAAGATGAAGCGAAGAAGGCTGGCATTCCGTATGCGGGCCGCGATGTCTTTCTTGATCATGATGAAACATATGAGGCCGTGTCCGGTGCCTTGGCGCAGACGGAACGTGAAGCCTTAAAGACGGGTCTGGCGATTGCCATTGGCCACCCCAAGCCTGAAACTATCCGTGCTCTGCGCGAATGGTTGCCGACCTTGGCGGGGAAGGGGATCTATCTGGTGCCAATCAGTGCGGCAGTAACAATTCCGGCAGCGAAGGTTGCCCCCACGCTGCCGGAAAATGTGTCTATGCCTGCTGCGGATTAATTAACCGGGATTGCCGCTTTCCGGGCCATACATCAGGTCCAGCAGGTGGCGGTTAATTTTTACCTTTTCCTTGTTCTGCAAATATTGCACATAGGCCTGCATGAATTCATTCGGTGCCGAATCCGCAATTGATCCGGACAGGGTTTCAAGATCCTTATCCGTAATTTTTGCACGGTCCGGCAGGGTGACAGATGTCACGGTCGCAATCATGTAACCATTGGCAACAGGAACCAGCATAGTTTCACCTTCAACGCCGGCAAACAAAACGGCCTGACCGTCCTTGCCGATGGATTTCGGTGCGTCACCCGTGCGTTTCAGCTTTGCAAAATCTTCGATCTTTGCATTAAATTCAGCAGCACTTTTCGCCAGCGTGGTCGTGCCGGCGGCAATGTCCTGTTGAACTTTCTGGGCGCGGGTGCGGTTCAGCGAAGCCTTTTGATCGCCGGTCCAGCTTTTCTTCAAATCAGCCTTTACGGATTCATAAGATTCAAAGCTGCGTTCCTTTACCGTATCAACATGAATGGCGGCATAGCGGCCATTGCTGATCTCCAGGACCGGGGCGGATTCGCCTTCGGATAATTCAAAGACCGTTTGCAGGATATAGGCGCGGTCCTTTTCAAAATCTTTCAGCGCATCATGCTTATCTGACGTTGAGCCATCTTCGCTGACCGGGCCAATTTTGGTGATGGCCAGATTCATTTCCTTGGCGATGACGTTGATATCTTCTCCACCGGCAAGGCGATCATCAATCGCGTTGGCGGTTTCAAAAAGTTGTTCGGACAGCCGGCCTTCGGCCAGATCTTTCCGCATGCTATCTTTGACATCGGCAAATGGTCTTGCCGCTTCGGGGATGATTTCCTTTACAACGAAAACGTGCCAGCCCAGCGGGGTTTGAACTGGGTTGCTGATTGTATCCAGTTCCGCTGTAAACGCTGCATCCGCCATGGCCTTGACGAGGCCTTCACGCGCAAATACCGTTTCATCCTGATAAGCTGTTGTCTTGCCCGTCACGGTTTTCACCGCGTCTTTCAATGATTGCTTATCATCACGGACAGCCGCCGCCACTTTTTCAGCGGTTTCCTGATTGCTCAGAACGGCCTGAACCAGTTCGCGGCGTTCGGGCAGGGTATAGCTCTTAATGGCCTTTTGATATTCCTTTTCCAGTTCTTCATCGGTGACCGATGTGCCGGATTGCAAATCCTTTTCGGTCAGGATGGCAATTGTAAAGCTGCGGGTTTCCGGGATGACGTGGCGGGAAGATTTTCCGGCTTCGTAGAACGCTTTTAAAACATCGTCCTGTGCGTCTTCAATTCCCGTTACGCTGTCATTCGATAAGAAGAACGCTTTTACATCGCGGGTTTCATTTTGAACCTGATAAAGATTCAAAGCTTCGGCGCGGGAAGGAATTGTGGTTGCGGTCTGGATCGTGTTTTGCAAAACCGTATTCATCATGCCCTGACGCAGCGTGTTGACCAAGTCCTGTTCGGTCATGCCCTGCGCGCGCAGGATGGTCTGCAGAATGTCCTGACGTTTCGCGTTGGGTTGGCTTTTCATTAATGGGTCGATCAGGCTGCCGATCTGTTTGGCAACGGTGGCATCGCCAGCATAAATGCCCATATCATAGGCCGCTTCCGTCATCATACGCTGGTTAATTTCGGCTTGCAGAACCTGATCCACCATACCAAACTCATACGCTTCTTTGGGTTGCATTCCTTGCTGGGACAGCACGCGGCGCATTGTCTGGTCAAATTGGGCGCTGCTGATGGCATTTCCACCAAAACTGGCCACGTTACTATTGCCGACACCGTTGCGGAAGAATCCCCCGACATCCATCAGGGCCATGCCGCCCACCGCCATGACTAAAAAGCCAAACAGGATGAATTTAATGAATTTGGACTGGGCACCGTCGCGCATCGCGTTCAGCATATTGAATCTCCTTGAATGAAAGCGATAAAACTATAGTCAGCCCGCTTGCTCACGGCAACAGGGATATATAGAGTGATACCCATGAAAAATACGCACACAAAAAAATTGATTGCCGGAAACTGGAAGATGAATGGCAGCCTGGCCGCCGCCCGGACCCTTACGATGGGAATTCTGGACGGGATTGAGCAGGACCCGACGCTTCTGGACCGCTGTGATTTTCTAATTTCGCCACCCTTTTTGCATTTGCCGGGGGTTCGCACGGCCATTGATCATGCGCACGGCCCGCTGATGCTGGGCGCGCAGGATTGTTCCGAACGCGATAACGGCGCGTTTACCGGGGATATTTCCGCTGCGATGCTGGCGGATTGCGGGGTTCAGGCGGTTATTCTTGGGCATTCCGAACGCCGTCAATTCCACGGGGAAACAGATGCGCTGGTCGCAGCCAAGGCTAAGAAGGCGCATGAGGCTGGATTGCTGGCAGTGATTTGCGTGGGCGAGGTCGAATCCGAACGCGAAGCCGGGTCGCATTTTGACGTTGTGGCCCGTCAATTGGCCGGTTCACTGCCAGATGGCGTGAATCCGGAAAATACCGTGATTGCTTATGAACCCGTCTGGGCGATTGGCACCGGAAAAACGGCGACCACGGATGATGTGGCAGCAATGCACCGCTTTATTCGTGAAAAAGTCGGTTCTCTGCGGATTTTATACGGTGGTTCTGTAAAACCAGAGAACGCAGAAGGGCTGTTTTCCACAGAAAACGTCGATGGTGCGCTGATTGGCGGGGCCAGTCTGAAGCCTGACCAATATCTGGGTATTGCCAAGGCCGCCCGATAAAGCGTAAAAGATCACGTCGAAACACAGGTTTTGAGAAGTACATAATATGCACGCAGTAATTCTTGTCATCCATATGATCCTGGCCGCGGCCATTATCGGTCTTGTTCTTCTGCAACGGTCAGAAGGCGGCGGTCTTGGTATTGGTGGCGGCGGTGGCGGAATGGGCAGCTTTGCCTCGCCACAGGCAACCGCAAATGCGATGACCCGCATTACCTGGATTTGTGCAGGCTGTTTTTTCCTGACAAGTTTGATCCTGGGCATTATGGCCGGTCAGGCAACGAGTGGTAAGGGCAGCATCCTTGACCATCTTGATAAGCCGGTCGCCGCGGTAACGGCTCCGGTGAAACCTGCAGAACCTTCGGTCCCTGTTACAGAATGACAAAATTCATCTTTATTACTGGCGGTGTCGTTTCCTCTTTAGGAAAGGGCCTCGGCTCCGCTGCGCTTGGCGCATTATTACAGGCGCGCGGCTATACGGTGCGCCTGTGCAAGCTTGATCCGTATCTGAATGTTGATCCCGGCACGATGAGCCCGTTCCAGCATGGTGAAGTTTTCGTTACCGATGACGGTGCGGAAACCGATCTTGATCTGGGGCATTATGAACGCTTCACCGGTCGCCCGGCGCAAAAGAACGATAACATCACCACGGGCCGCATTTATACAAACGTCCTGCAACGTGAGCGTAAGGGCGATTACCTGGGCGCGACCATTCAGGTTATTCCGCATATCACGGACGAGATCAAAGCCTTTGTCATGGAAAAGGACGGAACAGCGGATTTTGTTCTGTGCGAAATTGGCGGGACGGTTGGCGATATTGAAAGCCTGCCTTTCCTTGAAGCGATCCGCCAATTGGGCAACGAACTGCGCGAAGAGCGTTCGCTGTTTATCCATGTCACGCTGTTGCCTTATATCCCGACAGCGGGTGAGTTAAAAACCAAGCCGACCCAGCATTCGGTCAAGGAATTGATGAGCGCCGGGATCCGCCCGCAAATCCTTCTGTGCCGTGCTGACCGCCCGATTGACGATGGCGAGCGCAAGAAGATTTCCCTGTTCTGCAATATTCCTTTTGAACGGGTTATCCCGGCGCTTGATGCGTCTAATATCTATGCCGTCCCGCTGGCCTATCATTCCGAAGGTCTGGACGATCAGGTCATTGCGTGTTTCGGGTTGGAATCAAAACAACCTGACATGACGGTCTGGAACGATATTATGCGCCGGATCAAACATCCGGAAAGCGAAGTGAATATTGCGGTCGTTGGAAAATATACCAGCCTGTCCGACAGCTATAAATCACTGAACGAAGCGCTGGTTCATGGCGGCATCGCCAATAACGTCAAAGTGAATATCAAATTCATTGAATCAACGGCGTTTGAAGAAGCCAATCCTGCTGATTATCTGCACAACATCCACGGCATTCTGGTGCCGGGTGGATTTGGTGAACGCGGGACCGAAGGCAAAATTTTATCCGCCCGTTTTGCACGGGAACGTAAGGTGCCGTATTTTGGGATTTGTTTCGGGATGCAGATGGCCGTGATCGAAGCGTCGCGCAATCTGCTCGGCCTTGAAAACGCCAGCACGACAGAGTTCGGTCCTTGCGAAGATCCGGTTGTCGGTTTGATGACCGAATGGGTCAAGGATAACCAGAAGGAAGAGCGCAAAAGCGATGGCGATCTGGGTGGAACGATGCGCCTTGGCGCCTATGCCGCGCATTTGAAAACAGGCAGCAGGGCTGCTGAATCCTACGGCTCCACCGAAATTTCAGAACGCCATCGTCACCGTTATGAGGTGAACATCAATTACAAGGACAGGCTGGAAGAAAAAGGTCTGATCTTTTCGGGGATGTCGCCGGATGGAAAGTTGCCGGAAATTGTCGAATATGCAGACCACCCGTGGTTTGTTGGCGTGCAGTTCCACCCTGAACTGAAATCAAAGCCGTTTGACCCGCACCCGCTTTTCGTCAGCTTTGTTAAGGCAGCGATAAGCCAAAGCCGCCTGGTTTAAGTTTTTTCTTTGCATAAATCTGCTGTTTTCGCCTAAATAGGGCGGGAACAGGGAAAAAGATGATTCAAAGAATCACACCGGACTTTAATAACGCCTCTGAATGGGTGCCGACCGGAATGAAGCGGTTGGACCAGCTTCCTTCTGCCTATGCAGATCATGCGGATAAAAAATTGCTGGATAAAACGGGGTACGGGGCGTTGACCATTGGCCATGTTCCCGATCCTGAGGCTTTTTCATCGGATGCCATCAATCAGGAATTTGCCATTAATTTCACGATGATCAAGCGGGCGCGCAGCGAAGATTACCATGTCCCAAAGATCTTTTCGCAGTATGAAAAAACCATCAAACTCATCGCCGAAGATCAGGATGTCCGCAGCACCAATAGCTTTAACAAATATGCATTTTTGTTCCTGCAGCGCAGCTTTGTAAAAGCCGGGGCTTATCAGCGGAATGATAACTGGCACCGGGATAATTTACCGCACGATATCAGTCGGCATTATATGTGCGGGAATGACGATCCGTGCAGCATCTATCTGGTATCGGACAAGGTTCCAACCATTGTGCAAAGCAAGCCGGTAGACAATGCCTATGGCATTTTTAAGCAGCATGGCGGGTCCATTGTCACAGACCCGCATACACGGCAATTGGCCCCCTATGAAATTGTCCTGATGAACGAATATGTTTATCACCGGGGTGAATATTCAAAGGAAGCGTGTATGCGGAATTTTATGGTCGTATTATATGCGCCCCTTGATACCAAACCGCGCCAAATGCCGGGTTTTTTAAATCGACTCTTTAATTGACATAATCATATAATTGGGGTAAATTCGCTCACCTGAACGATGGAGAGTGACGTGGCGTTAAAAAATCAGGATTTAAGGTTAGAAAACGCCGAAATATGGACACCTTCCGGTGCGGGGGCCGTTGTGCCGCATTCCGAGTTCTTTGAAGACGATTTTCTGAAAGATCATTTCCGCCATTCCGGCTGCGCCGCCCTTGGGGTTGGGTATGTTCCTGATCGTGACCTGTTTACACAGGATAATTTTACCGAAGGCTATGTTGAAATTGAACGTCTGCCGATTAAACGGGCGGGCAGCAATGAATATACAATTCCGGCTGAATTATCCCGCTATGCCAATACCATCAAGGCCATTGCCGAAGACCAGCATTCACGCAGCCTTGCAGCAACATTTAAACACGCTGTTTTATATGTCACACGCAATTATGTGAGCCAGAATTCGTTCCAGCGGACCCCGGCGTGGCATTGCGACGATGCCGATACGGTCAGTTGTTTTATCCCCGACCACGATAACTATGCCGCCGATGTTCCGGCCCATATCTATGTCGTGGCCGATCATGTGCCGACACAGGTGCAAAATGCCCCGGCGCATAACGCCTATTCTTTATTCGGCCACCCCCAGGGCCATCAAGGGCAGCAGGCGGAAAAAAGCCGGGTGCTTCAACCCTATGAAATTGGGCTGCTGAACAATTACGTCTGGCATCGTGGGACCTTGGCTGAAACGGGTACTTTGCGGAATTTTCTGTCCATAATGTATGTGCCGGGTAAGGCGGTTGCCGAGGGCGTCACAAATGGTCGGTTTCGCCGCCAAACCCTCGATTTTGACTGATAAACGCTTTAATTTTTGCCCGGCCTCTCCTATAGTCGGCGCATGAAATCGATCTACTCAGAAAAGCACGCTTTGCATAGCCCGGCCATTGAACTGGCCGAGGGAAAATTTATTGAGAATTTTGAAAAACCTGAGCGGGCCTATTACGTTTTGGATTACCTTCAAAAGCGGAAACTGGGCGACATCATTGCACCGGATTCTTTTTCCCTGGAAACTGTTTTGAACACCCATGACCCGCGTCTGGTCAATTTCCTGCAAACGATCAGCCAACGCTGGACCTCATCGGGACGCACGGAAACAATTTTCCCAACGATCTTTTGTGCGCAGAATTTTGCTGCCAAGGAACCGGAATCGATTCTGGGCCAGCTTGGGTATTTTATCGGTGATGGCTGTGTGCCGATTACACCAACCACTTGGGATGCTGTACAGGATTCCGCCTTTGTTGCGCTGACGGCGCAAAAACTGATTGCGGGCGGCGAACGATCCGCCTTTGCCCTGTGCCGCCCACCGGGGCACCATGCATCATCCCGTCTTGCGGCTGGGTATTGCTATCTGAACAATGCGGCTATCGCGGCACAGGCCTTTATTGAACAGGGATCAAAACGCGTTGCGATTCTGGATGTCGATTACCACCATGGCAACGGTACGCAGGACATCTTCTATAACCGCGATGACGTCTTGTTTCTGTCGATCCATGCGGACCCTGCTGTTGATTACCCGTTCTTCCTTGGATATGCCGATGAAATCGGAATTGGAAAGGGCGAAGGGTATAATATCAATTACCCGCTGCCGCACGGCACAGGCTATCCGGAATGGAAAGAAGCGTTGACCGATTCATTGAAAAAAATTGCCGCATACAAGCCTGATGTGCTGATTATCTCGCTTGGCGTGGATACCTATAAAAATGATCCTATTTCCAAATTCAAACTGGAAAGCGATGATTTTACCGATATGGGGGCGCACATCGCCACCCTGAACCTGCCGACATTGTTTGTAATGGAAGGTGGGTATGCAATTGCTGAAGTTGGCCTGAATGCAACAAATGTTCTGGCCGGATTTTTAGATAACACGAAGTAAGAGTTCAAAAAATGAAGACAGTTAAAATCGGTTCCATCGATGTTGCCAATAACAAACCCTTTGTTTTATTCGGCGGATTAAATGTTCTTGAAAATGAAATCATCACGCTGAAGGCTGTGGAATTTTATAAAACCATTACCGACAAGCTGGGTATTCCTTTCGTGTTCAAAGCCAGCTTTGACAAGGCAAACCGGTCCAGCATCCATAGCTATCGCGGTGCGGGTCTGGAGGAGGGGATGCGGATCTTCCGCAAGGTGAAGGATGAATTCAATGTTCCGATCATCACCGATGTCCATGAAATCGATCAATGCCAGCCTGTCGCCGATGTAGTCGATGTCATCCAGCTTCCGGCGTTTCTGGCGCGCCAGACCGATCTGGTCGAAGCAATGGCAAAAACGGGTGCGGTGATCAATGTTAAAAAACCGCAATTCCTGTCCCCATATCAGATGAAAAATATTGTCGATAAATTTGAAGAATGCGGCAATGACAAGGTGATTATCTGCGAACGCGGCCACTGTTTTGGCTATGACAATCTGGTTGTTGATCCGATGGCGTTTGGTGTGATGAAACAGCAAACGGGCGGTACGCCGATTATCTGCGACACGGTTCACGCATCACAAATGCGTCTGCCGGGCAGCGAGGCATCGGGTGGCCGCCGTGCGCTGGTTCCTGATTTGACCCGCGCCGTTCTGGCCATCGGACTGGCCGGGATTTTTATCGAAGCCTATGAAGACCCGGACAAGGCCAAATGCGATGGCCCATCCGCATTACCGTTTAACAAACTTGAACAGTTTCTGTCACAGGCCAAGGCGATTGACGATCTCGTCAAATCCATGGACCTGGTCAATATCCAATAAAACAACTTAACAAAGGAGCCTACCCAAATGAGTGCAATTATTGACATTACCGCCCGCCAAATTCTCGACAGCCGTGGTAACCCGACCGTTGAAGTCGATGTCCAACTGGAATCCGGTGCGCGTGGCCGTGCGGCTGTTCCATCGGGCGCATCGACGGGCGCGCATGAAGCGGTTGAGCTTCGTGATGGAGACAAAAAATACTATGGCGGAAAAAGCGTTCTGAACGCCGTTGAATTTGTGAACAACGATCTGTTCGAAGCCCTGTGCGGCCTTGATGCTGAAGACCAGATGCATATCGATCATTCGATGATTGCGCTTGATGGTACAGACAATAAGGGCCGTTTCGGTGCGAACGCGATTCTGGGTATTTCGCTGGCCGTATCCAAGGCGATGGCCGATGAACTGGATGTTCCATTGTACCGTTACCTCGGTGGCACATTCGCACATCAATTACCGGTTCCGATGATGAACATCATCAATGGCGGC
>CAACXI010000081.1_pt1 | contig 54830 bp, 44 predicted proteins | sample 2275891 | NCBI WGS metagenome assembly CAACXI01 (sample SAMEA5312484, study PRJEB27640) | indoor metagenome | biome: indoor environment; feature: controlled; material: polymer antistatic dissipative epoxy resin | place: Italy | collected 2014-05-27 | reverse complement strand
CAATGCCGGTTTATGGCTGGGACATTTTGATGTTCCCGCCGATACCGGTGTTCCATGTTTCCGCCACACCAGCCTGTTCCGTGGCCAGACCCAAAGTTCGGGCGCCGACCATTTACAGGATCTGATGGATATCGCCTTGGCCGAGTGCGAGCGTTACTACCCGATGTTCCAATTGCTGACCCATGAAGACGGCATGGACCCATCGGCCCTGAACCTCGCCGTTCTGGATTCCGCCGGACAGGCTTAAAAATGGCGGCCAAGCCCATCATTGCCCTGATCGGTTGCGGCAAAATGGGCGGTGCCATGTTGCGCGGCTGGGTTGCTTCCAATATTGCCGAACGTATTTATGTGCTGGAACCCGCCGGGCTTCCCGAAGAATTTCAAAACACCACCTCCGTTCAGGGACTGACCAGCGCGGACGCGATACCCCCGGCAGATGTCGTCATTCTGGCCGTCAAGCCACAGGCCATGAACGATGTTTGCAAAACCCTGTCCGCCCGCATCTCCACCGACACATTGATCCTGTCGATTGCCGCCGGGCAAAAGATTGCAAATTTTGAAGCCCATTTCGGTATGCGCCAACCCGTAATTCGCGCCATGCCCAATACCCCCGCCGCGATTGGCGCCGGGATTACCGTGGCCGTCGCCAATACCCATGCCTCAGATGAACAAAGGGAAACCGCCGACACGCTGCTTAAATCCATCGGTTTTGTCGAATGGGCCAAAGATGAATCCGTGATGGATGCCGTCACCGCCCTGTCGGGCAGCGGCCCCGCCTATCTGTTCCATCTGATCGAAGTGATGGCCGATGCGGGCGTTCAATCCGGGCTGGAACCGGATTTTGCCATGAAACTGGCGCGGCAGACCGTCATCGGTTCCGCAGCCCTCGCCGCCAGTGAATCGGAAACAAGCGCGGCGCAATTGCGAAAAAATGTCACCAGCCCCGGCGGCACGACCGAGGCTGCGCTGAATGTTTTAACGGGTGAGATGCAGGATTTATTCAATCGCGCCTTGGCCGCGGCAACAAACCGTTCCAAAGAATTATCCAGATAAGCGGATATACGGGTTATTTTCCGTCCGGGCGTCCGCGCGTTCCCAACCCGATATCCTTGGCCAGCTTGCTGCGCTGGCTGGCATAGCTTGGGGCGACCATCGGGTAATCGGCAGGCAGACCCCAGCGTTCACGGTATTCTTCCGGTGACATATCATAGGCCGTTTTCAAATGCCGCTTCAGCATTTTCAGCTTTTTACCGTCTTCCAGACAAATAATGTATTCCGGGGTGACGGAACGCTTGATCGGAACGGCAGGTTGCGGGCGTTCTGAGGCGGATACGCCCGCTTCGCCATTCACATTTGCCAGCGTTTTATAAACCTTCTGGATCAGTCCGGGAATCTCATCCGCTGCAATCTGGTTATTCGATAAATGCGCCGAAACAATATCGGCTGTAAAAGAAAGAAGTTCTTGATGTTGATTATGATCTGCGGCCATGAATATTACCCCTGATAAAGACTATTCTTTAGTTTTATTCGGAAACGATTAAAAAACAAGAAAAATGGCTATTCCTGCGGTTCATTTAATTGGGGGGCAATGGTTCGCCCGATCCGTGTTGAAACGCTGACATCGGCATCGCGCAGATAGACCGGATTGGCGGGTTGCAGATTTCCGGCCCTGAATTGTTCCCCGCCGATTTCGGCCAGAACCGCCGGATCCGGGAAATCATAACCCGCAACGGCACCCCACGCTTCGGGCCAATTTTCACCCAGCGTTTCTTTTAACCGCCCAACCCCATCACCGCAGATCATCAGGCGATCACTCCCAAAATCATTTACAAGCATTTCAACCGAAGAAACCCCTGCGATTTCAGCGGCTTCACCGCTTGCTCTGAAGTGCTGAAAATATAAATCGCTACGCTTCGTTTCAATAATTACCAGGAAGTCGTTTTGTAAATCCCTATGATCCTGAACAAATTTTCTGGCCAGTACAGCGGTTGTTGTTACCCCGGTCACGGGAATCTCAAGCGCTAAGCCAAAACTCCGCGCGGCGGACAAGCCAATCCGTAATCCCGTAAACGCCCCCGGCCCGGTTGTTGTCACGATTAACCCCAACTCAGGATAATCCACCCCGGCCCGGCTCATCAATTCATCCACCATGGGGATCAGCAATTCGGATTGCCCGCGCGTCATCGGACGGAATTCCGTAACGATGTCGTTGGTTGCCGTTTTTAAAACCGCAACGCCACATCCGCCAAGGGCGGTATCAAACGCAAGGATTACAGGATCGGTCACAGGATTTCGCACGCCTCATCAAACCCAAGGCGCGGACTGCGTTCAAATAATCCGGTATCATCGCCATAGCCGATATTGCACAGGAAGTTGACCTGATAATCCTCATCAGGGAAAAATTCATCCTTTACGCCCTTGGCATTAAAGCCCGACATCGGACCACAATCCAGCCCCAGTGACCGGGCGGCGAGCATCAGATACGCGCCCTGCAAACTGCCATTCCGCATGGCAATTTCCCTATTCACATCACGGTCATTGCCCGAAAACCAGTCCCGCGCCCCCGGCGCATGGGGGAAAAGCTTTGGCAGTTGATCGTAAAATTTCAGGTCATTGGCGATAATAACCGTGACTGGCGCGGCCATCGTCTTTTCGGCATTTCCGGCATCCAGATGGGGTTTTAACCGCGCCTTGGCCTCGGGCGACTTCACAAAAGCAAAACGGGCCGGGCACATATTGGCGCTGGTCGGGCCGAATTTCATCAAATCGTACATGGCCCGAATCAGGACATCACTGACATCCCCCTCCTGCCATGCATTATGGGTGCGCGCCTTGCGGAAAAGAATATCAAAACTGCGGTCGTCAAGAATGCGTGTATCGGACATGGTTATTTCCCCCTGTTACAGGGACAAAGAATGGTCGGTTCCGTGCAAAAGATCAACTGCTGATCCATAATTACGATGGCTTTTAAAGGAAGGCGGACTATAGTCAATCCATGCTTAACCCACTGTTCCAACGCCTGAAAAATTTCCGGATATGGCCGCTTGCCGTCTGCATTTTGCTGACCCCGGCACAGGCCCATGCGCTGGAGGGGAATACCTATGACCGCAGCTCTGCGGTTATTTTTGCATACCAGCGTATTGGCGAAGATTTATTCCCGGCCAATAATCTGGGCATCGACCAGTTTAAAGAACAGCTACAAGAAATGATTGAGGGCGAGTACAAGATCGCGGCCCTGCCCGATATTGTGACCGCCCTTCAATCCGGTGCGCCGCTGCCCGATAAAACCGTAGCCCTGACGTTTAACGGTGCCTATCAATCGGCCTTGAAAAATGCAATCCCACTTCTGATCGAACGTAATATTCCTTTTACCGTATTCTTTTCACCCGATCAGGCCGATGGCAAAAACCCGGAATATATGAGCTGGGCCGATTTAAAAAAGCTGCGTAAATATAATCATGTGACATTGGGGCTGCACCCATCAAGTTATGGCCACCTGACAGCCGAACCCGTGGTGGAAATCCGGCGCCAGGTGAATAATGCCCTGATCCGTTACCGTCAGGAATTTAAGACTGATCCGTCCTTTTTCGCCTATCCGTTTGGCGAATACACCAAAGAATTTCGTAAAATTATCAGTGAGTCCGGATTCAAAGCCGCCTTTGGCCAGCATTCCGGCGTCGCGTATAACGGGTCCGATATGTTTGCCCTGCCCCGTTTTTCCATGACGGAAAATTATGGCGATGAAGAACGCTTCCGCATGGCGGCTTTGGCCCTGCCTTTGCCGGTCACGGATATTGCCCCCGATGATCCGCACATCACCCAGAACAACCCGCCAACAATCGGATTTACGATTGATGAATCGCTGGCCACAAAGATTCCGCAAATGTCCTGCTTTATTTCAGAACAGGGCCAGCCGGATATGCAAGTGGTTGGAAAGAACCGCGTTGAACTACGCGTCACGCAACCGTTTCAAGGGGCGCGGGTTCGCCTGAACTGCACCATGCCAGGGCCAATGGCCAAGGCGGGTGAAGAGCAACGCTGGCGCTGGTTTGGGCTGTTGATGACGCTGAACCAACCCGATGACACGGGCGATGATTTTGGAACCGATCAACAGACCGGCCCCTATCCCAACTAACCGCTTATAGCGAATCCGATGGGCGGACTTCCTCGACTTCCGGGATAAAATGACGCAGCATATTTTCAATGCCGCTTTTCAACGTGGCGGTTGAACTGGGGCAGCCGGAACAGGCGCCGCGCATATGCAGGTAAACAATCCCGTCTTCAAACCGGTCAAACACGATATCGCCACCATCCATTTGAACCGCCGGGCGCACGCGCGTATCCAGCAATTCGCAAATCTGTGCCACGATTTCATTGTCCATATCAGGCGCATTAGACGCAGGGGCCTCTTCGCCGGTTATCACGGGTTGGCGGGTGCTGAAATGCTCCATGATCCCGGCCAGCGCCTGGGTCTTTAAAACCATCCAGTCTTTATCAGCCGTTTTGGTGATGGAGATAAAATCCCCCCCCAGAAAAACGGACTTCACCCCATCCAGTTTCAACAGGCGCTGGGCCAGCGGGGAGCGCCCGGCATCTTCCAATGATTTGAATTCAGCATTCCCGGCCTTCATCACGGTTTCACCGGGAATGAATTTCAGGGTTTCGGGATTGGGTGTTTTTTCGGTCTGTATAAACATGATGATTAAGTTATAGCGTCAATCTTGACAGGATCAAGATGCCCGGGCACGACAAGGACCGGAATCCGCAACCGATCCAGCCCTTTTCCGGTGAAATAATTGACCAAGGCCCCCTGACCCGACGATCCACCACCCCCGCCGCCCAAAATCAGCATTTTAATCGACAGATCATCATTCATGACGCGGGTCAGAACATCGTGTGGCTGGCCTTCTTCGACATATAATCCGGGAACCTGTCCGGTTAAATCATTGATGCGCCGCGCCACCGACCAGATAAATTTTTCCGCCTGATCGCGCATTTCCTTGCGCATGATGGCTTCGACATTTGACCAATGCTGAAAATCATCAATCGCCATGACATATAAAATACAGACATGGCCGCGATGGGCCTTGGCCATGCGCGCGGCATAACGCAAGGCGGCATTAAATTCCGATGTTTCATCCGCCACGACAAGGAATGTTCCGCCGTCGCCACGGCGGCCCGATTTATCCTGTTCGATAATTTCAGCATCCTGCATGGTCATGTCCTATTCCCGCCGCAACAAACTATGAGCGCCCCACCCAAAAAATAACGCCATCAAGACCGCAACAATCGCATAAAGAAGGGATTGATTATGCGCGAAGAGATAAATTTCTGCACTCATCCCGTTTTGAGCGACTTTGATTTCGGCATTGCGGGTTGCGGTCACGGCCCCGTCCTTGATCAGGTACGCATCAATGCGGTAAACCCCCGCCGGGACGTTTGCGGGCAGCGTAAAATCAACCCGAAAAAAATCAGCATCAATAAAATTAACCGCCTTTGGTTCCAGCGGAAAATGTCCATGCACTTGCTGGTTACGGATCATGGCTTCGCGGAAGCCTGAAACAATATTGGAATCATCTTCGCGTGTTTCAAAATCCAGCGCATCAAGCCCGATATTATAACGGCGCAACTCGCTGAACGGCGCCAGCTGATTGGCCGGACGGGTCAGCGCCAGATCATAAAATCCCGGAACCTCATGAAAGGCTATCCCCCGGCCATTCATCCACAACCCAAGGACACGGGCCTTTCGTCGCACAACAATGTCCTTTTCCGGGCCACGAATGATAACAGCAACATCCCCGGCTGCGCGGCGTGTTCCATGCACGACAAGCTGTGCGCCATTAAAACCCGTGGTGATATCAATGGTTCTTTCGGCCACATCTATGCTTAACGGCGCAGTGGTCTGCGCGCCCACAGGCTGGGCCAGAAGGACAAAGAACGCCAGCAACAGGGGCAAAAGATTAAATCTCATCGCACCACCGTCACATATAGTTCTGCGGGGGTCAGCAGCAATTGCCCTGCCAGTTGAATGCTGATCAGCAATAACAAGCAGGCCAGAATAATCCGGGCATAAACGCCCTTGATCTTCTTCCCTGCGCGAATACCCAATTGGGCGCCAACGACACCACCGATAATCAAAAGAAAGGCCAGAACCAAATCAACCGAATGGTTGGCAACCGCGTGCATCGCCGTTGCAAAAATTGTGGTGATCAGAATTTGAAACAGCGATGTCCCCACGACCAGCAAGGTCGGCATCCCCAGAATATAAATCATTGCCGGCACCAGAATAAAGCCGCCGCCAACCCCTAGAATAGAAACCAAGACGCCGCCGATAAACCCGATCCCCGCCGGAACCAATGCGGAAATATACAGCCGTGAACGCGGAAAGCGCATTTTATAAGGCAAATTTTGGAAAAACGCCCTGTGGTGCAATTGGGGAGTTGTGCTTTCCGGCGTCTTTTTCAGCAACACCGCCGTCAGGCTTTCGGTCAGCATCATGACCCCCATCACCGATAGCAGCAGGACATAGAGCAGCGGAATAATGAAATCAATCTGCCCGAAATGTTGCAGCATCCGAAAAACCAGAATGCCGAGAAACGACCCCACCAGCGACCCGCACAACATGATGCCGCCTATTTTATAATCAACATTGTGCCGCTTGGTATGGGATAACAACCCCGATACGCTGGCCGCGGCCAGCTGGTTTGCCTGTGTGCCCACGGCAATGGCCGGGGGTATCCCCATAAAAATCAGGAACGGCGTCATTAAAAATCCGCCACCCACGCCAAAAACGCCGGATAAAAATCCGACAAAAGTCCCCAGCAGCAAAATGGATTCCGCCGGGACAGACATTTCAGCGATGGGAAGATAAATCTGCATATAGACCCAAATAATAAAGCCGGAAAACATTGTTCCCGGCTTTAATTAAAACATGAAAAGACTGGGATTAGTAGCGCATTACCGCCGCACTGCCAGGCCATTTGAATTCAAAGCGCGGATCAGCGAAGAAATTACGGTAATCTCCGCTCCACAATTCATCATGCGCCTTTTTGAAATCAACCGAACCCATGATACTGAGGAAAAGCGGCTGGTATTTTTCAAACGCCATGATGCGCGCGGAACAATCAACGATATAAGCCTTGCCGAAATAAAGCGAAGCCGATGTAATGCCGCGGCGCTTGCCGTGGGGGCTGAACAATGCGCCCTCATAACCGGACACGGCAAAGCTGCCGTAACCACGGCCCAGCCCGCCATCATTAGTGCCGTAAATTTCAACATTGTCGTATTCGTTCAGGTATTCTTCCCAGAACTCGCGGCTATAGGACACGGTTTGCACATCGCGGCCCAAATGCGGCGGATAAACTAGATAGCGTTTGTCCTCGCGCACACGAACGCGGCAGACGGCGTCTTCACCGGTGGATGATGGGGCCATAATCGCAAAGACTTCATCAGGCTGGCGCTGGCTGACCATTTTCCATGTATCAGGATAAGACAGGGTCAATCCCGATTTCGGGTCTTCCCAAACAAAATAATCGGCCCGCGCGACGCCCGCGAAACCGCCCATTACAACCATTGCTAAAAAAGCCGCCTGAATAAAGCGCATCACATTGTTTCCCTTTGGATTATCAGAATCCGATCAAGCCTGTATTTTGCAGCCTAGCGCCCCAAAAGGCAAACCCCTTATTTACCGTTCCAGAAGCCCATAATATCCATTGTTTCCCGCAGGATCGGGGCGGCAATGGCATTGGCCTTTTCTGCGCCATCCTGCAAAATCCGGTCGATTTTGTCGGGATGAGCCAGAAGATCGGTCATTTTTGCAGTCATCGGCGACAATTCCCGCACCGCCAGCTCTGCCAGAGCCGGTTTGAAGGTCGAGAAAGACTGCCCCCCGAATTCGGACAAGACGTCCGCCTTTGAAATCCGTGCCAGCGCCGCATAAATCGTCACCAGATTATCGGCCCCCGCCCGGCCCTGCAAACCATCAACCGTCAGCGGCAGGGGTTCGGGGTCGGTCTGGGCTTTACGGATTTTCAGCGCAATGGCTTCGGCATCATCGGTCAGATTGATGCGTGAATAATCAGACTCTTCCGATTTACTCATTTTCTTGGTCCCGTCGCGCAAGGACATGATGCGCGTCGCCTCCCCCAGAATTTGTGGTTCGGGTTGCGGGAAGAAATCGGTGTTGTAGCGGGTATTAAAGGTTGAAGCGATCTCACGCGCCAGCTCCAGATGCTGTTTCTGGTCTTCCCCGACCGGGACATGGCTTGCCTTATACCCCAAAATATCGGCGGCCATCAGGACCGGATAGGCATAAAGGCCAAGCCCCGCCCGCTCCGCGTTCTTTCCAGCCTTATCCTTGAACTGGGTCATACGATCCAGCTTGCCCATCTGGGTCATGGTGGACAGCAGCCACATTAACTGCGAATGCGCCGGAACTGCGGATTGTGGAAAGATAATGCATTGATCAGGATTAATCCCGGCAGCGATATAGGCAGCGGCGATTTCACGCGTGGCCTGCGCCAGCTTGTCCGCATCCTGCGGGACGGTGATGGCGTGCAGATCAACGACACAGAAAATGCATTCGTAATCCTGCTGCTGCAAATCAACCCAGTTCCGCAACGCCCCCAGATAATTGCCGAGGTGCAAACGGTTGGTCGGCTGCATCCCTGAGAAAATACGTTTTGTCATGATTACTCTTGTCCTTGCGATTCCAGCGCCTGAAGGTTATCAGGCATTTTCTTCGGTGTTTTAATGAAATATTGCTTCACATCTTGAACGCGCAACAAGCCGGTTGCCTGCGCACTGATAAAATAAACCATCCCGCCGCCGCCGACCAGTGTTCCCAGCGCGATCAGTTTTTTCAAAGAGCTTTCATCCCAGAACCAGTCCTGCAATCCATACGCAACACCGACCAGAACCAGCCCCATCAACCCCGCACTCAACGTAATTTTTAGAACCGCTTTTTTGAAACGGGCGTCAAAGGCCGTCCCTTCATTGCCGCGCAAACCGCGCCATAGCAGATAACACTGCGCCACACCGGACAGCCCCGTTGCCAACGCAATCCCGGCCACATCCATAAAACGCGATGCGATCAATGCGACAAAAATATTAAACACCGACATCATCACGGCGATTTTGACCGGGGTCATCGTGTCCTGTTTCGCCCAGTAAGCGGTTGAAAAGATCTTGGCCGCAACAAAGGCCGGAAGGCCAATGGACAAGCACGCTAAAGCCGGGGCAGAGCGCAATGTGTCTTCATGCAAAAATTCCCCCCGTTCAAACAGAACACCAATCAGTTCCTTTGGCACCAGAATCAATGCCACGGCTGCCGGAACGGTCAGGATCAGGCAGTATTCAAGGGCGCGGTTAAACAAATCATTGGCTTCGGCATCACGGTTAGCGGCCTGGGCGCGGGTCAGCATCGGCAGCAGCGCCGTCCCCACCGCAATCCCGACAACACCCAAAGGCAACTGGAACAGGCGGTCGGCGTAATACAACGCGGAAATGGCCCCCGTCGCTAGAAACGATGCAATGATCAAATCAATAAACAGATTGATGTGCATGATCCCTGCACCAAACGCCCCCGGCGCCATCAGCTTAAACAGGCGCTTAATTTCTGGCGTCAAGCGTGGGCGCAGCATCGGCAGGGTGATTTTATAGCGGCGCAGAAACCAGAACAGCCAGATAAACTGGACAATCCCGGCAACCAAAATCCCCCATGACAACGCATGGCCGGGCGTTTTAAACGCAACGGCACTCAGAAGGGCGACAATCTGGCACAGGTTGAAAAAAATTGGCGCGGCGGCAAAGGGGGCAAATTTTTCATGTGCATTCAACATCCCGCCCAGCAAGGCACACATGGACATCAGCAACAGATAAGGGAATGTGACCCGCGTCATTTCAACGGCGGATTGATACTGGCTTGATCCGGCTTCAAAACCCGGTGCAATCAAATAAATAACCCATGGCATGGCGGCAATGACGACAATCGAAAACAGACTGAGGATCAGCAGCATCAGCGAAAAAGCCTGTCCGGCAAAAATCCCGGCGGCTTCTTCCCCGTCCTTTTGCAGGGTCTTAGAATAGATCGGAACGAAGGACACGCTGAACGCGCCTTCCGCCGTTACATGACGAAAGAAGTTCGGAATTTTAAGGGCGACAAAGAACGCATCGGCCAGTGGCCCCGCGCCAAGGACGGCGGCGGTCATCACATCACGGGCAAATCCGACAATCCGGGACAGGCCAGTCATACCGGCCACAGTTACCATCGCTTTGAGAAGTTTCATGAATATCCGTCCCTGAGCGGGTTTTATGAGAGTTAATTTCAAATCATCCTTGCCGCCATTTGGCAAGTCCCCCTGTATCACCGGAGCGTAGATTATGGCAAGAAAGGCGTCTTTACAGGGGGGCGTCACCCGATTAAGCTGCCCCCATCATGACAAAGCCGCATAAAAACATCGACCAGAAAAATCCCGAAAGCCAGTGGTTTGGCGAAAAACCGGTTACCGCCGCCGAAAAAACCGGGCTGGTGATCGATGTTTTCGATTCCGTGGCTGACCGCTATGATTTGATGAACGACCTGATGTCCGCCGGGGTTCACCGCCTGTGGAAGGACCAGTTTGTTCGCCAGATCCGCCCGCGTGCTGATTATACCTATCTGGATGTTGGCGGCGGAACGGGCGATATCGCCTTTCGTATTCGTAAGGCAACCGGAGCCGGACCGAATATCACCGTTTGCGACCTGAACGGCGAAATGTTGCGGGTGGGCCGCGCTCGCGCCGAAGACCGGGGCTGGATGAACGAATTTGAATGGGTGGTTGGCAATGCCGACTCCCTGCCCGTCCCGGATGAAAGCGTTGATGTCTATACAATCGCGTTTTGCCTGCGGAATGTAACAAAGATCGATGACGCGCTGGCCGAAGCACACCGCGTCCTGAAACCCGGCGGGCGGTTCTTCTGCCTTGAATTTAGCCATGTGACAGAACCTACGCTGGCCAAGCTGTATGACGCCTATTCCTACAAAGTCATTCCACGCGTTGGCCAGATCGTCACCAAGGACCGCGACAGCTATCAATATCTGGTCGAAAGCATCCGCAAATTCCCGACCCAGAAGGCCCTCGAAAAACGCCTTTACGGCGCCGGGTTCGGCAAGGTCAAAGTGAAAAATCTGTCCTTTGGTGTGGCCGCCATTCACGAGGCCTGGAAGCTTTAGATTATGGAAAAAATAATGTCCGAAATATGGCCGCAACTTGGTCAGGGATATTATTCTAAGAATATGAAAAGATTATTGATTTTCACCCGACTCACCTGTTAGTTTCCAAAATGTATTCCGGCAGCAATCTTTTCGGAACACACAAAAAAATCACACACAAAAACATTCTTCGGAGAGATTAAAGATGGATATCGTTCGTATCGGCAAAACAATACTTCCTGCTGTCGTCGTTCTGGTCGCTGGACTGTTCGGCGTTAACTTCGTTTACAACACCTATTTGAAAGATGGCGCAGCCAGTGTCATCACACTGGAACCTGCTGCCGGCGAAGAAGGCGTAACAGTCAGCGTTGAAGACGGCGCAACCAGCGTTACAACACAAACAGGCGATACGGCTGTCACAACCATCACCGAAACAGTTGTTGAAACTGTTGATGAATGCGCAACAGCTGATGCTGCTGCCGCCGCTGCCGTTGGTACGGAAACAGAAGCTGCTGCTGCACAAGCCGCAACCGATTGCGCTGCTGCCAAAGCCGTAAAAGCCGATGCAGAAGTCAAAGTTGAAGCCGCAACTGAAGCCGCTGTTGATGCCGCCGTTGAAGGCACAACCGAGCACCTGCCAGTCACCGAAGGTGATGATGTTGTTGCCCCTGCAGAAGTTGAAGTAGCACCAGCCACTGAAAAAGCTGCTGAATAAGCGATACGAAACACTCGACGGCAACGTCGTGACTGTTTAAATTGGTCCCGTCCTGAAACACAGACGGGACCAATTTTTTACAATTTTTAAAGGACATTCTGATGACCGCTTCTGCACTGGACCATGTTTCTGTCGCGATTACGCGCCTTCCCCATGCCGCTGATATCAGCCTGCCCGCCTATGCCACCGAACAATCCGCAGGGATGGATTTATGTGCCGCCATTGATGCCCCCATCACCCTGCAACCGGGCGATAGCGGCATGATCGCCACAGGCCTTGCCATTGCCCTGCCCGCCGGTTTTGAAGCCCAGATCCGCCCTCGCTCCGGGCTTGCTGCAAAAAACGCCGTCACGGTCTTAAACAGCCCCGGCACGATTGATGCGGATTATCGCGGCGAAATCAAAATCATCCTGATCAATCACGGGCATGACCCGTTTATCATCGAACGCGGGATGCGCATCGCCCAGATGGTCGTCGCCCGCCATGCAACTGTGCAATGGAGCGAACTGGAAACCCTGTCCGAAACATCACGGGGCAGCGGCGGTTTTGGGTCCACCGGGACACGTTGACCAACCCCGACAGGCAATTACCGTAATTCTTGACTTTTTGCTCTAGCAGGGCTTAGGGTGCGCCAGTTTTTAAACACTTTGCACCCGGACTTGCCATGGTTGACGACTGCATTGAATACGCTGACAAAACCCTTCGCCCCTTGACCCGGGAGGCTTGTGAAAAAATCGGGCATATCGCATGGATTGAGGAAAGCGACCCTGTCATCGCGTTGCGCCGCCAGCATGAAGCTGTTCGCACCCCGCCATTCAACGCAGCCATATGGGCCAATGCAGGTGACGCAACAGATTCAACGATGCTGGATGATCTGAACATCTTGCGGGATTATTACAATCTGCAAGCCCCACGCCTTTCCAATCATTTTAACTTAAGCGCAGGCGCCAGTGAAAAAGACATCACAAAAAGCCTGCGTGAATTTTTTGAGCAATTAGCGACAGACCATCGTCAAATTCCGGGCATTAAAGATTTATCGCGACTCTTAAACGTCCACGCGAATAAGCGTGCAATGCAAATTTTACAGGCTATTCCTTCGCTGGAATATAATTTCAATCTTCGCGCCAGCCGATCCAGCACGACAAAAAAATCACCTGTCGTGCATACCGATGGTTTAGGTTACGGCAATATCAGAATCCTTGAAAATCTTGGCTGTGCCGGAACCTGCCTGATTGAAAACAGCTTTGGTGAGCGCCATATCCTGACAGAAAATGGCTATGTGCGTTCCGACGATCAACAGGGAAAAACCAAATATTACCCCAATAAAAATGCCAAAATGACCTACTGGCAGATACCGGACAATGCAGTAACATTGATTACCAATGAATACTTACCGTGGCAGACAATCCTGCACGCAGAGCCACCCACCATGCCCGGACAATATCGCGACACACCGCGCACCATCATGATGCATGACCTTTATACACTGGAAAGATCATGAACATTGACGCGCAGGATCCCTCGCCAAGGGACGTTCGCGTCCTGACCCAAGAGATCGCAGAATCCATGGGGCATATTGCATGGATTGAAGAAACAGATCCGACCCGTGCGTTCCAGCGTATGATGACGGCGCTACAGACCGCGCCAATCAACTGTGCCGTCTGGGCTGATGCAAACCGGAAAACAAAACGCAAAGACTTAAAAATTTTAGCGAATTTTCGCCGTAATTTTGATTTCATGCTGCCTCATCAGCAACGCTTTGGAAATTCAATCACGGCGGATAAAAGTACAATGGACAGAGACCTGTCCCATTTCTTTAATCAGTTGAACGCGCGCAATTTTGGGATTCCCGGTATGCGAGAGAATGTCAAATTTCTTGAAAAGCAGGCGCGCCTGCGGGCAGCACAAATTATGGATGCCTTCCCTGCCCTGTCCTATACATTCAATTTGCGTGCGGATTTTGATATTAAAACCCTTCCTGATCCAAATCCCCATACGGATGGCAGTTCATTTGGAAATTTACGCATTCTTGAAAATCTTGCTTCACCGGGAACGTGTATTTTTGAAAATTACCATGCTGAGAAACAAGTTCAGAGCGGGGATCATTTTATCACACTGCCACCTGGCCAACATGATCCGCGCGCACGCTACAGGCTCAAGGAAAATGCCAATCCTATCTTTTGGCAGGTCCCTGAAAACAGCCTTACGATGATTACCAATCATGCCCACCCATGGCAGCCCATTTTACATTCCGAGGCCCCGACCCCACCCGAAATGGCCCCAACCCCAAGGACTCTGCTGGTTTATGACCTTTTTTGGGTGAAAAAGGCGTTTTAGCCGACAAAAACTCTTTATCTGCCTGCCCCGTCCATCGTAAAAACAGATATGTCCCAAACAGCCCTGAAACCACGCGAAGTGAAAACGCCGGAAGATTTTCTTGCCGATGGCCACACACCCATGATGGCGCAATATCTGGCCGTCAAAGACAACTATCCCGATTGTCTGGTTTTTTATCGCATGGGCGATTTTTACGAGCTGTTTTTTGACGATGCCGTAAAGGCCTCCGAAGCCCTCGACATTACCCTGACAAAACGCGGCAAGACGCAGGAAAACGCAATTCCGATGTGCGGTGTCCCTGCCCATTCGCTGGACCCCTATCTGGCGCGGTTGATCCGTTGCGGGTTCAAGGTTGCCATTTGTGACCAGACCGAAACACCGGAACAGGCAAAAAAGCGCGGCGGTGCAAAGGCACTAGTGCGCCGTGATGTTGTGCGGGTCGTAACCCAAGGGACACTGACCGAAGATACGTTGCTGGATGCGCGTGAAAATAATTATCTGGCCGCGCTTGCCGAAACCGGCGGGCAATATGGCTTGGCATGGCTGGAATTATCAACCGGGGATTTCTGGGTCCAGCCGGTGCTGGAAAAAGCCTTGGGTGCGGCGATTGACCGGATCGGCGCGTCAGAAATCCTGACCCCCGACCGCATGGTGCAAAAGCCAACGCTGTTTGAAACCTTCACGCCCTTGCGCGACCGTTTGACGGTGCAACCGTCCAGCCTGTTCGATAGCGAGAATGCGCGCAAAAGGCTTGAAAACCTGTTCGGTGTTGGCACGCTGGAATCGTTTGGCGCGTTCAGCCGCGCGGAAATCGCCGCAGCGGGTGCGCTAATTGATTACGTCGAACGCACCCAGATGGGCAAGTTGCCGCATTTGTTCCGTCCTCGCCAGTTATCGTCCGGCGCGATGATGGAGATTGATGCCGCAACACGGCGCAATCTCGAACTGACCCGAACATTAACCGGGGACCGCAAGGGATCATTGCTGGCAACCATCGACCGCACCGTGACCGCACCGGGGGCACGGCTGTTACAGGCGCGCCTGTCGGCACCGCTTTGCGATCTGGATGCCCTGCACCAGCGTTATGATGAAATTGAAACGCTGGTCAATGATGCGAAACTATGCGCCACACTGCGCGCGTCTTTAAAGGCCGTTCCTGATATGGAACGCGCCTTGTCGCGCCTGACCGTTGGTCGTGGCGGACCGCGTGATCTGGGCCAGATCCGGGATGGCCTGCGCGGAGCCGAAGATATTCGTGCTGTTTTGCTATCACTGCTTCACACCGCCCTTACCGCGATCACCTCCGGGTTACAGCAACAACCCATGGCGCAAAACCTGTCCGACCGTTTGCAGCAATGTTTGAACGATGAATTGCCCGCCCATGATCGTGATGGCGGTTATATCCGCTCCGGTTACAGCGCCAGGCTCGATGAATTGCGCCTGATGCGCGATGAGGGCAAAAAACTGATGGCGGGGCTGGAAGCAAAATACCGTCAGGATACCGGGATTGAATCCCTGAAAATCGCCTATAATAATATCCTTGGGTATTACATCGAAGTGCCCGTTAAACGCGCCGACAAATTAATGGTTCATCCGGGTCAGGAAAACGCGCACGACAATCCATTCATCCATCGCCAGACGATGGCCAGCGGCGTACGGTTCACAACCCCCGAATTGGCCGAGATGGAACGCGATATGTCGTCCGCCGCCGACAAGGCCTTGGCGATTGAACAGGAATTATTCGATCAACTGTGTGATGAAATCGGCATTCAATGCGAACAGATCGGGACGCTGGCCCGCGCGCTGGCTGCGCTTGATGTGGCATCTGCGCTGGCGCAGCTGGCCTGTGACCTGAATTATGTGCGCCCGCATATGACTGAAGACACCAGCTTTGAAATTTGCGGCGGGCGTCATCCGGTTGTCGAAGCAGCCCTGCGCAATCAGGGCGGCGATGCGTTTGTCCCCAATGATTGTGATCTGGGGGATAAGCAACGCCTGTGGCTTTTAACCGGGCCGAACATGGCTGGTAAATCGACATTCCTGCGTCAGAATGCCTTGATCGCGATTATGGCGCAGATGGGAAGTTTTGTTCCGGCGAAATCCGCCACAATCGGTTTGATTGATCGCCTGTTCAGCCGTGTCGGAGCGTCCGATGATCTGGCCCGGGGTCATTCGACCTTTATGGTGGAAATGGTTGAAACTGCGGCCATTCTAAATCAGGCAACCAACCGTTCGCTGGTGATCCTTGATGAAATCGGGCGCGGCACATCAACCTTTGACGGTTTATCAATCGCGTGGGCTTGTGTTGAACATCTGCATGAGGGCAATCAGTGCCGGTCCCTGTTCGCGACGCATTATCATGAACTGACCAGCCTGACATCGAAGCTGCCCAAATTGTCGTGCCATTCGATGCAGGTCAAGGAATGGCAGGGCGATATTATTTTCCTGCATTCCGTTGGCGCGGGCAGCGCGGACCGGTCCTATGGCATTCATGTCGCCCGCCTTGCCGGATTACCGGCAGCCGTTATTTCACGCGCGCAGGACGTTTTGAAACTGTTGCAATCCGGTGAACAATCGGGAACCTTGGCGCGGCTGGCGGATGATCTGCCGCTATTCAATCTTGCGGTAGCAAAACCTGTCGCCGAAAAAACATCACCGGCCCTCGAAATGCTACAAAATGTTGATCCCGATGGATTAAGCCCGAAAGAAGCGCTCGACATTCTCTACACGCTGAAATCATTACAGGGATAAGAATATGCTGAAGAATAAGAATATTCTTTTGGTGATTTCGGGTGGCATTGCCGCGTATAAGGCGCTTGAACTTATTCGCCTGCTCAAAAAATCCGGTTGCAATGTGCGCTGCATCCTGACCGCCGGGGGTCAGCAATTTATCACCCCGCTCAGTGTTGCATCCCTCAGCGGCGAACAATGCTATACCGATTTATGGTCATTGAAGGACGAGGCGGAGATGGGCCATATCCGCCTGTCGCGCGAAGCCGACCTGATCGTAGTCGCCCCGGCCAGCGCGGATTTTCTGGCCAAGCTGGCACAGGGCCGCGCTGATGATCTGGCCACCACGACCTTACTTGCTGCAAATAAAGATATTCTTGTTGTTCCGGCCATGAATCATTGTATGTGGAATAATCCGGCGACACAGGACAATATGCGCTTGCTGAATAGTCGCGGCATTTACCATGTAGGCCCCGATGACGGTGAAATGGCGTGCGGTGAATATGGTGCCGGACGGATGGTGGAACCGGAAGCAATGATTCAGGCAATTATCGCCAAGCTTTCCGCAAATATGCCGCTGGCCGGATTGAAAGCCCTAGTCACCAGCGGCCCGACCTATGAACCGCTCGACCCGGTTCGTTTTATCGGCAATCGGTCTTCGGGCAAACAGGGCCACGCCATCGCCGCCGCACTGGCCGCGAAAGGCGCAGATGTGACCTTGATTACCGGTCCCGTTGCCCTGCCCGACCCATCCAGCATCACCACAATCCATGTTGAAACAGCCGCAGAGATGCTGGCCGCCAGCCTTCACGCGCTGCCGTCTGATATTGCCGTCTGCGCCGCCGCGGTCAGCGACTGGTCTGCGGCCACGATTGAAACGCAGAAAATAAAAAAGCAGGGCGATCATTTGCCGCCGCAATTACAACTGCGGGAAAACCCGGATATTCTGTCCACGCTGTCGCACCACGCGCAACGCCCGAAACTGGTCATCGGTTTTGCCGCCGAAACAGAAAACCTGATTCAATCGGGGCAGAAAAAACGCCTGACCAAGGGGTGTGACTGGATTGTTGCCAATGATGTTGGCCGCGAGGTTATTTTCGGCGCTGATGAAAACCGGATTATTCTCATATCCGAAGACGCGGCAGAAGAATGGGATAAAATGTCAAAAAAATCCGTGGCTGAAAAACTGGCTGAAAAAATTGTCCAGAATTTTGTTACGGCGTAATCGCCAAATTTCGCATCTGCAATATGCCTTTCCCTTGAACTTCGCCTGAAAAAAGACGATTCTATGCGTCTTATTCATAGAGGTGAAAAATGACTGCGCCAGCCCATAAAACTCAATCCCCATCCAGCACACTGACAAGCTGTATTCTCGATTGCATCGGCAATACGCCGTTAATGGATCTGGGCGATGGCATTCTGGCCAAGGCTGAATTTTTCAATCCATCGGGATCGATCAAGGCCCGCATGGCCAAATTCATGATCGAAAAAGCCGAAGCCGAAGGCTTGCTGAAACCCGGCTACACAATCGTCGAAGCCACCAGCGGCAATACCGGCAACGCCCTGTCGATGATCGCCGCCGTCAAGGGTTACAAGATGATCGTGCTGATGCCAGACGGGTACAGCAATGAACGCGTCCGTATTTCAAAGGGGTTTGGCGCCGATATTCGCGCGGTCGGGCATTTCCAGGTTAATCAGGCCCGCGAAGAAGCCATCCGTATCGGCAACTTACCCGGCCATTACTGCCCACAGCAATTCGACAACGAATGGAACGTCGAAGAAAACCGCGAATGGCTGGGCCGTGAAATTATTGCGCAAATCCCAGAAGGTATGAAAATTGATGCCATCGTCCAAGGCGTCGGAACGGGTGGTACGTTGATTGGCACGGCGCAAGCCCTGCGTCAGTGGCACAACCCCGATCTGAAAGTTTTTGCGATGGAACCAACAGAATCCAGAACGCTGGAATGCTGCATGGTTGCCGATCATAAAATCGAAGGCATTTCCGATGGTTTTGTTCCCACCATCTATGAACGCCACAAGGATGAGATCACCGCGATTATTTCCGTACGCGGTCCGCTGGCGATTGAAGAAGCCGAACGCATGGCGCGCGAAAAAGGCCTTTTTGTCGGCCCCAGCAGTGGCGCAAATTACTGGGCTGCAAAGGAAATCAAACGTCAGGACCCATCAATTAAGACCGTTCTGACCTTCCTGTGCGACCGCGGCGAAAAATACCTGTCGCAGATGTACGGGAATCAGGCCGAAGAATAAGCCTTATATTGTGGAAAATAGTCAAAACAACCTGTTGGCCTTGGTTAACGGGTGTTACAAATGACTATGTCCAGCCCCGCACTCAAAATTGAAACGCCCACCCCGGAAACGATCCTGAAATCGGTTTTCGGCTATGATTCTTTTCGCGGACAGCAGAAAGACATTATCGACTATGTGATGCAGGGCGGCAGTTGCTGCACATTGATGCCGACCGGTGCTGGAAAATCACTCTGCTATCAAATCCCCGCTTTATGCCGCAACGGTGTCGGCATTGTCGTATCCCCGCTGATCGCCCTGATGCAGGATCAGGTTGCCGCGCTGAAAGAACTAGGCGTCCGCGCCGCCATGCTGAATTCCGCACTGGATTATCAGCAGATGCAGGACACGCTGCGTCAGATCGAAAATAACCAGCTGGATCTGCTCTATGTCGCGCCGGAACGGTTGATGACGGATCAGATGATGAGCTTGCTCGATCATATCGACATCGCCCTGTTCGCAATTGATGAGGCGCATTGCGTATCCCAATGGGGTCATGATTTCCGCCCAGAATACCGGATGCTGTCCGTTTTACGCGAACGCTATCCGCATATTCCCTGCCTGGCCGTTACAGCCACCGCCGATGCTCCAACGCGCCGCGATATTATGGCGCAGCTTCAGCTATCAGAAATTTTTGTTGCCGGTTTCGACCGCCCCAACATTCGCTATGATGTTGCCGTCAAAGATAACCCGAAACAGCAAATGCTGGATTTCCTGAAAACCCAACCACAGGGCGAAAGCGGGATCGTCTATTGCCTATCGCGCAAGAAGGTCGAAGACACCGCGCAATGGTTACAGGATAAGGGCTATACCGCCCTGCCCTATCATGCGGGAATGGATAACCGGGTCCGCGCCGAATACCAAAACCGCTTTATCAAGGAAGAAGGCGTTATCATCGTTGCGACGATTGCGTTTGGCATGGGGATTAACAAACCCGATGTCCGCTTTGTTGTACATCTGGACCTGCCATCGAACATCGAAGCCTATTATCAGGAAACCGGACGCGCGGGCCGCGATGGTCTGCCTGCTGTTGCCTTTATGCTCTACGGATTACAGGATGTCGCAATGCGGCGGCAAATGATTGCCGGTTCCGATGCGCCGGATGAACAAAAACGTATTGAACACCACAAACTTGGCGCCTTGCTGGGCTATTGCGAAGCCGCCCAATGCCGCCGTCAGATTTTACTGCAATATTTTGACGATCAGGGCGAAGCCTGCGGCAATTGCGATACCTGCGTTGCGCCCCCGGAAACAATCGAAGGCTCCATCGCCGCCCAAAAAATCCTGTCCTGTATTTTCCGCACCGGGCAAGTTTTTGGTGGGAAGCACGTTGTTGATGTGTTGATGGGACAAAAAACATTACAAGTGGAAAAACACCGCCATGACCAGCTTTCAACCTTTGGCATCGGCACGGGCCATGACCGCAAGGCATGGGACAGCTTTATCCGCCAATTGGTCGCGGCCAATCTTGTCTTTGTGGATATGGAAGCGCATGGCGGATTAAAAATTACAACGGATGGTGCAAAATTTCTGAAAGACCGCGGCGATTTTCAATTGCGCCTGCCGCGTGCCGGAAAAGAAACCCGCACTCACCGCACCGGGTCCGGCGGCGATGGCACTGGCATCATTCTGGAATCTTCAGCAGACAAAGAATTATTTGAAAAACTGAAAGCCTTGCGGCTTCAACTGGCGCGAGAGAAGAACCTTCCGCCTTATGTGATTTTCCATGACAAGACGTTGTTGGAAATGGCAGTGCGGCGTCCGCTGTACCGGGATTCGATGGCACAGATTCCGGGCGTCGGACAATCAAAGCTGGAAAAATATGCCCCCGCCTTCCTGGCCGTTATTCAGGGTGAAAGCGAACCATGCTCCGCGTAGCGATCCTTTTTTTCATGGCGGTGTTCCTAAGCGCTTGTTCTACGACTCATTTTGAACACCCGAATGCGGTTGGGACTTATCACAGTAAAGCCCAGCAATGCGTCCCATATGCCCGCAAAATATCCGGCATCAATATCTATGGTGATGCCTATACTTGGTGGGATCGCGCCGCCCCAACCTATCAACGCGGTCACCAGCCGCGTGTCGGCGCGGTTCTGGTTCTGGCCAATACGCAAAAGATGCGATACGGGCATCTGGCCGTGGTGAAGGATGTGCTGTCCCCGCGCCAGATCAACGTCACCCACAGCAATTGGGGCAATAACCGCGAAAACCGCCGGATTATCTATGAATCCATGCGCGTTGAAGACATCTCCCCAACCAATGACTGGACCAGATTGCGGTTCTGGAATTACGAGAAGAACGTCTTTGGCTTCCCCTATGAAGCCCTTGGTTTTATTTACAAATAACCCTTTCCTGCAAACCCTTTGAAAACCCTTGCCTTTTACCCCCTTTTTCCCTATTTTCTCAGCGGACTGGAGAGGTGGCAGAGTGGCTGAATGCGGCGGTCTCGAAAGCTGATTACGTCAAATATTTCACTAAAATTTATCAATTAAATCAATACGATAAGGTTTTTAACTTTTCCGTATTATACTTACACATGTCTTACACACTTTCCCAGATCTCATTAGGGGTAAGAACATGAATACGGAAATGCATTCCCTGATGGACGGTAAGGTCCATGTTTACAAAAGAGACAACAGCCGATTCTGGCAATGCTCCACCTATCTGGATGGACAAAACCACAGGGTTTCCACGAAGCAGGAAACCCTGACACTCGCCAAGGAATTTGCCAGAGAATGGTACATGGCGGTCTATGTTGATTCCAAACGTCAGCACCAGACAGGCCACATCACACAACTGATTCATAAATTCGGCTTTAGCGAAGAAACAAAGGAATATGTGGTTGCGAAGCAACCCCGACAACAAAAGAAAGACTCCGGCCCGACCTTCAGGGAGGCCGCCGAAAAATTCATCGGCGAATACGGCATCATTACCCAAGGCGAACGGAACGAGGTATGGGTCAAGAACCACGAGATGAGAGTGAATGTCCACCTCATCCCCTTCTTCGGCGATATGCCTGTAAAATCGATCAATGCAGGGCTTGTGCAGGAATACAGAATTGCGCGGCAAACAAACGGTCATAAGGGCCGCATTCCCTCACGCAGCACACTCCATCATGAAACAGTAACATTGCGTCTGGTTTTAAAAACAGCCCATCGTTATGGCTGGATTGACGCTGTACCGGATATTTCACCGCCTTATAAAACCTCCGGCAAAATCACGCACCGCGCTTGGTTTTCCCCTGATGAATATAAAATGCTTTATGCCGCAACACGCGAACGCGCCAATAATCCCCCTAGCGAACGCTATAAAAATGTCTGGGAAGATTTGCATGACTACGTTCTATTCATGGCCAATACTGGCCTAAGACCTGATGAAGCCGGACGGCTTCAGTACAGGGATGTCACAATCGTGACAGACCAAGATACAGGCGAACGCCTCCTTGAAATCGAAGTGCGCGGCAAGCGCGGCATTGGTTACTGTAAATCTATGCCGGGGGCCATCCTTCCCTTCCAGCGAATGCAAAAGCGGCATAACGGCCAACCCACAGCCGTAATCTTCGGCAAGACACCCCGTACTCCGCTGAACAAAATCCTGGACGACCTGAACCTCAAATTCGACCGGGATGGAAACGTCAGGACAGCCTATAGCTTGCGCCACACCTATATCTGCCTACGCCTGATGGAGGGAGCGGATATTTACCAGATCGCCAAAAACTGCCGTACATCCGTAGAAATGATCGAGCAATTCTACGCCGCCCACCTGAAAAACACGCTGGATGCGTCAGCCATTAACGTCAAAAAGAAAAAAAGGAAACAAAAAGAGTGAGATAGGCATTACAAGGGAGCAATTTAATCCCTTGAAATATCGGCATCATCCCCGTATAAATTGACCCGCTGGACAGGTGGCAGAGAGGTTGAATGCACCGCTCTCGAAAAGCGGCATGGGTGCAAGCCCATCGAGGGTTCGAATCCCTCCCTGTCCGCCATTACTTCTCGACAAGAATCAGCCTGTAACACCTTGAACGGCAAGGTAATTTCAGAGGTTCGAACGCCCTCATTCCAGTCATACTCCAGATGAGACGCCAATGTCAGTTTGAGGACTATTCGCATGTCCTCGAAGGCACCTTTCTCCCAAAGATTCCAAGGGTTTGATAAAAACTCTAAAGCGGTTCGAAAACTTTCGTCATAGTCTTTGATCGCAGTGCCGCAGCGTGCACGTTTTTCCGCTAAAATCAGCTTCTGACGTTCCAGATCGTCGATGTTGCGTTCATACGCGCCAATGACGGTAGTGCTCTCCGCATCGACTAGCTGGCCATGACCGGTTAAGACCATATTCTCTTTATTAATGATAATGGCGGCAGTAAAGCCAGACTCTTTGATTGATGCCATAATAGCAGCTATCTGCTTTTCATCATGAAGACGAGCATTCCCTTCATAAGGTTTAAGTTCGGAAGGGGCGCAAAGAATAATCGCGCTATCAGTTTCGGTAAGTGTAAACACAAGCACTCGCACATATAAAACCCACAAGCATAAACTAAGCCTTAAAAAACGCCCGCCCCATCGGATCTTCTGGAAAACGTCTCCTGATACCAAACTAAAAACATTATAATTCTCAAGAAATTATAGCGCTGCCTAAAATTGGCCTTGTCACCTCTGAATAGATTCCAGTACTCAATCGTCTTTTCATAAGACAACAAATAAGAAAGATCCGTCTTAATAAGCTTAAAGAGTTCATTCACATCGCCTTCCCAAATTGTTTTCAGCATATGTTGCCAATCAATAAATTGTCCGCACATAATTTTTGGCGCATAATCTCGCGCGGCGGCGAGCTTATTTGCACGCTTATGTGCCATCCTGCAACCGCACGTAAATGGGGCCGTATTATTACGCTCAAGCCTCAGCCTCCGGATGTTAATCGCACCCATCTAAGCAACGACGAAATGAAACAATTGTTTAAAAAGTACCTGACCCTGCAAGACGAAAAGATATACCAATGATCGACATTAAAGAACTTATCAATAATAAAGAAAAAATGATCGCGAATATTCGTGATCGACATGTGAAGGTCGATCTAGATAAGGTCATTGATACATACCAGTTACTTGTTTCCAAAAAACAGGCAATGGAAGATCATCAAAGAGAAGCGAATAATATCGCTAAACAAGGACATAATCCGGGCGAAGACCGCCAAGCGATGTTTGCGCGCGGCGCGGAATTAAAAGAGCTTGTGGCTAAAATTAAAGACGAAGTCACCGCCCTCACCGAAGAATATGAAGAACTCGCGCTGCAGCTTCCAAACTGGATGGCGCCGGATGTTCCGGTTGGCGAAGATGATAATAGCAACACGCTTTACTCCGAGTTCGGCAAACCAACTGAATTTGATTTCAAACCAAAAGACCATTTGGAGCTTGGCACAGAGCTTGACCTTTTAGATTTTGATGCCGGCGCAAAAGTGGCTGGGGCGAAATTCTACTTCCTCAAAAACGAAGCTGTTCTTTTGCAGCACGCAATCAAAAGCTTTGTCTTTAGGAAAGCAATTGCAGCAGGCTTTACCCCCCTTCACACCCCTGACGTCTCCAGAAATTCCATCCTTCAAGGCGTAGGCTTTAACCCAAGAGGCGAAGGCAGCAACACTTACGAGCTTATGGACCTGGATATGAGCTTGGTCGCAACCGCAGAGATTAGCGTTGGCGGCATGCACTCTGATGAGATCATCCCAGCTGCAAAGCTCCCAATCCTTTATGTTGCGGAAAGCCACTGCTTCCGCCGCGAAGCGGGCACGGCTGGCCGCGCAAGCAAGGGCCTATATCGCGTTCACCAATTTGAGAAGATTGAACTCTTCGCGTTCACAAGCCCAGATCAAAGCCCTGAAATTCATGAGAAGATCAGAGCGCTTGAGGAATCAATTTATCAAGAGTTGAATATTCCATACCGCGTTGTTCTTAACGCTTCGGGCGATCTTGGCGCCCCGGCTTATAAGAAATATGACATCGAAGCTTGGATGCCAGGCAAAGGCGATTCCGGCGAATATGGCGAAATCACCTCTGCAAGTAACTGCACAGACTTCCAAGCGCGCCGCTTGAACATTCGCTATAAAGACCCTGAAACGAACAAAGTGCATTTCGTGCATACGCTCAATGGCACCGCAAGCGCGCTTTCGAGAACCTTGCTCGCGATCTTTGAAAACTATCAAACCAAAGACGGCGAGATCGATATGCCAACCGTATTAAGGCCATATCTAGGCTTTGATAAAATTGGCAAGCGCAATGCTTAGTAATAAAGAGCTTATCGATCAGGCAACTGCCGTAATTAACAACCGCGTGCTTTCTCCTTGCGCTAAAGCTGGCGGGGTTGGCAGCGCCCTACTCACCGATAACAATAATGTCTATGTTGGCGTTTGTATCGATGCTGATTGTGGGATTGGATTTTGCGCAGAAGCAAACGCCATCGGCAGCATGATTACGCGCGGCGAAAGCAAAATCCTAAAGATTGTTGCAGTCAGCAAACACGGCATGGTTATCCCACCTTGGCCCCGCCGCGCTGGGAGGCTTTCAGGATCATGAATCGGCCTCCAGATTGAGAGCCTCAATAAGGAGGCGGCGGATTTCCCGGATTTCGGCAACGGCCTCTATCAATGCCGCTTCCGTGTCCGGTGTTACGGGTAAACTTCCCGTATTCGCCGACCGGGCCAGCTGATTGAGATTGGACGAAAGCCGCGACTGGCCCAACAGACCGAGCACTTGGGCCAGTGCCTGATGATCCTTGACCGGCTTCTTGCCCCGGCGGCGCGGGGGAGCCTCGCCGTTAAAAACCCGTTCGAGGATATAAGCCCCGAGCGGCAAATCACCCGCCTCAAGCTCAAGTCGGGCGCGTTGTTCGAAGGTCAACCGCAGGGAAAATGGGGATGGGCGCTTTATTGCCATCGCCACCCCCGTCAGGCCGTTTTGCGCCTCCGCGTGACAGCCGGACGGCTATCGCGCGGGGCGCGACCATCCTTGTGTTCATTGGTGTTTTGGGCTTTTCCACAGCCGAGACTGGAATGCTGAAGGACGTCGTTCCATTCCTTCAAAATCTCAGTAAGATGGTTCGAACTCGCGGTTAGCGGGTCCGCCATTGCCTCTCTCCGATGTCATCCAAACGCATCCAATACCGTCCAGAAAATCGCTGTAAATCAATACAATAGCTGACAAAACTTGTCCTGCTATGTCCATTCGCGTTTAGCCCCATCTTAAACCTTTGGCGGCAGCGCGTGAAAAGCGGGATGAAGCTCGCAAATGCCTCAGCAAGGGCATAAGCCTGGATTTTGAACACGAAGACGATGATGAAGAATAATTTTGGTGATGGTGCCGGCAGAGAGGATTGAACTCCCGACCTTCTGGGCATACAGGTCATTGATATTAAAAGGAAATTTTATGTTCTTTCCGACGCTTTAATGCACGATAAAGCGCGTCCTGACGCGGGTTGAGAGAATTTTAAAAGTGTGCATTTTTATGAAGCCTTTTGATATTTCATGTAGTGATTTGAAGAAGCTGTTGGAAAGCACAAGGAAAGCCCAAGGGTATTTCGGTTTATCCTTTTAGCTGAGCAATGAAATCAACTAAAGAAAGCAGCGTATTCTCAGTCGCTTTTCTGGGTTTCCATTCGACCTGATTTGCAGCCAAGGTTTTCTTGCTGACAACAACACGGTGCGGCAAGCCAATCAGGTCAGCATCTGCCATTTTTTCGCCGGTCTGTGGACCAACACGATCATCGTATAGAACATCAATACCTTGCTTTTGCAGCTCCTTATAAATATCATCACATTTCTCTATTTCGCTAGCATCCCGCGCCAACGAAACCAGATGAATATCATATGGTGCAATTTCTGACGGCCAGATTAGACCACGATCATCGCTTAAGCACTCCGCAATTGTACCCATGACTCGGCTAGGTCCAATACCATAGCAGCCCATGATAATCGGTTTTGCCTTACCTTCCGCATCTGTAAAGGAAGCGTCGAAAGCATCACTGAATCGCGATCCAAGTTTGAAAATGTTACCAACCTCGATGGCCTTTAATTCTTCCAGTTTTGATTCATCACCTGGTTTATAACCGGGCATCAATTCAGCCAGAACGGACTGATCAGTAATAATTTCCTTGTTTACGGCGATATCAGTGCCGGGAATACGATATACAACGTCCTCGCCATAAGGGGTAATTGTTTGAAACTCATGGGAGTATTTTGAGAATACGCCGCCTGATGCATAAGTCAGCAAAGTGATGTCACCCAAGCCGCAACGCTTGTAAACGGCTTTGTAAGCCTGCGTTGCGCGTTCATAAAACTGATCCAGATCCCCCTGGGTTGTATGAAAGGAATATAGATCTTTCATACGGAATTCACGACCACGCAGCAGACCAGATTTGGCACGGGGCTCATTTCTGAATTTTGTTTGTATTTGATAGGTTGCTGCTGGCAAGTCACGATAAGACTGAATAAAGCCCGTGACCAGTGGCGTCACGACCTCTTCATGCGTGGGTCCAAGCGCGAGGTCACGGTCGCCCTGTCCACTTAATTTAAAAAGAACATCAACCGTGTCCCACCGCCCGGTCTGTTCCCAAACTTCTTTGGGTTGCAGGGCAGGCATCAGAACTTCCTGCGCACCCAGAGCATTCATTTCCTCGCGTATAATTGTTTCAATTTTATTGAGGGTGCGCAATCCCAGCGGAAGATACGAATAAACCCCGGCCATCAGTTTGTTGATATAGCCGGCCCGTGTCAGTAACTGGGCATTGCGGCTTACGTCGCTGCGGCTGGTGTCTTTAGTAGTCTTTGTAAAAAGCTGGCTTATTCTCATTTTATTTACCATTAAGAAGTGAAAAAAGATATTAGGATATTCAATTGCGCATGGCAATTGAAGAGTTCGCTCGGTGTAATGGCGAGCTTTATTGTTTTTATAATGACTGCGGTTGCGCTCTGAACAATAAGATAAGTCGAGCACTCCCCCCCGGTGGGTCTCTGGAGATGTGCGGCAGGCCATTACTGTTGTTAACGGCCCCGAACTCATCTCTAAGTCCGCCAAAGAGATGTAAATCATAGCTCTCGGACAATATCGCAGGCTCATCTTGTGTTGTCGGGTTTATATTTTCAAAGGTGAGATCAATGTCTTCAGAAAAATCAGACATTTTTTTATTCGGCAGAGATAAGGTGCCGCCGGATTCAAATCCTTTTTCTTTGATGGAGCAAACCCCCGCCTCCATGGCTTTGTGGTGTCTGTCTGAGTGCAACGTAGAGGTAGGGGAATAAGAAGATTCTTGCTTATCTTTCGCTATGGTTATTGAGATTCCTTCAACAAAAAGATCCCAACCGTTTTGTGATGCTGATTGTAAGACATGACATAGCTTTTCATACACAGTTAGAGCCTCTGAATTTGGATTAAGACTCTTTGCCTTATCCTTCCACCACGATAGACCGCCCAAAGGACTTGATCTGTCGTCATAGTTACGAATTTTTAAACTTAAATGAAGATTGCCGGTGGGGTTTCCGTATGCACCGGACGCCAATTTAATCAATTCAGGGATATTTGGGGGTTCGTCTTTGGGTTTTCCGTTGTCAATTTTCCAATCCCATCCATTTTCAACAGGAAATGTATCTAGAATCTTTTGTGGCCATAGTGAATTTGAAAAAAGGCCGACAATTTCTGGGCTGTGCATTGCCCGCTCCCAAATAATAAGCTTTGTATTTTTATCGTTGGCCCGAAGCGAAAAAGGCATCACGACCAGATTCGTGGTATCTGAGAAATCTTCGCGCAGTCTAATCTTATCTATTTTAATCATAACATTTATCGGGCCAAAAATTTTAGGCGTATAAAAATATAGGGGGGGCAAGGCCCCCCTATATTGAATAAAGAGGCCTTTCTAGCCCACTTGCATTCTTTGAGGCATTCCTTTAGTGAGGGGACGCATCTCAACCAGAAGGGAATTTTTTTCTGTCGCTGGAGCAGCAACAGGCTTCTGTTGAATTGTTTGGGTACCACTGACCGAAGAATCAAAAGCCTCGGAAGTGGAAATTGAAGCAACCGTATTTTTCATTCGTATCCTCCTTGAGAATTTCATTTAAGTATTATGGACAGTAGCACACATATTAAAGACAGATCACGCAAATTATTATTTTCATAATATTGGCGGTATCTTTAAGAGTTCGAATTAGGGGTCATTTTGCCGCGTAAAGACATAAGAGATGTTCCTATATCAATAAGGTAGAATATTTTATTCTCACAGTTTCCTTGAAGATTTAATATTCCAGCAGTATCGGTATCGTTCAATGCAGGGGTCATAAATGTACCTAAACCCAACGATGTTGCCTTAATACAAATTCTCTGGCCTAGCATACCAAGCCTGATCAGTCCGGCATTATAAGTCGCGGGGTTATCAAGGCTAACATTATAAGATAAAATAAGTGAGGCCGCCCCATGAGAGGCCCAGTCTTGCCCGATAGTTGCTGCCCTTAGTGTCTCTCTATCAGGAAGCTCTGCCTCCTTTGTCAAAGCCCTCTCCGTAGACACCCACTTATAAATGCCCGGATGCAAGCCAGCGACGCTAAAAGAAATTAAAAAAACATCAATTTGACCTGCAAGTAAATCTTGCTCAATTGAAAACGTCAAAAGATTTTCTAGCATTTCCTTGGGGACACCATCACCGGTAAGTTTCCGGTCGGTATGGCGCTTCAGCATAACTCCAATAAGATTATCGGGAATCCCCAAGCTGGATTGGGCAGATGTTAATCCTTCACTTTTAATAATAACATTCTCTGTCGACTTGCTATTTGATGTGGCCAGGTATGCAAGGAGTGATAAGTCCCAATCGTGATGGGCCCAGAATGAAAATCCCTCGAGCATTGGTTGTCCAAGTGATTTAGAAATGACCAGTCCGTTTGTCTTTAGAGTTTCATCACTGCCAAGTTTTAAATCACTCTCACAAGACCTCATCAATAGTTTGAAGCTGGCCTCTGTAACAGGGGTCTCACTGATGCTTGGGAAAAGGCTATGCGCCAGTATCCCCATCTTGTTGAAAGTATAAAAACATGCCGGATTAATCACAAAACTATTTTCAGTTTCTGCAATTTCTTGCGAAGCTTCATAATTTGTGTGCGGATAAATATAATTATCTTCCGGGTCTATGGCTATTGCCACCAAAAAAGGTTCCTTTAGCCACTCGCCGTCGCAATCGGCAATAAAAATTGGACATGACACGCAGGAATCGTATCCAAGATTTTCAGTGAGCATTTTTGCCGTTTCAATGATATGACCCGCGTCAATGATAATTGGTCTGTAGGATCGTGGGTCTCGATATCTCCACATTGGCCTTTCCACGCGCGAACGAATAATAATGGCGGCCATGCAATTCTTAAACTGCTCTGTAATGCAGGCCTTTATTTCTGCGGATTCAGAGTCAACCAGAGTATGTTTTATAAAGTCGTAACTATAAACCCCGGCGGGAATATTGTTTAATCCAACATTCAAAATAATTACGGCCTCTGATGGGTGGCGCGCACCTCCCGAAGGGCTTGTTTTATGAAAGAACTTACCGTGCCGACCCTTTAGTGGACCGAATGATCCAAAAGTGAAATGAAGAATTCGGGATATATCCCCGAGAAAATCCTCTGATTTTTTCTGATATTCTGATGCGTCAGGCAGTGCAAAGGATGTGCCTGTGCGCTCAATGTAACTGGGTGGGGGCGCATAAAATTCGGCGTAGGTGTCCATTAATGCGTTTTCATCATCAATGGTTTGTTGAATGCTGTAGTCACCGAATGGGTAATTATGAACGAGTCGCTGATAAAGCGACAGAAAACCAGTCTTATCTGCAGATGGCGGTTGAGTCAGGAGAATGCCCGCCTCAACCAAGTACGTCAGTTCGCTTGAATCAGAAACTAAATCTCTTTCTATTAATTCTTGCTCTGAGCGTGGTGAGTCCGAACAGAATATAAGCAAATTAATAATTCCAGGGAGGCCCGATCCATTTGGAACTTCGAACCTACGACGATTATCAGGATTGAATAGAACAAACTGAACTTGTTTTGTCGAACCGCTCTTTGTTACACGTAGATAGACAAATAGTTTTGGATTGCTTGAATACATAATGCCTACCAAGAATTGGGGTTAAGAAAATTACATGTCATTTTTATTCGAGCCACTGTAGCCTGTCATTATTTTTCTGGTCTTTTTATAACCCTTAACTTTGAATTCATCTCAAGAGTCGTTATGTCTGGAATACCGGGCTGCAGCATTGCTGCAGCCCGGTATTCCTTCTCAGTGGGGTAAGAAGCTCTTTTTTTAAAATGAAGATTGGTTAGCGGTGATAAAGCCGCAGAAGGCCCAGAAGGTCGCTGCAAGCAGCGTTTATGCAAGAATCCGTCAGTGGGCATAGTGTAATCTATCGTCCATCAAGAGCTTGTAAAAGAACTTCCTGGCCTTGGCCCCGCCATATTCGCGGACAGCTTCAGCCAAGGCGCGTTTTCCCATTGAAACAGCCTTGTTTTTGACCTGCTCCAAAACCCGCCCCCTATCCTCGGCGAGCTGGTCGAGGTTATTGACCACATCGACCAGCAAGAACTCTTGTGTCGGTTTGCGCGGAAAATGCGGCTTCACAGCAAAACGGAATGTACGCCCACCCAGCTTAAAGCGACCATGCCGCTTGTGGTTATAAACAACGGTTTCGTTATAAAGCTGGGTCGTCCCCAAGCCCAAGGCGTTGTAGAGATTGGGAGAGGTCAGCAAGAACCGATCATCTTTTAGAAACGCCCGAACCAGCGTTTCATCATCTGCCGGGGCTGGCCCAAAGGCGGTCATTTCAGGACAGTAATACAAGCCGCCGGACAGCTTCATGAGAACCCCGTCCTCTTGTAGCTGGCGCAAGTGGCGATCAACAGCATTTGACCATTGCTCGAAATCGGCGCGGCGGTAAACCACTTATACCCGCGCACTGTTGTGGAATGCTGTTGAACAGGCTGAAACCCGAAAGAACTCCCGCGTGGCGCGTGAGGTCATTCTAGCCCTGCCGCATGAGCTACCAGCCCACTCCCACGAAGCCCTTGTCCGAGACATGGCGGGGTGGTTGGTCGAACGCTACCGCGTGGCGGTGGACGGTGCGTTACACTCCCCCACCCTCGGCGATGGTCACGATCCTCGCAACCATCACGCCCATCTTTTGTTCACGACCCGTGAAATGACCAAGGATGGGCTTGGAGCCAAAACCCGCGTTTTGGACGATAAAGAGACAGGGCCGCACGAGATCGAATTGATCCGTAAAGTATGGGAAACTCTTGCCAATGACGCGCTGCAAAAAGCCGGTTTTGAGGACATCCAGATTGACCGCCGGACATTGGAAGACCAAGGCATTGACCGCATCCCTCAAATCCATATCGGTCCAGAAGGTAAAGCCACCGATAAGAACCGTAAAGAAGACGATACAGGCGATGAGGGCGAAGATGAAGGCGAAGGCAAACAAGGCAGCCAGTCTTCCGGGTCTGGTGATAAAGCCCCCACCCCATCACCGACCAAAGAGCCGGAAAAATCCACCGGGAAAGATACAGAAAAAGACAGTCGTGTTGATTATCAGACAATCGACCAAAACCGCACCCGCGCCGAACTGGTCGAAGAAATTAAGAAGCTAAACACGGACCGCGCACAATGGCCTGCTGTTCCTCTGGTGGAACAAATTAAAGCTATTGAAAAAGAAATGACCCTGCTGGATAAACGCGTTCATCATTTTGAAAACCTTTATTCTAAAACCAGACTTTCATCAGCAATCAAAAACTCCATTGTCCAGATTGCCAGATTTTCCAAGGAGCTTTTATTCGCGCGAATTTTGAACCGTCAGGCATTGAACCTAACAAGCCAAGAATATCAAACCAGAATGTTAAGACAGAATTTTCGCTACAGGAAATCTTACCGTGTTGGCATTCACGAACAAATAAAAACCATGAGGACTCGTCTGCATATTTTAGAGGATATGCACTCCAGCCATACAAAATACAAAGCCTTTGTCGTTTCGATTGAGAAAGCGATAGCAAAAAGCCCAACAATTCATTTTGCAGAGAAGCCTCAAGGCAAATCCATTACAACGCAAGAATCTGCAATCAAGCTGACCCTAAAAGCTGATCTATTGCGTGAAGGTGTACCGGAGAAATTTAAAGCAACAGAGGATAAGGAGATATCCCGCCCTGCTAAATCCTTTAAAACCCAAAGCCCTGAGGTACTAACCGCTGAAATAAGACAAGAGGTTATCCATGATGATGGAGCAAACGAACAAGTTACAACACGACCGATAGAAACCGCGCCACCCAGCCGAGAGCGTACAGACTGGTTTATTCCCACCAATAGCGAAATGCAGTCATTAGGTCAGCATATCGATTATGAATTAAGAGCGCGCGGACATCATGTAGACATGCCGGACAGAAGCAGCACGAATGTGCCAGGCTTGCGTGGCGCGTTTACTACGGACCGTTGGGTTCCATGGAATGTCGCCCTCCAACGATACAATGCGAGACTGGTCGCCGTCAGCCATGTCTTTAGGGCACCGGTAATTTTGGGGAGACAATGCTTCGCAAGTTATCCAGGCCGCTAATATTGCGCGAACATCATTCATCTCGGTCGATGGAAAAAATGATGGAAGCGGACAGGCTTCGAAATTGCTGGTGGATTTGTGTTGCATAGGGGGGGCGATGGCGCTCGTCGGGGACACAGCCACCATCTTTCTAGATGTAGCAAGCCTTTGCCCCGTACTAGGTGTTTTTTTTCTGACAGAAGCAAAACATCCCTCTTCTGTTCTAAAAGGCGACACCTGCACAACATTGAGTTGAGCCAGCTGGTCCAACGCCTCTTCGACTTTTTGCTTTAATGCACGCGCCTTAGGCGTCCTTCGGAAATCTAACTCATCAGATAACCGCACCAGTTCATTCGGGTCATTTGTTGATCGGCTAAATATCTCCTCTAGATCGAACACAGATTTCTGCGTGTATGGTCGCACTGCCATCCCATTTCCCCGTTTAATATCTCAATACGTTAGATGGATCTGAGTTATCGGGATACATTACGATCTATGTAGGCAGATAATGCTTCCTTCATGAGCGTCTTTTCCATCGTACTTCCATACTTCCCGAGCCTCAGACACCGATAATGGATCCTTGTGTGAGCCACTCATATTAGTAGTAAGACGGCTACTGCGGACCTGGCAGGCCATTTTGCCTACGCATTTATGCAGTAACCAAATTACCATTGGTCAATAGATCGTTAACATTAAGGCCGGTTACGTCGGTAAGAGTAGCGATCTGGGTAAACCCATTTATCGAACCCAATCCATCAGCGTCAATAAATAAAGAGCTGTGGCTTCCCGTCGTTGTAACTTGGATATAATCGGCAATAGCATGCTGAAGCGGATCATATGCCGAAAGAAGACTAGAAAGGTCCAAAGCATCTCCGTCGCTTGTATTGAAATCCGTTATTGTATCAATATTGATGAAAGCAGAACTTAGTTCAAAAACGAATTTATCTACCCCATTTCCGCCCGTCATCGTATCGACACCTGCCCCGCCATAGAGGAGATCATCACCGTCTCCTCCATTCAATGTGTCCGCACCATCGCCACCATATAGAACGTCACTTCCTACCCCGCCATACAAGACATCATCACCGGTGCCCCCTTTGAGGAAATCATTGCCGTCATCACCATAAAGGCCGTCGTTACCGCTGCCTCCATCAATCCGGTCATTGCCACTACCGCCATATACAGCGATGTCATTACCGGCTCCTGCAAACAGAAAATCATTGCCATCGTCACCGTAAAGGGAATCCGCCCCGCTGCCCCCATGAATATAATCACTTCCGGTATCACCGCGAATAATATCGTTCCCCGCATCGCCCGATAGGTGATCATCACCATCATAGCCATATATTGTGTCGTTTCCAGCACGGCCGAAGATGATATCATTCGTTACAATACTTCCGATATCTCCGTGCATTGTTTGTCCCGATGACGATCCGAAAACCCATTCCGGATATTTCGTTAGATCAAGCCAAAATCCATCAGCAAATTCCATCCGCTCTATATATCCAGAAGCGTTCGGATCAAATTGGCCAACAATATCGATCCTATAACTCGAAGAAAATGCCACTCTCAGATCGTAGCTGTTAACAACAGAAAATGTTAGCTGTTCAGGCTGGCTATCGTCGGCCAGTAAGATAACATCCCTATCTCCGGACATGTCAGTAACCATATCCTGCCCCAAAGAGCCCCCCCAGATATAGATATCATTTCCATCTCCGCCGTAAAGAGTATCCGCGCCTGAACCCCCACTCAGAACATCGTTACCCGTACCCCCATAAACGATGTCATCACCAGACCCACCTTTGAGAAGATCATTCCCTGCGCCGCCATACAACGCGTCATTGCCAGTGCCACCATCTATATCGTCGTCCCCATCCTCACCATGAATGGTGTCTGCGTGTGCCGCTCCTAAAATCGTATCATTTCCTGCACCGGCAAAAATGGTGTCGTCATTATTACCGCCGTCAATAATATCGTCTCCGTCGCCTCCGCTTATTTGGTCATTTCCATTGTCACCTATTATTACGTCATTACCGCCCCCCCCATACAGCATGTCCGCATCGATGCCACCATTGATGTTATCATTGCCATCCCCCCCATAAATCAGATCATTGCCAGATCCGCCGCTAATATTATCGTTTCCGGCTCCACCGCTAATGACGTCGTTCCCGCCATCTCCGCTCAGTAAATCGTCCCCATCATTGCCTTCAATGTTATCTTGCCCGGCTCCGCCATAAGCAGTGTCGTTTCCGTTACCGCCATAAATGAAATCACCCCCGTTATTGCCATAAATGACGTCATCTCCGTCATCACCATAAAGGTAGTCCGCCCCAGTCTCGGAGTACCCTTCATCACCATATATGGTGTCGTTACCTGCCCCCCCATAGACAGTATCGTTTTCGTCTCCCCCATCTATCCAGTCATCCCCATCCCCTCCATAGATTATATCGTTATTATCATCGCCGTAGAGGGTATCGTTACCAGCATCACCATGAAGACTGTCATCACCAGTATTTCCGTCAATTACATCGCTCCCAATGCCACCATAAATGGTATCATCACCGCCATTACCAGCAATGGTATCGTTTCCATCAAATCCATAGATTAGGTCATTTGGGTTAAGTCCGAAGCTGTTCGTCGTGATTCCGGAAAGCACGTCATCTTCAGATGATCCGTGCTGCAGCAAAGAAGATGTTTTAAGATCGTAAATAGTTCCGTCAAAGAATCTAATAGTTTCTACAATGTAGCGCTCCGCATAGAAGAACCCATGGATTGTCATCTGATTCTCTTCACCCCAGAAAATCTCAAGATGAGTGTAGGGGAAATCATAAATTTTTCTAAAAGTTAGATCTTCAAGGCTTATGCCCTCACCGAAGACGATTTCATCAACGCCTCCGATTTCTTCAATGACATCATGGCCCGACGATGCAGAATAGCTATCATTTCCATGACCGCCCTCTAGGGCGTCATTTCCTGACCCTCCATCTAGCAAGTCGTCACCGCCGCTTCCCAGCAGAACATCATCCCCCTCAAATCCTAAAAGGATATCATCAGGGTTAAAAGTTCCACCCGTGTTGATACCTGTTAAGGCGTCGTTCCCAGACGTTCCCTTTGTTAGCATACGCTCTGTAATTAAACTATAAGTGCTATCATCATCGAAACGAATAAGGTCAATTGGAGCCCCCCCATAAAAGTGACCATCGACCTTTATCTGATTCCCGTCACCCCAGTTGATAATTAAATGGGTATAAGGAAAGTCGTACTGCCTATGGATATCAAGATCATCGATAGTAATTCCGGGTCCGAAATGTATCTCGTTCACACTCGAATCATCCGTTTCATGTATAATATCGGCGCCAGGCGATGCAACATAGGAATCTGATCCATCGCCGCCGTAAAGAATGTCACCCCCTTCTCCGCCATCAAGCCAATCATCTCCTGCATGACCATATAGAGTATCATTTCCGCCCATAGCTCTTATTGTGTCATTTCCTAATGTGCCTGAGAGCGTTTCACCACTTTCAGAACCGACCAGATGTGCGCTACCGACTGCCAGCGTATAAACATCGCCGAATGAAAGTGTTTGAGAGTGGAATTGGAACTGCTCGATGGCATAATAACCCGTTGAATTAAAGAATTTTTTGACCATCAACGTATCGGCATATCCATCTAACTCGATCAAAAGATCGGAACCGATTTTTGTAAAAATAACATCTGACGAGGAAAGGGCGCTATCAAACAGAATTTTGTCTGGATAATCCCAAAACACATTTTGTATATAATCCTCTATTATGTCGTTTCCTGACCCTGGTCCAAAGGTGTAAGTGTCGGCTCCTCCACCGCCATACATCTGGTCATCTCCAGGGCCGCCATCAATGACGTTGTTATTGGAGAAACCGTAAATAATATCGTTACCTGACGTGCCCGCATTCTCCAAATACATCGTACGCATCAAACTCGGTGTCCAGACAGTTTCATCTGCAAATATTACCTGCTCGATTTCCGTGTAGGCTGCCCCAAGCGCAAATCTCATGTTCTGATCTTTGATGGTCAAGGTCTCGCCAGTATCCAGGATCTTGAGAATTAGATCATCCCCTTCATTCCCGACAAGGATTTGGACATCATCCGGGCCAACATCAGACGCCATGATAATTTTATCAATATTACTTCCGAGAGTAATCGTACTGCCGGAAAGATCGTAGATTATATCGCTCCCAAAACCACGACCCCAGTGATATGTGTCGCCTTCTTCGCCACCAGCAATAAAGTCATTTCCCTCTGTAGCAAGGAAAACATCTTCACGTTTAAATCCGTAGATCACATCATCATTATCTGTGGCGCTCTGCGTGATCAGTGATTCTATTATATCTTCATAAGTCCAGACGGTTTCCTCTTCGTCAGCGAAGACGAAATATTCTATACGATTAAACGCCTGTACTCCCAAAATTACGGTATTGAAGACCTGAAATTGATTTAGAATTGTAATGGTGCTTTCATCACCCAAAGTAATAACAAGATGGTTAGAATCACTATCGCGACTTAAAATAACCTCACCCGGCGTTACACCAGGTAGAAAATGAAGAGTATCCAAAGATGAGACAACCAGATCAGTTTGATCTTCGCTAATTGTGTCGTGACCATATCCATGACCGAACACATAGCTATCGTCTTCATTCCCTCCAGAAAGGAAATCATCTCCAGCTCCACCATCAAGGATATCATCGCGGCTGAAGCCATATATTGTATCGTTTCCATTTGTACTATTGTTATCGAGGATGATTTGGAACAAATCATCCCAGTACAATTTCTCACCGTCAGAAAACGCAAAAACTTCAATCCTGTTGAACCACTCTTTGCCGAAAATCGTTATATCGTAGGATGCATTAAACTGGTCTTCGATTGTAAGGGTATCGTCGGTACCATAAATGCTAATCACTAAGTCTTCAGAATCACCGTCGCGTGAAAATGTCAGATTGTCTAAAATAGTACCAGGATTGAAACTGACATAGTCGATTGACTGTATCAAAACATAATCCGGACGATCGTTGATCACATCGTTACCGTATCCTGTACCGAAGACGTAGATATCGCTCTCATCGCCACCCTCTAGGCGGTCATTTCCGGCGCCGCCGTCCAGAACATCGGTCTGGCCTGTGCCTATCAATGTTGTGCCCTCTGAATCGGGATGAGAGACGGCATAGGCCATATCAACCCGGTCCCAGATTACGCCATCGGCAAAAACAATCTGTCCTACACCTTTCGCCCAGATTGCATACCCCCCTAGAAGGGCCGGCGGTCGCACCGCAAACTGATCGACAATCCGTACGGAGTCAGTTGTTCCATCAACAGACAGAATCAGGTCATTCCCATCACGGGTCGCAATGATATCTGCTTCTTTTGCATGAGCGAAACGAACGATATCCAGATTGTCTTCACCCAGAGTATAGTCGACATCAATAATCGTATCCGTCCCGAAATTCCTGCCTATAATATAATTATCGGCACCGCTAGACCCTGTGACAACTTCGTCACCGGCATCGAGATAAAAAATATCTGCGCTGGTTGAGCCTTGGATAGCGCCTTCCCCATGATATATGCTGCCTGTCGGGATTTCCAAAGCGGAGGCTGCCTGAATGATTCCGCCATCAAATCCTACATTCTCATAGGCAGCGACAAGATTTTGAAAAAGATACCCGAACGTCGGCGGGCCGGAATTTCCACGATCAAGATTATTAATGACAACATCAAGGAGCGGTTTCCATCCAGTCAAATACTCGTATGCCGCTGCTGTCCCTGCCGGCGCCCCGTCTAAAATCGCTTCCAGAAAGGGCACAAGCTGCGCATCTGTCACCGGCTGGAATTTCCCTTCGTCCGGCGCGTAGGCAATACCATCGAAGATATCTTTCAGGGCATCGTCCGATTGGGCCGCAAGCGCAACTGTCAGCCTGTTGACCTCAGTCCATGCCATGTTGATCAGGCTGATCGTTGCCTGTCGTGCAGCCAGGCTGGACGGCGTATCATTCCCCAAAGGCAAATGCTGGCCGATCCAACGTTCCATAAAATTAATCAAATCGCCATCAAGGACTGCCCAACCATCTGCGTTGGAGGGCGAGGAACCCATTATTTGCGCAAAGGTCGGACGGGAAATCGCATTCCCTCCTTCATCCAGAACCGGATTACCACTGGCCCGGACCCAATATGTACCCTCCCCATCCGTCCGCTTGATTGCATAATCAAGAACTTCCGTCCCACTCTGAACGCTGGTTTTGATCAACACCGCCAGATCGTCTCGTCCCACCGTCCCCGGCGCTCCGGACGCCACCGGAATTGCATCCATCCACCCCACGAAGATCGGCATGGCCGCCGTGCGTAGCGCAACCAGATCATGCGTTGCCAGATTAAGCAAAGCCGCTTCTACAATTGCTTCGAAATTTGTATCGTAACTCATGGCCACGCGCAAACCGGGCAGCGTCCCATGTCCTTCCAGATCCGGCAGCGCCTCAGCTGCCGGCGTGATAGCGACATCGGTCAACCACTTCGTATGAAAACTGTTATTCAGATAAACAACATTTCCGGTCATTCCCGTACTGCTATCACCGCGTGTAAATGTTCCTGTTTCGGTAATTGTGTAACCATTCTGCTGGTCTGGTGTTGTGACTGTCGGGGCTACATTGAATGATACGATATCCTGACTTTCGAGTGTCAGCAGCTCTCCCTCGTCAGTAATCCCGTTGAAGTTCGTATCGCGCCACAGGCGCAAGCTGCCCCAGGCAGAATCACTCTCATCGATCTTGCCATCCATATTCGTATCGAGCGTTGCCAGCTCCGTATATCCATCCACCCCTGGCGCGCCAAACATCTCTCCAATGTCGTCGATCTTGCCATTTTCATTCTGGTCCTGCACTAAAAACGCATCTCCGCCACGCAGCCACCCGGATCGTTCGGCAAACCCGTCTTCGTTCATGTCAAAATATGGATTGATTGGCGAATCCCCCACCGCCTCAATTCCATCTCCATCCAGATCTACGACTAACGGATCAACTGCTCCACCGGCATACTGATCGCCCAGCGCGGCCTGCAGTTTCATATCCATCAACTTAAAATTTCCGGCCAGGGAGTGATGCACCGTTTCCGGTTGCTCACGGAAGAATAAATGCGCAGAAACATCATATTCATACAGGAGAATACCAGCCGTATTCTCCGCTGCCCCATTCAGGGTGCTTTGATAGTTTGAAACAAACATCTGATGCCCCAGAAGATCGCGGATCACAAGGTCGCCCTGTGTGTTAATTCCATACTTTACCCCGCGCGACCATTCAGACCAGGGATTTTCGGAGCTATAGGACTTCCCGGCACCGGAGAGATTCCAGAACATATACTCGATGCGGTCGACCCCGCTGGCATCCGCCACCAGAATATGATCCGCAAACTCCACAACATCCGCACCGGACCCTGTGTAAATAATAGTCCCCGCTGCTGCAGCCTCAATCCGGTCGTTCCCGGCACCAGCATCAATGATGGCGTCTATAACGCGTACGTCAATATGATCGTCTCCTGCACCGGCATCCACCCAAACAGGCTCTGTAACGCCCCAGCCCCGCATACGGATAACATCGTTATAGTCCGTTGCGATAAAGGTGCCGAAATTGATGGCCTCAAAATTTTGTCCGGCACCCTCTGTTACCGTCACTGCCGTCCGCGCATCACCGGGTTCGAGAAGGCGAGAGGCAAGAGAAAAACTGTCAATTTTTATGGATGTACCAAAATTACTGTAGTCAAGAGTATTGTCCGTATTGAAAGCCTCTAGGGCTACCTTTTCAATAGAGTGAAGAATATCTTCACCGTCATATCCATCTACTGCGAAACGGGCAGATTCATGTACAGAAAGAGTGATCCCACCATCACTTTGGTAATGCACTGTGTCATGCCCATCAGATGTATCATAGCGGACTTGATTGGTTGAGGCCCCACCGTAAACAGTGTCATCTCCACCAGATTTAAGCCAAAAATGCGTATCCTCGTCAGTAGAAAAACCCTGTAAGACAGTGTTACCGGCGGTATCTAGTAGATGGTTATGGCCTGGATGAAAGGCAGGTGGATAATGAGCTTTCCAGTCATCTCCGTCCTCGTATAAGGGTAAGCTACTTAAATTTATTTCTGCAGCAGTAAGGAGACTATTGGCGACTGAATTGCTATTGGGCCCTAATGGATTATAACCTATGTTAGTATCTATAAAACTTCTACCTTCGAATATAAAGGAGGCTCCTAGTGTATCATAATAATTTAAGATAGCAGTCGATGCATCCAATGCACCTTGAGAAGATAAATCCACCAAGTTGAGATTATATGTTTCTATTTCAATTATACTTGGGATATCAGCAACAATGATTTTTTCAATGATGATATTTCCCCAAGTTGGATCTTGAGGAGTGTTGACTGGGATGTCAAAGCTCCCGCTTGAGAGCGCATTAAGTATAATTGTATTAGCGCCATCAACAAGCCAAATAGCCAAATGTCTGCCTGCGGGTGTAACGGTCTCTGTTGTTTGAATATATATTTGATAGGTCATCTAAGCCATACTCCTGTTAGCGTTCTTTTTTATCAAGGAGGCTAAGCATAAAAATATAGGGATGAGCCTCCTTGCCCCTCATATACTTGACATCGATATTTATTAAGCTGTCCATATTGTTATATTTCACCCAGATTGTTTTCAGCAGTCTCCGATCTAAAGCGCCATATATTACCAGATATCCATCATCGGTTATGTTTAGCGTGTTATCCAATCCTCGATTACTGGAGAAGCCCACCTCTGCAGATGAAAAAAGAACCCTCTCAACTTCTTCACGGGAAGAGTTTATGGGTAATAATCTTGACAAGGCCTCTTTTAGATCATCCTCATAATCGTAATCAATTAATGAAAACTTTATCACGTCAATATTGGAACCACCTGAATCTGTAATTTTAAAATAATTGCTATTTGTCATCGTGAAGCCAAGATTTATAAAATATGACGTAGGGTAGAATACAGCGATATAAATGGCTATTAGAATAGCTCTCCGAGGAAGGGATGTTTTTATCAAAGAAAGAGATACAATCCCAACGCTAAGGTAAAAAACTCCTAGCAGTATGAAACTGCCGAACATAGGCAAATAAAGCTCGATGCTATCGAGAAAATCCCCCAATGCACCAACATAAAATTTAAGATATGCCATCAAAAAGGGAGTAAGAATAGAAACAACAATCAAAATTGTTGTCTTTTGCTTTTGTTCCACGCTTAAAAAACTCCTTATTTTCTGCTATTCAATGCCAATACGATCGATAATGTTCCCCAAGTTTTGGGATTCAAAGTATGTCATTTTTATTTCTCCTGTGTGTCTATATGCATTTGTTCAAGGATATCAAGATATACCGGGAATGCCTCTGCCCAGACGCCCACAGAATCCGCCGGGGGAAATTTATCATTCATATCGTTAGGTCTGGTCGTAACAAGAATGTCAGATTGCCAGAGAAGTCCCGTCGAGCTCCAGAGAATATTTGTTCTTTTACTGTAAGGCGAAAGAGTGAGCGGGGATCCGCTATATCCTAGAAGAGAGGGGGTGTTCGCAAAATAATGTGCACTGCCACCTCCCTTTTCATCTATATATTTATAAAAACCATCCTCCTCTGGCAAATCAGAGAAATCCTTATTTTGTTCCTGTAATGCCAATTTAGTATTTGATACCAATATATTTTCAGAACGGTGCTTTACAAAATATTGAACGTAATATGACCCCATACTGTTAGGTAGATCTATCTTTGCACGGAAAGAAACTTGCTCCGCGACGACAGGTTCCTGAACAGACGTACCACAACGCGTTCTGATGCGCGTCTTCCCGAGGGAGATACTGTAAATAGTTCCTGTTGGGATCTTGAATATGTGATCGCCTATTTTGGTATAGGTATGGCTACAATCCTTGACACGAGCTTCTTCTTTTTTGCATCCAAATAACGAAAAACTTAAGGTTGCAGCCACTAACACGGCGAAAAAATACTTTTGCACTTGAAATAAATACGGCATTCCTATCAAAACTTTCGTCCTTATTTTTTCCCTAGTACAAGCATAATTTTCGCCCTCTGGGTTCTATTATCATCGTTAGCTCTGGCCATAAACCTGCCTCCGAAGAAGCCCTATCTCTCAAAAATGAAACTAGCCGACTATGATTTGTTTTTAAAACTCTGAAATTAATTCCATTGTGATGGTACGTCATGAATAAAGGCGATCAAGTAAAAAAGCTTATTGTTTCGAGGGCATCAAAAAGCAATAACAGCTAAATCATAGAGTTCTTTTTAGAGCAAAAGCTAAGTAGCTTATGTCATACGATAGTAACCGATGTTCTTGCGACCGTGATTATGACGAATAACAATACAACCACTCATCCTACATGCACCTCTTTCATGTACAGCTTCCAGACAATTGTTAAGGCAATCAGCTATAAACCATACCTAAGGACTGAAGCAAAGTTGGACCAATAGTGATCGCCAAAGATTAATAGCTGAAATTGATCTAACGATTCTATTTATTGATCCGTGGGAGAAATGCTTTTTAAGCGCGTCTTAGTTATCTATGCTTGCACGCAAATGCAAAATAGTACTTACCCTTCCTGACGGGTTCAGGCCTGCCCACATTCATGGCCTTGACAGTCCGAATTAGGTGAGTACTAAATATGAGTATTAAGAACAACCGCTTAGGCTGAAACGCAGGGTTTTTATCGACAAAATGATATGGTGGCACATCCGGCAAGGGCCACCACTTGAATACAATGAAATCAATAGCCTGCTTGAGGACCTTCTGAGCGGTATCGGGCTGTGTCCGGTCACTCCAGCAATCTCTGGCACCATGCAGCCGGATCGCTCAAGATTGATTACTTGGCTATGACGAAGCGGACCATTTTTTCGTAGATGTGGCGGCTCCTCACTCGGTGATCTTACTCTTCGCGTGGATGGGCCTAATTTTACGAACGTTAACAACTTTAATAGAGAGCTGCGCAGAAAAATATCTTCGGTGGTGTTAAAAGGCAATTAAGAGCGGCAGTAATTCAGCCAAGCCGCTGGTCCATGACTTTTATAGCAATACCTTTACGCTCACTGACAGTATTTGTTATCGCTTCTTCAAAAACCCTGCCCGCAGTTTTGTATTGATTTGCCCTATCCCAGCTCATCTTTAGCGTATCTTGTCCTAAAGTTTCATCCTGAACACCGGGCTGCTTCAAATTATCTTTAAGATGTTGGGAAACTATATGTTGAATAAAATAGGCCTGCTCTTCCATTTCTCCCGTAGAAAAATCTTTGAAAGAATGCCCATTTTCTCTTTGGATATCATCGGCGATAGCATGACCAAGCTCATGGGCCAGCCATACGATTGACCGAGGGCTGCCATCATATTCAAAATCTATAATAGCATGATTGGTTAGATTATCCTGGCGCGTAAAGTGAGGACCAAATCTTTCAGAAAAATCGGGCAAGTGCATGTCTGCGGCTTTAACATCATCTATAGTCATGCCTGCTGGCCGGCACTGCATCATGTTAGTTTTTGGCTCGGAGACTTCTACAATGTTTAACCTATCTTCGTCATAAATGACGCTTGCGGCGTGGCTCGCGAGATCCGGGTTAAACTGATCCAAAGCCGTAATAATTACAGTTTTGGCATGTTCCAAGGAAATATAGCTGTTCGATCATTCATATTGCAGCCCTACAGTTGCAAAGTCATATTATACATATTAGGAAAGTCCTCTGCAAATTTACCTTAGGGGAATAGCGTGAAGTTTTCCGGTTCCCGGCCTTCGATAACGGCCAAATCCTTCAATTCCGGCTTGTTCATGGCTGGATTCACGGGCCGTACCGCGAATGCTTCCGGGCCGAGTGGCTGGATCGTCTGCAGCCCTTTATCGCTCAAATCCAGCCATGATGCCGGGTTATCGACTATGACAGGCATGCGGTCATGGTAAGGGGCCACCAGCTCATTCGGATCGTCGGTCAGGATTGAGAATGACACCACTCTGTCCCCCCTAATGTCCCGGTAATCCCAGAGGCCGCAAAACAATATCGGTTGATCATCGTTGCGATAGAAATAATAGGGCTGCTTCTTTCCCTTTTCCTCGCGCCATTCGTAAAAGCCTTGCGCCGGGATGATACAGCGTTGCTTCGCCAGCAAGGTTTTGAATGACCCTTTCATAAGAGAGTCAGTCCGGTTGTTCAGCAGCGCCGCGTGCTGTTTCCCGTCAGGGCCGGACATCGTGATACCGAACCGGCCAAGACGCGCAACCTTCTCCCCGTCATCCGTCAGGAAAATTGGTACCTGTTCCGTTGGCGCGACGTTGGGATTAAACTCGAAATTTGGCAGAGAGTTCCATCGCAAGATATGCGGTAGCTGAGCATAGTCTTCGATCGATCTGAAACGTGAGCACATAAAACTAAAAATAGTTATTGCGGTTAATCGAGCAACTATAGAGCGATTGAAATCTTTAAACAATCTCCAAAAGCTGCAGATTCTGTTATGAGTACGGGGCCAAACGAGCTTGAAGGTTTTCGATGTAATAAAAGCCGTATCCCCGACTGAAGATCATCGTGTCGTTGGTTCGATTTTGACCATTAGCATCATAACAATCGTCAATTGCCTTTTTATGTTAATACTTTAGTTTTTCGATAGCGTGTTGGAGCTGGGAAATCTGGTAGCCGTGGGTGTAAACCTCTTCCGTGACTCCGTCAGGCTCATGTCCCACTAAGGCTTGGACTATCGGCCTCTCAACGCTCGCACGCCGCATATTAGTAATGACCGTATGACGAAGAGAGTGGAACGACAAACCATCTTGATCGACCGCAAGTTTTTTGAGAAACGTTGTGTTAAACCACCGGCCTAGCTTTCTTCCCCACCCTTCCTTATCAGAGTATGTGAGCCCCGCTAACAGACGGCTACCTTGTCCTTCACTCTCTTTACGGGCGTCAACATAATTTAAGAGGCCGAACCTTATCAGTTCTGAGTGGACTGGAACACGTCGTGTCGCCGCCTTAGTCTTAAGCTTTTTCTTTTCATCTTTATCATTAATATCAAATTGCCAAACGCCATCTTCTTTTTTAACGTCTGCGCAGGTAAGGCTTGCTATCTCATTTAGACGCGCGCCGGTAAAAGCTGCAATGAGAGTGCCCCAGTACGCGTATTCCGGCAGACTATCCTTATGACCAGAAAGATAAGAAACCATTCTCGCTACCTCTGCTGGTGAAAATCCTTCTCTGCGTTTTTTCTCAACAACCTTTAAGAACATCCCATGGAAAATATTTTTTTCTAAGTAGCCATTTTTAACGGCCCAAGAAAATAGGCTGCTGTAGCACTGAAGGTATTTATTCACGCTTGTCACGGACAGTTTTTCGACTTCCTTGACCTCCAATTGCTGATACAGATCGATATCCCGCGTCGACTTCATCTTCCCCCTGTTTTTGGGAAGCTTCATTAGAATTTCTTTAACCTTCCGCGCGTCCGGAGCTCCCAATTTCCTAACGGGTGTAGATGCCCCTAGTATCTCTTTCAGTAGATTTAAGAACTCCACCCGCTCCTCCGCCGCGCGGACACTCCATATTTTTGCGGCATTCATTTCCTCTAAGAACTTCGCAACCACGTTCTCTAAAGTTTCGTCTGGGTATGCATTAACTTGGTGATCATTGGCATTGCCATGGCGTCTCGGTGCAAATGCGAACTGCGATTGATCCTCGCTGTAATTAAGGATGCCATGGAGAAATGCGACAGCGGCATGACGATACATTTCCTTGAGTTTTGCGTATTCGGTAGAGTTCGAATCCATCGGAACGTTCACGAACTCTAGTAAATTGCGCATCTGTATATCTTGTTTATGTGGAAATATTTCGTCAAGTTCGTCATTAAATTTTTTAAATGCAGATGGGTCATCAGTTCTTGCTAAAGCCTTTTGAATATCGGCCTTTTCTTCTGGCGTATAAGGGCCATCCTTATCGATTTTGCCTTTAGCGAATTCCAGTTGGGCGCGGAAATAGGTCTCTAAAAGCCCTTTGATTTCGATGTAGTCCATAAGCGATACGCCTTCACGCTGCATAAATGTATATGCATGGTATTCAAGAACGTGAGCGAGCCGCAATGCTTCTTTTGGCTCCCTAGTCCTTAATGAAACCTTAACGTGAGACGTCCTTCCGGGTAGTCGGACGTGTCCCGGCAGCGGCCATTTGAAGTAGAAGATGCTATGTCTAGAGACCGTTAAATAAGTCGGATTATACATGCGAATGCTCACCTGTTAGGCTCACCATTGCGACGCACGTATAAGGGCTTGAAAAACATACCCTTTTCTAGGGTGTGGTGGGCCCGGAGGGACTCGAACCCACGACCAAGGCGTTATGAGCACCCCGCTCTAACCAACTGAGCTACAGGCCCGACCAAGACTATGGAATAGCAGGTTTTTAGGGCGGTTTCCAGAGCAGATTAAAGATTGCGCTGCCTTCATATCTTTTGAATAGCGGGCCGATTGATATATTTCCCTGTACACCACCAGATCAGGCTAACCAGGATCACAGACACATAGCCGTCAATAGCGTAATGCCACGAGAGATAGACAGAGCCGATCTGAATTATCATAAAGAAAATAAAGGCAAAAATTCCAGCTAGCCTTCGGACAGAAAATGCATAAAGAACAATCAGCCAGGCAATTGCAACGTGCATACTAGGCATAGCCGAAATTCCATTCAAATCCAAAACGCGATCATTCACAGCCATATCAAGCAGAACTGGCGACATTCGAACAACATTCAAATCAACACCACTTTTATAAACCGCACTTAAATGGGCGAGAAGGTTTTCGTAAGGGTTTTCGACTTGCGGATAAAAATGGTGAAAATAAACTGGCCCCACCGAGGCAAAAATCGTTGCTAGTATAAAACCTAAAATCAGCCATGTCAGAACAAAGGTCCACAAATAGCGCATCCGGCGTTGCCAGTTTTCGTCACAAAATAAGGCGTAACCATTGCTCAGGAAAAGAACCAGAAACCAGAACAGATAGAAAAAATTCATGACCCCTGATAAAGCGAGACTTTCAATCCAGGGCACCAATAACTCATGCGGATAATGTCCGAAATGCAAGATCCTGTCCCACTGCGACATTAAAGGGTCCCAGCGATAAGTGTTTAATGCGGGGATCAACGACTTACCAATTGAGATGCTGAAATTTGTAAGCGTCAAAGGCAGAATCCCAACAAGTCCAATTACCAGGCGTTGCGGTGTTAAATAAAGCGCCATGGTGTGATTAAACTTTTTTTCAACGCCTTTTAATCCATTCCCGCTGGCGATATTTTCAACGACGGCGCGTATATAGAAGAAAAAAGTCAGGACAGTAAAAAAAAACAGCAGCATCAGCCCGACCATTTTCAGACCGAATAGCTGAGCCGCAAGATCGCGCGGCTCAGCGCCTTTAAACAAGGCCAGAATCAAAAAAGAGATAAATAGGAAAAAACAAAAAAGGATCAGCGTGCGTTGCTGGTGAAATGCCTTTTTCAACAACAACAACAACACAACGGTCACCTCTTATTGAGACGGTTTAAGTATCCAGGAAGCTACGGAGTTTGCGGCTGCGGCTTGGGTGTTTCAGTTTGCGCAGCGCTTTGGCTTCAATCTGACGGATCCGTTCGCGGGTGACGTTGAACTGTTGTCCAACTTCTTCCAGCGTATGATCGGTGTTCATACCGATGCCGAAACGCATCCGCAAAACACGCTCTTCACGCGGTGTCAGGGTCGCCAGAACACGGGTCGTGGTTTCACGCAGATTGGAATGGATCGCCGCGTCAATCGGCAGGATCGCACCCTTGTCTTCAATGAAGTCGCCCAGTGTTGAATCTTCTTCATCGCCAATCGGGGTTTCCAGTGAAACCGGTTCCTTGGCAATTTTCAAAACCTTGCGGACCTTGTCCAAAGGCATATGCAGGCGTTCGGCCAATTCTTCCGGTGTCGGTTCGCGGCCAATTTCATGCATCATCTGGCGGCTGGTACGGACCAGCTTGTTGATCGTTTCGATCATGTGGACCGGAATACGAATGGTCCGCGCCTGATCCGCGATTGAACGCGTGATCGCCTGGCGAATCCACCATGTCGCATAGGTCGAGAATTTATAGCCGCGGCGATATTCAAATTTATCGACAGCCTTCATCAGGCCGATATTGCCTTCCTGAATCAGATCGAGGAATTGCAGACCGCGGTTGGTGTATTTTTTGGCGATGGAAATAACCAGACGAAGGTTGGCTTCGACCATTTCCTTTTTCGCGCGGCCGGCTTCCTTCTCACCCTTTTGAACCGTGCCGACGATACGGCGGAATTCAGAGAGCGGCAGACCGGCATCATCGACAACCTTTTGGATCAGGTCGCGCATATCCTGCACTTCTTTTTCGTGCTTCTCGGCAAATTTCGCCCAACCCTTTGCTTTCAGCTTGCTGACGTTTGACAACCAGCTGGCATCCATTTCAGAGCCGTAATAATTTTCAAGGAACTCTTCGCGCTTTACGCCGCATTCCATGGCCAGACGCATCAAGCGACCTTCGAGTGTTACCATTTCGCGGTTCATTTTGTACAAACGCTGAATCAACTGATCAATCCGCGCATTGTTCAAATGCACTTCGTTCATCAAACCGACCATTTCCGTCTTGGTCGCTTCATAGCGTTTATTGACGGCGGCTGGTGGTTCTTTACTGACTTGCAGGAATTCATAACGCTCGGTCTGAACTTTTTGCATTTTCTTGTAAGTTTTCTGGATCTTGCCAAAAACTTCAAAAACCTGCGGCAGCAATTCCTGTTCCATTGCGGACAGGGAAATACCCGGTTCATCTTCGCCCGCACCCTCGCCGCCTTCGGCGTTCTCGGATGGTTCGGCTTCTTCGGTCGCAGCAGGCATACCCATTGATTCAGGGCTGTCGCCGCCATAGGTCGCATCAAGGTCAATGACTTCGCGGAGAAGGATATCCCCCTTCTGCAACGCCTGATACCACGCGATCAACGATTCAATGGCCAGCGGGGATTCGCAAATCCCGCCAATCATCATTTCACGGCCAGCTTCGATCCGTTTCGCAATGGCGATTTCGCCTTCGCGGGAGAGCAATTCAACCGAACCCATTTCGCGCAGATACATCCGCACAGGGTCATCGGTACGGCCCGTATCATCAGACGAAATGTTCCCGCCGCCGGCATATTCCTCGCCTTCGGCTTCGTCTTCTTTTTCTTCTTTTTCTTCGGCGTCGCCATCGGCTTCTTCGACGTCATCTTCGCTATCAACCAGTTGCAGACCGGAATCGGTCAGGGTCGCCATCGCGTCTTCGATTTGATCGGAAGAAAATTCCTGCGCCGGAACGGCCTTATTGATTTCATCATAGGTCAGGAAACCGCGTTCCTTGCCCTTGGCAACCAGCTTTTTCAGGATTGCTTCCAACGAGCCTTTCGCCGCTGAGGCGGTTGGCTCACGGTTATCTTGTGCTGCGGTTGCTTTTTTCTGCTTAACAGCAGGTTGTGTCGTACGTTTTGATGCCATTATGTCCCGAATCCAATTGCCAGATTAAAGCCTATTTTCCGGGAAAAATCAAAGCCTTGATTGCTGTTTGTTAAACTGCAATCAATCGTCCTGATTTTGACTGGCCCGGTTAGAGAGCTGGAAAGCGAGCAAGCGCCTTTCATTCTCCTCGTTAGGTTGGTCAGCTAGGGCTTTCCATCGTGCATTTACTTCCCCCGAAACAGAATCACCCTGAATCTGGGAAAGGATGTGTTGCCAGCCTTTTTGAACAATATCAAGCTCTGAATTGGGTCTGGCAAAGCCCGCATGGTTATAAACGGCCTCGGAAAGCACCGATTTCAGCTCAATTTGATATCCCTCCCCCTTCAAATGGGCCTGTAAAGCCGCAGAGTCAAGGTCGCCATCATGCCCCAAAGCCTGAATTATCGCCTGACGAAGCGCGGAAAACCGCGAATCCGGCATATTCAGACGCCCAAAATCGTCTTCCACCCACCCGAACAGGCCGGGATGGTTGATGATACAGGCCAATAAAATCTGCATTCGGGTCTGTGTATTGGAAAATGCCGGGCGGCGCATTTGCAAACCGGTGGTCCGCTGGGGCGGCACTGCGCCCCGACCGCTTTTGGTCCAGGGCTGTTTTTTCTGGAACGGAGCCGGGCCAAAGGCGGTGCGGATTTTCTGACGGAACGCATCACGGTAATAATGCTGCACATCACGGTCGGCAATTTTCAGCGCTTCGTTTTCCAAGGTCAGGTTGAGGCCCGCCCGCTCTTCCGGTGTTTCAAACCGCCGCCCGGTGGTGTGTTCAATCCATAAAAAATCGACCAGCGGAATGGCGGCATTGATAATCGCTTCAAACGCGCCCTTGCCTTGGGCCTTAATTAAACTGTCCGGATCCTGGCCATCCGGCAGGAACGCCAGACGCACCGAATGATCCGCCTTTAACAGCGGCAAAATCCGCTCACAAGCCCGCGCCGCGGCCCGCCGTCCGGCATTATCACCATCAAAACACAAAACCGGTGTTTTCTGGTCAACCGGGATCATTTTCCACAGGGACAGGATCTGTTCTTCGGTCAAGGCCGTTCCCAACGGGGCCAGCGCGCCGCGATAACCGGCGCTGAACGCTGCCATGACGTCCAGATAACCTTCAACAACAATCAATGCCTGGCCATCCACCGCCGCCTGTCGCGCGTGTGGTTCGCCATAGAGCATCCGCCCCTTATGAAAAACAGCCGTTTCCGAGGAGTTGATATATTTCGGCGGCTTTGAATCACCGGGGTTCAGCGGGCGCAGATGTTCCGGCAGAACCCGCCCACCAAAGGCCACAACCCGGCCACGGCGGTCCGGAACCGGAAACATCACACGGTCGCGGAAGAAACTATAGGGCTGGCCGTCGCGGTTCGACAGGCGCGCAACACCTGCTTCGACCATCTGGCTATCGGTATAGCCTTGCGCCTTTAAAAAGCGCGGCAGGGCATTGCCATCCGCTGGGGAAAACCCGACGCGGAAGGATGCCAGTAATTCATTGGTCACACCCCGGCCCTTCATATAATCCAGCGCGTCCGCATGGGCCGGATCGTTCAGGCGGTTTTCAAACCATTTGGCTGTGTCTTCCAGCAGGCCATAGAGGTCCTTTTCCTGCTTTGCGCGGATAATGTCCTGTGGCGTTTGTTGCGGCACCTGCATCCCGGCAAGGCTGGCCAGGGATTCCACCGCTTCGATAAACGACAGATTATCGTTGCGCATCGTAAAGCCGATAACATCGCCATGCGCGCCGCAGCCAAAGCAGTGATAAAACTGCTTATCGTCATTAATATAAAAGGACGGTGATTTTTCACTATGAAACGGGCAGCACGCCTTGAATTCCCGGCCCGCGCGCGTGATTTTCACCCGCCGCCCGATGATCTCGGACAGGCTCAGGCGGTCGCGCAATTCCTGCATAAAACGTGGCGGTATGGTGGACATCAGCAATCCTTTAGCAGAAAGCTGCGATTTCTAAAACAAGGCAATATCAAGACGATGTGGATCGCTTCTATTCAATCTATTTTTGAAACGGGCCGGAGCGAATACTAATCGCCCTACCCTGTCACAAATTCAATCGTATAATATTGTTTTGGATAAAAGGCTTATCCGGCCATCTTCTGTTTTACCATTGCACTGGCTTTCGCCATATCCAGCTGACCAGCATAGCGGGATTTCAGGGCCGCCATCAGCTTGCCCATGTCGCGCACATCAACAACATTTAATTCGGCCACCAGATTGTCGATAATGGTTTTGATTTCATCATCGCCCATTTGCTGTGGCAGGAACGCTTGAATCACTTTGATTTCCGCGGCTTCCTTATCTGACAAATCCGTCCGTCCGGCATTTTTATATATGGTCAAGGATTCCTGACGCTGCTTAATCATCCCCTGCATCATCGACAGAATATCCGTATCTGCAATTTTTTCAGGACCGCCAGTGCCGCGGGATTCAATATCTTTTTCTTTCAGCTTTGCGATAATCATACGAACCGTGTTGGTCGTCAGCTCGTCGCGCGCCTTCATTGCGGTTTTCATGGCATCGGTCAGTTCTGTGCGCTTGTCCATCGGCGTTTTTTCCTCTATCAGAGTACAAATTCAATTTCAGTGGTGAACACTATGCCAGTTCTGCAGAAAATCAAACCCCCGGCAAACGCAACAGGCGTTATCGTTTTGGCGGATGGAACCGTCCTGTGGGGGCGCGGTTTTGGCGCTCCGGCGGCCCATGTCGGGGAAATCTGCTTTAACACGTCCATGACCGGGTATCAGGAAATCCTGACCGATCCCAGCTATGCCGGGCAAATTATAACCTTTACCTTTCCCCATATCGGCAATGTCGGCGCGAATAACGAAGACCTTGAAACGCTGAACCCGCCGGCCCGTGGGTTGATCGTCCGCGAAGACATTACCGCCCCTGCCAACTGGCGCGCGGTGCAGTCTTTTGATGAATGGCTGAAGAAATACAATCTGCCGGGGATTGCCGGGATTGATACCCGCGCCCTGACCCGTCGCATCCGTGATCAGGGTGCGCCAAACGGTGTCATCTGCCACGCGCCGGATGGTAAATTCGACCTGCCTGCCCTGCATAAAATGGCCGTTGAATGGCCGGGGCTGGACGGGATGGATCTGGCCAAGGAGGTTTCCTGCACCCAGACCTATACATGGGATGAAACGCGCTGGGACATTCGGGATGGCTATGGAACGCTGACCAATCCTGTCCACCATGTCGTTGCCGTTGATTATGGGATTAAACGGAACATCTTGCGCTGCCTAGCTTCGGCGGGCTGCAAAGTGACCGTGGTTCCGGCCACGGCGACGGCAGAGGATATTCTGCGCCATAACCCTGATGGCATTTTCCTGTCCAATGGCCCGGGCGATCCGTCTGCCACGGGCACCTATGCCGTGCCA
>CAACXI010000069.1_pt1 | contig 56061 bp, 49 predicted proteins | sample 2275891 | NCBI WGS metagenome assembly CAACXI01 (sample SAMEA5312484, study PRJEB27640) | indoor metagenome | biome: indoor environment; feature: controlled; material: polymer antistatic dissipative epoxy resin | place: Italy | collected 2014-05-27 | reverse complement strand
ACGGCGAGACTTTTTACACCCTGAAAGAAGCGCAAGTTCTGCTCGAACAGTGGCGGCATCATTACAATCACATCCGCCCCCACACCAGTCTCGGCTATAAACCACCGGCACCTCTGGCCCGCATAAAGGAAGGGGCCGTCGCTTACGCTCCAGCCCCTTCCTTTATGCCACCGCAGCAGCAGGATTGTAACTTAAAGGGTGGACTCTAAAATGGGGGTTGACCATGTTCACCTTCAACAACCTTCTTTAGACGCGGCTGGCAATGGGTAATGGCATGGTCGCCCATTTCAATGCCGATATAGCGACGATTCATTTTTTGAGCGACCGCTGAAGTCGTGCCAGAGCCAAGGAATGAGTCAAGAACGATATCATTCTCATTTGTAGAGATATTTAAAATTCTTTGTATCAACCCCTCTGGCTTAGGCGTATCAAAAGATTTCTTAGATAAATTAAGCGCTTTAACCTCTGCCTTAGAAGTCCTATTTGTCCCTACTTCACTATGAAACCATATCGTTTCAGCAGGCCTATCTTTAATTGCATCTGCATAAATTCGATAATAAGGAACCCATCCATTCTTACCATTTACCCAGTCAATTCTATATTGTTCAGCTGCAACCTTATCGCCTTTCCATCTCCATGCGCCATCAGTTCCATCTTGTTTTTTAGGATAGACTTCAGTTCCATCTGGTGCTCGCAGCGCATAATACAAAGTTGGACGCGCTTCCCGTGTTTCGCCTTGCCCTCCCATAGCCCTTAAAGGTTTTGTATAATATTTTCTTCCATATTGATCAGTGCGATTATAATGATCGGGTATTTCTTCAGATTGTAGTTTCTTGAACAGAACAAATTCCTTATTTTTAGCAAAAGAAATTACGTTGTCATGTCTGTAAGAAAAAAATACAGCATCCATGCGAGGGCTATCAGATTTTTCCCAAGCAGCACAGCCAATGAAATTTTTTCTTCCAAATACTTCATCCATTATCACTTTAAGATAATGGGCCTCGTTGTCATCAAGAGTAATCCAAATGCTGCCATCTTCTGCCAGAAGATCTCTTAGTAATTCCAAACGCGGATACATCATGGATAGCCACTTAGAATGTTCTAAATTGTCATCATAATGCTCAAAGGCGCTTTTCGTATTGTAAGGAGGATCAATAAAAATACACTTCACTTGCCCTGCATAATAAGGAAGCAAAGCTTTCAACGCTTCCAGATTGTCGCCTTGGATAAGCATGTTTTGGCTATTCGTATCGCCACAAGATAAGTCCGGCACAGATTCAAGCAGGCGATAAGGAACGCCATCTGTCGCCTTAATATCTTTATCTCTGTCCAGCCAGTTCAATATGGGCATTTTCTATTCCGCAATTAATAATCTTGTTACTGATGTTTTCTAAGTCTTGGCCTTAAAATTTCGACCAGTTTATCCGCTGTGAGATAGTTTTACTATTATCTTTATGTATTGCGCTTATATAACTCATTCCAAAATCCTTATTTTTCTGATTCCGAAGCCCGGAAAGCATTTTTCATTACGTTGATTTCCCGGCTTGGAAGTTTTATTTCTTTTGCCAACTCCGGCCATGAACGAACACTTTCCGTGACTTCCGAAATTATCTCTTCGGCGCGGCCTTCGCCAATACGAAAGGCAGGGGCCACACTACGCACCAAGCCGAGGTCTTGAGCGTTATCATCTTGGGAAATATTTAGTGTCAATCCATTGCCGGTAGCGGAAGGGTTGATATCAAAGGCAGGCGAAAGCACCCAACCTTTGTCTTGCAACAAAAAGCCGTGATTGCGAAGATGGTCATCTGTGTTTGAAATACAAACATTGAACACGATCCGACGCCAGAGTTGTTCCAAGTCTTTTGTAACCTGCGCGCCATTCCTGATAATGAAATTGCCGATATCCAGATAGCTCACGCCAGTTTCGCCACCATCCCCGTCCTTCTTGCCGAGAAGGGTCATAGCGGAAGCGAAATGAATACGCTCCCCGCTGCCTATACGATCAAAGCGTTTGGTCATAAATGTATCGTACTGTCCCGAAAATCGCTGCGCTTTCGACTCGGCGGTATCAATGCCCGCTTTGACTGCCAACTGATAGACAAGATATTCCCAACCACCCACATTGTTATCATCCGCACGGCTGGGGAATTTTGCGATCCATGGATGACCGGCTTCATCAACAATACCCGCCTTAGGGCGCGCGCCGCCGAGTGATCCGCCCGGCGCGATCAGCATTTTTAGCCATGCCAGATAGTCTTTGTCTTCTTCAGCATCATCCCGCTCAAGCTGCAAGCTGGCATATTCAAGGTCGCGCAGCCGCGCCCAGGGCGGGCTTGCCATGTCTGAATTGTTGTCAAGAAATGGCCCGCCTTCGGACATGCGGAAGCGCAGTGCGCCCATCCGATGTCCGTCATAAACGCCGAGCATATAATCGGATTCCAGCAGGGGCCGTGCTTCTCTCTTTTCCTGCCGAGCTAGTTGCGCCTCACGCCGCCGCATAAGCAACCGGCCCCAGCGGTCAGGTGAGGAATCAAGGAACATCCCGAAATTATCATGGTCGTCACGCGCATATTGCGGGCCGGAAAACAATCCAAGATTAGGATCGAGGTCTAAGGCATGCGGGGATTTCAGCCATGCGGAATCATACTCAAACGAGAAGATTTCCTTACCTCTCGACGGTGTAACATAGAGTGTCCCCATGAAAACGGGCTCTGCCAGCCCCTGCCAGTGGGCGCAGACCTGAATAGCTTTTTGTGGCTGCTTTGCTTTGCTCATTTTTTGCTCCGCGACGGCGCACGTTTTTTCGTGGGAGTTAGGCCCGCATCCTGCAATTTACGACCTAGCGGATCGTCCTTGCCGATAAGTAACAGGTCTTTTTCCAACCCCAGACAGAACAAAACACTCGCATACGCACCAATGGTTACGCCGCCTTCGCCGCGCTCGATTGCGCGCAATGTCATGCGGCTCATACCCGCCCGTTCGGCCAGCATGGTCGTTGTGATCTTTCGGCGCAGCCGGGCGAGGCTAATAGTTTCGCCTAACGTTTTGAGGATATCCTCCAGCACCGAGGGCAAAGGGGCAGTTTTCCTAGACATGGGTCATTACCTTCCTAATGACTATTATTCTAGCCATATATTGACTAATTGGCAAGAATAATAGTCATTAGAGAAATAGCGATGGTATATGTCCATACCGCTATATACCAGTTTGCTAAGGTTTTGACCTTTTTGTAAACCTTGGGAATCAGGGCATTGCCGTTCGCAGCGACTGTGTCCAGCGAACGGCAATGCCGATACCTCCTTGATTTACGACCATATATAAATATGATTTTATGCGTGGATGGTAAAACGTATGACTAGGCGAAAAACAAGACGCGTAAATCTTGAAGCCGATCCTTGCAGCTTTGAACAACCGCCTATCTACTATACTAGTGAGGCGCAAAGGGAGAGCTTTAGCGCGCTCAATGAAAGCGTCCGCTCCTTGTACCCTGAGGGAATATCAGATAGCGAATGTGAAGACGCCACGCGGAATCTTGTAGGCTTCGGCAAACTCTTGCTCCAAATTAAACGCAGGCAAGAAACTGAAACCCAAAACAAGCAAGATGAGGCTTCATAATTCGACCGGCGCGCCCGTCTCGTCAAAATCCTTACATTCAAAACCGCCTGCGCGGTTGGGATAGCCGAGTTGGTTGGAAATGATCCTAGTATCCCCGATCAGTTGATCGTCGCACTCATGCGTATGGCCATAGACCCAGAGGGCAGGCTGATATTTCTCAATCACTTCCATCATATCCAATGAATTGAAAGCGGGCATAAGCGGGCTGCTGCGAAATTTGGTGTTTGGGTTTAAGACAGGCGCATTGTGGCTGATAACAACACGCGGCCCCTTTAAATCCTTTTCGAGCCAAGCCAGAAGTCTTTCCTTGAAAACATTGTGGCGCTCAATGGTATCTTCCGGCCTTAACGGCGTTCCATCCATATTCCTGATAAGCCGGAAATCATTCATTTGATGCTGGGCCGTCATCATGGAAATCGGATCGGCTTTGTTGAAATCTGTCCACATGGTTCCGCCGAAAAAATGAACGCCGTCTATGCTAATTTCCTCATCAAGCAGCAAGGTTACGTTGGGATATTTATCTGCCAGCCATGCCTTGAAATTTGATTCCTCTTCATTCATGAGACTTTGCGTATAATATTCATGATTCCCGGTTACATAGAGGACAGGCTTTTCCCAGTCCTGCAAAAGTCGGTCGAGCGGATCATAATTTTTAAGCGTGACAATATCGCCCGCCAGAATCATAAGGTCGCCATTGGCGTTATACGGCAGCCGCCAGTTCGAACCGAACTCCAAATGCAAATCGCTATAGGTTATGATTTTCATGCGCATTACCTTTGATCATATTACCACTGCAAATATCCGGGCGCAGGGCCTTTATCGTTATAAGATAAAGGCTTCATGTCGATATCCGCAATTGTTTGGATTAAATGCTTGCGGCAGCATAAACCTTTATCAAATCCTTGCAGCTTGGCTTCATTCTGGCGCAGAAACCAACCGCGCGCAAAGGCCTCTCCAGCCAGAAACCCGGCATTGCAGCTTGTAATGAATTCCTCCGCTCTTTTCGTCGGCCAAAGCGCAACATGGATAGATATCTCGTCAAACCCGGCATCCTTAATGCAGGCAATGGCCTCAATCCCGTTATAGGCCGAGAAAGTATAAACATATGGCTCACCATGGTTGGGCCATTGATTGTCACCGGGACGAAGTGAAAAAAGCTTGCGCCGCAGCCCTTCATTAATAGCCGACACCATAATATTCCGCCATGCGCGCTCACGCATACTTTCACTGTTTCTAGTATCGCGCTTGAGGATAGATCTAGCCGCCATGAAATTATTCCTTTCACAACGATTTTATAAAATACTTTCTTTCGTTCATAGGCGTATGTGTTTACTCGCGTTTACCGAGACAAAATAAAAATCTTCACTTAATCAATTAGTGGCCATATTGTTTCATCATGTAGTCGTTCCAAAGGCTCATCTAAAATATGCCATGCATCCTCGTAATGCAGAAGATTGCGCTTGGCGCGTCTATGAGCTTCAGTATGGGCGCGCGGCTCATGTGAAAAGCATAGATAAATGGGAAAAGAATCGCTACGCTTTCCGCTTTCAGTACGCGTGGAAACAGACGCCCACCAATCGCAGTGTTCCCTGCAAAGTTTCTCTGCAAAAGCAACCGGCATGACGACGAATCTGGTTTTTTCTGGATCGTAACTTACGCCAATCACAATATCGGCGATCAAAGGGCTTTCTTTTGAATTAAAAATTGGCTTTCTGTCGCGCAAATATCCTGTGGAATAACCGAAGCCCAATGACTTTGAGTGACTATGTTTTTTGAAGGCGTTGGTCGTTTTGATCTGAATTGAAATTCGTCTCTTGCGATTGACAGCGAGTAAATCTGCATTCGAAGCCATTCTCGCCGTATCCAGCCTAACGGGATGCCACCCGTTCCGCACCAACGCCATTTCCACGGCCAACTCGCCCAATAGGCCAACGCTACCTAAATCAATATTGCTTACTTCGGTCATAAAATTCTCCTCGTTAAGAGGTTATCTTTCTTAAATACAAAGAACAATCGAACGCACTTTTAAGAAAGCAGCGTCGAACCTGCAAATGCTCCTTACAAGTCTGTATCTCACTGATTTAAAGGGAAATGGTGGACCCAATCGGGATCGAATAATCAATACATATAAAATAGTATTATCAATGGGTCACATCTCAACGCAACCGTTCCTATGTAACACTACCATGTAACTTTTATCAACTTTTTTCTAATCTTTCGGCTTCGTTAAAGGGCTTACAGTCAGTTCTGCGAAATCTCTAAAGGGGATATCGCCAACCGTACTCGGTGGGATCGAACAGGCGACTTTTTTGGTAAAAAAATTTGAGCAGTCTACCATTATAGGGCGGACAACGGATTCCCCCCATGCCCCCTCTGCTTTTTTATCCTACTTCCCGAAGGTAAAGGTCATAGCCTGATTACCTAGAGACCCGTGACCGTTTCCGCGAGAGCCGGTAGATACAAAACTGAATGGTCCGCTACGCCCATCATCACAATTAAAGACACCGCTGCCTTCTCTCGAAGTGACATAGACAAAGTCACCAGTAGCCTCTGCCTGTAACTTTCGAGCTAGGATCAACCAGCTAGGAGATGCGCGATCAAGGGGAAGTTCAATGCCCTCCCAGGCTAAGACCTCAGCCACCTCATCTATGAAGAAGTCATCGACCTTGCCTCGGGAGTGAAGTTTGCGGTAGCGCTCACTAAAGTTCTCATTCGTCTCTTCATGCTCTTCAAATGTATCGCTAGGGACAGGGATTGTTGCCCCCTCATAAAAACCCGCTATCCGTGTTTCATCATCCTCTTCCAAAAGGTGGGCATGATAGGCCTTGGCGATATAATTCATTTGAGCGTCTGTCAGGTCAGACAATTGAGGGCCGGAGGATAGCCCAAGGCTGCGCCTGTGATCTTCAAAGCGCTTATCAGCTTTAACGGCCTCAATACGAACAAGGCGGAGGGCTTCTTTATGGTCGCTAGTCTTTAACGAGACGACCTCTTCAGTCTTCGGATAGGTACTTTTGATATCAGAAGGGACCGCAGCGCGGTGATAGTACACAGCGCCTCTACGATATAAACGGGTATGACCAGCCATCTTTTCCATGCGCCACTGTAACAGTTCACTGTAGCACTGAGAAGTTCAACCCATTGATAACACTTAAGTTATTGATATATCACGGGCGAAAGGGAAAATGGTGGACCCAATCGGGATCGAACCGACGACCTCCTGCATGCCATGGTGCACGGCCCCCTATTTCGTTTTCCCCGCAACTGATAACGACCAAATCCATTTCGTCGGATTGCAAAAAGTCTGGGAAGGGCTGCGGGTGAAAGCGGCTCTTGATGACGTACGGGTGCATGATCTACGGCACTCTTTTGCTTCCATCGGTGTTGCCAGCGGGCATAGTTTATATATGATCGGGAAAATCCTGGGCCACAAACAGACGCGCACGACCGAAATCTACGCGCATTTGCAGGACGACCCGCTGCGGTTGGTTACAAACCAGACCGCGCAGCAAATCGCCAGTGCGCTGGGATTGACGGGCGACGACGAAAACAATCCAGACCCGACCTTTACCGGGATGAGCATGGTGCAGGGTGGTAATGTTGTTCCGTTTAGACGGGCTTGAGGCGCAAATATATTGGAGAAATTATTATGCAAGATTCATATAAAAAATTTGGCAGTGGTATGACGGAATATACTGTCCAACATTCTGAAACAGAACCACCTAATTATGCAGAAGAAATTTATAGAACCACAAGATTTCCTTATATTTCTAATGAAATTTTTGAATGGTGCATGGAAAGAATTCCTGAAGAAGCAAAGCTCAATGACGAGATTGTGCTTGATGAGGACGATCATTCCGAAGGCGGATATGCTCAGCGCATTTTAATGGTAAACTTTGAAGCTAAGGTCGCCTATGACCACCAACAATATGATGATGCGCTATGTCATATGCTGGCCATTGGGATGCTGATTGCAGAAGCAAAAACAAAATTTGAATGGGAATCTTTTGCGCTTACCGGTAAAAAGTTTTTCGAGAATAATGGTGTTGGAAATGAGCCAAAGAAAAAAGAAGCTCGTAAACGTGAAGAAATTATCAATAAAAGGGCCGCAGAAATTGCAAAGACTAATTCTCATTGGAGCAAAACACGCATTGCCGAACAAATCGAAGAAGAGCTTGAAAAGCTAGGCATTACTGAAAAACTGTCAGTGCATACTATTCGCCAAAAAATAAAGCTCTCCTGACGGCACGGCCTGACCTGTCAACGTAAATCGGCGAAAATCACCTTATCACTCCAGTAATCGCTGTGATTCGCTGGCAAACATTTGATGAGGTCATAGTATGCAACAATCCGAAAATCTGAAACGCCTGCGCCGTAAAGAGGCATCCCGCTATCTGAAAGACCGCTGGGGCCTTGATCGCGCCCCGACAACGCTGGCCAAACTTGCCACCATCGGCGGCGGGCCGAAATTCCAGAAGGCCGCGCGCGTCCCGCTTTATTCCACGCAAGATCTTGATGAATGGGTAAAAGGAATGCTCACACCGTCCGTGGGCTCCACGTCCGAACTGCCACAGACTTAATGTCCAATGGACAAGGACAAGCCCGCGCCGCCGGGCGAGGCATTGGTGCGCGCTTGCTTGGAAAATGCCGCCGAATTTAACAACGGTTGCCCCGTGCAAGCACTTGGCATGAATGGCGGGCGGTATTATTTTATCTCGCCCGCCGGTGAGGTGCGGTATTTCCTCGCGCGTGAATTGAACGAGCCGGGCTTCGCCGATTTGTTCGGCGGTGATCTGACGTGGCTGCTAGAACAATTTCCGATAGCGGCAAGCGGTGGCAGGGCAAAGACAGGCTGTGAATTCAATATTCCTGCCGCCCGCCTTCACTTTATTGCGCTATGCCGGAGACGCGGCTTGTTCGATGAATCCCTGCCGATCAGAAGCGTTGGCGTCTGGAAACACAAGCACGGCACGCCTCTAGTTCATTGCGGCGATAAAATTCTCAAAACCGGCATATGGCTGCCGTCGGGCTTTCAAGATGGCGGTTATATCTATCCTGCTGCGCCCGCCATTGCCCGGCCTGCCGAAAAGTCTGCAACAATGGAGGAATGCCGTGAAATCCTCGCGGCCTTTAAACTATGGAATTTTGAACTGACTGGAGGGCCGGAAATTGCGCTCGGCTTGTTCGGACAGGCGCTGATTGCCGGGGCCTTATCATGGAAAGCGCACTCGCTTTTTTATGGCCCTCAAGGATCGGGCAAGACCACGCTGGCGCGGTTTATGAGCGCGGCGTTAGGCGCGGCGGGCCGTCCGCCCTCCAATAATTTTACCGAAGCCGGATTGCGGCAGGACATGACCAATCAGGCGCGCGCCGTTCTCCTCGATGAAATGGAAACCGACGGTATGCACGGCACGATGAAGCCGGTCATCAAAATGATGCGGCAAATGTCGTCCGGCGAAGGCGCAAATATAAGGCGCGGGACGGTCGGCGGTACGGCGCAGAGCTTCCGGCTTAATGGTTGCGTGTTGATGTTTTGCATTCTGCCGCCGCATATGGAACCGCAGGACCGCGCGCGGATTACGCGCCTGAAGCTTCTGCCGATTAAAACGGATGAGCATACGGGCGGTGCGTATCTGGCCGTGGAGAACGCCATTGAAAGGGCCAGCGTTTTAAGCGCGAAACTATGGCGGCGCGCTATCGACCGCCTGCCGCATTTCCTGTCCGCCTTTTCTGCTTTCCGCGCCAGCCTGACCGCCGGGGGCGTGAATAGCCGCGCGGCGGATCAGCTTGCCACCATTCTGGCCGGAGCAGACATATTGTTGTTTGACAATCCGCCGGAAGATCAGGATTCGCGCGTCGAGCGGATCGACCTTATCCGTCCGTTGATCGAGGAATGGACCGCCGATGAGGAAGAGAATGAAGGACAGCAATGTTTGAACCGGCTGTATTCCAGCCCCTTGAATGTCTATAGCCGCGACGAAAATAAAACCATCGGCAGTGTGATTATGGCCGCGCTTGATTCCAAGGATGGCGGCTGGGCGCGCGGGGCGTTGAAACAGGCGGGTTTACAGGTGCGGGACTATGCCACGAAAAATCCCCACCTTCTGATTTCCAACACCCATGAAGGCCTGCGCCGCATTTACGGCGGCAGCAAATGGGAAGATGGCGGCTGGGCGACCGCCTTGCGTTATCTGCACGGCACGGCCTTCACCAAAGCCCCCGTTCGTTTCGCCGGTGTGCAATCCCGCGCCACAATCATTCCTGCTTGGCTTCTGCCGGTGAAAGATGAAGAGTAGCGGGCGTGTACCGTTTCCGCTGCGGCATAATTCCATTTATCTCAAAGCCCTATTATTAAAACGGTACGCCGTGACGCGCGATACGCGGCCTGTACCCTCTACAGGTGGGGTTGAAAACAATCCGCGTCATGAAAAGATGCGTATCTCGTGTACCAGTGTAACGTTTATTTCTAAAAGTAAGGCAGAGCTTGGGTTTGCGGGCGGTACGCGCTGGGTACGCAAAAATTTCTAGGTTCTTCCAACGAAAAATTTGCGACACGGGTACGCAAGGCGCGGGGTCATGTCAGATACCACGCGGCAAACGAGGTTTACGCCGGTTGACAGGTTGACAGACCCAAAAATGAGGCAGCGTAACGGATGCAGAAGAATGTCCTTAAATTTTGAAAGGGAATTCGTTCGCGGGAAAATTGTCAGAATCGAACATATTGATTTGAAAAGAGTAAATTTCACTTGCATAAGTGTCAGAATTTCCCTATTTTTCGCTCACTTCTTAACCCCTCCAGCGGAGGGTCAACCAATGCGAATAGCATTGCGAGAGGGCCCATAGCTCAGCTGGGAGAGCGCCTGCATGGCATGCAGGAGGTCGTCGGTTCGATCCCGATTGGGTCCACCATCTCCTTATAGATCAACAGGTTAGACGCTGGATACAGAGGTGGTACACAGAAGTGAGCCACAGCAATGTTCAATCCTGCTTATCTGATGCTATCCCGGCACAATATTTACTACTTCCGGTGGCCTTTACCGAAGGCTTTTTCAGCCCAGAACCAACGCACCCACCTTAAGATATCGCTCGGGACCAGAAAGCCCGATGAAGCGTTGCGCCTATCCAGAGTGCTGGAATACCATGCATCACTATTGATCGAACGATATGGACCAAGCCTAATGAAGAATGACAACATTAAAACTCTTCTCATGCAATACCTTCAAACTGTGCTGGAAAAGCACAAACAAGGTATCCTTGAAAATGGCCCGTTAAGTCCGGAGATTGTCCAGCATCTTGAAACCGTTATTGCCGAGCAAAAACTCGCCATAGAACTTGCCTCTGACGATATGATTGAGGACGATGAAACCATGGCCCGCATAGGCCTAGCTAAATCTAACCATGTTAAGGTGGAGCCGAATATCTCAGGTTTGGATCCAAATATATTTATGCAGAACCAACATCCCCCAAAACCCGGCGAATAATATTATATAATATTGCGTTATCGGCTTGCTTTCATAGCGATTGGGCAACCATTTTCTTATAGTTTTCAAGAATACATAGATAGCTGCGACAGCAGTGCCAAAGCAGCGTGCATCATAACGCATGGCTGGATTTGCTGCGGGGTGAGCCTTAGCCCGATATTCCGCTTTTTAATCCGGTTTACGCGCAGGCGGAGGGGCTGGTCTGTAGATGGGGGTGGCGGAATAACCGCCTATGCGAATTGTCGGACCGCGGGGCACGGCGCCGTTGGCGGCAATTGCCTTTATGTCGCGTCCCGCTTTATCAAGCGCTTCGTCGACGCTTTTGCAGTCACCCAATAACTGATTAAAAAGAGCGGCGTTTGAATCGGTCTTTGGTTTGTTATCAGTCATCGCGCACCTCAAAATTACCTATTCTTTAGGTATATATGAAAATATACGGTAACGCCATGATTTCATCAAAACAGGCTATTGCGACCATCCACCCCCGGCCGCCGTGTAGATATTGATCAGGTTTTTGCGCAGCAAGGCATCGGACGATGCTTGGGCCGATTGGGCCGTCAACAGGTCGCGTTGCGCCACCAAAAGGTCCAATAAACCGATATATCCGGCCTTATACTGTTGTTCCGCCAGATCGGTGGATTTCAGGTTGCGCGTTGTGGCCGTGGTCAGGGCGTCGTTTCTGCGTTTTTCATGCAGATAACCGGACAGGGCGTTCTCCATATCTTCCAACGCTTCTAAAACGGTTTGCTGATAATTCAAGAAGGCGCGTTCCTGGCGGGCATTGGCGGCATCAATCTGGGACTGGATGCGGCCAAAATTCAACACCGGCTGAATCAAGCCAATACCAACCGACCATGGCTGGGCCGTCAGCAAATTTGAATCCTGAATACCGAACAGGGCGGTCAGGGACAAATCGGGAAACAATTCCGCGCGGGCGGAATCCGTGGCCGAAATGCTGGCCGCGAATTGGCGTTCGGCAAGGGTGATATCAGGGCGTGTGGCCAGAATTTTGGCCGGGGCCGCGATCAGGATTTTCTGGTCCAAGGGTTTCATCGGATGGGCTTGGCGCAACAGATCATCGCGTGTTCCCGGAACCTGACCCAAAAGGAGGGTAATCCGGTTCATCGCCGCTTCGCGTCCAGCTTCCAGTTGCGGGAGGAGTGCTTGTGTTGTGGCCACCTGTGCGCCGGCACGCTGGACATCGAAATCGCTGGCGAAATCGCCTGCGAATTGCGCTTCGATCAGGGTAAAGGTTTTCTGCTGGGTTTCGAGGTTTTGGGCGGTCAGGGTGATCTGGCGGTCAAAATCCCGCAGATCAAAATAATTCCGCGCCAGTTCGGCCAGCAAGCCGACCATGACAGCGCGCTGTCCGGCTTCTTCTGATTCCAGGATCGCCTGGGCTTCGGCGGTGCGCGCGCGGTTGCGGCCAAATAAATCCAGTTCCCATGACGCGGACAGATCGGCACTGGCCAGATCAATCACCTTGTGATTGCTGCTCAAGCCCTGATTGCCCCGCGTGGCGGCCCCGCCAAGGGTAATGTCCGGCAATTGGTTGGCCCGGCTGACCCCACGATTGGCACGGGCTTCTGCGACCCGCGTGCGGGCAATCGCCAGTGATTTGTTGTTGGTGACAGCTTCGGCCACCAGAGCATCAAGCGTCGGGTCACCGAAATTGCGCCACCAATCATGCTGGATCGCAGCATCGGGGGTGTTGACCAGCATCGCTTCTTCCGTCCCCGTCATGCGGGACCAGAGTGAAGGAGCCGCAATCCCCGATTCCTGTAATCCGACAGACGGCGCACAAGATGATAAAAGCGCAGCCGTCAGCAGGGGCAAAAGAACTTTGCGTGTCATGGTTTACACTTCCTCAATGATATGTGTTTTTTTGCGGCTGATTTTCTTTTCCAGCGTCCGCAGGGCAACGTAGAACACCGGCGTCAGGAACAAGCCAAAGAACGTGACCCCCAGCATTCCCGAGAACACCGCAACACCCATGGCATGACGCATTTCTGCACCCGCGCCGGTGGAGATCACCAATGGCACCACGCCCATAATAAAGGCAAAGGATGTCATCAGGATTGGACGCAATCTCAACCGTGCGGCTTCGATCGCCGCCTTGACCGTGGTTTCGCCCTGATGTTCCAGTTCGCGGGCAAATTCGATAATCAGAATGGCGTTCTTACAGGCCAGCCCGACCAGAACGAAAAGCCCGATCTGCGTAAAGATGTTGTTGTCGCCACCCGAAACCCAGACCCCCCAGATTGCGGAGAGCAGGCTCATCGGAACGATCATCAGAATCGCCAGCGGTAACAACAGGCTTTCATACTGTGCCGCCAGAACAAGGAAGACCAGCAGCATACATAATGGGAAGACCAGCATGGTCGTATTGCCCGCCAGAATTTGCTGATACGTCAGTTCCGTCCATTCGAAATCCATGCCCTTTGGCAGGGTGTCTTTCAGAATAGTGGTGATCGCGGCCTGTGCTTCCCCGCTCGAAAAACCAATGCCGGTATTCCCGTTCAGATCGGCAGAGCGGAAGCCGTTATAACGCATGGCGGATTCCGGGCCATTGGTTTCGGTGACACGCAGGACAGATCCCAGTGGGACCATGCGTCCCTGATCGTTGCGGGTTTGTAACCGCAAGATATCATCGGGACGTGACCGGAATTCTTTATCGGCCTGCGCCACGACTTTATAGGTCCGGCCAAATTTGTTGAAGTCGTTGATATAGAGTGAACCGAGATAAATCTGCATCGCGTTAAAGACGCTTTGCACATCAACCCCCAGCTGCATGGCCTTGGTCCGGTCCAGATCGGCATATAATTGCGGGACGCTAATATTATAGCTGGAGAAGACGCCGGAGAGGGCCGGGTCCTGCCACGCCTTGGCCTGAACCTCTTTCATGGCCTTGTCCAGCGCGTCATAGCCCATATCGGTCCGGTCTTCGACTTGCAGTTTAAAGCCGCCAATCGTCCCCAACCCTTGAACCGGGGGCGGTGGGAAGACAGCGATAAACGCATCCGGAATAGCCGCAAATTTCTTTTGCAGGTTTTGCGCAATCGCAATTCCAGAAAGATCCTTGGTCGGTCTATCTTCAAAGGAATCCAAGCCGACGAAAACAATCCCTGCGGACGGGCTGTTGATAAAGCCGTTGATCGACAGGCCGGGGAACGCAATGGCGCTTTTGACGCCCGGTTCTTTCAGCATGATATCGGACATATCGCGGATGACTTTTTCGGTGCGGTCCAGTGTCGCGCCATAAGGCAATTGGGCAAAGCTGACCAGATACTGCTTATCCTGAACAGGGACAAAGCCGGAGGGAACTTCACGGAATCCGACCCATGTTGCAGCCAGCAATAATCCATAAATAACAAAGGCAATGGTTTTACGGCGCAATGTCGCACCGACACCACCGGCATAGCGGTTGGAACTGGCACCGAAGAAACGGTTGAAGCCGCGGAAGAACCCGCCAAACAGCTTGTCCATCACCCGGGTCAACCAGTCTTTCGGGGCATGATGATCGCGCAGCAAGTGAGCGGCCAAGGCCGGGGACAGGGTCAGGGAGTTAAAGGCCGAGATCACGGTTGAAAACGCGATGGTCAGGGCAAACTGACGATAGAACTGGCCCGTCAGGCCGCTGATGAACGCAATCGGAATAAACACCGCACACAGAACCAGTGCAATGGCGACAATCGGCCCGGTCACTTCCTTCATGGCCTTGATCGTTGCATCGCGCGGGGACAACCCGTTGGCGATGTTGCGCTCCACGTTCTCGACCACGACAATGGCATCGTCAACGACAATCCCCACCGCCAGAACCAATCCGAACAGGGACAGAGCGTTGATCGAAAAACCGAACATATGCATGATTGCAAACGTCCCGACAATCGAAACAGGCACGGCCAATAGAGGAATGATCGACGCACGCCATGTTTGCAGGAAGATAATGACAACCAGAACAACCAACGCAACCGCTTCCAGCAGGGTATGAATAACCGCCTTGATAGAATCCCGCACGAAAACGGTCGGATCATAAACAACGCTGTAATCGACCCCTTCAGGGAAACTCTTTTTCAAATCAGCCATGGTTTTGCGAACCTGATCCGACACTTCGATGGCGTTTGATCCAGGGCTTTGGAAAATTGGAATCGCCACAGCGGATTTATTATCCAGCAGTGAACGTAGCCCATATTGGTCTGCATCCATGCTGATGCGGGCAACATCCTTTAACCGGGTGATGACACCGTTGGCGTCGCGGCGAACGATGACTTCGTTAAATTGATCAACATCAGTCAAACGCCCTTGCGCGTTGACCGGGATCTGTAACTGGACGCCATGATCATATGGTGGGCCACCAATAACACCGGCGGCGACTTGCACGTTCTGGCGACGAACGGCATCAACGATTTCTTCGGCCGTCAGTCCGCGTTCGGCAATCTTGTCGGGGTTCAACCACAGGCGCATCGCATAATCGCCCGATCCGAACAGGCCAACACGGCCAACGCCCTGAATTTTTGCCAGCTGGTCTTTGACGTTAATCGTCGCGTAGTTGCGCAGATACAGCATATCGTAACGATCATTCGGCGATGTTAAATGCACCACCATGGTCAAATCGGGGGAGCTTTTGGCGGAGGTCACGCCCAATGAACGGGTGACATCGGGCAAACGGGGCAGCGCCTGATTAACCCGGTTCTGCACAAGCTGTTGCGCCAGATCGGGATCGGTTCCCAATTTGAATGTCACCGTCAGGGTCAGGACACCATCGGATGCCGCCTGCGAAGACATATACAACATACCTTCGACACCACTTAATTGCTCCTCAAGCGGTGTTGCAACGGTTTCGGCGATGACTTTCGGGTTGGCACCGGGAAATTGAGCCGTGACCACAACGGATGGCGGCACGACTTCGGGATATTCCGAAATCGGCAACTGGAACATCGCCATCAAGCCAGCCAGAAAAATGATAACAGAAATGACCCCGGCAAAGATGGGCCGGTCAATGAAGAAGCGGGACAGGTTCATATCAGAAAATCCTATAAAGAATGATGGCGATCGAAAGTCGCTTGTTATTCGGCTGGGGCCAGTACAGTGACCTCAGGCGTTGTATTCATGGTCTTATCCGTCGCCGTGACCAGCGCGCCGGGGGCAATATGTTGCAAGCCTTCGACGATGACGCGGTCGCCACCTTCCAGCCCGCTCAGCACAACGCGCTGACCATCAATCTGACGGCCCAGTGTCACCGGGTGATAGGCCACGCGATTATCCTGACCAATCGCATAAACGAACCGCTTATCCTGATCCGTTCCAATTGCGGCTTCTGGGACCAGCAGGGCATTCATATTGTTGCTATCTGCCAGACGGACGCTGATCGTCATGCCGGGGATCAAATTATGATCCTCGTTGGCAAAGATTGCGCGGGCGCGAATGGTACCGGATGCGGTATCGATGCGGTTATCAAAGCTTTTGATTTCACCCTTATAAGAAACCTGCGTATCACCCGGCAGAATCATTTCTACCGCGATGGCGGGTTGCGGTGTGTCTTGATCAGGACGGTGAATGCTTTGCATATAGGTTTGCTCATCCACATCGAAATCGGCATAAATTCCGTCCAGCGAAGCAATTGAGGTGAGCAGGGGTGCACCCGGCCCGGCCTGAACCAGATTGCCGATGGTGACTTCTGCGCGGCTGATCCGTCCTGAGATCGGGGCCTTCACATAGGCATGATCAAGGTCCAGCTTCGCCTGTTGCAGGGATGCTTCGGCAGCGGCTTTGGAAGCCTGAGCCATGCGGTTGGTATTGGACCGGCTGTCATACAGGCTTTTTGAAATTGCTTCGGTTTTGATCAGGGCGGCGGCGCGTTCCATTTCATCATGGGCGAACGTCGCGTTGGTGCTGGCCGAAAGCAGATCGGCTTCCGCTTTTGCTACGGCGGCCTCATAGGGACGCGGATCAACAATCATCAAGACATCGCCGGTTTTGACCATTTGCCCGTCATCAAATTTGACCGCCATAATCCGCCCGCTGACTTCGGGGCGGATTTCCGCGTAATCAACCGCCCGCAGGCGTCCGGAAAAACCGGACCAGGCCTGAACCTGTTGCTGTTGAACGGTAACAGCAACAACCGGGATCGCCTGTTCAACCGGGGCGGGGACGCTGGCATCTGCCGAACCGGAAAACTGGAGGGAAACTGCCGCGCCAGCCGCCAGCATGATGACCACGGCAGTGCTGAGCAAAATGGTGCGTTTGGTATTTTTTGACATGGAAGTCCCCTCTGACTGAACGGCAACATACCGCGCGGTATGCATTCCAGTTATATACATACCGGTCGGTACAGAGTCAAATAAGATTCGTGTAATTTTTATGGGATTCTTTTAAGCGGCTGTTTTTGCTTCGTTCTTTGGCGCGGCAAGGCTCGATTCGCCGCTGAAAACCCTTAGGCGGGGGTGTTGGAACGTCTAAATTCAGGCTTCAATCCGACCAAGCGGTAGATCCCTTCGCGCAGATCGGTTGTGACAACCTGCATATCGCTGACAACGCGGGCATACATCAGCAATCCTTGAATATAATGCGATATCATCTGCGCGATTTGCGCCGGATCGCCTTCTTCTTGCAAATATCCGTCCGCTTGCAGGGCTTTGACCACAGTCATGTGGTAGCGAATTGATTTTTGAACCAGTTCAGAGCCGGTTTCGCGAACCAGCGTGTCTTCTTCGATACATTGGCTGGTCGAGGTTAAAAACGCGCAGGTACCGCCGCCCTTATCACATTCGGCGGCAGCCTTTTCCTGTTTGGCAATAATGTAGTCAATAAAGCCTTCTAATTGTTCCAGCGAGCTGTGTTCCGGCGAAAAAATCGTGTCCATATCGATTTTCATATTATTCCAGTAATGCGTCGCGGCAGCCTGGAAAAGCGCGGCTTTGGAGTCGAAATAATAGTAAAAGCTGCCTTTGGTCACGCCAGCTTTTTCGCAAATTTCATTAACGCCAACATGGCCATAGCTCGTCTGGGACACCAGTTCGATGGCTGTGTCCAGCAACCGTTCTTTCGTGCATATTTTATTCATATGAACTCGCTTTCCCTATTAATATTACATACCGATCGGTATTTTTCAAGGTTTGCCCGGGATAAGGCCTTTTAACAACCTGAATTTTCAATGTAGCACTTGTTTTGCGGCGCTGTCCAAAATGAATCCGGACGCCTATTCCTTCGCCTTATGATCGCGCAGATGCTTGACCTCAAAATCCGTCACGCGGTCGTTCAGGTCGCGGAAATTCAGGCGCAGCTGTTCAAGGGCAAAGCCCAGAGCATAGATGCGCCCGACCATATCCGTTGACAGATCGCGGAATTTTTTCTCCTGACGCAGGGCCAGAATCTGGCCCGTATAGAATTCAAAGGCACCATCATGGCTGGACGAATCTTCAAGCGGCTTGCGCTGTTCCAGTGCAATGGCGGCGTTGCGCAGGAAGGTCACGCTGGCTTCGGTCACCGCGGCAACCGGGGGTCCCAGACGCGGGGTTAACGTATCGGGCAAAGTCTGGCTGGTGGCCCGGGATAGCATAACCAGATCATGCCGCATCCGGCGCAAGGTCCGCAGCAAGGGTTCAGGATCAGGACCCATGGCCAGATGGCTGGCGCGTTCGCGGATGGCCTCATCACCCAGCGCTTCCAGTTTGGACAGGGCTTTTCTGATTTTATCCTGTTGCGCCAGAATGGCGGCGCGATCTGGTTCGGTCATCATCCCCGACAGCAGTAATGGCAACAGCCCCGCCATCTGGTTCAAGACCTTGGCACTGGATTCCGCCACTTGCGAATGGGCGCGGGCAGGCAGGATGGTCAAAGAAACCAAGAGGCCTATTATGCTGCCGATGCCAATTTCGATGACGCGGTCAAAAGCATATTGAATGACACTAACATGGGGACCGGCCACGGTGGAGCTGAACAAGACGATAATCACCGTCACAGGCGCAATGCGAAAGCTGGGCTTCAACGCCGCCAGCAGGGCCGGGGGCGCAAGGCCAATCGCCAGCGTCACCGCCATCATGGTCAGGTTTTCATGCGGAACCAGTGATGCAATCAACGCCCCATAGACAGCCCCGCCAAACGTGCCGATCAACCGCTCTAGGGCAGCCTTCAGCGATCCACCAATACTGCTTTGGATAATCAGAACCGCCGTCAGAACGGCCCAATACCCTTGGGGCAGGCTTAAAAGATGACTGATGAGAAAGGCCGCAAGCCCTGCCGCCGTGACCCGCACACTGAGACGGATTTCGGCATTATGCGCACCAACCCAGTCCCACCCTTGCCGGATATGTTTTTTAACGTAGATCATGGTCACGGGCGCACGCTTATCCTTATGTCCTTTTATCTATACTGAATCACACCCCATGCAACCGGATTCCAGTTTGCGCTCGACAAAAGGGTGAATTTTTTTCAAAATCACAATCATCACTCCTGAATGAGGGCATAGCTTGGAAATAATTTTAGCGGTTCTGGTGCTATTGCTGGGGGTCGGCCTGTCCGGCGTGGCCGTCAAGGCCTTCCCTCTCCCCTTACCGCTTTTACAGATTTCCCTGGGGGCCGTGCTGGCCTGGATGCCGCTGCATCTGGACATTACCTTTGACCCTGAAATTTTCTTCCTGCTGTTTATTGCGCCGCTGTTGTTTATTGATGGATGGCATATGCCAAAGCGGGAATTTTTCCGCCTGCACAAACCAATCCTTTTCCTCGCGCTGGGTCTGGTCTTCTTTACCGTTCTGGGGGTTGGCTGTTTGATCCACTGGATGATCCCGCCAATTCCATGGGCGGCGGCCTTTGCCCTCGCCGCTGTTTTATCGCCAACCGATGCGGTTGCCGTTGCCTCCATATCGGGGCGCACCAGAATGCCCGCCACGCTGAAACATCTTTTGGAAGGCGAAGCCCTGCTGAATGATGCATCGGGTCTGGTGTGTTTCAAATTCGCCGTTGCTGCGGCGCTGACCGGAACATTTTCGATTATCGACGCCAGCATGACATTCACAATGATGGCTGTTGGTGGTTTGGCGGTTGGGGTTGGCGTTTCGTGGTTGTTTGGAAAATTCCAGCGCCGCGTTGTCGCATGGACCGGGGAAGATCCATCAACGCAGATCATTCTTGTCCTGCTGGTTCCGTTTGCCGCGTTTCTGATTGCCGAACATTTCCATTTTTCCGGCATTCTGGCGGCTGTATCCGCCGGGATCATGATGAGCTATGTCTGGTTGCATTTCGCCGACCATATTTCGACGCGCATTCAAACCGGTGCCGTTTTGGATATGCTGGGCTTTACCTTTAACGGGTTGATCTTCCTGCTGCTGGGATTCCAGTTACCGGATATTGTCGCCAATGCCATTGTCTATATGCACGACCATAATGAAGCGACATGGCATTTATTTGTCTATGTCGCGGTCATTTCATTTGCCCTGATTGCGTTGCGCTTTTTATGGGTATGGGCGTCGCTGGAAATCACACTGTATCGTGATCATCGAAAGGGGAAAGAACGCAACCATCCGGGGTTCCGCCTGTTATTTGCCACCGCTTTGGCCGGGGTGCGTGGGGCCATTACATTGGCCGGGGTCATGTCCTTGCCGCTCTTGATGCCGAACGGTTTGGAATTTCCCGGACGCGATTTGCTGATCTTTCTGGCTGCCGGGGTGATCCTGTGCTCGTTGGTCGCGGGCAGTATGGGCTTGCCTTATTTCTTGCGCGCCCTTCGTCTGCCGCGTGAAAACCCGATTGAAAAGGAAGAAAGACTGGCCCGGATTTCCGCCGCCGAAGCCGCCATTCTAGAAGTAGAAAAAGCCCAGTTGCAAATTGCCATGGACGGCGATGAATCCGACCATGCGCGTTGCGCCGAAATTGCTGCCCATGTCATGCGGGAATTACGCCAGCGCATTGATACGTTGAGCGGTTATGAGGAAGAATCCAATATTCTGGCGCGCCGTGCGACAGACATTGAAAAGAAAATCATGAAAGCCGCCATCCGCGCCGAACGCAGCGAACTTTACCGGCTGCATAACCTGCACCAGATCAACGATATGACCTTGCGCAAGATCTTACAGGATTTGGACGGTTTACAGGCCGTTTTGCGCGGTGCCAAACAATCGTCCCACTAAGCCATAAAACGAACAAGGGAACTTTTCCCGGATAAAAGCCGTTAGATGAGAAGCGTTTAACATCTTAACGGAGATTATCATGGGTCCTATCCTGCTTTGGCTTCTTGGCGTGCCTATTCCTGTCATTCTGCTGCTGATTATTCTGCTTTAATCATGGAAAACAGGAATTTAAATATGAACACGCAATATCCGCAATCTGATGCAGCCTATAATTCCGCTGTATCCTGGTCGGCCATTTTAGGCGGGGCTTTTGCCGCCGCTGCGGCTTCGCTGTCCTTGGCCGTGTTGGGGTCGGGGCTTGGTCTGGCGGTGATTTCGCCATTCTCAGGCGATGGGTTTTCCATCGCTGCCTTTACCACAACCGCTGCCATCTGGATGATTATCATGCAATGGGGATCATCGGCACTGGGTGGTTATATGGCCGGGCGCCTGCGCACCCGTTGGAGCGGTCAACGCACGAATGATGAAGTCATGTTCCGCGATACGGCGCATGGCTTTTTGGCTTGGGCCGTGGCCACCATCCTCACCGCTGCGTTTTTGACCAGCTCTGTTTCCCTGCTGGCAAAGCACGCAACAGATGCGGCCAGTGTTGTCGCCACCAGCGAAGGGGAAGCCAATATTGCCGATCCGGTCGCTTATTATGTTGATGGTTTGTACCGTTCAACCCGCACCAGTGACGGCATTTCCGAAGCCCGTCGCGATGAAACCACCCGCATCCTGCTGCGTGGTATTGCCGATGGCAGCTTTAGCGATGCAGATCGTGACTATATGAGCGCAATGGTAACGGCCCGCACAGGTCTGACCGAAGTGGAAGCCAATGGCCGTATTGACGCTGTCATGTCGGACATTGCTACTGCAAAGGAAAAGGCAGATGACGCCCGCAAGGCTGCTGCGACCTTTTCAGTTGTGACTTTCTTGTCCTTCCTGATCGGCGCGTTTATCGCCAGCGTTGCCGCCGTGATCGGCGGACGTCACCGGGATGAATTTTAAAATTTGATTGTACATCCTCCAAAACTGCAATCGCCCATAAAGCCCGGGAATATCCGGGCTTTATGCTATAATAATTATGGGTAAGAGGTCACATATGGGCTTATACAGACAATCCGCGGATCCAATTCAACAAAGCCGTCTGGAAAAACGGGTCGCCCGTTATTTCAGTCCGTTTGAAAATTTTATTCAAAAACAAGCGGCTACAGGCATTTTGTTGATTGCGGCAACGCTGATTGCCCTGCTTTGCGCCAATACGGCATTGCATGATTGGAGCGAGCATCTGGCCGAGATTCATATGGGCATCATGTTCAATGACTGGGCGTTCTTGTTGTCGATCCGCCACTGGGTCAGTGATGGATTACTGGCCCTGTTCTTCCTGTTGATCGGGTTGGAGATCAAACGCGAAGTTTTGGCGGGCAGCCTGCGCAGGCGCAAACACGTTGTTTTGATTATTCTGGCTGCCTGCGGGGGTATGTTATTTCCAGCCATTCTCTATACGATTTTAAATCACGGAACGCCCGGACAGGCCGGATGGGCCATTCCGATGGCGACCGATACGGCCTTTGCCCTTGGCATTTTGGCCCTGCTGGCCCGGTGGCTGTCCCCGGCGGTTGGGATTTTTCTGGCCGCACTCGCCATTATTGACGATCTGGGCGCGATTTTGGTCATTACGTTATTCTATACGCATGAGCTGGATTGCATTCCGCTGATCAAGGCCGCCATCGTATTTGCCGTCCTGTTGCTCGTAAACCGGGCAGGGATCAGGCGTACGCTGGTTTACACCCTGTTGGGCATTTTATTGTGGTGGTATGTCTATCAATCCGGTGTCCATGCCACGCTGGCCGGCATATTAATGGCGATTACCATTCCATCGCGCCCCCGCCTCAGCAAAAGCAACTTTGTCGAACGCACCCGCGCCTTGCTTTTTACCTTTGAGGTGCGCGGCGATGAAGAACGCAAAATACTGGAAACGCCCGAACAGCATTCTTTGACGGTCGATATGGAACAGGTGGTCAAGGCCGCATCGACACCGTTGCAACGCTGGGAAACATCACTCAGCAGCCCGGTGATGATTTTTATCCTACCGCTTTTTGCCCTGTTGAATGCGGGCGTCGTGCTGAATATGGCCGCAATAGATGCGGCGATAACGTCCTCTGTAACGCTGGGGATTGTCGGCGGCCTTGTGATTGGCAAACCTTTGGGCATTACGCTGGGGGCGATGCTGGCTTATAAAATGGGGTGGGGTTCGTTGCCGCGCGGGCTTCAGTTCCGCGAAGTCGTGACGGCGGGGCTTTTGGCCGGAATCGGGTTCACCATGTCCGTCTTTATCGCCACATTGGGGTTCAGCAATAACCCGGATTTAATCGCCGAGGCCAAAATTGGCATATTGCTGTCATCCCTTTTATCGGCCGCGCTGGGGGCGATATGGGTTTATACGACTTATAAACCAAAAGCCAAGGTGCTGCTTTCAACCTAAACTGTTGATAAATAATATAATTCACTGAATTGTTGGCATAATATTTTACTTTTTGCTAATGTTCCCCCCTCTGGGACAAGAACAGAAATATGCATGGGGGGACGCTATGCAACGCAGGACAAAACTGCATCTCAATCATATTGAAAAATATGATAGCCCGACTCCTTTTGATGGGCTGACCTATGCCCTGCGCACTGACGCCAATCACGCAACGGCGCTGCTGAAAAAAAATATCCTGCACAATTTTAATAAGGCCGCGCAGCCCGATGCTGTGCGCTATGTCGATCAGACAGTGCACAAAGCCTATCGCGCTTGGGGTCAGGATATTTTAAAAGCGATCTCAACGGGGCTGAATTATTCCCAGTACGGTATCGAAGATGCGCAGAACCGCTTTTTAAATGTTCACTTTTATAATGCCCGTGATCTGGCCCGTGATGCCGTGAAAAAGGGCCGCGCCCTGATCCGCCAGACCATGCCGGAACACGGACAGAAACCAATCTTTTTCATCTCACTGGATGACATGGTTGATAAGAATAACACCCATTGGGGGGAGTTTTCTTTTTCGCGCTTGTTTGATCCTGCCATCTCCACCTATTCCGAATATTGCGCCCGCCCCGGTGCGAAACCGCTGCAAGATCAATTGAGCGGTCTGGTCAGTTTCGCCAAAAAATTCCATGACACCAATGGCTACAAACTGCCGATTATCCTGCTGGAAGATAACGTCCGCCACGCCAAGATGGTCAATATGATTATTGGCATGATGGAAGAGAGCGGATTATTCCAGCAAGCCGATCTGGCCGGGATATCAACCTGTTTCTGCTGTGCGGATCAGGATGAACGCGCGAAAATCCAGCGTTCTGACGGGACCGTCATTCCCGTCATCAGCGTTGTTGATTATAAGGGCGCAAAGATCGATGTCGCCACGCCGCGCGATTTGTTATTCGATGGTTATGTGGTGAAGACATCCGATGGGACGGGTCGTCTGCCCGCCATTTTTATGGATGCTGCGAAATTATTCAAGATCGCGCCGGAACACGCCGCTGCCTTTGATGCGAAAGTTCTCAAGGCGAATTTAAAATTCTGCGAAAGGCTGGAAAGCCGCTTCAAGACGGATCTGCCGTTGCGTTGGTTCGCCGGGGCCAGTGCGATTTCCCATTTTGGCGGTCACAGCATTGACGCCCCCATGCGCGATGTTTTGCGGGCGAATGATAATGCGCGCAAGCAAGCCGCATTGAACATTGCCCCCTGATCGTGACCACAGCCCCCTTTATCATTGATTGTGATACGGGCCGCGATGATGCGTTGGCCCTGTGGGCAGCATTATCACGCGGCATGAATTTGGCCGGGGTTATCGCGTCCTATGGCAATGTTCCATTGCACAATGTCATCGAAAATACCACGCGAGTTTTAAGCCTTGGGGGGCGGGAAGATATTCCGTTGCTGGCCGGGGCGACACGGCCCACACGCGATCATCTAGGCTATCAAAAAATTGTTCTGCCGCGTCAGGGTACATCCGGCAACGGACTCTGCAATCTTGAATTTCCAGTCGGTACAATGCCCCGCCCCGAAGCGCAAAATCCAGAAGCGTTGGCCGCGCATATTGTGACCATTGCCGAAAAATCAGGAAAGCTGGACTATGTGATTCTTGGGCCCGCGACCAATTTTGCGCAGATCAGTGCCGTTTTGGGGGCCAGACTTTCCGATTACATCGGACGCGTCATGATGCTGGGCGGGCGTTTGGGGACGTTGTGGGATCAAACCCCGGCTGCGGATTTTAATATTGTCTGCGATCCCTTTGCCGTGCGGGATATTCTGGACCGCGGGATCGACATTCGCTTTGTCACGCTGAACACGACCTGGCCAATTGCCCTGACACTGGAACAGGTTGAAAATTTAAACGCTGAAAATGCGCTGGCAAAAAATGCGCAGGATTTGATGATTGCCCATACGCGTCATTTTGCACCCGAACCCATCTTTCGTTTCCATGATCCCGCCGTGATGCTGGCCATGCATCAGGATGATTTATTTGAAAGCGTTTCGGTCAGCATTGATTGCGATGAAACAAGCCCGCAATTCGGGCGGATGCAGGAGATCGAAAATGGATATCCCGCCAAAATCCACCGCGCGACCAGCGAAATACAAACGGCCATTTTAGACGATCTTTTGCAGGCCCTTCACCTAGGGCGCATGGCCGGGTAGTTTCGGCGGGGTGCCGGTTATGGGCGCAACACCGTTGGACGAATGCCCCCGCACGACCGCCCCGAATAAAATATTCAATTTCGCCATATCTGTTTTTACAACGCGCGGCGGAAAGGTTTTTTCCGCATAATGCCGCGCCGCCAGTAATTTTTTCTGACTGCCATCATGCTGTAAATCCCACGCCGCATCATCGCATAGCAATGCATAGGTCAGCGTATCGGCAATCTGGTTCAATAAATCATCGGCCACCAGTTCGGCATTTTGCGGATTTGTTTTCAACGCGGTCAGTTCGCCGCGTATTACGGTGATATTATTTTTTAGGATCACGGCTTCGTCCTTGAGTGTCACCGGCAATCCTGCTTCCAGCGTATCCAGACGGTCCAGCAATGTTTTGGCCCCATCTTCCGCGCCCAACAAAACACGGATCAATTCTAAAGCCTGAATCTGTTCCGGCCCCTCCCAAACGGGCAGGACCATGGCGTCGCGTAACAGCCGCGCGGTCGGCCATTCTTCGGTATAACCATTCCCGCCGACCAGCTCCACTGCCGTCTTGGCGGCATTGACGGCTTGTTGTGCTGTCCGGTGCTTGGCCACAGCCGTTACGATCCGCATCCATAACCGTGATTCCGGTTTATCGTCCTGACTGTCATCGAAACTGCGCGCGGCTTCAAAGGCCAGCGCCGACCCGGCCAGCCATTCAACCGCCATGCCCGACAATTTCTTTTGGATCATTGGACGTTCAATCAATTTTTTGCCGAATGTTTCCCGGTTTTCAGTCCAGCACATCGCTTCGATATAGGCGCGGTGCATCACCCCGGCGGCGGCCATTGCATTATGCACGCGGCTATACCCCAGGGCCTCCATCATCACGCGCAGGCCGTGCGGCGGTGGTACAAGTTCAATCGCCATGGCGCCATTTAATTGTAATTCCGCCGTGGCCAAAGCGCGCGTGCCCATTTTGTCTTTCAGCGCAGTGACGTCATACTTGTTTTCAACAATCCATTGATCATCAATATGGCTGGGGACCAGATACAATCCCAAACCCTTTGCCCCATCGGGGGCGCCATCAACCCGCGCCGTTGCCACGGCCAGTCCGGATGACGCATTGGATGCAAACCATTTTTGCCCATTCAGCCGGAACGTGCCATCGGGCATGGGGTGCGCGGTTGTCTGCGTCCTTGCAACGTCACTGCCGCTGTGTTTTTCGGTGGCCCAGGTGCCGCCGGTTTTTGCCAGCCCATCCATCCGGATTGATTCATGAAGATATTTTTTCTTCACATCATCGGATGCAAATTTTTGTACCACATAGGCCACAGCCCCCGTCATCGTCACCGGGCAATGCGTGGAAATATCGCTATGCGACAGCAGATAACCCATGACAAAGGATAAGGTGTGCGGTTCCGGGTTGTTTTCGGCAAAGGACAACCCGATAACGCCGCGGCGGTAAATCTCGCGCTGCGCGTCTTCGTAACGCGGATTAAAGATCACTTTATTCCGGCGCGTTCCGGTCTGGCCGCGCGTGATCGGGGCGGCGTGTAATTGCGGGGGCGCATAGCGGTCGCTGTATTCCGCCTGTTCATCCAGTTCCCCACCAACCCAGTCGCCCAGATCCCGTAGACGCGAATCCTGATTTTTTAACAGGGCCGGGAATTTCTGCGTCAGGAAGCGTTGCAGATTATCATCCAGATCATAGAAATTCAGTCCGCGGGAATGCGGCGGAAATTGGGGCGGCTGTGCAGAATGACCCATGATAAACCCTGTAAATTGATTTTTTTGATACGGTTTTAATATCGACGCTAAGTGGCGGAATTGTAAGGGCAATCTTATTTTGCGACGCGGTAACATCAGATTTTCTTTTGTTTTCCGCCCTACTCTGCTATGACAAAGGCATCAATTTAACAATTCTTTACAGTAACATACCAAGGGTTAAAGATGCTCTCTATCGTTTTCGTGATTGCCGTTTCCGTTTTGTCAGGCCTTGTTCTGGGTGGCTGCAGCAATACTTTTAATGGAGCGGGCAAGGACATTGAAAAAGCAGGGCAGAATATTCAACGCAGTTTTTAAAACAAAGCGCCCGCAATGATAATGCGGGACATTAAGGAGCGACCATGAAGTATATTTTTACAGTTCTGGCTTTAGCGACCCTTTCATTGTCTTCGGCGGCCATGGCCGCAGACCCGACCAGCAACGTGACCCATGATGATTTTGGTGGTGCTTATTTCACCGCAGCAACGCCCGACGCCTTGAGCGAAGGTGGCGATGACATGATGTTCTCCGCCGAAGCGCTCAGCAGCATTGAACCCGCAGCCGGGGGCGATGCCGGTTTTATCCTGCCCGAAGATGTGGCCGATGAAGGGGCAAGTGTTGTTGATGGCGACCGCCTGCCCGTTCCAGACGAAGCCATTGTCCCGGGCATGGAGTAAATTTTCTAACCCATCATCAGATCAATAAAAAAACGGGCTGATCATTCAGCCCGTTTTTTTATGATTGTAGCAACAGAAGGGTTTCCTAGAAACGCTGCGTGACGCTCAGGAAGAAGCGCGGATCGTTGTCTTCCATCGCCTGCACATCGCGGTTCAATGGTTTTGCAACCGTGAAATCGACACTGGTGTAATCCAGAACTTTCGAGCGAATACCGAAACCAACCGACGTCGCCGTATCTGTAATCTGGTCATTGCTGATCGCATCGTCGTTAAAGACACGGCCACCATCAAGGAATGTGAAGAACTGGTTATGATGGGTCGGACCAAATTCGCCCGGTATATTCCATTGTACTTCGACCTTGGCGGCAAAGCCTTCATCACCGATGATTTCGGATGGATCAAAGCCACGGCCATAACCCATACCGCCGACACCGAATTCTTCGGAACTCATCAAAGCGTTATTGGATAATTGTCCGCGCACCGCGACCAACAGGTTGAACTGATTGGTCAGGCGTTGCAAACGTTGCAATTCGATATTCAATTTGGTGAAGGTCGGGTCGCCATCGGGACGCGATTTATCCAGCGATTCTTTCCCGCTTGCGCCCAGCATATCCAGACCCTGTGCGATTTCAACATCGACCACGTTCAAACCCGCGCCGAACAGCGTATCAAGATGTTCCAGACGCGCATTACCACGCACCGCGCGGATGCGGTCATGGCGCGTATCTTCGACATTATTGCGCGTATCAACATTGCGCATATCCATGCCCAGCGATGTATAAAGGCTGGTCGCGCGGCTGCGAATGACCGGATAGCTGACGCCGATGCCAAGGAAGGTTGATTTCCCCTTCACATCAAATTCATCCAGCGTGTGGCCGGGTTCTGTATCTGTATAGCTGGTATTGATATTCAGCTTCAAACCGGAATCACCCAATGGCTGAACATAGCCGCCTGCAAAATAAGCCAGTTCCAGCGGTCTACCCTTATCCGGGGCGACAACAACCTGACCGGTCAGACGTTCGTTGTAACCAAACAGCGAATTGCCCGATGCCGCGCCCGAAAGCTGCAACGGTCCCAAAAAGCGCGTGCCATAGTTATCAATCCCGGCCACCGCTTCAAACGGATCGCGCAGAACCAGAATATTCAGATCAGCCGCACCTGTTTGCGATGTCGATGGCGACAACACACCGCGTGCGGACACACCCGGCAGATCATTGATCAGCAGCATATAACGCTCCAGATCCTTGACGTTCAGCGCGCGGCCATTGGTGATCCGTGCGGCATAGCTGCGGATTTGCGCCATTGCGGCTTCGGATTCTTTTGGTGCGCCGTTTTCAAGGTTGACATTCACGCCATCAATATACCCTTCAACAACTTGCAAACGGACAGTGCCGCTTTCGATTGTTTGCGGTGGGATAATCACCTGGGTCAGGATGTACCCGTCATTGCGGAATTTCATCGTCATGCGCGCGGCAATACCATAGATATCGGCGAGGCTGACGGTCTGGCCAATGCGGTCGGCATATAATGCGGCCAGTTGTTTTTCGGTATAAACCGTAACGCCGTCCAGTTGCACGGACTGCAATGTGAATTTGATATTTTCGGAACCGGCGGGCGCGCCCTCTGGTGCGGCCTGGCGCACTTCGACCGGGCTGATGGCCGGTTGTTCCAGAATGGCTTGTGGCATTTGTTGTTGAACGCGGCCCGGGCTGGCGATGCCCACTTGCGCATCAGGAACGGCCTGCGCATACGCGGCTGTGCCCGTTACAATCATCACCGTTGCCAGCGCAGCACCGCGCAAGAGTTTGCCCGTTATGGATGTCAGGCACAATTTTTCCTGCTTAATCATGGACTTAAAACTTCTTTCTCAAATTTTCAAAATCAGGGCGAGGGGGCAGAAATCTGCAGCCCGCTGGGTTGGGTGTACGGTAATTCAAGGGGTTTGAAAAGCCCCTTTCACAGTCTGGGAAAGATTGTCGCGCAATCTGCGCATGATGTCCACTGGCCGCACCCATGATATTAGAAAAGCCTAATAATATGAGTCATTTAGATTAAACCCGCGGAAATCTGAGACTTTTCATAAAACAACAAATTTAAGCGCAGAAACCCCTTAAATTTTACTTAATATTTCTTGTCACCAAAGCGCATTAAAGCGTATAGATCTCCATCAAATTAGGACGAAAGGGTCTGCGGTTATCCACATGAAGAACGGGCGGGAAGCCCGGGAAATCAAGACGAAATTGGAAAACAGGCGAACGCCCTCATTACATTTTTATGATTTTACAGAACCACAACAGTCGCAAAGGACTTATATAAATGGCCGCACAACGCACAAACCGTAAATCTGCCCGCAACTCCATCGTCAATAAAATGATGTCCACTTCGGCTGTTATGACCGTCGGGATGCTGGCTTTTACGGGATCGGCCATTGCCGATGCCAATAACCCTTGGGCGGATGTCAGCGCCGTGACCGGTTCGATCACCAAGGATCTGTCGGTGTCGCAAGTCAACACGATCACCCAGCACACGGACCGTACCGTGGCCACCGCAGGCAGCGGCGATATTCTGTCGAACCAGACGGTGAATATTCTCCAGAACAACAGCGGCTCTCTGTTCGTTTTGAAAACAACCGGCAAGGACCAAGATGGTTCGCAGATTCAGGGTGCGCTGAACGCGAATGGCCGTGTGATGGTTCTGGACCGTAACGGCGTGTTCTTTGGCGCCAATGCCCGCATTGATGTGGGCGGGATTGTTGCATCGACAGGTGATGTCGATAACGACGCGGTTATGCGCGGCGACACCAAACTGACCCTGAAGGATTTCGGTGACGCGTCTGTCATCAATAATGGCTCGATCACCGTGAACGGCAGCGGCCTTGCCGCGCTCGTCGCGCCACACGTTGCGAATAACGGCGTCATCCAAGCAAAACTCGGCAAGGTTGCCTTGGCCTCCGGCGGCGAAAGCGCCACTGTTGATCTGTATGGTGATGGCCTGGTCGAACTGACCGTTGGCGGCAAAACCGGCAAAGCCTTGGCTGAGAACACCGGCACCATCGAAGGCGCAACCGTCCTGATGACCGCATCAGGTGCAAAAGACGTCGTTGATACCGTCATCAATATGTCCGGCGTAATCAAAGCCACCAGCGCAACAGTCAAGGGCGGCAAAATTGTTCTGGGCGGCGGCAATGCCGGTAAAGTGAAAGTGTCCGGCAAGATCGATGCATCCGGCGCCACGGGCGGTGGATCCGTTCAAATCGGCGGCGAACACGTTGACGTCACCAACACAGCAAGCCTGAAAGCTGATGCCTATGTAGAGGGCAATGGCGGTGATATCCGTATGCTGGGTTCAAATTCTGCTTTCTTCAGCGGTGAAGCATCCGCCAAGGGCGGCACAACATCCGGCAATGGCGGCTTTATTGAGCTGTCCGCGGAAGAAGCGTTCCTGATGAACGGCACCGTTGATACAACAGCCGCGAACGGCACAACAGGCACATTCCTGCTTGACCCGCGCGATATTGATTTTGTTCTGGGCAACCGTAACTTCGACCTCAGCACCAACCGCGTATATGAATCAGATGTTGAGTTCTGGAGCATCCTGACCAACATTGACCTGTTGGCACGCCGCAACTTTACTGTGAATGCCAATGTCAGCGGTTCCAGCGACGGTGTCATCGATGTAAAGAACGGCCATGACCTGACCATTCAAACAACCAACACCGCGTTTTCTGAATTGAAATGGACCGGCTGGTCCACAGGCTTCCAATGGGTTGTGACCGAAGCCAATAACGCAGGCGTCATCGACCTGACAACCAACACCCAGTATGGCAAAAATCTGGAATGGAAAACATCCGGTAACGGCAATATCAATGTTCTGGGCGCCACAGCAGGAGACCAATCCAGCGACATCAAACTGTCGAAACTGACAACAGCGGGCGGCGACATTAACGTCAGCACCAAGAACGGTAAAATTGTCTGGGCTGGCGACGTTGCCACAAATGGCGGCGATCTGACCGGTACAGCCACTGGTGAAAATCAGGTTGCTGGTAAGATGAATACAGATGGTGGCGATATCGCTCTGACGGCTGGCGGGTCCAGCCCATGGGGCCACACAGAAGGTCTGTATGTTACAGCAACAGGTGATGTGTCCAGCAATGGCGGCAACATCACCCTGATTTCCAACAATTCGAAAGCCATCATCAACGGTAAAGTTTCCGCTGGTGCAGGTGATCTCGACCTTCTCGCCAATAATGGTGGCCGGATTGAGTTCTGGGGGAACGGCGCGCTGCAAGGTGATGCAGTCAACCTGGAATCCACCCTTTATATTTCCCAAGGTTCTACAGGCAAGATCACAGCCAACACCCTAACCGGTCAGTCCGGCCAAGGGACATCGCTGACAGGCCTGAACGAAATTGGTTCGCTGGGTGATTTCACAGCAAACGGTTTTGAACTGAACGAAAAAGACGGCATGGCCGTTGACGGTGTTGTTTCCACAAACGCCAACGCGCTGAAAATTACTACAAACGGTACAGCCTTTGCTCAGGCACTGGATATTAACGGCCAACTGAACTCTGCTGGCGGCGATATCACACTGGACAGCAAGCAAGGCGGTATGTTCGTTGACGGTAAAATTGATGCGACCGCCACAGGCGATGTCACCATCAACAGCCGTCACCTGCAATTGCGTAACGGCGCAGTCACCGCCGATGCATTGAACATCACAGCAGGTCTGATCAGCCAAGCCGCGAACGGCAAGGTTACAGCCAACACCCTGACAGGCACATCCGGTTCCACTGCCAAATTTGAAGGCACAGGAAACCAGATCGGCGCGCTGGGTAACTTCACAACCGGTACATCCCAAGGCACGGGCGACTTCGTTCTGAAGAACGATCGTTCCTTGCGTGTGACAGGTGCGGTTGTCACCAATGGCGGCAACATCGCCATCACCAACAAAAACGCAGTGGACGTCAGAACAACAGGTTCGCTGACATCCAATAACGGTGATATTGCCCTGACCAACAATACAGCCGGTCAGATGTATATCAGCGGCCAAGTCAACGCCGGTACAGGCGATGTGGCACTGGATTCCAGCTCCACAATCGACTTAAAAGCAGGCAGCACCGTAACTGCAGATGCCCTGTCCTTAAAATCAGGAAACGTCGTAACTCAGGCAGCAACCAGCACTATCAATGCCAAAACATTGACCGGCGCCGTTGATAAGAATGCAACCCTGATCGGCACCAATAATGCCATCGAAACATTGGGTGACTTCGCAACAGGTTTGTCGCAGTACCACACAGGTGGCCTGACACTGAATAACAACCGGGCACTGGACGTAACCGGTGCGGTCAGCACAGATGGCGGGGCGATCAGCCTTACCACCAAAGGCGCCCTGAAAGTGAAAGCAACCTCCGCTGTTTCCACAAAAGGCGGGAACGTCACCCTGACCAACACCAAAGATCAGATGTACATTAACGGCGTTATCAACGCCGGTAACGGTGACGTTACACTGGATTCTATTTCTGACGTTCAACTGAACGGCACCAGCGTTGTGACAGCCGATGATCTGCATATCAAATCGGGTAATCTGGTTTCTCAGGTTGCAACCAGCACAATTAATGCCAAAACACTGACCGGCACCGTTGATAAATCAGCCAAGTTGCTGGGTACGAACAACGCCATCGAAACGCTCGGCAACTTCGCAACAGGTTTGTCGCCATACCACACAGGTGGTTTTGACCTGAACAACGACCGCTCACTGGACATCACTGGCGCAGTCACCACGGATGGTGGCAACATCAACATCGACACGGATGGTAATCTGGCGCTGAAATCCGGCGGCAGTGTTAATGCCAAGGGCGGCAATGTTGATCTGGCCCAAAGCGGCACATTTGCATCCGTTGATGCGAACAGCGTCAAAACAACCGGTACAGGTACAATCAACCTGAACCAGAATGCTGGCGGCAAAATCCAAAACGCGATTGATGCCATCAATAACACCGGCACAGGCCTGAACACAGTTGTGGTCGGTCACGGCACATTCAACGAAGCATTGAAGGCAGACCACGACAATCTGTTGATCGATGGGGACGGCACAACCAACTCCACACATATCGTTGGCGCAGGTTCAGGCACAGGGATTACAGTTTCCGCAAACAACGTCACCCTGACAGGGATGGTTGTTGAGGGCTGGACCTATGGTCTGGAAGTGAAATCCGGCACAGTGAACGACCTGTCGTTGGATGACATCGTTGCGAAGGACAATAAAGAAGGCTTCGAAGTAGCCAACTCCGCAAGCATTGAAGGCCTGACAATTAGAAACAGCCACTTCGATGAAAATGACAATCACGGTTTCTATGCGGGACAGGACACATCTGGCACCAGCAACATCAACAATGTTGTAATTCAGGATAGCAGCTTTAAGAACAACGGTTCAAAAGGCATCTACACCGAAAAGCTGAACAATGCCCGGTTGGATAACGTTGATCTGTCCGGCAATGCATCGCACGGTGCGGACATCAACCTGAAATACCGCGCCTATGACAATATCGTTCTGGATAACGTCACAACCGGCGCAACCAAGGTTGGTGTTACGATCAAAGCCCGTAATGACGGTGCCTATGCAACCCCGGCAGCATCGCTGACTAATCTGGTTGTGAAGAACAGCGAATTGTCAGCAACAGAAAACGCGCTGTCCCTAGGCTACAACATCATTAAGGCTAAAGTTCACAACAACGAGGTCGCGGCAGTCAATGGTATCTCGGGTTATGGTGGTGTAAGCGCCGACATCCACGACAACACAGTGACCGGTACATCCGGTTACGGCATCGCGCTGACAGATAGCACAGGTGACATCTATAAAAACACTGTGACCGGTACAAGCGGTTATGGCGTGTTTCTTAGCAACGCTGATAATGCTGTTGTTGGCCATGTGAATGCGACCCTGGGCAACACAATCAGTGGTGTTACAGTCGGCATTATAGCGACCAATTCAGACAGCGTAAAAGTTCTGAACAACACCACCACAGGCGGCAAGAACGGTATTGTTGTTGAAAAGTCGACTGGGACAACAACCATCAGCCATAACAAAACATCAGGTGCGACCGATACGAATGCGGGACGGATTGCTGCCGCCTACACCACGGGTATTGGCATTCTGGTTTCCAATTCAACGGGGACTGTAAAAGTTTCTGATAACCAATCGAATGGCAATATTGATGGCATTCGCATTTTGAAAACAGATAATGCAACCGTCACCGCGAACACCACAAACAGCAACAGCGATAAAGGCATCATTATCAATGACAGCGATAATGTAGCCGTTTCGAAAAACAAGGCAGACAAAAACAAGACAGGTGTTTGGGTTGAAAAAAGTGAACGCGTAACACTGAACAACAATGACATCACCGGCAGCACAACAGAAGGTGTTCATCTGCGTGATAGCAAAAATACAACTGTTAACGGCAACCGTATCACTGGAAACATTGGTGATGGTGTTTGGGTAGAAACCAGCGACGATACAACATTAACCGACAACACCATTACTGGATCTAATGCCTCAACCGGCATTAAGGTTACAAAGTCCAGCAATGCCATCATTGGTGACTATGATCAGTATTTCCTGATTTTCAAAACGGCTGATCGTGATAACCGCATCAGCAATTTTGCGACAGGTATCTCTATTACTGATGGCACCAATAACGCAGTTGTCAATAACAGCATCAACGCTGTTACCAACGGCATTAACGCCAGCAAAACAAACGGTCTTGTCATTCGTAGCAACACGCTAACGGGTAAGACCGGTAGCACAGGTTACGGTATCAAGGTTGCGGGTGGCAGCAATGTGACCATTGGCGGCTCGGATGTTCTGGCACTGCTGAACACATCGGCGCTGCAAGGTAACAATATCAATAGCTTCCGCGATGGTATTCTGGCTGGAACCGTTAATGGTTTAAAAATTGAAGGAAACCGCATTGTTGGCGGGGCGGCCGGTACAGGAATTGGCGTTCAAGGCAGCAGTAATGTTGTTATTGGTGGCAATGGCACCTTAGCAGGCAACCTTAAAACCAACGCGGTCACAGGCTTTGCTGATGGCATTTCCGCAGATGACAGCGATGGCGTTCAAATCGTACAAAACCGTGTTAATGGCGCTGCCGAAAACGGTGTTCTTGTAACGGGAACCGATCTGGCGGTTGTTAAAGCCAACAGAATTTCTGGTGGTCGTAATGGCGTGAAGCTTGATAAGGCGACAAACGCTGTGGCTGAAGAAAACGTCATCACCGGAACAACCGGTGGCTGGGGTAACGCAGGTATCGCTGTAAAAGGTGGTTCTGATAACCTGGTACAAAACAACGTTGTGAATGCGTCCGCCGGAAACGGTATTCTGTCCGCTGGCAGCAATAGCGTGGATATTGTCGATAACGTCATTAACGGCGCAGTTCATTCCGGCATCCAGTTCTATCACAGCAACGGTGCAGTAATTTCCGGCAACCAAGTTTACGGTTCGGATTACGGCATCAGCGGTGAAACCAGCAACGATGTCCGCATTCTTACCAACACAATCGGCACCGCTGGAACCCGCACACTGCGGAACGGGATTGATCTGTGGTACGGCGTGAATGATGCAACGGTTACTGGCAACACAATCTTCGCAACACAAAATGCAATCTCGCTTGGGAATGCTGGCGGTCAGTTCAATGATAACGCCATCATCGACGCCAACATCATTGATGGCGGAAAGAACGGCGTTGTTATTGATGGCGGCACAAACCAGACCGTCGAAAACAACACGATCTCGAATGTGTCCAATATCGGGGTTTTGTTGAATGATGTTCAAAGCATTCGTTTGACATCTAATGTCATCACGAATAGCGGTGCCCACGGCTTGTTCGCAACGGGCCAGAATAACGGTTCGGTTGTTTTGATGGGGAACACCTTTACAGATAATCTGATCGGTGCTGAATTTGAAAGCGGCCAGATTGATTTGAGCGGCGTTGCGGGTGATGAAAACACCTTCAACGGTGGTCAGGTTGCCCTGCGCTTTGCCCCGGCGGTTGGTGCAAACCCACTGAGCTTGTCACTGGTTGGAAATACAATTGGTGAAACAATGTTCACGGGCCAATCGCAATACTATGTTGAACTGCTGAACGGTGCTTTGTTTGCACCGGGTACACCGACAGTGATCAATGGTTTGGAAGCGACCTATGATGGCTTCAAACCTTCGACGGTTGGCGGTGTTCTGACACAGGCGCAGTTTGATGCGATTGAAACAAAGATCTATCACTTTAATGATCTGAACTCCTTGGGTCTGTTCTTCTTCGGTGCCGTACCGGGTATTGATGATGAAGATGCCTATAACCGCTTTGGCCAGTTTAATGGTGCCGCAGCCCGGTTCCGTGTGACGCTGGCAGGTCTGCCGCGTTTGCCGGGTTCGGGAACAACACCAGTTTCCAGCCGGACACAAGCCCCAGGGTTTGAAGGTAACATTGCAAACTTCCTTGCCAACCTGGCTCCGGCTGCGGGTGGTGAAGGGAATGACAACGCACCTGTAACCCAGCAAGGCACAGAAGTTGTCGGTGAACTGGCCCAGATCGAGCCAGCCGCGGGTGCCAATGATAATGCGGATGTACAGTGCTGGAGCCAAGCGGCGACACAAGCGTCGGCTGGTGCTTCGGTCAGCTACAGCTTTGGCGGGACAATGGAAGAAACATTGAACCAAGCTGCATCATGCGGTGGCAGCATCTAAGCCATAACGATAATCACGAAAAACCCCGCCTGATGAAGGCGGGGTTTTTTATTGTCTGCTGTTTGGTTTTTTAGCTGGCCAGTTTTTCAGCGCGGTCGCGGTTCAGGAAATGGTCGCGGCTTTCATCGCGGTGTTTTTTCAGATATTTCATGAACGGTGTCCCGCCCGTGCCGATATCAACCGGGTTGCCTTCGGAATCGCGGGCCTGTTTGTTGATATAGCTGGCCGCGTATTCAAGGTGTTGGGTCCGGAATTTCTGCACATGGTCGATGATGTCATCATACAGATTGGTCAATTCCGCATCCTGTTGCGCAATCACGAAATCACGCAAGGTGCTGCGCGCGCTGACGTCTTCGATCAGTTTGCGATGACGCGGCGGGCGATACTGGTGCAGTTCATCGAGGAAGGATTTCAACGGATCATTATCATGACCAATCTGCATCAACGCATCCATGGTCGGAACGATGGAGCTTTGTGATCCCGTCTGGCCGCAGAAGGGTTGTGGCTTGCCTGCGTATTTTTCCACACCGTCATAGATCAACCCTTCGGGCAGGGCCGGGTTACCTTTCCAACCGTGGATATACGGGCGAACGCGGTGGTAATACATATACGGATCACATTTTTCCGGCATCCGGCCAAAGACCGGGTTGATATTTTCCCACGCCGCACGGATTTTTAAAAGCTGCGCCCGCACTGTTGTCGCATCCTTTGCATCCACGGCTTCGATCAGATCGGGAATGGCGGCAAGGGCAGCCCCCGCCTTGGCTTCGATTTCAACGTGGATCATGATGAACCAGTTTTCATCAACCCCGCCGTAAAAATTCTGGATGGTGCGGATATTTTCGACACAGACCGGACCCGCCGGGTCGAGCTTGACCCAGTTATCCAGCGTATAGGAAGAATAGGGCAGCAAAGGATACTGGCCGATTTTTTCAGCCAGCTTGGCATAAGGAACCGCCAGATTGCGCGGCAGAACTTTTGCCGCTTCGGTTTCGCCCCAGACATAGCCCTGAACGATAAAGGAATAATGCACCATCAACATCCGCAATTGCGCATCGGATAATTTGGAGAGGTGTTGATCCATGTCGATTTCGGGTAGGGCATTCATGAATGTCCGGCAACGGCCCGTGGTCATCCACCCGGACATTAATCTTTTCGCGTCAACGATGGCCGCGAAATCATCGGGCAGGGACACCGCGCCCATGTCGTAAGGGGTCAGGAACCCGCGTTCTGCGCTGACGTCATACTCTTCAAGTTTTAAACGGCTCATTTTTCTCTCTCCCTGTTTATATCATTTTTTATTGAATGTTTTTTGGTAACAGGAACCACCATTGTCCCTGTGATTTCATTGGCCCGGCCAGTTGTTCGGCGCGTTCGCCATAGCCAAAGAAAATATCCCCGCGAATGGGTCCGCGAATGGCCCCGCCAGTGTCTTGCGCAATCATAAGACGCTGGAATTTTTGATCCTGTAAGTCCAGCCAGACGGGAATGCCATAGGCGACCTTACTGCGGTCAACGGCGATTGAACGATCCGCCGTCAGCGCAACATTCTCACCCCCCAACGGGCCATCCCCGGTCAGCTCGGTAAAGAACACATAAGACGGATTGGAATACAGAATATCCCGCGCCTGATCCGGATGCGCGTTCAACCATGATTCAATGGATTGCATGGTGACATCATCCTTATGCATCAGATTGCGTTTCACCAGTTCGCGGCCCACGGCATAATAGGGGTGGCCGTTCTGGCCCGCGTAACCAACACGCATGACGCTGTTATCATCCAAAATGATGCGGCCCGATCCTTGGATCTGGAGGAAGAATGCCTTGACCGGATCATCGACATAAACCAGCGCCAGATCTTTATCGCCGGGCAATTTTCCCTGATCGATGGCGCGATGATCTTCAAATGGTTTCAACTGGCCGTTGACGACCCGCCCGGCAATACGTTGCCCCTTCAGCGTGTCGCGGAATTCCCCAAGGTCAACCATGACCAGATCATTGGGGCGTTTACGCAGCGGCGTTTGATAAGCCCCCTGCTGTGTGCGCGACCCCTTTAACGACGCTTCGTAATAGCCAGTGAACAGCCCTTCTTTTTTGCCGTTATCGGCGCGGGCATTCCAGACATTGAAATTATTTTCAAAGAAAGCGCGGGCCGCCACTTCATTGGTATAAAGATCCGGCGTTAGTTTCGCGCACACCGCCTGCCAATCGCCATAAACCCCGCCCTGTGGTCCAAATTTTTCGTCCGCTTTACGCTTTTGAATCCGGGTACAGGATTTGGCAAAGCTTTGTGCGGCAAGACTTTGTGAATCGTTACCCCAACCTCGCAGATCGGAAAATTTCGCCGGGGTCAGGACCAGATTGGCCTTATCATCGGAAGTGGTCGGGGTTTCTGGCGTGGTTTCACACGCGGCCAAAAGACCAAGGCAAAGGCTGAGGGAAACGAGAAGCAGGGATGATTTTGTTTTCATCCCTGCATTAGAACATATAGAGGAAAAGGCGCAAGATGCGCCGCAATTTTAAGCCGACGGAATTGAGGTCGCGCCGATTTCTTCTTCCCGCGTTGCAAAAAGAAACCATGTCGGGTCCTTGGACCGCATATCGCGGCCAAACGTCCAGATATCAATGGTTTCGGAAACGCGGTCCGGGTGACCGGAAATCACCGCGCCATCACGGTCACGGATCACCGATGTTTCATCAGCCACAAAGCGCAACGTCACAAACGCCATTTTATCCTGTAATTTCACATCGGTAATTTCGGTGCGGCGGATAGCGTGAATTTCGGTAACCATGGCTTGACCATCGGCTTCGCGGCCCGCAATCGCGGATTCAAAAGCCTTATACAAATCAGGGCTGAGGAATGATTTCAGCAATTCGCGGTCATTGGCGGCAAAGGCCTCGACAATCATCACAAAGGCTTCTTGTGCCCCTTGTGCGAAATGGGACAGGTTGAAACCGCGATCAACGCGCAAAATTCCAGCCAAATCCGTTTCCAACGCCGGGTTGGACAGGGTCACCTTGCCGTCTTTTGGCAAGGTCAGCGGGCCGGGCATCATGGGATCATTGACCACTTGCGCGGTTCCATCGATGACATCAAGGCCGCCAAGTGTGGGTTTTTTAGTTTCTGCTGCCGGTGGTTGATTGGCAAAAGGGTTCGGACGTTGCCGTTCGTCCCCGTGGCGTGTCCCCAAAACGCTGCGCAGCCAGAAAACCAGACCTGCGGCGACCAGCGCATAAAGCAAAATTTCAGCGGACACAGCTCTCTCCTTGGTCTTTAAAAACTCTATATAGAGTCTAGCACAGTTTCACGTTATACAAGTCCTAAGATGGCCGCCAACGCGCCATAAAACAAGAGAAGATGATGATTATACTGATTTTTATGCTGCTTTTACCGATCCTTGAAATCGCGGTTTTTATTGCCGTGGGTGATGAGATCGGGTTTTTCAACGCGATCTTGCTGTGCATTGGTGCGGCCCTGCTGGGCGGGTTTCTGGTCCAGCAACAAGGGCTTAAAACCGCCGGGTCTATTCAGGATTCCCTGAACCGCGGCGAAATGCCGATGCAGGATATTTTTGCCGGAATCTGCCAGTTTATGGCGGGTATCTTATTGATTGTTCCGGGTTTTCTAACCGATATTCTGGCGCTGATCCTGCTGGTACCGTGGACGCGGACCTTGTTAAGGGCCGCCATGGCGCGTTATTTTGTCGGGGAACCGGTGATTATCCGGTCCGGCCAAACTTATGGCCGGGCCCATGGTCAGACACGCAATGGCGATATTATCGACGCCGAATATGTCGAAGTCAGCGCGACCGAGATCAAGGACGAAGAACCGCCGCGGCTAAATTAGCAGGTGAATTGACCTGATCTATGATCCATCCTAATGTCTGTTTTCCATTCAAAGCTTTAAAACCGGAATAACATTATGACCGCCATCGCTGAAAACGACGCCGCTGCACAAACTGTCCGCAATATGCCGGTTATGGTTCATGCGCAATATATCAAGGATGTGTCGTTTGAAAATCCGAATGCACCGCACAGCTTGAAAGCCGCCGCCGGGAAGCCGGATATGCAGATGAATATTAATGTCGGTCTACGCGAAGTGGCCGATGATGAGCTGCCCGGTTTATTTGAAGTGTCGTTGCGGATGCGTGCCGCCGCCAAGCGTGGCGAAAAAACCGCCTTTATCATCGAAGTCGAATACGCCGCCAGCGTCACGATCGGGAAAGACGTCCCACAGGAAGCCGTTCACCCCCTGCTGATGATCGAAGTGCCGCGCTTGTTATTCCCGTTTGGCCGCCAGTTGATCAGTGAACTGAGCCAGCAGGGGGGTTACCCGGCCCTGATGATTGCCCCGGTCGATTTCCAGGCGCTTTATTTGCAAAAATTTGCGCAGGATATTGTTGATACCGAAGCGCAAAAAACCGCCGCTCAATAAAATCTGCTTTTAAGCATCTTTCCAGATCGGATCTGTCAGCTTTGTCAGCAGCAGGTCATGGAGGTTTTTTTCGTCTTCCGTCACGGTAAAGATTCGCGGTTCGCGTTGTGTGCGGGTTCGGCTTGCCTGATGGCTAATCATATCTTTTAAACGGCCCAGACCGTCTTCGGTATCGCCGCCAAGGCCCAACCCGTGCTGGCGACCGCCACACAGTTCCAGATAAACTTCGGCCAGCAATTGGGAATCGAGCAATGCGCCGTGATATTCACGGCTGGAATTATCAATGCCGAAACGGCGACACAGCGCATCAAGATTGGCGGGTGAACCGGGAAATTTTTCCCGTGCAATTTTTAACGTATCAACCGCGTCCTTTAATTTAAATCCCGGATGCCCGACCGTGGCCAGTTCAGCGTTCAGGAATTTGATATCGAATTCCGCGTTATGAATGACCATCGGTGAATCGCCGATAAAATCCAGCATATCCGTATAAATTTCGGCAAAGACCGGTTTGTCTTTCAGGAATTTTGTGGACAGGCCGTGAACCGCTTCGGCTTCTGCCGGGACATCGCGTTCGGGGTTCACATAGATATGCAGCACCCTTCCCGTGGGAACGTGGTTTTCCAGTTCGACCGCGCCGATTTCAACAAGGCGGTGGCCGTCTTTTGGGTCAATCCCGGTGGTTTCAGTATCAAGGACAATTTCGCGCATCTGGTCTTTATACCTGACCAACGCGATCAAGCCAATCATGAAGGAACGCTTTTGTTTGCTGTTGCATAATGTCGGCCCATTGATCCGTATCGCGCAATAATTTTTGTAAGTCCAGCCGTCCGGTCATCACATCATCGGCGGCCCCCACGCTCCACCCCTTGACGATTTTTTTGGTAACTTCGACATGGCATTGCAGGGCCAAGCTGTTACGGCCATAGCTGAAAATCTGATGCGGGAATTTCTGGCTGGACGCCAGCAGCGTTGCCCCTTCGGGAAGGTCAAACGTATCGCCGTGCCATTGCATGACTTGTGTCTGGCTTTGGTCAAAAAAGCGTATGGATGATTGCTGACCCGCTTCGGTCAGATCGATTGGGAACCATCCCAGCTCGGGCCCCTGATCGGCCTTATAAACACGCGCCCCCATTGCCGCGGCCATTAATTGCGACCCCAGACAAATGCCCAGCGTCGGGCGGTCGGCCTTCATGCGGGTTTCGAGGATTTCTTTTTCCGCTTTTAAAAACGGATATTGTTCGGCCTGATACACGCCGCACGACCCACCCAGCACCACCAGCAAATCCGGTTCCAACGGATCAAATCCGTCCAGAGAATCTGAAAACGTATCGACCATCGTTATGGCGACATCGCGGTCTTGTAAAACATCGGCAATGGTCGCCGGGGTGTTATCGATGATGTGACGGAAAATCGTTGCGGTGCGGATCATGGTTTGGTCCAGTCATCAGGGTGTGAATAATTTTTTTAAGGCGGCCATAGGTGTGCGCCCGGCCCAACCCCGTTTGCACGACAAAATCAGCGCGGCGCTTTTTTTCCGCATCGGGCATCTGGCTGGCCAGAATATTTTGAAATTTTTCTGCGGTCATGCCGGGGCGCGATAGCACGCGGCGGCGCTGGATAAAATAGGGGCAAGTAACCACGATGACTTTATCAACCCGCGTTTCACCGCCCGTTTCATACAGCAACGGAATATCCAGCGCGACCAGGCGCACATGATTGTTGCGGTGTTCCAGCAGAAATTTTTGCTGTTCATCGCGAACCAGCGGATGAAGAATATCTTCCAGTTGTTTTTTCAAATCCGGTTTTTGAAAAACGATTGCGCCCAGCGCCTTGCGGTCGATGGCCTTTGTGCTCACATCATAAGATGCCGGAAATAAATTGGCGACCGCCTGTACCCCCGCCCCATTGGCCCCCAAGGCCTGATGAACGGCCACATCGGAATCATGAACGGGAACACCCAGATCGCGCAGCATTTCCGCCGCCGTCGATTTCCCCATGCCAATAGACCCGGTCAGGCCAAGGACGATCATGCGGCGGCGGCCCTTTCAATTTTTTCCAAAAGATCAGAATCAATTTCAGGCAGAACGCCATACCATGATTCAAAGGCCGGGCGCGCCTGATGCAACAACATTCCAAGCCCCGTAACAACGGGCAGGCCATAACGCTGGGCCTGTTGCAAAAGCGGCGTATTTTGCGGACGGTAAACAATGTCATAGACCAGACAATTCGCATTGCTGAGATCAATCTCCAGCGGGGCGGAATTGATCATCCCTAAACTGGTGGTGTTGACCAGCAGCGTGGATGTATAAAGCCCCTTATCCCGCGCCGTCCAATCCAAAACATTGACGCGGCCCTGACAGAACTCTTCTTGTGACAGCGCATAGGCCCGGTCGCCATTGCGGTTACACAATGTGACTTGGGGCACGCCCATATCCAAAAGGGCATAGACAACCGCGCGGGATGCACCACCCGCCCCCAGCACCAGCGCCGGGCCTTGGGTCGGGTCCCAATCGGGTTGTTGCTGACGCAGATTTTCCTGAAATCCAAACACATCGGTATTGGTTCCGGTTAATTGTCCGCGTTCGTCAATCGTCACCATATTCACCGCGCCGATTTCCTGCGCCAGATCTGTGACCGTATCACAAAACGCCATGATGCCGATTTTATGGGGGATTGTGACATTGAACCCGGCATAGCCGGTATTGATGAGGGTTTCCACCCATTGCGCCAGATTTTCCGGCATGATGGTGATTGATTTATATTGGCCGTCAATTTGATAGCGTTGCAACCAATGCTGATGGATCAGCGGCGACAGGCTTTGTTCAACAGGAAAGCCGATAACGGCGGCTTTTTTACTCATAATCCGTATCCTTTATTGCGGAGTGTTTGTAACAGGGGCAAAAGCGGCAGCCCCAAAATGGTGTGATGATCGCCTTCGATTTTATCAAAGAGCCATGCGCCAAGACCTTCCAGTTCATACGCGCCAACGCTGCGTAAAATTCCATCCCCGGCACGGCTGCAATAGCGGTCAAGCGCGGCATCGTCCATAACGCGCATGGTGAGTTTGGCCCGTTCCACATGGTTCCAAACGACCTTATCCTTTTGCACCAGACAGACGGCGGAAATCAGTTGATGGGTTTTACCGCCCAGATATTTCAAATGCGCCTTGGCTTCATCCATGTCGGCGGCCTTGCTGAAAATGCGACCATTGCAATACAAAACCTGATCCGCGCCGATGACCAGACTATCCGGATTGCGCACGCCAATCGAAAGGGCCTTTGCCTGCGCCAGCGCCTGGGCCATCACATCTGCGGGGGTCAGGGCGTCGCGCATTTTTGCCTGTAGGCCGGCTTCATTGATATCCGGATCCTGCACGGCAAAATTCAATCCCGCCGAACGCAGCATATGATAACGCGCCTTGCTTTGTGAGGCCAAGATCAGCGGTAATGGTTGTTGCGGCATTGCGTTCATTCGCCGTTCCCTTCTTCGTCGTCATCTTCGCGGTGGCGCTGCAATAACATCTGGATTTCTGCCGCGGTTTCTTCGATGGACCGGCGCGTCACATCAATAACGGGCCAGCCTTCACGCGTAAAGAAACGCCGCGCATCACGAATTTCTTTTTCAATTTTATCGGGGTCCAGATAGGTATTGCCGATATGATGCTGGTCGTCCTCACCCGCGCGCAGTCGTGTGCGCCGAAGCGCTTCGAGGCGGTCCGGGGATTCCGTCAGGCCGACAAAGATCGGCCCCTTGATCCCCAAAAGTTTTTCGGGAAACGGAATGTCGGGAACCAAAGGAATATTCGCCGCGCGAATGCCCTGACGGGCCAGAAAAATACAGGTCGGTGTTTTGGATGTCCGCGATACGCCAACCAGAATAACATCGGCTTCTTCGATGCCATCGAAATTTTGCCCATCATCATAAGACAGCGCAAAATCCATCGCATCCATGCGGCGGAAATACGCATCATCCAATGTGTGCTGTAACCCGGGGATGCCCTTGCTGGTCAGCCCCAGATAAACGGATAATCTTTTTATGATCGGGTCCAAAACAGGCAGGCAGGGAACGCCCAAAATTTTGCATTGTTTTTGCAGGGCTTTACGAATTTCATTATCGACCACGGTGAACAGCACCGGGCCCGGATGGTCACGAATATCATCAATGACGCGGGCCAGTTGTTTTTCGGTCCGCACCAGCGGCCAGAAGCGTTCAATCGGTTCGATGCCTTCAAACTGCGACAGGCAGGCTTCGGCCACGCCTTGTAACGTCGTTCCCGTCGCATCGGAAACCAGATGGACGTAAAGACGCGGCACAGGTGGCGGTTCGATTTTCATCAGAAGATGATAGGGAAAGAGGGCCCCTGTTTGAAGCCCTTTTTCACACCTTGGAAAAGCTTAACGAACCCGGACGAATTCGGAATGCGGGAAAATCATGCGGGCCAGACGCGGATCGCGGAATGGCACGTTATTGACCATAACAACTTCCATATCATACATCATCTGGAACAGATGGGTCTGGTTAATGGAATCGTGCAGCCCGGCATAGAACGGATCGCGCAGGATCCCGTCACCAAGACCGCCCAGATAGCAGGTGCCATCAGGAAGGGTGGAAAGTTCCTCAATAAACCGCGCCCGCAGGGCGTTATTGCCAAAAGGATGCGGATCATCGGCACCGTCAATAATCGCATCCAGCGCTTCCAGCGTGTCATGGTCGATCCCGTCAACGCGGGCCGTATCGGCATACCATTGGCGGAAGGCATAGGCCAGAGCCGCACCATTGAACAGTGCCCCCGGATCACGTTCCAGAAAGCGTGAAAAGACAATCGCCATGTCGCCTTCTTCGGCACCCAGCAGATGACGCCAGATTTCGCTATACCCGGCAGCGCGCAATTCCCAGCCACACAGGATTGTGACGGTATCACAATCGGCGGCGCGAACACGTTCCACCATCAAGATTTGTTCCGGCGCATAATCGCGGTCGTAATCACCCAGACGCTTTTCATGCCAGACATCACGCAAAGCGCGAATAAAGGTCGTCAAAAGCACGTTGCGGAAAAAGGCAGAACGGCCCAGCGCCATCGGCGCCAATGCGAAATGATCCAGTAAAATCAGGCGGTCATCGTTATCGATGAAAAAACCTTCATTCTTTAAATCCGTCAAACCAATGGACCAGCCATCGGATTCGATTTCATGCGCCAGACTGCGTGCAGTCGGGCTTTCATTGATCATGCGCGCGCACCACAGCAACGCGTCATATTCGCTTTGGAATGAAATTTTGCTTTCGTCTTCCAATTGTCCGAAACGCGCATCGTTCAAAAGGCCGGTCAAAGAACAAACGCCACGCGCAATGGAATCATCTGTAAATTGCGGTTCCAGCGTCAGATCGAACACGTCGCAGTTCAAACCGGATGCAGCACCCGTTTGCATTTCTTTCGCAGACATTTTGCGAAAATGCGTTTTACGGGTCAGCCGGTCTGCTCTCATCTCATCACCCTCAACGCTGTCCGTTGGTGCGACGATCGAAAGAAACGACATTTCCGATTCCATCGGCCTTGCCCTGATCAGCGCGGGCAGCGGCAGGAAGTTTCGGTTGGGATACGTCGCGGGACGCCATGCCGGGGAGGGCAATGACGGTTGTTGATTGTTCATGGTCGCCATCCAGCTCTTTTTGTTTTGTGGTTCCATGCTGAGATGCATGGTTTTGGATGGGAGAAGTGGTTTGCAATTCCTGTTCCGCTTCCCGGAAAGAGCGCTCAAACTTGATAAACCATAGGAAATTTGCGTTTGAACGGTCCCGAACCTCGGCAAAAAGAGGGTCGGTGGTGATGGAGTTGACGAATTGTGCCAGGTAATTTTTGCCGAACGGCATACTGCCCAAGGCCATCAGCAAATCGGCGCTGACGCTGCGGGAAACCTGTTCATTGTCAAAGACATAGCCTTGATAATCCGACAGCATCTGCTGAATCAGCAAGCGGTCTTCATGGCGGCAGCGATCGGACAGGAACCAGGCTTCAAACACCGCGCTGGCGGCCAGACCGTTATTCAGCGTACGGAAATCCAGATAGGCTTCACGCGCAAAGGCACGGGTCAGGTCGGACAGGGAAGAATTTTCCAGTCGGTCCCACGGGCCCTTGATTCCGGAAAGCTGCAATTCCCATGCGCAACGGATCATCGCCACACTGAGATCGGCGCGTTGGGTCCGGTTGACCAGAATGGCCTGATCCGGGTGGAAGGTCAGCGGGTGCAGCAAGGCCCCGTTTTTATGCTGCCAGACCCGGCGCAATTCGCGGATCGCCAGCAGCATAAGGATATTTTCATCCCGTGCCGGGTTTAAAAAGACGGTTTTCGCGCCACGGTCATAAAAGGCACTTTCTGTTTGCGCATCAAAGGCCATGGTGATGCCATAGATTTTTGCTGTTTCCAGAAATTCGCCGGCCAGACGGCTGGACTGAAGATTTTTTTCCAGCGCCTTCAAACGGAAGGTCAGGTCTTGAGAGGCGCTATGGCCCTGAACGGAAACCAGCAAGGCCCCTTCATCAATAAAATCGGCTGTCCGCATCTGGATGGCTTCGGTTGCGCCCAGTTCGGATTCCAGACCAAGGATGCGGCTTTTCAGCGCGGCAACGCCTTGTTCGATGGCATCAATCCCGAATGGATCGCTTTCATCACTGAATTCTTCTTCGATATCGCCTTCAAAATCCATGAAGAACAACGGCTGGTCGCCGATGATCGAACAGCGCACAGGCTGCGCATTATTCAATGTATAGGCAAAGCGGCAGTTTTCCTGCTGCATGATATGGATATAGCCCCCCCCGGAGCCGTTATCCGTACCGTCTGTGCCGTTATATTCTGTCCCCATAATCTTGCCCCAGCCCTTAATTTCGGATGACTTAGAATCAAGCGCAGACTGCGCCGATGGGTTCATTATGCCGGGGGGAGGTTAACGCTTTCCTACCAGAACCGATTCTTTTTTCAAAAAATCGCGCAATGATTTCAATAAATTAGCGATGTTTTTCGCAATCATTTTTTAACCTTTTGGCTGATTTCAGGATTCTGTCTTTTGAATCAATCTGATTCGTAAAAATTCGCCCTGAACGCAAAGGGTTAGGTGCTATTGATTATGAAAACTGAAAGGGCTATCTTTATATTAGAGGGAGTTTATATGCCGTTTGAACGCCGCGAGATTCTTTTCTATCTGACAGAATTAAGTGTTGCCGTGGTCAGTGCCGCTGCCGCGCTGGGCGTCAAATTGCCAAAACCCGAAGAGGTCCAGATTCTGGACGCCGTCCATAGCCGGGATTTTCATGCGTCCTTCCACGATATTCAGGAGCGTTTCAGGTCCATCTATATGACCCGGAATAACGTATCGGGGCTGATGTTCCGCGTTGCCACCAAGGGGTTCTTCAAGCGCGAACAGGTGATTGGCTTTATCCTGCCCGATGCCGTGCTTGAGGACATTTTATTGGCAGCCTGCCGGGACAAGGATATCCGCCTGCCGCGCGCGGCAAAAAAGAAGGTGATTGCCCGCGATCTGGCTGTTGGCTTTGAAATGGTTTTTGATCTGGAAGGGCTGGTTCTGGCGGATTAGACGCCCAGAAGGTCATCCAGAACCGGGATATCCTCAACCACCAGCTCTTCATCCTGTAACGTCACCAACCCGGCCGGGCTGACCTTTACATTACTTTTGAACAGCGAATCCTTGAAAATCATCCGGGTGGATAAATGAAATGTCCCATCCGCATCCATCGCCCGCAATTTTGTCGGTTCGATCAAGGCCGCGATGGCCTTGCGCGCCGGAGCGGGGGGTTCGTCCTTCCACGCAATATCATCGACGTTTTCAGTAATCAGGAAGCGCCCGTGGCGCCCGCGTACAAAACTGAAGAAAAACCGGACATATTCAACGATATTCTGTTCATCCAGATGAATGGGTGCGGCTTCGTTCAGGCGGTAAATCGGGGCATTTGTCCAGTCCAGGACCACCGCATCCGTCTGGTTATAGACGATAAAGGATTTGCGGGTCGGCATGGCGCTGTGATCGGAAATCTCCAATAACCGCCATCCGGGATAAAAACTGGGTTCCATGGCCAGAATTGTCACATTGCGCGCGGCAAAATCCGATCCCGTGACAAGCGGGTTCAGGCGCTGCAACAGCGCTTCGACTTCAAGGGCATCTAATTTTATAAAGGCATCACGAAACATGGTGTTAGAGTAATCGCGGGGCGGCACTTTGCCAAGCCCCCTAAATCCGCCTCAACCACTCTGTATAACTCTGTGAGTCCTCACCCGGATAAGACTGTGGATTATGATGTGGGTGATATTTACCCCCGTAAGGGTGTTTTCCCCAAGGTGGGTTGTCAGACTGTTCAAAAGATAATTCACAGATCCCCCATTTATGGGGATGAGTGAATGCGACTCGCTTATTTTCTGCTGCTTTCTTTCGGGCAATCCTGTGTATAAGAACCGGGATATGATTTCCTCCCCATGATTCACAGGACCTACTACTACTTACTACCTTTTCTTAATTATAAATTAATGAAAGTGTAGAGTAGGCAAAAGGATGACGACATGACCGTTCCGAACAAAAAACCAATGCTTCGCGCCCTGAAAGGTTCCGTCGAAGCATCACCACCGATCTGGCTGATGCGTCAGGCGGGACGGTATCTGCCTGAGTACCGGGAAATCAGGAAACGTCAGGGCAGCTTTTTGGATTTGGTCTATGCGCCGGATCTGGCGGCCGAAGTGACGTTGCAACCGGTGCGCCGTTTCGGGATGGATGGGGCGATTTTGTTTTCGGATATTCTGGTCATTCCCCATGCCTTGGGACAGGACGTTAAATTTGTCGAAGGGGAAGGTCCGGTTTTAAAACCGATCCGCAATGCCGAAGATCTAAAAATCCTGACCCGTGAAAAATTTCAAACTACATTGGCGCCGGTTTGCGAAACCTTGAAACTGGTCCGGTCGGGACTGGAACGCGAAGGGTTTGACCATACCAGCATGATCGGGTTTTCCGGTTCACCGTGGACCTTGGCCTGTTACATGGTCGAAGGCGGGGCGAGCCGTGATTTCATCCATGTTAAATCATGGGCGTATAATGATCCGGAAAGCTTTGGCGATCTGATCGACATCCTGACCCAGGCGGTGATTGATTATTGTCTGGATCAGATCAATGCGGGGGCAGAGATCATCCAGCTTTTCGACAGCTGGTCTGGTGTCATGGATCATGCGATGTTTGCCCGCTGGGTCATTCGTCCCACACGCCGCATTGTCGAAGCCATTCATGAAGTGGCCCCGCATATTCCGATCATTGGTTTCCCGCGCGGCTGCGGCCGTATGGCGTTGGACTTTGCGCAGAATTCAACTGTGACGGCGATGTCACTGGACCCGCAGACCGCGCCCAAATGGGCCGCGAATGTGTTTCAGAATTTATTGCCGGTGCAGGGTAATCTGGACCCGGTCTGTTTATTGAATGGCGGTATGGCCATGCATAACGCGGTCGAAGACATTCTGGTTCATCTGTCGCGTGGTCCGTTCATCTTCAATCTGGGCCACGGCATTATCAAGGAAACCCCCCCAGCCCATGTTGAAGAACTGGTCGGCATGGTTCGGGCCTGGGCATAGACAATGAAAACAGCGATTGTCCTTTTTAATCTGGGTGGCCCGGATTCCACGGATGCGATCAAGCCGTTCCTGAAAAAATTTTTCATGGATAAAAATATCGTCACCGCGCCGTGGGTCGTGCGATTTATGGTTTCAACCCTGATTGCGATGAAGCGGTCGAAGAAGGAAGCCGGAACGTCCTATGGTTTGCTCGGCGGGAAATCGCCCTTGCTGGAGAATACGCAGGCACAGGCCCACGCGCTGGAAACCAAACTGAAAGAGCAAGATCCTGCGCAGGACTGGAAAACATTCGTCGCCATGCGCTACTGGCATCCGCTGACCGATCAGGTTGTGCGTGATGTGAAGGCGTGGGGTGCAGACCGGATTATCCTGTTGCCGCTCTACCCGCAATTTTCAACGACGACCACTTGGTCATCGCTGGAAGCGTGGCGCAAGGAATGTAAAAAACAAAAGCTCCATTTACCGGAAACAGTTTTATGCTGTTACCCGAAAGATTCCGGATTTGTCATGGCGTCGGCACGGTTGATCCGCGAAGCCTATGACAGCTTTATGAAGGGCGAGCATAACGGACAGAAACCACGGTTGCTGTTTTCCGCCCACGGCCTGCCGGAAAAAATTATTGAAGGCGGCGACCCCTATCAATGGCAATGCGAAGAATCTGCACAGCGGATTGCCGAAGCAACGCAGATCGAAAACCTGGACTGGTCAATTTGTTATCAAAGCCGGGTTGGGCGTTTGAAATGGATCGGCCCCAGTACCGAAGACGCGTTGCACAGGGCTGCTGAGGACAAAGTGCCGGTGCTGATATATCCGCACGCCTTTGTCAGCGAACACGTTGAAACATTGGTTGAGATTGAAATTGAATACCGTGAACTGGCCGAAGAAATCGGCGTGCCGGGTTTTGCGCGTGTGCCAACGGTCAGCGTTGCGCCGGAATTTATCGATGGTCTTGCGTCACTGATTTTGAACAATGCAAACCATACTGGTCTGGTCAGCCCGGCACAGAAATGCCCGGTGGAATTTTCACGGTGCTGTTGCCGCCAATATCCCGAACTTTTGAAAGGCGCGAATTAAAATGTCTGAATTTTTGATGCAGCATTATTTGTGGCTGAAAGCCCTGCACGTCATCGCATTGATTGCGTGGATGGCGGGGATGTTCTATCTGCCGCGTCTGTTCGCCTATCACGCCGACGCTGAGAAGGGATCGGATAAAAGCGAAACTTTTAAAATCATGGAACGCCGCTTGCTGCGCATCATCATGAACCCGGCGATGATTGCGACATGGGTTTTTGGTGCATCGATGATTATTGCCAATCCCGTATTAATGGATGGCGGATGGATTCAGGCGAAGCTGGCGCTGGTTTTGGGGATGAGCGGTCTGCATGGCGCGTTTTCAAAATGGCGCAAGGTTTTCCTGCGTGACGAAAACACCCGCCCGGCGAAATTTTATAAAATCTGGAATGAAGTGCCGACCGTCTTGATGATGATTATTGTCATTCTGGTCATCGTCAAACCGTTTTAGTGGATCCAGAACATCGGGGCCGGATTCTTTTTCGGCGTGCCATCTTGCTGCTGAATAAATTCACCGGTGTTAAAGGCATTACGAATATCTTCCAGCGAATAGACGGGCCGGGCCGGATATTGCATCTGGAAGGTTTTGGCCTTTAGCACGGCGACATACAACCCCTCACGACCGACATAGCCAGTCGAAGAATCAAGCGCATTGAGAAGATCCGGTGTTTCCAGCGCATCTTCTGCCATTGCGGCAAATTGTTCGGTCAGGCGGAAATCGTCATTGGGGACAATCAGCTGGTCCAGCTTTTTATCTAGCCCCCAGCCATAATGATCGGAAAGGGCGGTCAGGACATCCAGATAGGTTTTTGGGTCTTCCGCAAACAGGGTCATGGAAACCGGGTCAAATTCAATATGCGGATCATCCTCGCCCGCATTATTTTGCAGGTCGGTGACAGCGCTTGTCAGATTTTTGGTAAAAAGCTCAAACCGTCCGGCATCGGCAAAGTCATTTTCGCCCAGATTGACGAAGCGCAAACCAGTCACCCCATTATAATCCTCCTCGCCGACATAGGCTTCGTGCAGGTCGTAGTGATGGCGCAGGACATGGGTGAAAAATTCCGAAATCATCATAATTGGCTGTGACAGTTTCATGGTCGCCCTTTCGCGGCTTTTTATTGACCCCCTATGTTATGAATAATAATGCTGGAAAAGTCAAAGATTCCCGGCTTTTCCGGCTTCCCCTTCATATCATTGATTTTTATTGACGGGCTAACGGCGATTGGCTATAAAAAAGCGGTCTTACTGTGACATTCCACAAAAAATTAGGTATCTGAAACCCGTGCCGCCCTTGCGTTTTAAGGGATGCCCGGACGGAATGGACAAAAGAAATTAGGCCATTCCTGCCTTTATAAAAATCAAATTTGGCAGATTAAGAAAAGCGACCCAACCAGAGATTAGATTTAAGACAACGGTATAACCACGTTGTATCCAACGACAAATCCAACCCCCAAAAACATGATGAGTATTCGATGAATCTTCAGGAATTGAAGACACGCTCCCCCGCTGAATTGCTGGCTTTCGCAGAAGAGCTGGGGATTGAGAATTGTAATGCGATGCGCAAGCAGGACATGATGTTCGCAATCCTGAAGCAACTGGCCGAACAAGGCGTGCCAATCTCCGGCACCGGCGTTTTGGAAGTGTTGCAGGACGGTTTTGGTTTCCTGCGTGCGCCGGAAGAAAACTATTTACCCGGCCCCGATGATATTTATATCTCCCCCAGCCAGGTCCGCCGTTTTGGCCTGCGCACCGGCGATATTGTTGAAGGCGAAATCCGCGCCCCCAAAGAATCCGAACGCTATTTCGCCCTGCTGAAAGTCAGCTCAATCAACGGCGAAGCGCCAGAGCGTCTGAAGCACCGCATTAACTTTGATAACCTGACCCCGCTTTATCCAGAACGGAAGATCAATCTGGAATTGCTGGATCCGACCAGCAAAAGCGGCCTGTCACAGCGTGTGATTGAAATGGTCGCCCCATTGGGTTTCGGCCAGCGTGCGTTGATCGTGGCGCCGCCACGGACGGGTAAAACCATCCTGATGCAGGATATCGCGCATTCGGTCATTCAAAACCACCCGGACGCCTATATCATCATCCTGTTGATCGACGAACGTCCCGAAGAAGTGACCGACATGGTCCGCAACGTGCTGGACCGTTACCGCGTCAAGGGCCACCGTGTTCAGGGCGAAGTCATTTCATCGACCTTTGACGAGCCAGCATCCCGTCACGTTGCCGTGGCCGAGATGGTGATGGAAAAGGCCAAGCGTCTGGTTGAACAGAAACGCGATGTTGTCGTGTTGCTGGATTCGATTACCCGTCTGGCCCGGGCTTACAACACCGTGGTCCCGTCATCGGGCAAGGTTCTGACCGGGGGTGTTGACGCCAACGCCCTGCAACGTCCGAAACGCTTCTTTGGTGCGGCCCGTAATATTGAGGATGGCGGTTCGCTGACCATCATCGCCACCGCATTGATTGATACAGGTAGCCGGATGGACGAGGTTATCTTTGAAGAGTTCAAAGGGACCGGGAACAGCGAAATCGTCCTTGACCGTAAACTGGCTGACAAGCGCGTTTACCCGGCCATCGACATTCAAAAATCCGGAACACGGAAAGAAGAATTGCTTCAACCGCGTGATGTTCTGTCCAAAATGCATATGCTGCGCCGGATTCTTATTCCGATGGGAACCGTCGAAGCCGTCGAATTCCTGGTCGATAAGATGAAGGATACGAAGTCGAATGATGATTTCTTCCAGGCGATGAATCAGTAGGTTTTCCGCCAGATCTTTCAAAAAACCCCGCTGCAAAGGCGGGGTTTTTTATGCGCGCTTTGTGACGTAATAGATAAAATTTTCCCTATATTTGAATAATTTCTGCTTTAAATTCAAAAC